>Ga0307374_10004703_pt1 | contig 22590 bp, 22 predicted proteins | sample OX3MG_FD_202532 | JGI IMG/M metagenome (GOLD analysis project Ga0307374, IMG submission 202532) | Soil microbial communities from Risofladan, Vaasa, Finland - OX-3 | ecosystem: Environmental > Terrestrial > Soil > Coastal area > Acid sulfate soil | place: Finland: Risofladan, Vaasa | collected... | reverse complement strand
CCCTGAACCAGCCGATTGTCGGCATGGCCACCACCCCCGACGGCGGCGGCTACTGGCTCGTCGCGTCCGACGGGGGCATCTTCAACTACGGCGACGCCCGCTTCTACGGCTCCCACGGGGGGTCGCCCCTCAACCAGCCGATCGTGGCCATGGCACCGGCCGAGGACGGTGGCGGCTACTGGCTGTTTGCGTCCGACGGGGGCGTCTTCAACTACGGCGACGCCGAGTTCGCCGGTTCGCACGGGGGATCTCCACTGAACAAGCCGGTCGTCGGGGGAGCGGCCTACCCGTACCCGATCTACGACGTGACCGCTGCCGCCTCCAGCCGCCTCCACGACCTGAACCGAACGGCTGTCGACTCGTACCTGTTCCGGCTGGGGCTCAGCCTGTCCGACAGCTAGCCCGACAGGGAGCCGGCGCTTCTCGGCGACCGTGCGGTCGGGCTGGTCAGCGGAGGTCCCTGGACCCCCGCTGACCAGGGACTCATTTCGAGCGGAGAGGGTGGGATTTGAACCCACGGTCCCGTGAAGGACACACGATTTCCAATCGTGCCGATTCGGCCGCTCTCGCACCCCTCCTCGGCTGGGAATTCCTAGGGTATCGTGTCCATGGATGGCCTGGCGCCGGGCGCGGCGGTCGGGTCCTGCGCAACGGCGCACCGTGAACCGAGTCAGGGCCTGACGGCAGCAGCTCTCAGCGGACCGCATCGTGTGCCGCAGATCGCCTGACCGCCGCGCCGGGCGCCAGCTGCTGCTTTTGGGACCGGAAGGGCTGCCGTAGGCTGGGCGCTCGTGGCTGAAGGAACCCCTCATCTGGCGCTCTACCGGCGGTTCAGGCCGCAGCGCTTCGACGAGGTGCTCGGCCAGGACCACGTCACTCGCGCCCTGCGCAGCGCTGTGCGAGACGGCAAGGTGGCCCACGCGTACCTGTTCAGCGGCCCGCGGGGGACGGGCAAGACCTCCACCGCTCGGATCCTGGCGATGGCGCTCAACTGCGAGAACCCCGACGACGGCGAGCCGGACGGCACCTGCGGGTCGTGCGTGTCGATCCGCCAGGGATCGTCGCTCGACGTGCAGGAGCTCGACTCGGCCACCAACCGCGGCATAGACGAGATGAAGGACCTGCTGTCGCGGGTGTCGCTCGGGACGCCTGGTCGTTGGAAGGTGTACATCGTCGACGAGGTGCACCAGCTGACGTCGGCGGCGTCAAGCGCGTTGTTGAAGACCCTTGAGGAGCCGCCCGGGCATGTGATCTTCGTGCTGGCGACCACCGACCCGCAGAAGGTGCTGCCGACCATCCGCAGCCGGACCCAGCATTTCGAGTTCCGGTTGCTCGGGCCGGATCTGCTCGGTTCCCTGCTCAGCGATGTCAACGCCCGTGCCTCGCTCGGTCTCCCCTCGGAGGCGATCGACCTCGTGGTGAAGAGGGGTCACGGATCGGCCCGCGACGCTCTCTCGGCTCTCGACCAGGTTGCTGCCGCCGGCGGCGTAGACGACGAGGTCGGCGTGGTGTCCGACCTGGTCGCGGCCCTGGGAGATCGCGATCCGGCCCGGGTGCTGGTCGAGGTCGCGGAGGCGGCGACCGCCGGGCGGGACCCTCGGCGGATCGCTACCGAGGTGCTGGAGTACCTGCGCAACGGGTTCCTGGCGATGCAGGCCCGTTCGCTCGTGATGCTCGCCGACGAGGCCGCCGAGGAGGCGGAGGCGCAGGCACGCCGCCTCGGGACCCCGGCGCTGGTGAGGGCGATGGAGGTGATCGGCCAGGCGCTGATCGACATGCGCGACGCACCAGATCCGCGTATCACGCTCGAGGTCGCCCTGATCCGCGTCGCCTCGCCCGAGGCGGACGACAGCCGTGCCGCCATCCTGGAGCGGCTGGAGAGGCTCGAACGCCAATCGAGGGTTGAAGGGCCGTCGAGGATTGAAGCGCAGTCGGCGACCGAAGGGCAGCCGAGGGCCGGAGGGCGGGACCGCCCCCTCGCTCATCGCGACGCCCTGCCGCGCTCGGCGCCGGCGCAACCCGCTCCCGCGCCGGCGCCTCCCCCGATGCCGCCCGGCGCGAAGCCCGCGCTCGGTGCGCACCGCCAACCCCCTTCGCGACCCCCAGCCGTGCCGGAGAACACCGCCCGGCCGGAGAACCCGACCAGGCCGGAGGACACCGCCCGGCCGCCGGCCGGCGCCCCGGCACCTCCGACTTCGCCGCCGTCCGCCGGCGGCCCACTACCGACCCGGGAGGAGCTGACCATCGCCTGGGGGGACTCGATCCTGCCGAAGCTGAGGCCGGGCGTGAAGGTGTACGTCTCCGCTGGCCGGTTCGTCGGCGTAGACCCGGAAGCTGCTGTCTACGCGCTGCCCGACCAGGGGTTGCTCACCCGTGCCGAGCCCCTCCTACCCGAGATCCATGCCGCCATGGAGGAGCACTTCGGCCGCCGAGTGCCGCTTCGCCTGGTCCTCGAAGGAGCGGCCGGAACCGGGCCAGGCGTCGAGCGCCAGCCCGCAGAAGTCGACCTGAACGACATCGGCGACATCCACGAACTCCAGGACGCGCCCGCCACGGCAGCGATCTCGCCCGAGCAGCGACTGCTCGAGGCCTTCCCCGGCGCCGAGGAGGTGTCATGAGCAACCAGGGCAACCGGGGCAGCGAGCCGCCCGACTTCAACTCGCTGCTTTCGCAGCTGGGCCAGGTTCAGCAGAACCTCCGCGAGGCCCAGCAGGCAGCCGCCGCCAAGGTCGTGGAGGGCACGGCCGGCGGAGGGGCTGTGCGGGTGAAGGTCACGGGGGGCCTCGACTTCCAGGACATAACCATCGACCCGTCGGTTCTCGATGACGTCGAGATGCTCCAGGACCTGGTCCTCGCCGCGGTTAGAGACGCGGTGGAGCAGGCGCATGCGCTCGCTTCTAGCGCCCTCGGCGGTATCGCCGGAGCGGGCGGCGGCGCCCTCGACCTGGGTGGCTTGCTGGGTCTCTGAGAACCCCCGAACCGCGCCGGCACCCGGGTACGCTCGGATGACCCCATGTCGAGCCGCCCATGTACGCAAATTCAGTCCAAGACCTGATCGACGAGTTGGGAAGGCTTCCAGGGGTCGGGCCCAAGTCCGCGCAGCGGATCGCTTTCCACCTCTTGAGGCTCTCGTCCGATGACGCGCTCCGCCTGGCGCGCGCGATCAGCGTCGTCAAAGAGCGGGTGTCCTGGTGCCGCCGTTGCTTCAACGTCGCAGAGAGCCGGCGCGAGGAGGCCCAGCCGGACAGCGAGATCGAGTGCGAGATCTGCACCGACTCGAGACGCGACCCGACGGTCGTCTGCGTAGTGGAGGAGCCCCGCGACCTGGTCGCGGTCGAGAAGACTCGGGAGTTCCGCGGCCGGTATCACGTCCTCCAGGGCACGATCAGCCCGATCGACGGGATCGGGCCCGACAAGCTGCGCATTCGCGAGCTGCTCGCCCGCATTGATCGCGAAGCGATCAAAGAGGTGATCCTCTGCACCAACCCCAACATCGAGGGCGACGCGACCGCGCTGTATCTCGGCAGCCTCCTGAAGCCGCTCCCCGTGAAGGTCACCCAGGTCGCACGGGGCCTCCCCGCCGGCGGGGACCTCGAGTATGCCGACGAGCTGACGCTAGGCAGGGCCTTGGAAGGGCGCCGAGAGTTGGTCGACTGAAGAGGTTCTGCGAACCCCTTTAGCCGGCTCGAACAGGTTCAGCCCGCGCGGACCACCAGGGCGTCGCCCTGCCCGCCGCCTCCGCACAGCGCGGCCACGCCTATACCACCGCCGCGCCGGCGCAGCTCGTGCAGCAGCGTGAGCGCCAACCGGTTCCCTGACGCGCCGATGGGATGCCCGAGCGCGACGGCGCCGCCGTTGGGGTTGACGATGTCCCCTGAGATTCCGAGGTCGTCGATGGAAGCGAGAGCGACCGCGGCGAACGCCTCGTTGAACTCGAAGACGCTCACGTCGCCGACGCCGAGGCTTGCCTTGCCCAAAGCCTTCAAAGTGGACCGCGACGGCTGGGTCATCAGACAGGTGTCAGGCCCCGCGACCATTCCGTAGCTCACGACACGGCCGAGCGGTTCGACGCCGCAGCGCTCTGCGGCCTCTTCGGACATCACTATCACCGCGGACGCGCCGTCCGAGATCTGCGAGGCGTTCCCCGCCGTTATCGACCCACCTTCCGCGAAGGCCGCCCGCAACCCGGACAGCGACTCCGCTGTCGTGCCTGACCGGATGCCCTCGTCGGTGTTGACGAGAACAGGATCACCTTTCCTCTGGGGCACCTCAACCGCGACTATCTCCTCGGCGAAGAGGCCGTCCTTGGTCGCCCTGGCCGCTCTTTCATGAGATTCCGCTGCAAAGGCGTCCTGGCGTTCGCGGGTCACGTCGGGGAACCGGGGCAGGTAGTTCTCGCTGTCGCGCCCCATCGCCTCGTGGCTGCGAGCGTCCTCGAGACCGTCGTACATCATGGCGTCGCGCAGGACGGCATCGCCGAGGCGGTAGCCCTGCCGAGCGCCGAGCAGCAGGTGCGGCGCGTTTGTCATCGACTCCATGCCGCCCGCCACGACGACATCCGCGTCGCCCGCCGAGATCATCAGGTCCGCCTGGTAGATCGCGTTGAGACCCGAAAGACAGACCTTGTTGACCACCGTCGCCGGCGTGGTCATCGGGATCCCCGCTGCGGTCGCCGCCTGGCGGGCCGGCACCTGGCCCGTGCCCGCAAGCAGTACCTGCCCCATGATCACGTAGTCCACGTCCTCCGGCCGCATCGAGGCCCGCCGAAGAGCCTCCCGGATCGCGACCGCGCCGAGTTGCGCCGCCGAGAAGCCCGAGAGCGCTCCGGAAAGCCTGCCGATCGGGGTGCGTGCGCCGGCGACCATGACTGAACCTGGCATGCCGCCCAGTCTACGACCGCCCGGCGCGGCGGTAGCCTGGGCGGATGGCGCTGACCGAAGTGGACCATGTCGCTATCGCGGTCCGGGATCTCGACGCGGCGGTCGACTGGTACAGGCAGACGTTCGGCGCGACCGTGACCCACCGTGAGGTTGTCGAGCGCGACGGGGTGGAGGAGGCTCTGCTCTCCGTCGCCGATTCGTACATCCAGCTGCTGACACCGACACGCGAGGACTCGCCGGTCGCCAAGTACCTCGATACCAAGGGTGAAGGGCTGCACCACGTGGGTTACCGCGTCGACGACTGCGCGGAAGCGCTGAAGCAAGCCGTCTCCGCCGGCGCGCGCGCGATCGACGAGACCCCGAGGCCGGGTTCGCGCGGCACGACTGTCGCGTTCTTGCACCCCAAGACCGCGTTCGGGACGTTGATAGAGCTGGTGCAGGAGTGACGGCACCCGCGACGCAGACTTCTACCCGGATCCCCAGATCCAACGACCCCTGCTGGTGCGGCAGCGGCCGCAAGTACAAGCGCTGCCACAAGGCGACAGAGGGCCGGGTTCTGCCAGGTGACGTGAGCCCCATGCTTGGAGTGCCGGACGGGATCGTGCCCACCGACTACTACCGCACCGGCATACCCGAGCGCCGCGATGAGCCGATGGTCAAGTCCGCCGACGTGATCGAGCGCATCCGCGTGGCGGGGCGCATAGCCGCCGAGGTGTTGGCGGTGACCGGTGCAGCTGTCGCGCCGGGAGTGACGACGGACGAACTCGACGTCATCGCCCACGGGGCGTACATCGAGCGCGGCGCCTTCCCCTCGACGCTCAACTACCACGGTTATCCGAAGTCGATCTGCACGTCGGTCAACGAGGTCATCTGCCACGGCATCCCCGACGACCGACCTCTCTTCGACGGAGACATCGTGAACATCGACGTGACCGCATACATCGACGGCGTCCACGGCGACTGCAACGCGACTTTCTACGTCGGCGAAGTCGACGCGGAGTCGCGCAGGCTCGTCGAGGCGACACGCGAGTGCCGCCGTTTGGGAATCGAGGCCGCGCGCCCTGGGCGGCCTCTTTCCGACATCGGGCGTGCGATCGAAACGCACGCGTCGAGCAATGGCCTCGGCGTCGTCCGGATGTTCGTCGGGCACGGGATCGGAGAGCAGTTCCACACGTCGCCGAGTGTCCCGCACTACTACACACCCGAGGCGTCCACCGTCATGGAGCCCGGGATGGTGTTCACCATCGAACCGATGATCACCCTTGGCACCTGGCGCGAGAAGATGTGGGACAACGGGTGGACCGCGGTGACCGCCGACGGCCGGCGCACCGCGCAGTTCGAGCACACCATCCTCGTGACCGAGGACGGCTACGAGATCCTGACGCCTGAGCCTGCCTAGAGAGGTTCGCTGCGACGCCCACGATGGCGCGAACAGCTAGACGAGTCTGGCCAACTGCGCCGGGCCTTCGAAGACGAACGCCCGGATACCGACGGCTTGGGCGCCGGCGACGTTCGCCGGCCGGTCATCGACGAACACGACCTCTTCCGGGTGAGCGCCCAATGACTCGAGCACGGCCAGGTACGAGTCGTGGGCGGGCTTCACCGCGTTCAGGTCGCAGCTGAAGAACTTCTCGGAAAAAGACCCCAGCCAGGGCGCGGACTGCAGCTCTCTGGCCAGTTCGGCCGGCGCGTTGGAGAAAAGGGCCAGCCGCACGCCTCTCTCCTTTAACTCGGCAACAGCAGAGATGCTGTCGGGGTTGGGATGCAGCCAGCTTCCCACGTCGGCTCGGGCGAGGTGTTCCAACGCGTCGGAGTTGACCGCGCGGCCGGTGACAGCCCGCCAGTATTCGGCCGCGGTGACATCAGCCCGGTCGTAGGAAGGGCGGTGTCGCCAGTACGCCTTCCAGAAGCTCTGCCCGTCGCCTTGGACGCCCGCCGCCGCCTCGATGGCCGCCAGGTCGCCGGCGGGTTGGGGGAGGCTGATCACCTCCCCGTAGTCGCATATCAACCATGTCACTGCGCTGCACCGTACCGACCTACCATGCTGAACCGCCATGCGCGTGAGGGTCCATCTCGTCGACGGAACCTACGAGCTGTTCCGGCATTTCTTCGGAGCGCCGCCGCATGCGAACTCGGCCGGCCAGGAGGTGGCGGCCGTCCGCGGAGTTCTCTCGTCGGTGCTGGCCCTGATTGAGGATGGGGCGACTCACGTGGGGGTGGCCACGGATCATGTGATCGAGTCGTTTCGCAACGACATGTGGCCGGGCTACAAGACGAGCGCCGGCGTCGACCCGTTGCTGCTCGGCCAGTTCGGCTTACTGGAGGAGGCGCTCGCCCTGATGGGCGCGGCCGTTTGGCCGATGGTCGAGCTCGAAGCTGACGACGCGCTTGCATCCGCCGCGGCTGTAGCTGCTTCGGATCCCACGGTGGACCAAGTGGTGGTCTGCACTCCCGACAAGGACCTGGCCCAGTGCGTCACCGGCACCCGCGTCGTGCAGCTCGACCGGCGCAAGGGAGCCATCATCGACGAGCAGGGTGTAGTGGCGAAGTTCGGTGTCCCGCCGGCGTCGATCCCCGACTACCTCGCGTTGGTCGGCGACAGCGCCGACGGATTCCCCGGACTGCCGGGCTGGGGCGCCAAGTCGGCTGCCGCGGTGCTCGCTGTATACGGGCATCTCGAGTCGATCCCGGATTCGGGGGCCCAATGGAAAGTGAATGTCCGGGCTGGCGGGACTCTCGCCGCGACGCTCGCCGCATCCAGGGGCCTGGCGATGCTCTTTCGGGATCTCGCCACGCTCAGAACCGAACCGCCCGTGATATCCGGCGTTTCGGAGCTGCTCTGGTCGGGCCCCGACGCCAAGTTCGGCGCGTTCGCAGCGGGTGTCTTGGACTCGGCCTCGCTAGCCGCACGTGCCGACCGTCTTGCGGCTAGCCGCCGAAGCACTCCGGCTGGGGGAGACTGAGCGCCACCTCGAGCCGGCGGTGGTATTCCTCGCGTGTCACGCCTACCGCCCCGAGCGACTCGAGATGCGGTGTCACCCATTGGACGTCGAGGAGCCGGCGCTCGGCGTCGCCCGCTGCGCGCAGAATTTCGACGAGTCGAATCAGAGCGACCTTCGACGCGTCGGTCTGCCGGTGGAACATCGACTCGCCGGCGAAGAGGCCGCCCACCGCGACGCCGTAGAGCCCACCGGCCAGCACGCCCTTGTCATCCCAGGCCTCCACGCTGTGCACCCAACCCCATTCGTGCAGCCGGGTGTATGCACGCACGATGTCACGGTCGATCCACCTGCCAGGCCGGCGCTTGTCGGCGCACGCAGCGATCACCTCTTCGAACGCGGTGTCGACGCGGACCTCGAAATGTGCGCACGACCTGCGGAGCGAGCGCGACACCTTCAAGCCTCCAGCGTTCAGCGGGATGACCCCACGGGGTTCTGGTGACCACCAGCCAGGAAGACCGCGCCTCGCCGGCATCGGGAACAACCCGGACCGGTACGCGGCCAGCAGCGTTCCCGGTTCGAGGTCGGCCCCGACGGCCACGACCTCCCCCCCGCTCTGTTGAGCTGCCCTGGCGAGCGCGCGAGGGTCCGAGGGGAACTCCCAGCGGGTCGGAGGAGGCTCGACCGCCCGCCTGTTCGCCGGAGCTGCGGGAGTGGCCACACCTGGCAGTCTTGCCGCTCGAACGGCCACGCCGAATGGGGGCGTTGGTGGCGCCGGCAGTACCCTTTGGACCGATGTCAGAGCACCCGATGTCCGAACGCCTCGAGGAACTGGCCCGCCGCAAGGAGCAGGCCATCCACGCCGGGCCGCCCCACGCCATCGAGCGCCAGCACTCCAAGGGCAAGATGACGGCGAGGGAGCGGATCGACTACCTGCTGGACGAGGGGTCGTTCCAGGAGCTCGACATGCTCGCTCGCACGAGGGCCCCGGGACTGCCCGATGACAAGCGGCCCTACACAGACGGTGTGATCACCGGCTTCGGCACGATCGACGGTCGCAAGGTCTGCATCTTCTCCCAGGACTTCACCGTCAATGGAGGATCCCTCGGTGAGGTGTTCGGCGAGAAGGTCCACAAGATCATGGATCTCGCCACCTCGCTCGGTGTGCCGATGATCGGCATCAACGACGGCGGCGGCGCGCGCGTGCAGGAAGGCGTCGTAGGTCTGCACTACTTCGGCGGGATCTTCAAGCGAAACGTCGACTCGTCGGGCGTGATCCCCCAGGTCAGCGTGATCATGGGATCGTGCGCCGGCGGCGCCGTCTATAGCCCGGCGATGACCGACTTCATCTTCATGGTGCGCGACACCTCCCAGATGTTCATCACCGGCCCGGACGTGGTGAAGACCGTGACCGGTGAGGAGGTGACTCTCGAACAGCTCGGCGGCGCGCTCACTCACGCCACCAAGTCGGGTGTCGCGGCTTTCGTCGCGGCCGACGAGAAGAGCTGCCTCGACGAGGTGCGCTACCTGCTCGGCTTCCTCCCGTCCAACAACATGGAGGAGCCGCCGCGCCTCGAGACCGGCGACGACCCCGAGCGTTCGACGCCGGAGCTGCGGGGCTTGATCCCCGCCAGCCCCAACCAGCCCTACGACATGAAGAAGGTCATCACAGCGGTCGTCGACGACGGCGACTTCGTGGAGTACCACTCGCTTTGGGCGATGAACCTGGTATGCGGCTTCGCCCGCATCGACGGGCACGTCGTGGGCATAGTCGGCAACCAGCCACAGAACCTCGCCGGCGTGCTCGACATCGAGAGCTCCGAGAAGGGTGCACGGTTCGTGCGCACGTGCGACTCGTTCAACATCCCGCTCGTCACTTTCGTCGACGTCCCCGGTTTCATGCCCGGAACCGACCAGGAGTACGGGGGGATCATCCGTCACGGGGCCAAGCTGCTCTACGCCTACTGCGAGTCCACGGTTCCCCGCATCCAGATCATCACCCGCAAGGCTTACGGCGGTGCCTACGTCGTCATGAACTCCAAGTCCATCGGCGCCGACCTCGCGTTCGCGTGGCCGTCCGCGGAGCTGGCGGTGATGGGACCACAAGGCGCGGTGGACATCGTTTACCGCCGCGAGCTGGCCACCTCGCCTGACGCGGCGTCCCGCCGCGCGCAGCTGGTCGAGGAGTACACGGAGAAGTTCGCCAACCCGTACCTCGCAGCGGAGCGCGGCTACGTCGACGACGTGATCGACCCTGCGGACACCCGCAAGGTGCTGGCCCGTTCGCTCGACCTTTTGCGCTCCAAGCGGGAGGAGCTGCCGAAGCGCAAGCACGGTAACGTGCCCCTTTAGTGGCGGCCGACCCTTCCCCTGAGGAACTCGCAGCGATCGTGGCGGCGGTGGAGATGGCCTGGCCGCGGCCGGTGGTCCTGGCGGCGCAAGAGCCCGAGCGTCCCGGCCCTTGGCGCTTCTCCGGCCGGTGGTGGTCGCGCCCGACGACGATTCGCCGCGAGCGTCCTTGGGTGGAGCGTGGCGGCATCTGAAGAGGTTCGCGAACCTCTTTAGTACGCGAAACGCTGCCCTCGGGGGTTATAGAGGGTATGCAACCAGTGGATCCGCGGATGGGAGGCCTCCTCGGTGATGGGGATGTGTCCGGCTCCGACGACCTTCACGCGATCGTCGCGAGGGCGGGACGGCGCATGCGCTGGCGTGCCGCCGCCCTGGCCGGTGTGGTTGCCGTGGCCGCCGGTGGGGGGGTGGGGTACGCGGTGTCGACCACCGGAGGGTCCGCCCGGCAGGTCGTCGCCACCTCGCCTGCGTCCGGGTCGAGCACCCGCGCATCGTCCCAGGCCCCGAGCGGCGCCCAGATCGCCGGCGGGCCGTCGGCCGCTCTCCCGGAGCCGAACAGGTTCACTCGTCTGTTCACCCGGCAGGCCAACGGGATCGATATCCGCGGCTACCTGGTCGCGACCCCCCTAATGATGCCCCTCAGCTCAGCGGGCAGTACCGAGTGCGGGACGGCCGGCTCCCACTTCCAAGCCGAGGTATCGACACCGGACATGGTGGCCACAGCCGGGAGCGGGTTCGTGGTTCAGCAGCTCGGGTCGATGATTCTCAGCGAGCAAACCACGGTGGTGGGCGACGCCGAGGGCGACCCGGTCGCCGTCGTTGTGCTGCAGACCAACTCCGCCGTCAGCAAGGTCCGCATGGACTTCACCGGCGGGGCCACCGACGAGATGACCCCGGTTCAGGGATGGGCGGTCCTCGCTGCGCCGGCGGCCTGGTTCCAGTCGGGCAAGGTCACCCAGGAGACGGTAGGGACCCTGACCGCGCTCGACTCCTCCGGTCACTCCTTGGCGACCACGCCCGTCCAGTGGCCGCCGGTCGTGACGCCCACCCAGGGCTCTGTCGGCTCGGGCTCTGTCGGTTCGGGCTCTGTCGGTTCGGGCTCTGCCGGCTCGGGCACGGTCGGCTCGGGCTCAGCTAGCGCGGGTGTCTCCGGCTCGGCGGCGGTCGCCTGCCCCACTCCGGCACCCGCCCCTGCCCCTGCCCGTGCCCCCAGCCCGACCATCACTAGTACGGGATCCGGCACTACGGGATCCGGCACTACGGGATCCGGCACTACGGGATCCGGCACCAAGGGGTCCGGCGGCTAGGAAGCCGCCGGCTGACACGATGGTGGCGGTGCAGGTTCTCCCACCCGACCCGCCAGCCGCGGCCGGAGCCGCCAGAGAACCCATCGCGGACCTGCCAACGGTTGACTTCGTTTACTGCTACCAGAGCCACTACCACCGCCTGGTCCGCGCCCTCCGTCTCGCCGGCGCCGACTCCGCGGCCGCGGAGGACGCGGCACAAGAGGCCTTCGCCAGGGCGCTCGTGCACTGGAGCCGGGTCAGCCGCGGCCCGAACCCCACCGGCTATGTGTACACCGCGGGGTTCCGTCTCCTGGCCAAGGCCCAGCGCAAGGCTGCCCGCCGGCCACCCGCTACCGCTGAGCGCAACCCGCCCGACCCGACCGGATCCGCCGCCGCATCATCCGTCGCGATCGAGGCGGCCCTCGCCGCGATGCCGCCCCGCCGGCGGTCGTGCGCTGTCATGTGCCTCGTGGTCGGTCTGCCCGTCCGCGAAGCGGCCGAGGCGCTTGGCATCGCCGGCGGCACGGTCCGCAAGCACCTCGAGGACGCTCGCCGCGACCTCGCCGCCGCGCTCGCTTGAGTCATGAGGGTACAGAGTTCACGCCGAACCGCCAGGCCGGCGCGAGCCCTGTCCGCTTACGGCGCGCTCCAAGCGGGAGAAGTGGACAGAGAAGAGGGGACCCACCCGTCCGATCGTTTCAGACGAGCCCAGCCAGCTCGGCGACTATTCGACCCAGCTCGAAGTCCTTCGGTGTGTACACCGCAGCCACACCGGCCGCCCGCAGCTCCGCCTCGTCACCGGGAGGGATGATCCCCCCGACCACGACGGGCACCGACACGCCGGCGTCGCGCAGGCCGCCCATCACCTCGCGAACCAACTCCAGGTGGCTGCCTGACAGGATCGAAAGGCCCACCACGTCCACGTCCTCGTCGCGCGCAACTGCGGCGATCTGCGCCGGCGTCTGGCGGATCCCCTGGTACACCACCTCGAAGCCGGCGTCACGGGCTGCCACGGCGATCTGCTCCGCGCCGTTGCTGTGGCCGTCGAGGCCGGGCTTCGCCACCAGCAACCGCGGCGGGGCTCCGCGCCGCGCCGTGACGGCTCCCACCCGCGAGCGGGCTGTGGTGAAACCGTCGTCACGTGCCACGGCCGCCCTCCCCACGCCCGTCGGCGCCCGGTACTCGCCCCACACCTCCCGCAACGCGGTCGCCCACTCGCCGGTGGTCCCGCGGGCGTGTGCGAGCTGGATCGTCGCCGGCATCACATTGACGCCCGGGCTCTCAGCCGCTCGGCGTAACTCGTCAAGGGCCGCTTGCACCGCGCTCCCGTCCCTCTCTTTCCTCCACCTGACCACGTCCTCGACCAGCTCGGCTTCCACAGCGGGATCGACCCGCAGCACGGCCCCTTCGACGTCAAGCGGCGACGGCTCGGACGTGGTGAAACGGTTGACACCAACTACGATCGCATCGCCGGATTCGATTCGCCGTGTCCGCTCCGACTGGCTCACCACGAGCGCGGACTTCATCCGCTCGATCGATTCGAAGGCGCCGCCGTCACCGAGGATCGCGGAAAGCTCCTCCGACGCAGCCTCGATCAGCTCCGTTGTACGCGCCTCGACCACGTGTGAACCGTCGAGGAGGTCCGGGTACTCGAGCAGGTCCGTCTCGAAGGCGAGGATCTGCTGGATCCGCAGGGACCACTGCTGGTCCCAGGGATGCGGCAGCCCGAGCGCCTCGTTCCACGCGGGGAGCTGAATCGCGCGTGCCCGGGCATCGCGGGACAGGATGACACCGAGGGCTTCGAGGGCGATACGGGGGACGTTGTTCTCGGGTTGCTGCTCGGTGAGCCCGAGCGAGTTCACCTGGACCCCGTAGCGGAAACGGCGAAGCTTCGGATCGTCGACTCCCCAGCGCTCCAGGCAGATGCGGTCCCACATGCGGGTGAACGCGCGCATCTTGCACGTCTCCTCGACGAAGCGGATGCCTGCGTTGCAGAAGAAAGAGATCCGTCCCACCACGGCCGGCAGTTCGTCTTCTTCCAGCTGCTTGGAATCGCGCACTGCGTCGACCACGCCCACCGCCGTCGCCAGCGCGAACGCCAACTCCTGGACAGGTGTGGCACCAGCTTCTTGAAGGTGGTAGCTGCACACGTTGATCGGGTTCCACTTGGGGAGGTTGCGCACCGCCCACGCGATCGTGTCGACGGTCAGGCGCCGGCTCGGCGCCGGCGGGAATATGTAGGTGCCGCGGGAGAGGTATTCCTTGACGATGTCGTTTTGCGTGGTGCCGGTGAGGGCGGCGCGTGGCGCGCCGGTGTCGTCGGCGCAGGCGACGTAAAGGCCGAGCAGCCAGGCTGCTGTGGCGTTGATCGTCATCGAGGTATTCATCTGCTCGAGAGGTATCCCCTCCAGCAGTTCGGCCATGTGGCCCTTGTGCACCACGGGCACGCCGACCTTTCCGACCTCGCCGCGAGCTTCCGGCGCGTCCGGGTCGTAACCGGTCTGGGTCGGCAGGTCGAAGGCGATGGACAGGCCGGTCTGGCCCTTCGCCAGGTTCGTCCGGTAGAGCTCGTTCGAGGCTTTTGCGGTGGAGTGCCCGGAGTAGGTGCGCATCACCCAGGGCCGGTCCGGCTGGGTCAGCCGGGCGCCGGCGGCGTCATTCGAGGGTGTGGTCACGGCGACATTCTCCCATCGGATGCACCGGGTGCCGAAACCGCCAACCCCCGCTACAGTGGCCTACGCGGAGAAGGGGTCTGCCACCCCCGCGGGAATCAGACGGGTGCGCCTGCCTTTGCCGGCGCACCCGTCAGCCCCGGTGCACCCCTCAGCCCCGTCAGTCCCCGCGCAACCGCCGAGGCGCCGGCGGCGGCCCGCTACGGTGACCGGCGATGAGCGAAGCGGACCACGGCGACCCCGGCGCCGACGACCCCACCGGTACGGACGACCCCACCGGCACCAGTCTCACACCCGGCACGCTGGCGCTGGTGGGCGGCGGAGAATGGACCCCCGGCTGCGACTTCGACCGCGATCTCTGGGAGCAGTCGGGCAAATCCGAAGTGGTCGTGCTCCCGACCGCCGCCGCTTATGAGCACCCGCAAAGGGCCGTCGATAAGGCGGCCGCCTGGTTCGCCGAATTCGGCGCGACGGTCCGCCCGGCGATGATCCTGTCCCGGTCCGACGCTGTCGACGACGACCAGGTGAAGATCGTCGCCGGCGCCAGGTTCATCTACCTGTCGGGCGGCTCGCCAATGCACCTTCGCTCGGTCCTCAAGGACACGCCGGCCTGGTCGGCGCTCGTCGGCGCCTGGCACTCCGGTGCTGTAGTGGCCGGGTCGAGCGCCGGCGCGATGGTGTTGGGGGATCCGATGGTCGATCCACGCGGGGGTGCGCTGACACTGGGGCTCGGGCTCATCCCGCAACTGGCGGTCCTGCCCCATTACGACACCTGGTCCGAGGAGAAGGCCAACCGCACGGTGCAGCTCGCCACGGGCCACCTGCGGATTGCAGCGATCGATGAGCGCACTGCCTTGATCCGCGACGGTGACGGGTCGTGGCGCACCGCCGGCGCCGGCGGTGTGACCGTGTACGTGGACGGGAAGCCGGCGGGCCTGGAGGTCCTCAGGAACCGCTAGTACTCGCGGCCCGGCGGGCAGAGGCTTATTCGGACTCGGTGATCGTCACCGAGTCGATGGTGACGGTCTCGGTTGGTGTCCCGGACTGGGTCCCCACAGCGTCGATCGCCGCGACGACGTCCAGCCCTGCGACCACCTTGCCGAACAACGAGTACTGCGGAGGCAGCCGCACCCCTGACGCCCCGCTGATGACGAAGAACTGGCTCCCGTTGGTGTCCGGACCGGCGTTGGCCATCGCCAGCGATCCCAGCTCGTAGCGTCCCGGCGGTGGCAGCTCGTCGGCGAACCGGTAACCGGGTCCGCCGCGACCGGTACCTGTCGGGTCGCCACCCTGCAGGACGAACCCGGGGATGATCCGGTGGAAGACGATCCCTTCGAAGTAGTGGTAGCGGGCGAGGAAGACGAAGTTGTTGACGGTCTGCGGAGCGGCGATGGGGTCGAGAGCGATCGTCATGGCGCCCTTCGACGTGACCATCTGCGCGCTGTAGCGCTTCGAGGCGTCTATGCACATCGGCGGCGGGCCGTCGAACTGCTGCTGCTTGGGGCTCGACCCTTCGGGGGAGGGGCACGGGGTGGTTGAAGCCAAAGTGAACGCTCCTAGGAGGCGGTGATGCTGACGGACAGGATCTTGTGGTACTTCGCCGGCGTGCCCGCCTGGGACCCGTCGGAATTGATCTTCTCGACCACGTCCATGCCCGACGTCACCTGGCCGAAAACGCTGTACGACGGTGACAGCCCCGAACCTCCGCCCGGGACGACGATGAAGAACTGCGATCCGTTCGTGTTCGGGCCGCTGTTGGCCATGGCGACGATACCCGTGCCGTAAGCAGAGCTGGCCGACGGCAGCTCGTCCGCAAACGAGTACCCCGGGCCGCTGCTCCCCGTCGCCGTCGGGTCACCGACTTGGTCCATGAAGCCAGGGATGACCCGGTGGAACACGATCCCGTCGTAGAAGTGGTAGCCGGCGAGGAAGACGAAGTTGTTGACCGTGACCGGCGCGTACTTGGGCAGAAGCTCGATGACGAAGCTGCCCGCGTCGGTCTTGACAGTCGCGTTGTAGGTCTTCGTCGGATCGATGCAGAACGGCGGGGCGGAGGAGAACTTGGTGTAGCGGGGCGATGACCCGTCGAGGTTCGGGAACGGCACGTGGGCCGGCGCCGGCACGATCGACACACCGTTGCCGGATGCCGTCGCGGCGCCTGATCCTGTCGCGCCTCCGGCCGGCGTAGAGCAGTTGGCGCTGACCGCCGGGGCCGTCCGGACGGCCAGGCCGGTGCCCAACGGGACGGTGGAAGCGGTCCCGGGAGTGGTCGTGCCGGGAGCCGTCGTCGAGGTGCCGGTACCCGTGTTGACCTTCTTCGACGAACCGCCCCGCGTGCCGGTGTACACGGCCAGGCCGACTGCCACGGCCACCACGACACCGATGATCACACCGCGCCGGATGCGGCTGCGCCTCTTTTGTGCGCGCTGAAGTTCGGCCATGCGCGCTGCGCGCCCTGCGCGCTGGCGGGCTCTTTTGTCGGTAGGCACGGCGCACAAAGCTAGCCGCGGCGCCAACAGGCCTAGCCGCGGCCGCCGCCCCAAACCGCCGGGGGCCGCCACCACCCCACTGGTACCCTTGAGGGTCGTGGCCCTGTTGGTGATGAAGTTCGGCGGGACGTCTGTGGGCGACGCCGAGCGGATGCGCAACGTGGCCGACTACGTCGCACGTACCGTCAAGCGGGGCAACCAGGTCGTGGTGGCGGTTTCCGCCATGGGCAGCGAGACCGACGATTTGCTGCACCTTGCCGCGCAGGTGTCGGGGACCCACCCGGGGCGCGAAATGGACATGCTGATCACGGCAGGCGAGCGCAAGGCGATGGCGCTCCTGTGCATGGCCCTCCACGACGCCGGGATCCCCTCCGACAGCTTCACGGGCAGCCAGGCGGGGATCATCACCGACACCGACCACACCAGGGCGAAGATCGTCGACGTGCGCGCCGACCGGCTGCGAGAGACGCTCGCCAACGGGCGGGTGCCTGTGGTGGGAGGCGCCCAAGGCGTCTCGACCGACCGTGACGTCACCTTCTTAGGACGTGGCGGGACGGACACGACAGCCGTCGCCCTCGCGCAGGCGCTGCAGGCTGACGCGTGCGAGATCTACACAGACGTGTCAGGCGTGTTCACAGCGGATCCCCGGGTTGTCCCCGAGGCGCGCCGGCTCAAGCGGGTCAGCTTCGAGGAGATGCTGGAGATGTGCGCGGCAGGCTGCCCCAAGCCTGCGATGCGCTCTGTGGAGTTCGCTCGCAACCACGGCGTCCGCCTGCACGTGCGGTCGGCGTTCACGTGGGAGCCCGGGACCTGGATCGAGGAGGAAGACCCCGATATGGAGCAGGCGATCATCTCGGCTGTCGTATCCGATAGTTCCGAGGCGAAGCTGACCGTGACCGGCGTGCCGGACAAGCCGGGTATCGCTGCGCGGCTGTTTCGCGCGCTCGCCGACAGGTCGATCAACGTGGACATGATCGAGCAGAACGTGTCGCTTCAAGGCACTACCGACATCTCCTTCACCGTCCCCCACGAGGATCTGAGCGCTGCCACCGACGTGTGCCGGAGTCTGCAAGGTGAGATCGGCGCGGCCGACGTCCTCGCGGATCCCGACGTCGCGACGGTGTCGATCATCGGCGCTGGCATGAAGACCCACCCCGGTGTCTCGGCGACCATGTTCGAGGTCCTGGCCGCGGAGGGCATCAACATCGAGATGATCTCGACGTCGTCGATCCGGCTCACGTGCGTCGTGCGCTCGGAGGTCGCGGAGAAGGCGGTCGTGGCGCTGCACCGGGCGTTCAAGCTGGAGGGCGAGTGAGATGCCGACGGTAGGGATCTACGGCGCGACCGGACAGGTCGGGACGGTGATGCGGGCCGTGCTGGAGCAGCGCCGCTTCCCGCACAGCGGCCTGCGTCTGTTCGCGAGCTCGCGCTCCGCCGGCCGTGTAATCGACGGCATCACGGTCGAGGACGTGGCAACCGCGGACCATGCCGGCGTGGACGTCGCTCTTTTCTCCATGGGAGCAGATGCGTCGAAGGAATACGGGGAAAGAGTGGCCGGCGCGGGAGCAATCGTCATCGACAACTCGAAGGCGTGGCGCATGGACCCCGACTGCCCTCTCGTGGTTCCAGAGGTCAACGCGCACGAACTCGACCGCATACCCAAGGGGATAGTCGCCAACCCGAATTGCACGACCATGGTGTGCATGCCGGTCCTCGCGCCGTTGCACGCCGAGGCTGGTCTGAGGCGTGTCGTTGCCTCCACTTACCAGGCGGCGTCGGGCGCGGGCCTCGCCGGGACGGCCGAGTTGGACGAGCAGGTCCGTGCCATCGGAGAGAAGGCTGCAGCGCTCGCTCTTGACGGCGAGGCGCTCTCTTACCCGCCGGCGAAGGTGTTCCCCGGGCCGCTCGCGTTCAACGTACTGCCGCACGCCGGCAGCTTCGCCGGGGACGAAACCAGCGAGGAGCTCAAGTTCCGGGAAGAGAGCCAGAAGATCCTGGGAGTCCCGGACCTCGCGGTGTCGGTCACGTGTGTCCGGGTCCCCGTGTTCACGGGTCACTCGCTCGCGCTGAACCTCACCTTCGAGCAGGCCATCACGGCCGAGCGCGCGCTGCAGCTTCTCGGCAGCGCGGCGGGTGTCGAGGTCCTCGACGTTCCCACCCCGCTCCAGTCCGCCGGCGGCGACACCTGTCTGGTTGGCAGGGTCCGCCCCGATTACAGCGACCCGTCGGGCCGGGGGCTCACGCTGTTTGTCTCGGGCGACAACCTCCGCAAGGGAGCGGCCCTGAACGCCGTCCAGATCGCAGAGGCTCTGCTCGAAAGGGGCATCGTCAGCTGACGTAGCGCTGCTCGTGACCCGGCGTACAGCGCCACAGACAGCGGCAACATGGCGGCGGCCACGATCCCGTCCATCCACCAGTGGTTGGCAGTCGATACGACGGCGAAGAGGGTCGCGGCCGGATGGGCGACGATCAGCCAGCGCCACCGGCTAGTGCTCACGCAGACGACAGCCACGGCGATGAACAACGACCAGGCCATGTGCACCGACGGCATCGCCGCGAGCTGTGTCGCGTCGCCTATCCCGCCGGGGGCGTAGACGGACTCGTGGTAGCGCATCGCCGTGTCCACGAATCCCAGCTGGGGCAGGAGCCGCGGGGGCGCGACGGGGATCATCTGGATCAACAGGCAGGCCCCGGTGAGGATGGCGCCGATGGTTCGCCACCGGGCGTAGACATCCCGGTGGCGGAAGTACATCCAAATCAAGAACGCGATGAGCGCGGGAACGTGGGCGATGTCGTAGAACCCGTTGACCGCCTCCACGAGCAGAGGGTGGGGGAGGATCAGGTGCTGGACGGCGACCTCGTTCGGTAGGTGGACCGCCCGCTCCAGGTGCCAGAGCGAGCGGGCGTTCGAGACGGCACCCTGGACGTGCTGAACGGCCAGGTTGCCTCCCTCCTGCCAGAGCGCGTACAGGCCCAGCACGATCGCGGTCTCGCTCGCCAGGTCTGCTCGCCGCGGCGCCCTCTTGGCGACGCGCAAGCCCAAGCCGATGCAGGCCAGCACACCTGCGGCGATCGCCGCCCAGGTCCAAGGCACCAGCATGCGACGCCAACCTACCCCGGCCGGTCCGCGGGATTGTTACGCGACAGCGGCCCTCGCCTAGCCTTCGCGTCATGGAAATCAACGGAGCCTCCGCGATCGTCACCGGCGGCGCCTCTGGGCTCGGCGAGGCGACGGTGCGCCTGCTGACCCAGCGGGGTGCCCGCTGTGTGGTGCTGGACATGAACGACGCCAAGGGTGAGGAGCTTGCCAAGGAAGTCGGCGGCGTCTTCGTGCGTGCCGACGTCACCAACACCGACGAGGTGATCGCCGCGGTCGAAGCCGCCAAGGACATGGGCCCGCTGCGGGCTCTCGTCAACTGTGCCGGCGTGGGATGGGCAACCCGCACCATCGGCAAGGACGGGAGCTACGACTCGGCCCACAACCTGGACGCTTTCATCAAGGTGATCGGCATCAACCTCGTCGGCACGTTCAACTGCATCCGCCTCGCGGCGACGGCCATGAGCCAGAACGAACCCCTCGCGGACGGCGAGCGGGGCGCCATCGTCAACACTGCGTCGCTCGCAGCTTTCGACGGCCAGATCGGCCAGGCCGCATACTCGGCTTCGAAAGGCGGCGTCGTCGGCATGACGCTTCCGATTGCCCGTGACCTAGGGGTCGTCGGGATCCGCGTCAACACGATCGCACCGGGCCTCATCGACACGCCGATCTACGGCAGTGGTGAGGGGTCCGAGGCCTTCAAGGAGAAGCTGAAGAAGGACGTAGTCTTCCCCGACCGCCTGGGCAAGCCGGAGGAGTTCGCAAGCCTTGCCGTCGAGCTGGTGACGAACAGCTACATGAACGGCGAGACCATCCGCATCGACGGCGCTGCGCGCCTGCAGCCGAAGTAAGCGGGCGCTGGCATGGCAATCGTCGAGTTCGAAACCGAAGGTCACATAGGGATCATCACCATCAACCGGCCTGACGCGCGTAACGCCGTCAACGGCGAGGTCGCCAAAGGCATCGAAGAAGCCATCGACAAGATCGAAGGCGACGACTCGTTGTGGCTGGGCATCCTCACGGGTGTGCCCCCGGTGTTCAGCGCCGGCGCCGATCTCAAGGAGATCAACGCGGGACGCGCCGGCGACCTGCAGACCAAACGGGGCGGGTTCGCCGGGATCACCCGTCGCGAGCGCTCTAAGCCGATCATCGCGGCGGTGGACGGCCCGGCTCTCGCCGGCGGCACGGAGATCACCCTCGCGTGCGACCTGATCGTCGCTTCGACGAGCGCGAGGTTCGGCATCCCAGAAGTCAAGAGATGTCTCGTGGCCGCCGGCGGCGGTCTCTTCCGCCTGCCGCGCAAGCTCCCGTTCAACATCGCCATGGAGCTCACCCTGACCGGAGACCCCATCGACGCCGAGCGGGCCTACCAGTTCGGGCTGGTCAACGTGCTCTGCGAACCCGGCGAAGCGCTTGCCAAGGCCAAGGAGCTTGCCGCCCGCGTGGAGGCGAACGCCCCGGTGGCCGTCCGGGAGTCGCGGAAGGTCGTGTACGCGGCGATGACCGAGGACGAGGACGCCGGCTGGCGCCTTTCCAGCGAGGCGATGGTGAGAGCGATGAGCAGTGAGGACATGAAGGAAGGGCTCACCGCTTTCATCGAGAAGCGCCCGCCGAACTGGGCGGGCAAGTAGCACCCGCGGCCGGCGTAGGGTCTGGCCCGATGAACGTCGACTTCCACTTCGACGTCATGTGCCCCTGGGCTTACCAGACGAGCAAGTGGATCCGCGAGGCGGCGCGGGTCCGCGACATCCAGGTCACGTGGCGGTTCTTCTCGTTGGAGGAGGTGAACCGCGAGGACGGCAAGAAGCACCCCTGGGAGCGCAACTGGTCGTACGGCTGGTCGATGATGCGGGTCGCGGCGCTGCTCCGCCGAGGCGCCGGCGGGCTGGACGGCAATGACGCTGTCGACCGCTTCTACGCCGCCGCCGGCAGAGCCCTCCACGAGGACGGCGTGAAGGTTCACACCCCGGAGGGGGTCGCGGCAGTCCTCACCGAGATCGGCGTCGAACCCGGTCTCGTCGACGCGGCGCTCGCCGACGAGACGACCCACGACGACGTTCGGGCCGATCACGAAGCCGCTGTCGCCCTCGGCGGCTTCGGCGTGCCCACCCTCGTACTTCAAGCGGGTACTCAGCGGACCGCCCTCTTCGGGCCGGTGGTGACTCCGGCGCCGCGGGGCGAGGAGGCCGGCCGCCTGTGGGACCTGGTCGCCGGTTGGACCGAGTTCCCGCACCTCTACGAGCTGAGACGCCCGAAGACCGCCGCCGACTGGGACCACATCGGCGCCAGCTTCACCCCCTACATCGAGGCGCGCGACTGGCGCACTATCGAAAGGCCGGTGGCCTGAATGGCCGAAGCGAGTGGCGCACCGGGGATCGTCGCCGGCAGCAGCGGGACGGACCTGACCGCGCAGCTTTCGGAGGAATGGGACTCGTTACTCGCACTCGGTGACGAGATCGACGATGCGGACTGGCAGCGACCGACTCCCTGCCCCGGCTGGACCGTCGCCGCCCAGTACGCGCACATGATCGGAACCGAGTCGATGCTGCTCGGCAGGCCCAACCCGGAAGTCGACCCGGGCAGGCCCGAACACGTGCGCAACGACATCGGCGGTTTCAACGAGGTCTGGGTCGCAGCGCTCGCCGGCCGCGCCCGCAAGGAGGTCCTGGCGGATTTCGCCGACGTGACCAAGGAAAGGCGCGCAGCGCTCGCCGCCATGAGCGAGGAAGACTTCGCCACCGAATCGTGGACTCCGGTAGGCAAGGCCGACTACCGCCGGTTCATGCAGATCAGGGTTTTCGACTGCTGGGTGCACGAGCAGGACATCCGTGACGCCGTCGGCCGCCCCGGCCACGAGTCAGGCGCTGTGGCAGAGCAA
>Ga0307374_10004701_pt1 | contig 22597 bp, 24 predicted proteins | sample OX3MG_FD_202532 | JGI IMG/M metagenome (GOLD analysis project Ga0307374, IMG submission 202532) | Soil microbial communities from Risofladan, Vaasa, Finland - OX-3 | ecosystem: Environmental > Terrestrial > Soil > Coastal area > Acid sulfate soil | place: Finland: Risofladan, Vaasa | collected... | reverse complement strand
GTGCTGATCGACACCATGCCCGGCGCCGTGGCCGAGAAGGTCGGTCGCCGCGACCGCCTGTGGTTCGCCCCGAGCGTCGACCTCACCGTCCACCTGCTCGACGAGTGTCGTTCGCCGTGGGTGCTCGCCCACAACCGAGCCCGCCACGCCGGCGAGGGCTATGCATCGGCCGACATGGCCCTGTGGGACTGCGGCCCCGAAGGCACCTCCACGCCGCGTCTGGTCGCCTACGGCACGCAGCTCTTCCTCTTCACCTTCCTCTCCTGAGCCCCCCTACAGTGCGGGGATGACTCTCGCCGACAAGAGTGTGCTGATCCTGGCGGCCGACCTCTTCGAGGACATGGAGCTGCTCTATCCCATGTACAGGCTGGTCGAGGAAGGCGTCGCCGTGACGGTCGCCGGCCTCGACCGGCTCCCGGTGACCGGCAAGAAGGGCCACGGCCCGGTCCTCGTCGACACCACCGTGGACGACGTGGCGGCCACGGCATTCGACGCCCTGGTCGTTCCCGGTGGCTTCGCCCCCGACAAGCTGCGCCGCTCGAGCACGGTACTCGACCTCGTGCGCGCCTTCGACGGCGCCGGGAAGCCGATCGCCTTCATTTGCCATGCCGGATGGGTGCCGATCTCCGCCGGGATCCTCAAGGGGCGTCGGGCCACCAGCGTGAGCGCCATCCGCGACGACATGGTCAACGCCGGCGTCGAATGGGTGGACGAGGCCACAGTGGTCGACGGCAACCTCATCTCGGCTCGGACACCGGACGACCTTGGGCCCTGGATGAAGGCGCTCTTGTCGGCGCTCGGCTGAACGCGCCCTCAGGTGAGCGGGGCCGCGCCCGTGGGCGGCCCCTGCTCTAGATGCGACGTGTCGTTGAAGAGCCGCAGCTGCCACCGGCCCGGCATCACCACCAGGTGGGACAGCGAGGCGTTGTCACAGCCGGTAAAGGCGAAAGGCCGCGCCCCGGTGGCCTGGGCCAGGATCTCGCCTATTGTTCCGCCGTGGCAGAAGACCGCCACACGCTGGTCAGGGTGGTTCACCGCCATCCGCCTCACGGCACCCGAGACACGCCGTGAGAATTCGGACGCCGGCTCGGCACCAGGGATGACGTCGTAGCGCTGTTCCTCGTACATACGGCGGGCGACGGGGTCACCTTCGGCCACCTTGCGACGGAAGAGACCTCCCTCCCAGTCCCCGAGGAACACCTCGCGCAGGTCCCGTTCCACCACGGGCTCCAGGCCCAGCCGCCGGGCCAACGGCTCAGCCGTCTCCAGCGTGCGCCGCAGCGACGTCACGTAGACGGCGTCCAATCCCTGGTCGGCCAACCGGCGGCAGACCAGGGCGGCCTGCGCTCGACCCTCGGCCGACAGCGCTGGGTCACCGTGGCCGTCGACGAGCGGGAATGGACGGCCGAAGACCGCCGGCTCCGACTCCCCATGGCGCACCAGCAGCAGTTCGCTGGCGCCACTCGGTCGCTCGAAGCGCAGCTGCCGGTACTCACGGGGGGTCGGCACGGCGCCGAGTGTAGAAGGGAGTGTAGAAGTGGGGATGCTCGTGGCGACGGTGGTGGTGCAGCGACGAAGGGCGCTGTAGCCGGCACGACCTACCGACCCGGCCGAAGCTCACGCCCGGATCTGCACGCAGCACGAGCAGGTGACCGGGAGTTGGGGTCGCATAGATCGCCAGGTGAAGTTCAAGTCGCATCATGCCTGTGATGAGCGCCGCCGACACATCGCACGCGTCAGTGACACGTACGACAGCCCCACCGTCAGTGAGGGGCTACGTCGAAACGACCACCGACAGACTTAGGGTCTTTCTTCCCTATTGGCCTGGTGCGAACGCGTCGATTCGTTGACCAATACCCCCAAGCCCTGACCCCCATCGCCTGGAGCCCACGACCATGACCTTCGCCCCCACCCTCATTCGACCGGGTGCCTACCCCGAGGAGCCGCTGGCTCTGGTCACCGCCGACCCGGCTCGCCCGCAGATGCTTCACCGAGCCGGATCCTCCCTGTCGACGGTGGCCGTGGGCCTGCTCATGGCCGTGTCGTCGCTCACGCTGGTGGTGGCGGTGGCCAGCCACTTCTCCCCTCAGGGCCAGTACGTGGTCTTCGGACACCCCGTGCTGAGCGTTCTCTCGAGCTCCATGTCCCCGGCCATCAAGACCGGTGACCTAGTGATCGACAGCTCCCTGACGGCGGCGCAGGCCGGCAGCCTCCACGCCGGCCAGGTGATCACGTTCCGGTCCTCGCCCGGGAGCCAGCGCTTCTTCACCCACCGCATCGTGGCCGTGGACCGCACCGCGTCGGGCGCCGTCTCCTACGTCACAAAGGGTGACGTCAACAATGCCCCTGACGCCGGGGCCGTGCCGGTGGCCGATGTAGTCGGCCTCTACCAGACCAAGGTGCCCTTCGGTGGCTACGTCCTAAGCGATCTGCGCCAGCCGATGGTCCTCTTCCTCCTCGCCGCCGTGCCGCTGCTGCTGCTGCTCGGCGGACCGCTGTGGCGCTGGGCCAGCGATGGCGATGCCACGGAACGCCGTCGCCAAGCCGCCCTTCGGCTCCGCGACACCCACATCCGGAGCTGACCAGTGAACGCCATTGCTTCTTCTTTCTCCTTCTATCCCCTACCCCTCTGCGCCACAGGGTCCCGTGGCCGGTTCGCCGGTCGCCGGAGTCCACGGCGAAACACACAAGGAGCAACCATGCATTTCGCACGTCGACGCATAATGGTGGCGGCCAGTGCCGTGACGACACTGGCCGCCGCATCCAGCCTGGTGGCTGGCACCACCTTCGGCTTCTACAGCAGCAAGTCTGGGGCCGAGTCCAACTCGTTCACCTCCGGCACGGTGACCCTGGCCAGCACGGTCACCGGCGCCTGCACGGTGGTCAACATGGCCCCGGGCGACTCCCCGGCAGCATGTGGCTTGGGTACCACCTACTCGGGCTCGTTGTCGGCCTACCTCGCCGTCGACGTGGTCATCGAGACCCAGGCCGGCACCGGTGGCACCACCCTCTACAACCCGGCCGGCAGCAACGGCTTGACGGTGACCATCAGCGACAACCAGACCACGCCGGTGACCTACGTAGTGCCTTCCACCTCGACCACCTGCCCGGGTGGGGCACCCACCGGGTCCACCTGCTACGAGCTCGACAACGAATTGCTCGGGACGAGCTCGTACGCCAACGGGGCCGCCGACACCATCAGCACGGCAGTCACCTTGCCGAGCACGGCTGGCAACATCTACCAAGGCGGTGCCGCCCAGGTCATCCTGACGGCGCACGCCGTGCAGGCCAAGAACAACACCGTCGCCTGCTCGAGCACGGCTACGGCCGGCCACTCCTGCACGCCGAGCGGCACCTTCGCCTGGAGCTGATGACATGACGACGGTCTCCCTACCCACCAGGCCCGGGCGTCGACTGCGCCAGATCGGGCTCACCCATGCACGACGACGGATGCTCCTCGTCGTCGGCTCGGTGACCGCGCTTACGGCCGCCTCCAGCCTGGTGGCAGGGACGACCTTCGGCTTCTACAGCAGCTCGGCCAGTCCCGAGCAGAACACCTTCGTGACCGGCGTTGTCACCCTGGCCGACACCGGGACCGGAGCCTGCACGGTGGTCAACATGGCTCCGGGCGACTCCCCGCCGGCCTGCACATTGGGCACCACGTACTCGGGCTCGATGTCGGTGTACCTGGCCGTCGACGTGGTCGTCGAGGCCCAGGCCGGATCGGGTGGCACCGCCCTCTACAACCCAGCCGGCAGCAACGGAGCCACCGTCGCCATCACCGACAACCAGTCGGCCCCCGTGACCTACGTCGTCCCGAGCACGGTAACCGCTTGCCCGGGTGGGGCGCCCACCGGGTCCACCTGCTACGAGCTCGACAACGAGTTACTCGGCACCAACCCGTATGTCAACGGGGCCACCGACACCATCAGCACGACCGTGACCCTGCCCGGGACGGCGGCCAACGCTTACCAGGCCGGCGCCGTCCAGGTGATCCTCACGGCGCACGCCGTGCAGTCCAAGGACAACGGCCTGTCGTGCACCACTACGCCGACCGCCGGGCACCCGTGCTCGGCGAACGGCACCTTCGCCTGGAGCTGACGGTTATGACAGCAGCTCCCAACGTTCCCTTCGGGGGAGGGGGTCCCACACCGAGGGGGACGGAGCCCGGCTCCGTCCCCCTCGTGGGAATACTCGACCCGATGCCGTGCCCCGCCGACCGCCGGGCCCGGAGCTAGACGAGACTCGACCCATGCCACCCGCAAACCGCCGAGCGCGCCGCTTACCCGGACCGACGCTCGGTGCTGTGGTCGGGGCCGCCTTCGTGGCCCGGGCCGGTCGCTCCTCGGGCACGGCGCCGAGAGCTGTCGCGGCGCCGAGAGCTGTCGCGGCGCCGAGAGCCCGTCGTGGCCTGCCGTCCATGCCCGCCGCCACGCCACGTCGGGATATCGGAGGCTCCATCCGCACCTCGCGTCCTCCCCTGGCCCGCATCGGCGTGGCCGCCGCCATCGTGGCGGGCATCGTGAGCGGGTCGGGCCTGGCCTGGGGCGTGTTCTCGGGGAATCCCGCCGGTCAGACCAACGCCTTCACGGCCGGTTCGTTGAGCACCCCGAACACCCCGGTCACCATCCACCCTTCGGTGACCGGCAGCGGCGACGGCAATGTCACCCTGACGTGGAGCGACACCCTGTCGAGAGCCGTCACCTTCCTGGTGGAGCGGGCGTCGGCCGCCACACCGACCAGTTGGGCCACCATCGACGGCGCCGGCGCCGGACAATCGAGCGCCACGCTGTGCACCGGCACGGTGCCCGGCACGGTGAGTTGCACCTACCTCGACAACGCAGCCGACTCGACATCGGCCCCCGTGTACGACCAGCAGTACGTGTACCAGGTCGTGGCCACCATCGGGAACTGGACGTCGCCATCGGGCGGGGTGCTGGCCCAGTCCCTGGCCCCCACCAGCGGCACCGATACCTCACTCGTGGTCCCGGCCCTTACCGCGGTGTCGGCCTCCGGCCCCGCCTCGGTGTGGGCTGTGGGCCAGGCCTGCACGGTCGACCATTCGAACGGCACCACCTGGACCCAGCAGACCGTGCCCGGCGCGGTGTGCCCGACGGGCACCACTTTGACCGGTGTCGCCGCCGATGGAGGCAGCCCCATGGTGGTCGGAGCCGGCGGGGTGACCTTCATCTGCACGGCATCGTGCACCTCCACGGCCCCCACGTGGGCGGCCAAGTCGACCACCGCCGTCGGATCGCCCGATCTGAACGGGGTGTCCGCCCAGAGCTCCAAGGCCATGTGGGCTGTCGGCCCGAACTGCACGGTGCTGGCCTACAACGGCACCGCCTGGTCGCCGTTGTCGGTTCCCACCACCCAGTGCCCGACCGGGACGACCCTCAACGCCGTCTACACCAACAACGGCCACCCCATTTTCGCCGGCAACAGTGCCACCCTGTTTTTGTGCTCTGGAGGCACCTGCACGACAGCGCCGACGTGGACGACGATCACGGTCACCGGCTTATCGGGGTCTCCCAACCTCTACGGAGTGTCGGGCCTGAACGGAAGCACGGCCTGGGCCGTGGGCGCTTCTGGCACCATCGCCACCTGCACCAGTGGGTGCAACAACGCATCTCCCGTGTGGGCCACACAGAACTCGGGCACGACCAACATGCTCGACGCCGTGGGTGTCCAGGGCACCAACGTCATGTACGCGGTGGGGGCCGCCGGAACGGTGGTCAAGTGCACGTCCAACTGCAGCAAGAGCGGGACGACATGGACGGCTGTGACGTCGAACACCACGGCAAGCCTCAACGGCGTGGCAGTGCCCACCTCGGCCACCGCCTTCGCCGTGGGTGCCTCCGGCACCGCCGACACCCTGGTGGCCGCAGTCTTCATGGTCCAGTCGTCGGGCTTGTCGGCCAGTGTCGCCGTGCAGTACTCGCTGACCGGGGCCAACGTCACGGCCCTGTCAGCGCCCGATGGTTCGCTCTACACCGACCAGGCCCCCTGGCCGTCGACGGCCCTCGGGACGGCGTGTGGGGCCGGCACCCCCTCGCTGCTGCTCACTCCGAGCCCGACTGTGCCGTCGGGCAGCTGGAGCATCACCAGCGTGGTGGCCACCGTGGTCTTCCAGACCGACGCCACGCCGGGCACCGGAGCCGCCTTCCAGTTGCTGGTGTCGGCCAATGCCGGCACCAGCTGGACGGCCTACAGCCTCACCGCTCCGGGCACCGGCGGTGCCGCAGCGCAGACGACCCAGAGCATCGGCGCCACCGTGTCGAGCACGAGCCAGCTCCAGAACCTGCGGCTGTGCTTCGAGGGGACCTCGGGGTCGGGCACGGCGCTCACTACCTCGGTCAACCTCGTGCACGTCGACGTGAACTGACCGCCGCTACTTCTCCCAGCCCTTGCGCACCTGCTTCTGAGCGGCCTGCTTCTCCTGCTTGGCCACCCGCTTCTCCTTGATGGACCGGCTGGGTTTCTTGGCCTCACCGGTCGGCTTCGATTTGTTCGCCATGACCGAAGCGTAGGCCCGAAGCTCAAGGTGTGGGTGCCAGCGGGTGCGGAACTGGTACCACGGAGCTCAGTCGGCGCCACAACCCGATACTCGGCCGCCGGGCCGCCACGTAGGCCGGCCCCAGCTGTGTCCGCCATCGGGGCAGGCGGTGATAGTGATCCCTGAGCAAGGTGTCGGCGTGCCGACCGAGACGTTCGTCGGCTGGCGAAGGCTCCAGGTCCAAGCGGGCTAGGAGCCGTGTATCCAAGGTGGCCAGGGCCAGGGCCCGCTCGATCCTCACCACAGCGGGAGCCACGGCTCGGTGGCGGAACCACAGGACCTGGCGGGCCAGGGCGAGGGTGGTGTCGGTGCAGCCGAGTTCGTCGCCGTCGAGGACGCTATCGAGGTAGGCGCCGAAAGCAATGCGATCTGGCGGCAGAAGGTCCCCGGGGATGCCCAGGAACTGGGCCGTGGCCGTCATCTCCTGGTAGAAGCGCTCGCCCTCACCCGGCTCGAAAGGCCGCACCCAGCGCGTGTAGGCCACCTCGGCCGTGTCGACCAGGGTGGCCCACACCCAGCGGAGCAGCGATGCGTCATGAGCGGTGTAGAGCGAAGAACCGGCCACCGTGCCGTTGATGTGGTCGTGGGTCCGGTAGATCTGTCGCACCGCCCCCCGGGCCGTGCGGCTGTCGCCGAAGACCAGGCGCAGGGCGGCGTCAGCGGTGACCCAGGCTCGGCTGACGGGCCTGGTGCGAAACGAGCTGTGGTCGGCCACGCCGGCGGCCACCTTGGGATGCGCCACCTCCATGACAAGGGCCCGTTGGACGAGCAGGGCGACCGCCGGCTCGCCCACCACCCGACGCAGGACGCTATGGCGTCCGTGCGGCATGGCCGCAGAGGGGTCAAGGGACCCGAGCACGAACTCGCCATGGCCCTCGGACCCGGTGGTGCTCATCGGGCTACAGCGTCGGGAAGCCTACGGAGCGCCGCAGGTGGCGGCGTAGGTGCAGTCGTTGAACCCGTCGCCTTCGAGGTCGGGCGAAGACGGCGTGGCATCGATCTGGTTCGTGGTGCTCACCATCTGGACCTCTTCGGCCGGTGACAGACCGGCGCTGTGCCCGTTCACCGTGGCCGAGTCGAAGTGCACCGTGCTCAGGTTGGGCAGCGACGCCTCGCCGGCACTACCGCCACCGACCACGATCGGGGCCTCCTCGATCCACTCCGCCGTGAGCATGGTGGAGGGATACGGAACGGTCTGGGTGAAGCCTTGACCGTCAGTACGGTCGGTAAGGGTGATCGTCCACAACTCGGGCACCGTGTAGGCGATGGAGACGCTCACGAGGTCACCGGGGTGCACCGCCACCGTGGACACGCTCACCTGTGGGGCAGGCACGATCTCCCACCATGCCGAGTAGGACGTGGTGCCGTCGGACGAGACGTCTTGCTCGGTGCCGGCCTGGATGAGCGAGCTGGCGTCGGTCAGTGAGCAACTCGTGTTCAGGCACCCACCGCCGATACCCACCCAGCTGGCCGAGTTCTCGGTGGTCGGACCGCCCGAGCGGTAGGTGGCCGTCGGGACCACCCACTGGCCGCTGATGGACTTGAACAGCGTGTTCTTCTCCAGGTACCCCTGGTTGTAGCCGGACCAGTTGTTGGACTGCCCCGTCGCCGCCACGACGATGGTCCGGTGGGCGCCGGCCCCCGCAACAGTGGCTCCGGCCACCGCCCCCATCGGGAGCACGAGGGCCAGGGCGGCTGCTGCCGGTACCAACACGGAGGCAGCGAGGGCGGACGGTCGGATCGACGACATGTGTTGCCTCCTCGGGGGTGGGGCGAAGCTTCGCCAAGAGCCGCCTGGCGAGCGCCAACTTCGTCGCTGTCACCATTGTAGGGGTACCAGTTTCGTTACCCGAATCGATTTCGGGACAACCCTGCCGCCAGGCACGGGCTACGCACGGGGGCTTGAGGGCGCCCTGGCGGCTGAGCCGGACCACGGGCCACGCCCCGGACGCGGCCTCGGACGCGAGAACCCCCACCGATCACGGTGGGGGTTCTACATGGGGATATGAAGTGTGGATGTTGTGTGTGGATGGAACGTGGACCTGATCCGGGTCCGTACAAGACATCGGCGGGGACCGGCGGCGACTTGAGCCATTTGCCGAAAATCTCGGTCCAGTGGCCCCTGGGGCCCCGACCCAGGTAGGAAGGGCGGGTGGACCTGGCCGACCTGAAGGTGACCCGCTACTGCGTGGACCGGGCCGTGGCCCTCATCACCCTCCACCGCCCCGAGCGGCTCAACACCTGGACGGGCCGGATGCACAACGAGTACCGGGCCCTGCTGGCCCGGTCGGCGGCCGACCCGGGCGTCCGGGTGATCGTGGTCACCGGAGCCGGACGGGGCTTCTGCGCCGGGGCCGACAGCCGTGCCCTCGAGGGCCACGTGGCCCGGGGTGCCTACGACGCCGGCACCGGGCCAGGCCTCGCCTACCCGGGCTTCGGCGTGCGCCGAGAGTTCGACGCCGAGTTCGCCTATCACTTCGGGATCCCCAAGCCCATCGTGGCGGCGGTGAACGGTCCGGCCGCCGGCGTCGGGTTCGCCCTGGCCTGCTACTGCGACCTGCGCTTCGCCGCCGCCGGGGCCAAGCTCACTACGTCGCACGGGCGGCTCGGGCTGCCGGCCGAGTTCGGCCTTTCGTGGCTGCTGCCCCGCCTGGTAGGCCTCACCCGGGCGGCCGACCTGCTGATGTCGAGCCGGGTGGTCCTGGCCGAAGAGGCGGCCGCCATGGGCCTCGTGAACGAGGTGTTCCCCCCCGAGCAGCTCATGGACGGTGTCATGGCCTACGCACAGCGCCTGGCCACCGAGGTGTCGCCGGCGTCGCTGGCCGCCACCAAAGTGCAGATGTACACCGACCTGCACCGGGACGTGGCGAGTGCGGTGGAGAACTCCGAGGCCCGCATGAAGGCCATGATGACCAGCCCCGACTTCGCCGAGGGGGTGGCCGCCTTGACCGAGCGCCGGCCGCCGCGCTTCGCCGACCCGGCGTAGTGTGCCGATGCTGAGATCGACGCCGGCGCCGGCTTCGGCGTCGGAGGGAGGTGTGCCATGGCCGTGACCGAGCAGGACCTGGTGGTCCGACATGTGGGGGACGACGGCGCTCCCTGGGTCGACACCGGCATGGGCGTCGAGCTCAAGGTGATGCGGGTCGACCTCACCCGCGGTACGTGGGTGATCCGCAACCGCTTCCGGCCCGGCGTCCAGCTCCAGCGCCACCGCCATACCGGCCCGGTAGAGGGCTACACGCTGTCGGGCCAGTGGCACTACCTCGAGTACGACTTCGTGAGCACAGCCGGCTCCTACATTCACGAGCCGGCCAACTCCGTGCACACCCTGAATGTCCCGGAAACCAATACCGAGCCCACCGACGTGCTCTTCGTCATCGAAGGGGCGCTGCTCAACCTGACCGACGACGACCAGGTGGAGAGCGTGTTCGACGCCCAGAGCATGCTCGAGGCGTACTTCGCCCTGCTGGAGGCGGCCGGCATGGGCCGTCCCCACGGGCTCATCGTCGGCTGAGCGCGGTCCGGCCATGACTGCGGGGCGTCCCGGCACCGCCCTGGCTGCCGGGCTCCTCGACCCCGCCCTGTACGAGGGCGACCCTCATGGGCTTTTCACCCGCCTGCGGGCTGAGGCGCCGGTGGCCTGGAATGAAGAACGGGGCTTCTGGGCGGTCACCAAGCACGCCGACGTGAGCCTGGTCGAGAGCGACCACGCCACCTTCTGCGCGGCACGGGGCATCCTGGTCGACGAGATCGGCACCACCTACGAGGCCCCCCCGACCATCTTGCACACCGACCCTCCGGCGCACACCCGCTACCGGCGCCTGGTGCAACCGGGCTTCAGGCCGTCGGTGGTGAAGGCGCTCGACCCGGTGGTGCGGTCACGGGCCAAGGCACTAGTGGAGCGAATCGACGGTGGCCGGGCCGTCGATGTCGTGGCAGTGCTGGCCGTGCCCCTCCCCCTGCTCGTGATAGGCGAGATGCTCGGGTTGCCCGAGGACCAGTGGGAGCGTTGTTACGAGTGGTCCGAGGCGGTGGTGCCGGGGGCCACCGACTGGCCCGAGGAGCGCCGCCAGGCGCTGTTGGCCGAGATGATCGAGTACCTCGTGGAATCGACCAAGGCCCGGCGGGCCGAGCCCGGGCGCGACGTCCTCACCGAGCTGGCCCAGGCCAGCATCGACGGTGACCAGCTGAGCGACGCCGAGCTGGCCATGTTCCTCGTCCAGCTGCTCGTGGCCGGCAACGAGACCACCCGCAACCTGATCGCTTCGGGGCTCGTGGCTCTGGCCGGGCACCCGGGGCAATGGGATCGCCTGCGCGCCGACCGAACCTTGGTGGCAACGGCGGTGGAGGAGATGCTGCGCTGGACCTCGCCTGTGATCTCGTTCATGCGCACCGCCGCCCGCCCCACCGAGGTGCGCGGAGTACCCATCGCCGAGGGTGAGGCCGTGCTCATGATGTTCCCCTCGGCCAACCGCGACGAGGACGTCTTCGGCCCGACGGCCCAGCGCTTCGACGTCGGTCGCCACCCGAACCCGCACATCGCCTTCGGGTTCGGCAACCACTTCTGCCTGGGGGCGGCGCTGGCTCGCCTCGAGGGCAGAGTGGTGCTCGAGGAGCTGCTCAGCCGCTTCGGATCCCTGGAGCCGGCGGGCGCCGTGGAGCGCACCGGGTCGTCGGTGGTGGCTGGCGTGCGCCGAGCCGAGTTGCTCTTCAGCGTCTGAACCTGGCAGCCGGCCGGCCGGATGGACGCCGATCAGTCGTTGGCGCTCACCTCGACCAGGAGGTCGGCGAACTTCTTGGCCGCCGCCTGGCGCCGCGTGGGCACATGCTCGGACGGTACGTCGGCCGGCACGTAGCGCTTCAACACCTGGCGGGCCACCGTCACCTTATGCACCTCATCGGGCCCGTCATAGATGCGCGCCGCCCGCGCCGCGCGATACATGTGCTCGAGCGGCATGTCGGTGGAGAACCCGAGCGACCCGTGGGCCTGGATGGCCCGGTCGATGACGTTGTAGAGCACGGTTGCGCCGTAGTACTTGATCATGGCGATCTCGACGCGTGCTGCCGGCGCGCCGAGCTTGTCCATCTTCCAAGCCGCCTGCAGGGTCATGAGCCGGGCGGCAGCCATCTCGGCCATGGAGTCGGCCACCCATCCCTGGACGAACTGCTTGTCGGCCAGCACCGAGCCGTGCAGGTGGCGCGACACGGCTCGCTCGCACAACATGTCGAAGGCCCGCTGCGACTGGCCCAACCAGCGCATGCAGTGATGAATCCGGCCCGGGCCCAGGCGCATCTGGGCCAGGCGGAAGCCGTCACCTTCGTTGCCCACCAGGTTCTCCACCGGCACCCGTACATCGCGGTAGATCACCTCGGAATGGCCGCCGATCTTGCCGAAATGCGGAAAGGGGTGCTCCATGGTGGGCACGTCACGCACGATGTCGACACCTGGCGCGTCGGCCGGCACGATGATCATCGACGAACCGGCGTAGGGATGGACGTCGGCGTTGGTCACGCACATGACCACCAGGAAGTCGGCCACCGACCCGTTGGACGTGAACCACTTGTGACCGTTGATGATCCATTCCTCGCCATCTCGGACGGCCGAGGTGGTGATGAGGGTGGGGTCCGCCCCGGCTCCCGGTTCGGTCATGGAGAAGGCGCTACGTAGCCGTCCGGCGAGCAGCGGCTCGAGCCACTGAGCCCGCTGGGCCTCGCGCCCAGACTCCTCGATGCCCACGGCCAAGAGCTCGGCGTTGCCTGAATCTGGAGCGTTGTTGCCGAATACGAAGGGCGCCAGGAAGCAGCGCCCCAGGACCTCGTGCAACAGGCCCAACCGCACCTGCCCGAAGCCCATGCCGCCGAGATCGGGCGGCAAGTGGGCGGCCCACAGTCCCTGGCGCTTCACTTCCTCCTGCAGTGGTCGCACGGCACGGCGCAGCGCGTCGATCTCGAGATCCAGGGTCTCGAGCGGCAGGATCTCCTCGTCGACGAAGGCCCGGGCCCACTGCAGCTTGGCCTCGTACTCGGGCTCGGTCTCGAAATCCCAGGCCATGTGATTGCCTCCTTGGCGCAGCGCGCCACTAGCGTGTCCGCATGCCCGGCCACGCCTCCGTCCCCTCCACGCGTAGCACCGTCACCCTGCGCCCGCCCAACCCGCCGTGTCCCGTGGTCCTGCCGTCCCCTCCTGCGCCGGCGACGGCGCGGGCCACCATCGCCGGCGCCGGGGCCGCCCTGCTCGAGGAGCGGCGCCTTCTCACCGCCTCCGAATTGGCCTCGTTGGCCGTAGTGCCCGACGAGTCCGTGGTGGAGTTGGCCGCCCTGGCCCACCAGGTGCGCCTGGCCTGGTGCGGCCCGTTGGTCGAGGTGGAGGGGATCCTGTCGGCCAAGACGGGGGGATGCCCCGAGGATTGCCACTTCTGCGCCCAGTCGTCGCGCTTCGACACGCCGGTCAAGGCCACCCCTTTCCTCGACACCGACGAAGTGCTGGCCGCTGCCGCAGAAACGGCCGCGTTGGGTGCCTCGGAGTTCTGCATCGTCCTCGCCGTGCGAGGGCCCGATGAGCGCACCATGGGCCGCATCCTCGAGCTCGTGCCCCTGGTGCGAGAGCGCACCGGGCTCCAGGTGGCCGTGTCGGCCGGCATCCTGACCGACGAGCAGGCGCGGCGCCTGGCGGCCGGGGGCGTCCACCGGTACAACCACAACCTCGAGACGGCACGGTCGTACTTCCCGAGCGTGGTCACCACTCACAGCTGGGAAGAGCGGGCTGACACCTGCCGGCTGGTGCGCCGCCACGGCATGGAGCTGTGTTGCGGAGCGCTGGTGGGCATGGGCGAGAGCGACGCCCAGCGCGTCGAGTTGCTCCTGCAGCTGCGCCAGCTCGACCCCACCGAGGTGCCCGTCAACTTCCTCAACCCGCGCCCGGGCACCCCACTGGGCGACCGGCCGGCAGTGGCCGCCTGGGAGGCCATCAGATGGATCGCCTTGTTCCGCCTGGCGCTCCCCGGGGTCATCCTCCGCTATGCCGGAGGACGAGAGGTCACCTTGCGCGACCTGCAGGCCATGGGCATGACCTCGGGCATCAATGCCCTGATCGTGGGCAACTACCTCACCACCCTGGGACGCTCTGCCGAGGAGGACCTCCGCATGCTCGAGGACCTGCGCATGCCGGTGGGAGCGCTCACCGCCGCCTTGTGAGCCACGAGGTGTGGATGTGACCGCCTTCTGCACCGGCTGCGGTCAACCCTCTTCGGTGTGCCCGGGGTGTGATCGCCGGCTCGACCCGCCACGACACTGTGCTTTGTGCGGGATCCGGATGGCGGTACGCGTGACGCCGACGGGCTACCTGGCGCGCTGCCGTGTCCACGGCGACGCCGGCCAAGGTGAGCAGGGCGCCACGTGAGCGCTCTTCGGCCGGCTTGACGTCGCCGGCGTCGCGGCACCGCGTGGCGGTGTACGTGGAAGCCGGGCGACGGCGCGTCTTCGCCGCCTCGGTGGCCTGGCCCGGCTGGTGTCGCAGCGGGCCCGACGAGGAGTCCGCTCTCGAAACTCTGGCGGCCTACCGGTCGCGGTACCTGGCGGTGGCCGACAGGGCCGGCCTCGCCCTCCCGGCCGGGCGGGTGGAGGATTTCGACGTGGTGGAGCGGGTGGCCGGCTCGACCACCACCGACTTCGGAGCACCGGGGACGGTGCCGACCGTTGACCTCACGCCGGTCACAGCGACCGAGGCCCGCCGGCGCGCCGCCTTGGTGGAAGCGGCTTGGGCCTATCTCGACGACGTGGTGGGCCGGGCGCCGGCCGTGTTGCGCAAGGGGCCCCGCGGTGGCGGGCGCGACCGCGATGCGATGGCCGCCCACGTCCATGACGCCGAGACGGCTTACGCCCGTAAGCTCGGTCTACGCCGCCCGCAGGATCGCCTGGCACGTCATGGATCACGCTTGGGAGATCGAAGATCGCAGCCCACCCGCCTGAGTTCGAGTACGGGCGTGCGAGAATCAGGTCATGGATCAACCTCTCGACCGCATCGGCGTGGTCGACACCATGTTCGCCCGTTACGACATGGGCACCGAAGCCGTGGAGGAGCTGGCCCAATGCCCAGGCCACGGCGAGCGCTTCGAGGTGCTGCGTCGGACGGTGCCGGGGTTCAAGGACCTCGGGGTGGAGTGCAAACGGCTCATCGAGGAGGACGGCTGCGCCATCGTGGTGGCGCTGGGCATGCCGGGCAAGGCGGCCATCGACCAGGTGTGCGCCCATGAAGCCTCCCAGGGCATCATGCTGGCCCAGCTCCTCACGAACCGCCACGTGCTCGAGGTCTTCGTCCACGAGAACGAGGAAGAGGACCCCGGACACCTGGCCGCCGTGTGCATCGACCGGGCCCGCAAGCACGCCCGCAACGCCTACTGGATGCTGTACGAGCCCGAGCAGCTGGTGCGCCGCGCCGGCCGCGGCGTCCGCCAGGGCTACGGCGACGCTGGTCCTCTACTCCCCAACTGATCAGCCGAGGCCCATGCCCCGGTCCATCGGCTCACGGGCATGGCCCAGTTCGAGGGCCCCTGTCCGCTGCATCCCCCGCTTGGCCAGCAGCAGGTCGATCTCCTGTCGCCTCAACCGCTCGGGGAGGGCCCGGCGCACCTCGGCCACACCGGGGCCGTCGTGCGAGGCTCGGATCGAATCGCACGGCTCGCTCACTGCCATTAGGCGCTCCACGTCCCGGCCGATGACGGCAGCCGGCGCCCCCGCCGGCTGCACCGATGCCCAGGCTCGCACGGCGTGACGCCTGGAGAAGGGGGAGTCCGAGCCCCGGGCTGAACACACGGCAGCAGCCACGTCCTCGACGGAGGCCACCTGGGAACCGGCGCCGTGTCGTCCACGCTGCGGCACGCGGTCGAGCACGGTCTCGAGCCGCCGAGGCCCCAGGCCGACGGCACGTGCCCGTCCTTGCCACCACGGGCGCAACGATTCGGGGTCGAGGTCCGCGACCCGGGCCGGGCGGGTGACGGCGGCGGCGATGGCCCGGGCCCTTCCCGATCCCGCCCCGGCGGCGGCGGCCTCGGGGGTCCCGGCCGCCTCGTCCACGAGCCCCCGCTCGACCAGGTGGGCCCTGATTGCCTGGGAGCGTCGGGAGAACTCGGCTCGCGCCTCGGGCCCGATCCCCTCGATGTCGGCCCGACCCCCTCGGAGCCCCGACCACTGCACGCCGAGGTTGGTCGTTAGCTCGTGGCGCAGCTGTGCCTGGTACAGCGCCCCGGCGGCCGATGCATGGGCGTAGATGCCCCGGCCATCGAGGGCCGACCAGTCCCCCGCCCGGTCCCGGGCCACGTTGGCCAGCACCACGTGGGTGTGGAGATGGGGGTCGAGCCCTCGGCTCGTGCGGTGCACAAAGGCGGCCGCCGGGGCCCCTAGCCCGGGCACCGGGAGGCGACCGACCCCCTCGGTCCGGCGGCGCACGGCCACGGCACGCTGGTCGAGATACTCCACTGCCGCTTCGACTGCCCGCCGGTGGCCGGTGCCGACGGCGTCTGACACGTCGGGCTCGCCCAGGGCGTGCAACAGGCTCACCGATTTCGGGGCGCAGAAGGTGAGGTCGAAGCCGGCCACGGTCACCCGGGACCGGCTGGCGCTGAGCTCGGCGCCGGTCCGGGGGTCGGTGCCGGCCAGGGCCCGGCCGAGCTGATCGCCGCCCACGGGGCCAGAAAGGCCCCAGGACTCCGACCCCCGGCCGATCCAGCGAGCGTCTGGCTCCGGTCCCGGGCGCTCAGGGCTACCGGCTACCTCGAGGTAGTAGGCGTGCCCACCTCCACGGACCTTCCATATGCGCAGCACCAGGCACGGTGGCTCTCCGACCTGGCCCGGGACCTGGCTGGGCTGGCCCCGGCCCCCACTGACGGCCCGGGACCGGCTGGGCCGCCAGCAGGGCCGAAGGACTCAAGTTGCGCCTGCGTTGTGCCGATCATGGTTGCCTGATGGGAATTGCCGGCTCGCCTGTAGGGATCCGAGGCCGGCATCGGGATGGGAACCGGGGGCTCGCCATGTGGGGATCAACCAAGAAGCCGGCACACGCAGCCGTGGGACGGGGGCTACGAGGCTGGTCCAAGACGGCCAAGGTCCTCGGAGCCTCGCTCGGGGCCCTGACGGCGGCAGCAGGCGCCTACGCCGCCACCAACTGGGTGGTGGGCCTCAACACCGGCTCGTCCGCCCAGGGCCAGGGTGCCACCATCGCCAGCCTCACCATTACCGCCGTGTCCTCGCCGACGCCGTCCAACCTGCTCTACCCCGGCGGCAACGGTGACGTTGTGGTCACCATCAGCAACCCCAACCCCTATCCGGTGACGGTCACCGCCGTGCAGCTGCCGACCAACACCACCTATGGCAACGGCTACACCACCAGCGCCCTGTCCACATTGCAAACCGGATGTGTGGCCACCACCCCGAGCGACGTGATCTGGAACTACTCGACGGGCTCAAGCGGTACCTCTCACACCTTGACCACGCCGCTGACCGTGTCGGCCAGCGGCCAGGCCAACAACCCGCTGACCGTCACCTTCACCAACGACGCCAGCATGACCTTGTCGTCCCCCTTGGCCTGTGCCAGCACCTACTTCTCGATGCCGTCGCTCACCGGGGTGACCGCCACCGGTGGGGCGGCCACAGCCACCACGAGCCCCGTTACCGACAGCTGGACCAGCTGACCCTGATGCCGGGGCCTCGCTGCCCGGCCCGGGGAGCCTCCTGCGGGCCATGACACGTCGGTCCCTCGTCATCGCCGTGCTGTCGGCCGCTCTCATGGCGGCTGGCAGCGCCGCGCCCGGTGCTCTCATCTCAGCCTCGGCGGCCGGGTGGTCGGTCACCTCGCAGGCGTCGAGCTCGGCGCTGGCACTGTCGCTCGGGGTGCCGCTCACGCCGACGGGCGTCACGGCCACGTGCTCGGGCCCGCTCCTCAGTCCCACGGCCGTGGTTAGTTGGACCAGTGTGAGCCGAGCCACCAGCTACTCGGTCTATGAATCGACGACCTCGTCATCGAGCGGGTACTCGTTGGCCAAGAGCGTCTCGGGGGCGGTCACATGGACCACGGGCGTCTTGGCCACAGGGAGCTACTGGTTCGAGGTGGCAGCGGTGACGGGCAACAACTGGACCGGGGCCACCTCCACCGCCACCTCTGCCATCGTCGTCGTGCTCGGCATCTCGTGCACCTGAGCGGCTGGAGTTGCTGGAGCGGCTCGGGTAGCTGAAGCAGCCGTAGTAGCTGCCGGCGCTGGTCGAGCTGGCCCGACGTATTCGACGGCGATCACGACGGCGCCGTGACGCCGTAGCGCTCGAGCAACCGCCGGGCCGATGCCCGGCCCGCACCGACGAGCTCGGGGGGGGCGAGCACCTCGGCCTGGGCGCCCAAGCGCAGCAGCAGCCGGTCGAACCACACCGGGCTGGCCACGGCCAGGCGCACCTCGGTGCGCCCGTCGGGCAGCGGAGCCGTGCCCAAGGTCGGCACCGCCTCCACCAGCCACATCCCGCCAGGCTCGACGGCCAGGCGGGCCACGGTGGCGTCGGGGCTGGGCAGGAAGGCCTCGGTCGCCGGGCCTCCCGACGGTCCCGATGGTCCGTCGAAACGGGAGTGGTCCACCGCCTGGCCCGTCGGAGCGACCGACACCATGCGATCCACCCGGAACCGGCGCATGCTGCCCGCATGGTGACAGTAGGCATCGAGGTACCAGCGACCGTCGATGGCCAAGACCGACAGCGGGTCCACAACGCGCTCGGATTCCTGGTCGCTCGACACCGAGTAGTACCGCACCTGGAGCTGGCGCCCTTCGTCGGCCGCACGGCGCACTTCGGCCAGGTGCGCAGCATCGCCAAGATCGACACGCAGGCGGCCGTCTGCGCCCAACGCCGATTCCAGCTTGGCCAGGGCCTTCGACAGCGCGCCCTGTCGGTCGGCGCCCGGCGTGGCCAGGATGGCTCGCGCCGATGCCGCCAGGGCGAAACCTTCGGCGGCGGTGAGGCGGCGGGGCCGGGCCAGCTCCGGCCCCAGGTTGGCGGTGACCTCGTGCTCGTCCACCAGGATCTCCATGAGCTGGTCAGGTGTGTAGGGCGGCAGCCCGCAACAGGCCGCCAGCTCCAGGTCGGTCACCAGATCCGCCGGCGACATGCCGAAGCGTTCGGCCAGCTCGTCGAGTGGGGCGCGCTGCACACGGGCCAGCCAGGTGAGCACGGCCAGCAACCGGTGCAACCGTTGACCGGCTTCGATCATCCCGCCACCATCGTCTCGAGCCAGGCGATCATCTCGGCTCGCACGGAGGGGGGTCCGAGCACCACCACGTGCTCGCCGTAGTCGAGCAGCCACGACCGGAGGGCGGCGACGTTGGTGACATCGATACGCAGCACCACGGAGCCATCCGGGCGACGTTCGACCACCTCGGCCGAGGGCTGACCCTGTTCGATGAGGGCGGCCACGGCGGCTCCGGCGGCGATCTCGACGGCCACCAGCTCGCCGTCGCCCATCCGCCACGGCTCGTCGGCCATCGCCTGCATGGGGTCGAACTCCGCAGGCAGCATGGCGCTCCCGGCGACGCCGGGCTCGGGAAGGTTGTCGAGCCGGTCGACGCGGAAGGTCCTGGATGCCTGTTTGTCGACGTCGAAGCCGACCAGATACCACCACCCACCGCGGAAGCGCAGCATGGCCGGGGCCACCCGACGCCGTTCGCCGCGGTAGCCGAACTCGACCTCAGCCCTCGAACGCAGCGCGTCCCAAAGAACCGGAAGGGCCGGCAAAGCCGGCAGCCCCGCCACCGGGCGAGCCGCGCTCGGGGCGGGGAGCCCCAAGCGCCACAGCGCATCTCGACCACTAGGATCTCCGAGGTGGACGCCGGCCACGGCCAGGTTCAGAGCGGCCTGCTCGTCGGGGTCGAGCTCCAGGTCGGGCAAGTAGAAGTCCTCGGGGCGGATCCGGTATCCCACTTGCTCGGGCCCGTCGATGGAGACGGTGCCGACTACGATCCCGCCGTCGCGAAGTGTCCGCTTGTCCCGCTCGAAGGCTTGGCGCCGGGTCTCACCTTCGGGCGGGTACCCCGGCACCTCCTCTGCAATCTCACGCAGCGACTTCGGTCGCTGGTCGCCCAGCAGCACGAGCACGAGATTGGTGAGTCTTTCCAGCCGGTCCACCATCGCCGTCAGCGTAGGCGCCGATGACCGGGTCACCGTGGGCGTTTCATGTCCATCTGCTGGGCTGGGTCGGCGTGGTTGCGATTGGCGGCGTCTACTGGGCCCTGGTGCGCCGGCCACACGACGGGACCATTGCGTCAGAGAGGTTCCGAGCTGCCGGCCCGGGCGCACCGGCCGGGCCGCCCAACGCCGGGCCCATGTCCGTCGCACCAAATCGGCGCCAACTATGGCAGCTGGCCGCCGGGCTCGGTGCCCTGGCCGTGGCCGTGACCTGGCCGCTGGCCGATCTCGCCGCCCACTGGTCACTCACGGCCTTGCTCGTCCAACGAATGCTGCTCACCTTGGTGGTGGCACCGGCGCTGGTGTTGGCCACACCGACCCCTGTGCTCTCTCGACTAACGCGTCCGGCCCTGGTTGACTCCGTCGTCGACGTGGCGAGCCGGCCACCGGTGGCCATCGCCGTGTTCTCGACCATCGTCGTCGGCACCCTGACCAATCCCGCCGTGGCGGCCCAGTCGTCTTCGGCAATGTGGGTCGGCACTTTCGACGGGTTGCTCCTCGTAGCCGGTGTAGTGCTGTGGCTCCCCGTACTGGGCCAAATGCCGGGAGCCAGGCGCCCTTCCTCCATCGGACGCGCCGCCTATCTGATCGTCCAGTCCGTGGTGCCGAACTTCCCGGCCGTGATCTTCGTGTTCGCACGCCATCCCCTGTACGGCGCCTTCGCCCACTCGGTCCGCGCCATCGGCTTGTCGGCGCTCAACGACCAACAGCTCGCCGGTGTGGTGGCCAAGGTCGGCACCCTTCCCGTGTTGTGGTCGGCGGCGTGGGTCGTGCTCAACCGCGGCCAGCGGGCCGAGGAGCTCGGTGTCGACGAGACCCCGCTGACCTGGGCCCAGGTGGAGCGGGCTCTGGAACGAAGCGCCAGGGCCGAGCGACGACGCCAGCGCTTGCCCGTCGATCAGTGACGAAGCGGCCGCAGCACCTCGTGGCGGAGCGGTAGCGGCACCCGGGTCAGCACGAAAGTACCGAGCAACCCGTTGCCGGGGCTCGAGACGATCACGATGGCGAACTGTCCGGTGCCCCCGGCCGGCCCGGACCCCAGCGGTCGCTGGACCTGGCTCTGGCGGAACTGCCCACGGAACGAGACGACGCAGACGTTACCGAGCGTCCCGCCGGTGCGCTGGTCGAGCACCTGGAGAAGCCGGTGGTGACGCCCGATCTCCTTGGGACTCACCAGGCGGATGCCCGCCAACGTGCCCCGGTCATGGACCGCTTCGCTGGCCACCGGCAACGCCCGGTAGCACAGGCTGGAGCTCGTCCCCAGCGTGTTGCGTGGCGATACGCAGGCGCTCAATGCCAGGGCCGCCAACGACAGAGCCACCGCCGCCACGGCCGGTCGGAGCCCCCGGTGCCGAATCTGGGGGCTCATGCCACGACCTCGGCCACGTCCTGGCGAGGAGCCAAGAGCGAGCGGGCCATGACCTGTCGCCGGCCGGTCCATGCCAACATCCCCCAGGTGGCCCAGCCGATGGGGAGCTCGGCCCAGAAGCTCATGATCCGATACAGCAGCACTGCGGCCACCGTGGAGACCTCGGCCCCGCCGTAGGCCACCAGGGCGATGGTCAGGCTTCCCTCGACGACGCCGAGGCCGCCTGGGGTGATCGGGAGATTGGCGGCCAACTGGCCCGCTCCGTAGGCGAGGAGCAACCCCTTCCACGGGATGCCCACACCGACGGCGACGAAGCACAGGACCAGACAGGCACAGTCGAGGACCCAGTTGGCCACGGCCCAACCGGTGACGGAAGCGGCCTGGCGACCCGAGAGCGTCACAGCCGTCAGCTTCGTCACGATCAGATCCACCCGGGCGCCGACATCGCCATCGGGCCAGTGCAGCAGCCGGCGGCAGGCGCGCAGCGCCGCCTCGACCACCCAGGTCATGGCCCGCCTCTGGAGGAAGAGCGCCCCCACGGCCAGCGCCGTCACCAGTACCCCGATCGTCACCCACACCAGGTCGAGGCCCTTGCTCTCGGCCCCGGCGACGGCCAAGCCGGCGGCCGCCACCAACGCCAGGCTGACCGATGCGGCCACGAAGACGGCTACCAGTGTCCACGCCGCCACGGCGTCGTCGGCGCCACGGCGACGGTATTGGCGGAAGGCGAAGACCGATGACACGACGGGGCCGGCCGGCATCGAGTTGGCGATGGCCGTGGCCGCGGCCGTCACCGCCACCATGGGCCCGAGGCGACACGGCACGGCGGCGGCGGCCAGCAGGCGCTGCTGGATGATGGCGAAGGCCAACAGCGAGCCGGCTTCGGCCACCATGGCGAGGACCATCCATGGCCAGTCGAGATGGGCCAGATAGGCCGACGCGCCCGACAGTTCACCGCGCCGGCCGGCGACGGCCCACAGGGCCACGCCGGCCAGAGCCAAGCCGACGAGGAACTTGGCCCATGGCCATGCTGCTCGCATACGGCTGCGCTTCGGCGGTGCCTCGGTCACGCCGCGATCACGCCCCCGTCATGCCGGAGCCGGTTCCACCAGGATCTTCACGTGCTCGTCGGGACTGGCCAGCGCCTCGAAGGCGCCCGGCACCCCGACCAGGTCCACGGTGCCCGTGATCATGGGGGAAACGTCGACCTGGCCCTCGGCGATGGCCCGCAGCGCGCCGGCGAACTCATCGGGGCTGTAGGCCAACACGAACTGCAGCGACAGCTCCTTGGCGATGGCGAAAAAGGGGAGCACGGTGTCGGGCTCCATGCACACCCCGACCACCGTGACGCGAGATCCCGGGGGGACGTCGCGCATCAGCTGCTGGAGCATCCCCGGGACCCCAACCGCCTCGAAGGCGACCAGACTGCGGCGCCCGTCCACCCTCCGCCAGGCCTCGAC
>Ga0307374_10004700_pt1 | contig 22597 bp, 15 predicted proteins | sample OX3MG_FD_202532 | JGI IMG/M metagenome (GOLD analysis project Ga0307374, IMG submission 202532) | Soil microbial communities from Risofladan, Vaasa, Finland - OX-3 | ecosystem: Environmental > Terrestrial > Soil > Coastal area > Acid sulfate soil | place: Finland: Risofladan, Vaasa | collected... | reverse complement strand
CACGCACTGTGCGATGACGGCCACCTTTTGCAACTCCCGTTGGCTCAACGTGAATGTCTCCTGTCTCATGGGGTGACATTTTCACGCGGCCGTTAAGGGGTGACAGAATTATCTGGCTAAGACACCTGCCGATTGCGCCGTTGCCCTTGACTCGCCACAGTGCTACAAAGAGGGCAGGCTTGCGCGATGCCAGGTGCCGCGATCATGAATGTTTTGCATCTCCATCAAGCCTTGGGCTGGTTCTGGGGAAATCAAGAGGCCGGGATACTTGCGGTAATCGCAGGGCTGGCGGAGCCGGTCGCATGGGTAGTCCATCACCTGCGGCGCAAAATCGACTCCGGCGTGTTCGAGGTTCTTCGCTCGGCGGCAGGCGATTCCGGCATCGGCTTTCAAGAGGATCAGATCGCCGGGCAAAGCGGTTCCGATCCCAAAAAGGTAAGGTCCTCCCTCCGGCGCCTCCAGAAGCGGGGAAAGGTGCGCGAGGCCGACGGCCGCTGGTACGTGACCGGTGCCAGCTCCGGCGCCGCTGCCGCCGGGAAACCCCGTTTTCGGTGGTGAACTAGACCAAACTGTGTGAACGGGATGCCCGGCGATTTCGCTTTTCTTGCGCCTGCCGGATGTGGCACCCTGTAAACCTGCCTCCGATGCCCCAACGAAACAGAGCGGCGGTCAGCCTGAACCAGCGACAGCGCCAGGCAATCGAGCACGATGAAGGTCCGTTGCTAGTGGTTGCCGGCGCGGGAACGGGGAAAACGCGCGTCATCACCGAGCGGATCGCCCGTTTGCTCGAGGAAAACCCACACCTTTCGGGCGAGAACATTCTGGGGCTGACCTACTCGAAGAAGGCCGCCGAGGAGATGAAGCACCGGGTGGTGGAGACGGCCGGCGAGCGGGGCCAGGACGTGTGGCTGGGAACGTTCCACGCCTTCTGTTTGAACGTGGTACTCAAGCCGGCCGAGCCCGAACTGGGCGTGATCGAGAAGATCGATCACTGGATATTGCTGCGGCGGAACATGCGGGAGTTGCGCCTGGAGAGGTACCTGAAACTGAACGAGCCCGGCCGGGTCCTCGGCGACTTCCTTGATTTCTTCTCCCGCTGCCAGGACGAACTGGTCACGCCGGACGATTACGACCGCTACGTCGAAGCTCTGGCGAAACAATTCGATGCCGAGCGATCAAATCTTTCACCCGAGGACATCGAAGTGCGCGAGCTGGAACTGGCGCGGCAGCGGGAAATCGCCCGCGCCTATCGCGTGAGCGAGCACCTGCTGCGGGAGCGCCGCGAAATGACCTTCGGGTCGATGATCCTCGAAGCGGAGCGCAGGCTGCGCAACGATTCGGGGCTCGCCGCAGCGCTCTCGGAGCGGTTCCGTTACATCCTGGTCGACGAGTTCCAGGACACCAACGTCGCGCAGATCGAGCTGCTGCGGCATCTGGCCGGGCGGCACAGGAATCTGTTCGTGGTTGGAGATGACGACCAGGCCATTTACCGGTTCCGTGGCGCTTCCTTCGCCAGTTTCAAGCGGTTCGCGGAATTCTTCCTGGCCCCCGCCGGGCGCGCGGACGCCAGGATAGCGCTCACCGAAAATTACCGGTCGACGCGGCGCATCCTGCGCGTGGCCGGCGAGGTGATCGCGCAGAACCGGGATCGCTTTCTGCCGGGCAAGCGCCTGGAAACCGCAATCGAGGAAGGCGAGCGCGTTTGCGTGGTGGAACTGGCGACGGCCGGGGAGGAAGCGCGCTGGGTCGCCGATGAAATCGAGCGGCTTCACCGGCAGGGACAGGGCTGGGGAACGATGGCGGTGCTCTACCGCAAGCACAACCATCGCGATCAACTCGTCCGGGCGCTCAGCGTGAGCGGAATTCCATTCGTGATTCGCAACCTCTCAATTTTGTCGAACACGCTGGTGCGCGATCTGATCGCCTACCTGCGCCTGATCGCCAGTCCCGCCGATAACGTGAGTTTCGCCCGCGTCGCCGCGGCCCCCTACTGGCGCTTCGCGCCCAAGGATCTGGCGCGTCTGGCGCAGCGCGCCCGGCGGGGGCATCGCTGCCTGGCCGAGGAACTGGCAAGCTCGCTCGATCTGCCCATGGACGTCGAGCGCGGCCGCGAACTCACGCGCTGGCTCGCGGGGCTGGGCCGGCTGGCGCACAACTTGAGCGCGGAGGATTTGACGGCGGAGCTGCTGAAGGGGCTCGAGCTGCGAATCACGCCGGCCAGCGCCGACCGGCTTTACCTCGAGCGCTTTTTGAAATTCGTGCACGACTGGCAGGCGAAATACCCCGAAGGACGGCTTGCCGATTTCATCGAATACCTCGACTACGTTTTCGAGGCGGGCGAGGGCATCAATCTGGAGGAGCCGGAAGCCGAAAATGCCGTCCAATTGATGACCGTCCACAGCGCCAAGGGGCTGGAATTCGACCACGTTTTCATCATGCGCCTCTCGCATCGCTCCTTTCCCTCCGACAAGCGGCGGCCCGTGCTCGAATTTCCCGCCGAGCTGATGAAGGAGGCGCGGCCCGAGGGCGATTTCCACATCCAGGAGGAGCGGCGGCTCTTCTACGTTGCGCTGACGCGCGCGCGCCGGCGGCTGGCGCTGACCGCGGTCGTGGGAGGGAAGACCAAGCCATCGGCCTTTCTCGAGGATTTCCTCTCGAATCCCCGGATCCGCGCCAAGGACGTTGCCGAGTCGGCGCCGAAAATCGAGTTGCCGCCCGAGCACCTGGACGTCGGCGGGCAGCCGGCCCAGCCCGCTTCGCCGGCGCTGATCGACGCGGCGCGCCAGGACTCTCGCGCCTGGTCGCGAATCGCGTTGTGGGCCACGAGCTACCGGCCGCCGCCGGTCGAGCCTCTGGTGCTTTCCGCAAGCGCGATCGATACCTATCTGACCTGCCCTCTCAAGTACCTGTTCGAGAGGGGCTGGGGCCTGCACGGAAAGCCGGCGGCGGCGATGACGTTTGGCAGCCTGATGCATACAACGATCCAGCAGTTCGTCTCCGGGCTGCGCAAGGGACTGCCCATGCCGGCCGAGGAACTCGAAACGATCTATCGCCGCGAATGGCCTGCGGGGGCGTTTCGCGACGACTATCAGGAAGAGGAATACCGCAAGGCCGGCGAAGAGCAGTTGCGCGCCTTTCACGAGCAGTATTTGGCGCTCGGCCCCGATGTGCTTTCCCAGGAAAAGGTATTCGAGCTTCCCCTCTCGCCCGACCTGGTGATCACCGGCCGGATCGACCAGATCAATCGCCTGGCGGAAGGCCCTGGAGGTAAAGGGAAGGGGAAGAAGCCGGTGGAAGTCGTCGACTACAAAACCGGGGCGGAGAAAACGCAAAAGGACGTGGATAAGAACCTGCAACTCAGCATCTACGCCCTCGCCGCTCGGGACGCGTTCGAGCTCGATCCGGCGCGCTTGGTCCTCTGGTTTCTGAGAACCGGCCAGCGAGTCGAAACGACGCGGGACAGTGCCGCGCTCGACGACGCTCGCCAGAAGGTGATGGAAATTGCCGGGCAGATTCGCGCCGGCCAGTTCCAGCCGCGGCGCGGCTACTACTGCCACGGCTGCGAATTTCAGCCGCTTTGTCCCGAGCACGAGCAGTTGATCCCGATCCACCCCGCCCAGCCGGCTGGGGTGACGGGCCAGCCGGCAAGTGTATCCCTGCCTTCGGGCCCCTCGGCATGAGCCGGTTCGCCGCGGGCGTCTTTCCCGAGAGGGTGAATGGTGGCAACGAGCGGAAGAATATGCGCATCCTAGCGGGCAAGGGCGGAGCGTGAGCGATACAATTACACCTATGAGGTTTCGCGGTTCTCGGGTAGCGGCTTCGTTCCTCGTTCTGGGAGTTTTGGCCATGGGCGCCTGGGCGGCCCAGCAGGGTCCGATTGTCGTGCCCGGACAGGAACCGCCGTCTGCTCCCGAGCAGCAGGCCCCGCCGATTCCGGAAGCGCAGACACCCCTGAAGATTCAGGTGGAAATGGTTCACCTCTATGCCACCGTGCGCGACAAGCACGGGGCCATCGTTCCCAATCTGACGGGGAAGGATTTCCGCATTTTCGAGGACGGCAAAGAGCAGAAGGTCGCCTATTTCACCAAGGAGTCGAATTTGCCGCTGACCATGGCGATCCTGGTCGACACCAGCGGCAGCCAGACGAACCTGCTGGGCGCGGAGAAGGTTGCGGCCAAGCGCTTCCTCAAGCAAGTGCTGCGGCCACGCGACCTGGCCATGGTCATTTCGTTCGATACCGACGTCAACCTGCTGGCGGACTTTACGAGTAGCACAGGTATTCTGGACGAGGCCATCGACCGCACCCGCATCAACGACCCGATTGCTCCATCGATCATCGCGCAGGGACCCTTCCCTTCGAGTAATAAAGTGATCGGCACGGATTTTTATGACGCCGTCTATCTGGCCGCCCACGACAAGCTGGCCGGACAGGCCGGGCGCAAGGCCATCATCGCGCTGACCGACGCCCAAGACTACGGCAGCCAGGAAACTATAGACGACGCGATCCAGGCCGCGCAGCTCGCCAACGTCGTGATTCACGTCGTTCTGGTCGCCAGTCCCTGGGAGTACATAGGCCAGGGAGGCTATATTGGCGGGGAAGTGGCGAATAAAATGGCCAGGCAAACCGGCGGCGTGGTGATTCGCGCCAGCAGCGAGCGGCAGATGAGCAAGGCGTTCGACAAACTCGCCGAGGAGCTGCGCAGCCAATACGTCCTCGGCTATTACCCCACCAACACGGCCCGCGACGGCACCTTCCGCAAAATCAAAATCGAGACCACCACCCCCGAGCACTATCACGTGCTCACCCGCGCCGGCTACTACGCGCCGATGCAGTAGGCGAAGACCTTCATCTCGTATGAGTTAGCAAGCCTTGCTCTCGCGCCGCGCGGCGGAAACTGCCGTGTTACTGGCGGTTGGGAATGATGGTCATGTTCTCAAGGGTCGCGATGCGCTTTTCGAGCGGCGGGTGCGTGCTAAAAAGGTTCGCCATCGTGCGGCGGGCCGAAAGCGGTGCGACGATGAAGAGCGACGACGTGGCGGGTGTGACGTTCATTGGGATGCGCTGATTGTACGCTTCGAGCTTTTTGAGCGCGCTGATAAGCCCGTAGGGATGCCCGACCATGCGCGCGCCCGAGGCGTCGGCCTGGTATTCCCTCTGGCGGGAGATGCCCAGTTGCAGAAGCATGGCGGCCAGCGGAGCGATGATCAGCATGGCAATCGCGGCGACCAGGCCGCCCGCGCCTTCGTCATCCCCGCCGCCGAAACCGCCGAAGATCATCCCCCACTTGCCAATTTCCGCCAGCCAGGTGACGGCGCCGGCGATCGTGGCGGCGATCGATGAGGTGAGGATGTCGTAGTTCTTTACGTGCGAGAGTTCGTGCGCGATCACGCCTTCCATCTCGTCGTCGTTCATCACCTGGAGCAGGCCCTGGGTGACGGCGACCGAGGCGTGGTGAGGGTTACGGCCGGTGGCAAAGGCGTTCGGGGCGGCGGTGGGGATCATGTAGAGCTTCGGCATCGGCAGACTGGCCTTGCCGCAGAGCCGCTCCATCACCCCGTAGAGCCGGGGCGCCTCTTCCAGTGCCACTGGTTTCGCGCCGCTGGTCTTGAGCGCGATCTTGTCGGAGAAGAAATAGGCGATCCCGTTCATCAGGACAGCAGCGCCGAGCGCCAGGGTCATCCCGGACCGGCCGCCGAAAACATGCCCGATCAACACAAGCAACACTGTAAGAAGCGTAAGAAGAAAAGTAGTCCGTAAGGTTCTCATTATCTTGCCTCGTCGAGCTCCGCACCCAGTGTAGGTTCGCCGGATGGGCGGGTCAAATTGCACCTGTCCATTCGATGCGCGCGCGGCTCGTTCCGCCTCAAGCGGCCGTTGTTTGCCGTGCCCCGGCGCGCTCGAACTTCATCCGGTCCGTGCGCGGATCGATCCCCACGCTGACCTGCTCGCCAGCCGCGACGCGGCCCTCGAGGACCTCGAGAGCCAGCGGGTCGAGCACCAGGCGCTGGATCGCCCGCCGGAGCGGCCGGGCGCCAAAGGCAGGGTCGTAGCCCTCGCGGACCAGCCTCTGGCGGGCCGCGGGTTCGAGCACGATCGAGATGTCGCGCTCGGCCAGGCGGCGGGCCAGGCGGTCGAGCTGCAAATCGACGATCTTGTCGAGATGCTCGCGGCCGAGCGGGTTGAAGAGAACGATGTCGTCGACCCGGTTCAAAAACTCGGGCCGGAAGGTGGAGCGCAGGGCCTCCATGGCCAAGTCGCGGGCTTTATCGCCGTCGCGGCCGGCCCACTCCCCGATTGCGGCCGAGCCGACGTTGCTGGTCATGATCAGAACGGTGTGGCGGAAATCCACGGTGCGGCCCTTGCCGTCGGTGAGCCGGCCGTCTTCGAGGATTTGCAGCAGGATATTGAAGACGTCGGGATGCGCCTTTTCGATTTCGTCGAACAGAACGACCGCGTACGGGCGCCGGCGAACCTGCTCGGTCAACTGGCCGCCCTCCTCGTAGCCGACGTAGCCGGGCGGTGCGCCGATCAGGCGCGCGACGGAATGCTTCTCCATGTATTCGGACATGTCGAAACGGACCATGGCGCGCTCGTCGTCGAAAAGGAACTCGGCCAGGGCGCGGGCGAGTTCGGTTTTACCGACGCCGGTCGGGCCCAGAAAGATGAACGATCCGATCGGCCGCTGGGGATCGGAAAGCCCCGCGCGGCTGCGGCGCAGGGCGTTCGAGACGCGGGCCAGAGCGTCGTCCTGGCCGACGACGCGGTGGCGGAGCCGCTCTTCCATGTGCACGAGTTTTTCCACCTCGCCCTCGAGCAGGCGTCCGGCCGGAATTCCTGTCCATTTGCTGACGACGCGCGCGATGTCCTCCTCGTCGACTTCCTCTTTAAGCATGCGGCCGTTCTTCTGGAGTTCGGCGAGACGCTCTTGCGCCTGGCGAAGGTCGCGATCGGCTTGGGCGAGTTTGCCGTAGCGGATTTCCGCGACACGGGAAAGCTCGCCCGCGCGCTCGTGGCGCTGCTCTTCGGCCTTGAGCTGCTCGATCTGTTCCTTGATCCGTCGCAGCTCGCCAACGGCTTTCTTTTCCGTTTGCCATTGAGCCTTCAGCCCGCTCGAGCTCTCGCGCAGCTCGCCCAGTTGGGCGTCGATTTGCGCCAGCCGCTCGCGGGAATGTTCGTCGGATTCCTTCACTAAAGCCTGGCGCTCGATCTCCAGTTGCATGACGCGGCGCTCGATTTCGTCGATCTCGACCGGCATGGAGTCGATCGCCATGCGCAGGCCGGCGGCGGCTTCGTCGATCAGGTCGACGGCCTTGTCGGGGAGAAAACGGTCGGCGATATAGCGCTCGGAAAGCGTGGCGGCGGCAACCAGCGCGGCGTCCTTGATGCGAACGCCGTGATGGACCTCGTAGCGCTCCTGGAGGCCGCGCAGAATGGCGATGGTGTCCTCGATCGAAGGTTCGGCGACGTGGACCGGCTGGAAACGGCGTTCGAGCGCGGCGTCCTTTTCGATGTATTTCCGGTATTCGTTCAGCGTGGTCGCGCCGATCGCGCGTAACTCGCCGCGGGCGAGCGCGGGCTTGAGCATGTTGGAAGCGTCCATCGCGCCTTCGGCCGCCCCGGCGCCGACCAGCGTATGCAACTCGTCGATGAAGAGGATCAGACGCCCTTCCGATTCCGTGATCTCCTTGAGCACGGCCTTGAGCCGGTCTTCGAATTCGCCGCGATATTTGGCCCCCGCAACCAGGGCGGCCAGATCGAGCTGGACCACCTGCTTCGTCTTGAGGATTTCGGGAACGTCCCCGGAAACGATTCGCTGCGCCAGCCCTTCGACGATGGCCGTCTTGCCGACGCCCGGCTCGCCGATCAGCACGGGATTGTTCTTGGTGCGGCGGGCGAGGATCTGCATGACGCGGCGGATTTCCTCGTCGCGGCCAATCACCGGATCGAGTTTGCCGCGCCGCGCCTGATCGGTGAGGTTGCGGCCGTAGCGTTCCAGGGCGCGATAGGTCGCCTCGGGCGTCTGGCTGGTGACGCGGTGCGAGCCCCGAACCGAGACGAGGGCCTGCAGCACGGCTTCGCGCGAAGCGCCCAGACGGTGAAGGATCTGTCCGGCGGGATCGCGGTCCATGCCCGCAATCGCCAGGAGCAGATGTTCGGTGGAAACAAATTCGTCGTGGAAACCGGCGGCTTCGTCGAAGGCGCGATTGAGAAGCTGGTCGCTTGCCGGACCGAGGTACTGCTGGGAAAGCCCAGTGACCTTGGGCAAACGATCGAGTTGCCCGCGGACCTGCTCGGCGACCGTCGCGGGAGGAACGCCGAGTTTGGACAAAACCGGTGGTACGACGCCTTCTTCCTGCTCGAGCAGCGCGGCGAGAATGTGCAGGGGCTCGATTTGCTGGTGATGGCGCTCGGCGGCCAGCTGTTGCGCCTTTCCGAGGGCTTCCTGAGCCTTTACGGTCAATTTGTCCATTTGCAGCATGCGGTTTCCTCGCTCAAGCGATCGGCGCGGGCCAGCCGGGCGGCCGGCCCGCCAGTTTGCCGCTCGGTCACTTGGCGGCGCTTACGTTCACCTTCACTTGTTTGGGTTTGGCCTCCTCGCGCTTGGGCACGCGGATGGTCAGCACGCCGTTGCGGTAATCGGCCCGGATGGAGTCGGGGTCAATGGTTTGCGGGAGCGAAAAGCTGCGGCTGAAGGAGCCGTATGCCCGCTCGACGCGGAGATAGTTTTCTTCACTGACCTTCTTTTCGAATTTCCGATCACCACGGACGGTCAACATGTTGTTTTCGACGCGGATGTCGAGATCCTTTTCCTCGATTCCAGGCAGATCGACTTCCAGGACCAAGGCATCCTCAGTTTCATGGATATCGACCTCCGGCGCCCAAGTGGTCAGGGAGGAATCGTTCGCGCGACCGAGGAAAGAACCCCCGAGGAAGCGATTCATCTGCTCCTGAATCTTGGAGATATCGTTGAAAGGATCCCGGCGGGAGATACTTGCAGAACCGTTCATTGGACTAACCTCCACAAAGTAAGTACGGTGTTAATATATAAGATTAGCATAGTATTGTCAAGTAATATGTTATCTGCATTATATCCTATAATACATTTAATATGAACATCTTAAGATAATATGTCTCCGGCATTGCCAGCAATACTGGATGGTCTGAAGCCTGAGATCTGCGCTCAATTATTGTTACATGGCGATGAGCGTCTAGTGCGGCCTCGCCCAGAATTTGGGCAAAGAGCGCTTCCGGAATATGGTGAGAACAGGAGCAGGTGACGAGAAAACCCTCCGGGCGGAGTAGCCGCAAACTGCGCAAATTGATTTCCTTGTAACCCCGGCAAGCGGCGGTGACATTGCGCTTGTTCTTGGCAAAGGCCGGTGGATCCAGGACGATCATGTCGAAGCGCATGCCCGCTTCGTCGTAGGAGCGAAGGGCGTCGAAGGCGTTGGCCTCGCGAAGGGAGACGTTTCCCAGGTGGTTTAGCTCCAGATTTCGCCTGGCTCCGGCAAGGGCTGTCGGTGAGAGGTCGATCGCTTCGATGCGTTGGGCGCGGGAAGCCAGATTGACGGCAAACAAGCCGGCTCCGGTGAAGCAGTCGAGAATTTCGCCCCGGGCGTAGCGAGCCGCGGCCTTCCGGTTCTGACGCTGATCGAGGAAGCCGCCGGTCTTTTGGCCATGGTATAGGTCGTAGGCGATCTGGAGCCCGTTTTCACAGGCCACGACCTCCTCGGGTACTTCTCCATAGAGCAGCGATACCTTTTGATCGAGGCCTTCGAGCTGGCGCACCTTGGGATCGTTGCGTTCGAGGATTCCCAGGGGAGAGAAGAGTTCGACGAGAATGTCGACAAACATCTCCTTGCGGCGTTCGGTTGCCTGACTGAGCGTTTGGATGACCAGATAATCGCTGTAGCGGTCGATGATGAGGGAAGGGATCTGATCGGATTCGGCGTAGAAAAGCCGGTATGTCTGGCTTGCGTCGAGCATCGGCTGGCGCAGGCGGGTGGCGCGACGGATTCGCTCGGTCAGGAAGGCGCGGTCGATCGGCACGTCCTCTCGCGTAACCACGCGAATGCAGATTTCCGAGCTGTCGCTGAAGAACGCTTGGCCGAAGAAGCGCCCTCGCTCGTCGACGACGCGAACGGCATCTCCGCCTTCGGCTGCGGCACGCTGAATGTCGCTGCGATATACCCAGAGGTGGCCGGCGAGGAGGCGGCCGGCACCATGCTGGCTGATAACAACTTCGGGTTCAGACACCGGGAATCCTCCGCGATTTATAGAGCAGAAAAGTCCGCTAAGATACCGGAGGTGGTGGTCAAATGCCCGGGGCTCCTGAACCGAACGTTACCTACTCTCATAGCACAGGCGGGCCGGAAGCGCCAGTATTGGCATAGTAAAGGGGTGGCCGTTGCGTCTTAGTGAATTCGATTATGTGTTGCCCGGCGAGCGCATTGCGGAGGCACCGCTCGCGCGGCGGGATGCATCCAGAATGATGCTACTCGACCGCCGGACGTGCAGCTGGGAAGACGGCTGGATCCGCGAGTTGCCCGAAAGATTGCGAGGCGACGAGCTTCTGGTGGTCAACAACGCGCGGGTGATTCCAGCTCGCCTCTTCGGGCGCCGCGCAGGGGTCGGGGCCGAGCCCGCCGGACAGAGCCGGAAAAGCCGCATCCGGCGGGAATTTCTCCAGTCCGAAATCGAAGTGCTGCTGGTAAGGCGCCTGGCACCGGACCGGTGGGAGGCGCTGGTGCGGCCGGGGAGGAAGGTGAGGACCGGTGAACTCATTTTTTTCGGCTCGGGGCTGCAAGCGGAGGTTTTGGGCCGCGGAACATTCGGGTTGCGCGAGTTGCGGTTTACGGCGGAAGGGAAGATCGAGGAAACGCTCGAGCGGATCGGCCACGTGCCGCTGCCGCCTTACATCCACCGCGCCGACCAGCCTGCCGACCGGGAGCGCTATCAGACGATCTTCGCCCGCGAGGGCTTTGCGGCGGCCGCGCCGACGGCGGGATTGCATTTCAGCGCGGAGCTTGTCGAACGGCTCGCCCGGCGGGGAATCGAACTGGCGGAGTTGACTCTGGAAGTCGGCCTGGGAACCTTTCAGCCGATCCGGACCGAACGCGTCGAGGACCACCCAATTCACCGGGAGACCTACGAAATCCCGCGGCCGGCGGCGGAAGCGATCGCGAGGGCGAAACGCGATGGGCGGCCGGTCGTGGCCGTGGGCACCACCGTGGTGCGGGCGCTCGAGGACGCGGCCCTGAAATGCGAGCGCGGCGGAAACGGTGACGGGCCGGCGGGCGCGGGGAGTCGGCCCTGGCTGGCCGGGCGCGCCGAGGCGGACCTCTATATCTATCCCGGCTACCGGTTCCGCGTTGTAGATCAGCTCCTGACGAATTTTCACCTGCCCAAGTCGAGCCTGCTGGTGATGGTGGCGGCGCTGGCCGGCCGAAAATTTCTGCTCGACGCCTACCGGCACGCGGTCGGCGAGGGGTACCGCTTTTATAGCTACGGCGACTGTATGTTCATTCGCTGAGGGGCCGGCGGGCGGGGATTGCTTATAATAAGCGCCGGCGGAGAGGCCGGAATGCCGCGCTATCTTCTTCTCAGTGATATTCACGCAAATCTTACCGCGCTCGAAGCGGTGCTGGCCGCCGCCGAAGGGTCTTGGGACCGCGTGATTTGCCTGGGGGATGTGGTGGGTTACGGGCCCGACCCAAACGAAGTGATCGACCGGATGGTCCAGATGGGAATCCAGACGATCCGCGGCAATCACGACAAAGCCGCTTCCGGCGAGGGAGGCGACGATTTCAATCCGGTCGCCCGTGCCGCCATCGATTGGACCCGCCGCCAGTTGCGGCCGGAGAATCGGCGGTGGCTGCAAGCCCTTCCCTCCGGGCCGCTCGGCATCGACGGCTGGGCATGCGTGCATGGATCGGTTGACGATGAAGACGAGTACGTCTTTTCGGAGGAGGATGCCGCGCGCAGCTTGCGCCATTCGCCCTCGCCCATCACCTTTTTCGGCCACACGCACGTGCAGGGCGGCTTTCTGCTGCGGAACGAGCGCGTCGAAGGCTTTCGCCCCCCGCTGCTGGCGGGCGGCGAATCGGCTCCCTGGGAGCTCGATCCGGCTGCGCGTTACATGATCAATCCGGGATCGGTCGGCCAGCCGCGTGACCGCGATCCTCGCGCGGCATTCGCCGTTGCCGATGGCGACAGCCAGGCGATCGAATTCCGGCGTACGGCTTACGACATCGCGTCGGTGCAGGAGCGGATGGAGGGGGCCGGGCTGCCCGAGCCGCTCGTGCTCCGGCTGGCGTTTGGACGCTAGCCAAAGGAGAAACCGTGCCATTGGGAGTCGATTCAGGCGAGAAATCCCGGCCGCTGTGGCCGTTTCTGCTGGCCGGGACGGCGATCGTCGTCTTGGTGCTTCTCGGGTTCGGATTGGCGTCGCGCCACGCCGCGCGCCAGGCTCCCGCGGCGAAGCCCTTGCCATTCGGGCCGGCCGAGCAGAGCTACGCGAAGAACTTGCAGTTCGAGAACTTGAAGATGAGCCGGTTCGAGAACATGTTCCATCAGCAGGTGACCTATCTGGCGGGCGATGTCTTCAACACGGGAATCCGCACGGTCGGCAACCTGGAAATCGGCGTGGAATTCCGAAACATACAGAACCAGGTCGTTCTCCGCCAGAAAGTCCGGCCGCTCGGACCAAGCCCAACGCCGCTGGAACCGGGCGAGCGGCACTCCTTTCGACTCGGGTTCGATCAGGTCCCGGCCGCCTGGAACGAGCAGTATCCGGCGATCCGCGTAACGGGGCTGGCCCTTCACTAGATTCGCATTTCCCTGCCGCGGTTTTCCGGCGTATCGGCGGCCCGATGGAGGCTGGCGTTGGATTTGACGGGCGAGCTCGAGCAGGCGCTCGAAAATGTGATCACCGGCCAACCGGTCGACATTCGCGAGGATGGCCGGCGGATGGCCGGGCTGGAAGGGGCGCGCTGCGAAGTGCGGCCCGGAAGCAAGCCGCTGCTTCACCTGTGGTCATCGGAACGATCGCTCGTGCGACGGGTGAGCCGCGTGGTCGAGGCGACGGGGAGTCGCGTCCGGCTCGAGGTCGAGCGGTTTGGTCCGAAGGGTGTGGGCCAGCTGGAAATTATGCGGCGCGAGTGGCAGCGGCCCCGGTCCCGCATTGAGCGTGAGAGTTTCGCCGAACGATTCGCCGGATTGCTGAAACAGCAGTTTCCCGACGAGACGCTCGAATCGCTCACGGTTTCTCCCGACTTGAAGCACTCGCTCTCGGGCTCTTACGCGCGCGGATGGATGCGGGGCGGGCGCCAGGCATGGGCCGTTTTGGGCGCGGGATCCTCGGAAAGCATGGCAACGGTCGACGGGGCTCTCACCTTCGGGCTGATTTGGCTCGATTGGTTGCGGACGCGCGGCGTGGCTCCGGTGATTGCCGGCTTGCGCCTGATCCTGCCGGCGGAAACGGGCCGGATGGCGGCGCATCGGCTGGGCGCGGTCGGCAAGGGCGTTGCCGTCGAGCTATACGAGTGGCGCGAAGAAGATCCTCTGGCCCGGCGGATCGATCCGGCCGAGGCGGGCAAGCTCGATACGTGGCTTACGCCATGCCGAGAGATAGACGGAATCCTCGCCCAAACCGCCGAATCCGGCCGGGCGATTCGCGCACTCGACCCTTCCGCTATTGATTCCATCGTGGTGCCCGGTACGCGCCAGGTGTCCTGGCGTTACCGCGGTTTGGAATTCGCCCGCTGGTCCCGCGGGGAAATTCTCTTCGGGCTCGGCCGTAGCCGGGCCGAACTGGGCGAAAAGAGCTGGAGCGAACTGAGGCGCGTGGTGGCCGAGCTCGCCGCGCATCGCCAACCGCGGGGAAATCACCGCGATCCGCTTTTCCGCGCGGCAAGGGAGCGGTGGCTCGAAACCCTGACGCGGGCCGAAATCACTCGCATTGACGCGCGCCTCGACCCTTCCCAGGTGTATTGCCAGGTGCCGAGGATCCCCGCCAGGGATCGGGGGGTCATCGATCTTCTCGGCGTGACCGGCGAAGGGCGATTGGCCGTGATCGCCTTGAAGGCGGATGAGGACGTGCAGTTGGTCCTGCAAGCGGTCGATTATTGGCTGCGCGTACGCTGGCATCTACGGCAGGGAGATTTCCAAAGGTACGGATATTTTCCCGGCCACTCGCTCCAAGCGGCCGACCCGCTGCTTTATCTGGTTGCACCCGGCCTGCGCTTCCACTCGGGTACGCCAACGGTGATGCGTTATTTGTCGGCGGAGATTCCCGGTTGCCGCGTCGGACTGAGCGAGGACTGGCGCAGCGGCCTGCGCGTAGTCGAGCGCGCCTCGGCAAACGAGTGAGGCAGGATTCGGCGCCGCAGCTGGATTGGGGATTGGCCGGAAGGCGGTTTCAACCCGGTTCAAAACGACTTGTGAAAATGCACGTCCACGGCGTAGCCGCCATTCTGGTCGCGCAGGCCGGAAACGGAAATGCTGTGGCTTGCCTCGTATTGCACTTGAATCGCGGCGTCCTGCCCCCGCGCCGTGTTCGTGCTGAAGGTCAGCAGCAGGCGGCCCGTTACCCGCTGCTGAATGGCGATCTCCGCCCCCAGACCTTGCTGGCTACTGCCGATGAGGGGATTGATCGTCAATTGGGAAATGCCGGCCAGTTTCTGGATTTTGCCGGTGAATTGACTGGCGATGGTTTTCGCCAACACCGCTTCGGCTCCCAGGACCGGCGGCGCGGCAGGACCGGCCGCGGCCTGCGCGGATGTTTTGCCGAATGCCAGTAGATTGATGATGTCCAACGAAGGCAAAGGTGGATCGGAGGTGTAGTTCATTCTCAGGCGGTCGAGCGGCCCCGCAAAGTTCATGGTGATCTTGTACTGCCGGGCCGTGGTGGTGGCATAGATGTTCAGAACGGGGTTGTTGCGCACGGGGTCGGTAAATTCGACCGTCCCGTTTTGGATTTCGTAACGTCTGTTCAAAAAGAATATTTCGCCTTCTGCGATCGTTGCCCGCCCGAGCACCACGGGATTGGCCAGTGTCCCCGTCACGCGCAGATCGGCGCTTCCTTGCACGCCGAGCTGGCTGCTGGCCAAACGGAGGGTTTGTGCCGACTGCACCGTAACGTTCAGCCTCGCGTGCCTTTCGAATGACGAAGCGGTCGCCGGCGCCGGACCCGGCGACAATTGATTCGCCAGGGTCGCCAGTTGGAACTGCTTGGTCAGCGCCATCCGGTCGATGAGGATGCGGCCACTCAATGCGGAATTGGCCCGAGTACCGGCGAATCGCAGATTGGCGTCCAGCATCGTGACAATCCCTTGCGGATAGCGCAAACCAACCGATTTCGCCTGTAACGCCAGATTGAAGATCGGCTGCTTTCGGTAAATCAGGAACCCTTGCGCGGACATGGCCCCTCCGCCGAGGCGGCCGGTAAGGTTCCGGATCTCGATGCGATCTCCGGAGAGATGGAGCTGTCCGTTTACGCCGCCTAAATTCAAGGGAATCGAGTCGCTCGAGAACGCCGCGTTCTCGACTCGGATGCTTCCCTCGATCGTCGGGTGGGATAACGGGCCACCTGCGGTGAGCCGGATAGTCAGACGGCCGGAGCTGCCGATCCCACGCGTCACAGCCTGCAGCAGCCCGAGATCTACCGTGCCGTCGATAGCGACGTTCATCGGCGCAGGCTGCCCTACGGGAAGCGTCCCCTGCAGGGTGAAATCCATGTTCGTTCCCTTGAGTTCCGTTCTGGCGAGCGTCGCGACGCCGGCGCGGTAGTCGAGCCGCAACGGTTCGGCAAGGGCAATTTCGATCCCGCCATAAGCCAGATGCAACGTGGGTAGTTCCACGTGGTATTCGATGCGCGAGGGATTCTTCAATGGCCCGCTGATCTCCGCGTGAAGGTCCGCTTGCCCTTTCAGCCCGGACGGGCTGCCCTTCCAATAACGAGCCAGGACGGTTCCCAGTGACGGCGCGTGTACATCCAGGGCCGCCCGGGCGTCGTATTCGCCGGTCAGAGCCACGCTTCCTTCGGCCTGTGCGGTTCCCCGATCCACGGCCATTTGCGCCGTGAATTGTGCGCGGTGCCGCGCGATATCCAGTTTCGCTTGTGCGTTGGGAATCGGCTGGCCGCGTACTTGCAGTTGCGAAGTGGTCAGAATGGCCGAAAGTTCAGGGTTTGTCAGCGTCCCACGCCCGCTCACCGAAACGGCCAGCGTACCTTGGATTCCCGAATGAGCGGCCTCTAGGGCCCGAACCCGGTCTAATCGAATCCCGGAAGAGTGCGCGGCGAGCTCGTATTCCATGGTTTGCGGTATGTAGCGCAGATCGGCATGCAAGACCCCCGCGGCCGTTTGCACGGTTGCGGTCGATTGGATCGCGGAGCCGTTGCCCCGAAAATCGATCGTAATGAGCTGGATCGGCTGATTCCATGCGGAAACCTGTGCCATTCGTACCGTTCCGTTGCCTGAAGGATGCCGGCCTGTCCCTTGCACCGACAACCGGGCCGACAACAAACCGCTGACCGGATAGTTCACCTTCGCCAGCTTCTCGATGGTGGCCAGGGAAAGGTTCGTCGCCGATGCCCTGAGGGACACCGGGCTCGCGGGATCGAGGGACCAATTGCGCAGGCCGGCGGTCCCATCGAGACGCAACCGGCCGCTCCCGCTCGCCCGGATGATTCCGTTCTGGAGCGCGATTTCCGATGGCGACAGGTTCACATTCGCCGCTATCGATTGCCACCGCGTCCCTTCGACTTGCACATCGCGGGCCGAGAGACGGCCTTGCAGCCGGGGATTTTGCAGCGATCCGAGAACGCGCCCGGAGAATCGAGCGCTTCCCTCGAGACCGAGGGGCGCAAGAGAGGCAATTCTACCGAATTTCGCCACCTTCCCCGCCTGAATGACCGCGTCGCTGAAAGCGTGGAGATCGCCGGCTTGTAGCATTACGCTCAAATCCGATTTTTTGCTCAACTGGCCGTTCAGGGACAGCTTGGTTTGTCCAAGCTGCAAGAAGGATGGATGAAAGCGAATCCGACCCTGCGCCCCGTCATAGCGCGCATCCACGACCGCGTTGAGCGGCACTTGGCGCACTGACGCTGCGAGTTCCGCCTGGCCGTGGAGGTCGATTCGCGAACGAACGGCCAGGTGGCGAATATCGTTCGGCCACGATATGCCGGCGTTCCCATCGGCTCGCCCCACGACGTGAAAGCTTCGATCCTTCGCGGGAAGCAGCATGGCGCTCAGTTCCCGGAGCGAGACGTGCTGCCACGTCACGTTCAGCCGGGAGGGGGATTGCCCCGTCAGGCTCAGCTCTCCCGACTCCACACGCAGAAGCCCACCCAGCACATTCGCTTGCAGATCGGCAACCCGGAGATTGCCCCGTTCGAGCGTATAGGCGCCACGCGCGGATGTGGCCACCGCGCGAACGGGCCCGGCGTGCACCGCCAGCCGCGGGCTGCTGAAACGCCCGTCGGCCTGCACCCGGTCGAACCAGGAAGGCCCGGCGGTATCCCGATACCGCATCGTCCCCTTCGTCCTGATTTCTCCCGCGGGTAGCCATGCGCTTTTGATGATGCGGGCAATTTCCGGCGTATCAAGAGCCAACTCATAACTTGCGCGGATGTCGGGATGAGCGAAACCGGTCAGTTCGGCTTGGAGGGTAAGCCGGGACCCCTGCAGGCTCGCTCGAAGCGGGTCGACGGTCAGTCCCGACCGGCTCACCACGAAATGTGCCTGCAGGTTGTTTTCGACGGGATGCGAGTTCTGAAAAGCGATGCGGCCGTGGTCGTAGCGGAGAAATCCTTTGTATTCGTTCCGATGCGTGTCATGAATGATCCGCAGCTCAAAATTGGCAAGTTCCGCCGAAAGCGGAATTCTCGCATTGTTGTAATCGATGTGAGCGTCGTGAATCGCCACCTGCCCGATGCCCAGCGCGAAAAGGGGGTGCGCCGGCAGCGAAGGCTTTTCCACGGCCGGAGCTTCCGGCAGATTCGTCTGCCCCCGGTCGTTCACGGTGAAATGCACGAGCGGGCGATCTAGGAGGAGTTTCGCGATCCCGACCCGGCCTCGCAGCAGTGAGGCGATATCGAGTTCGATTTCGAGGCGGGGGCATTCGAACAGGGGAGGCTGCGACTTTCCACCCGTTCCATATACCGTGATGCCATATACATCGGCGCCCACGTTCGTCCAATGAATGGCAATCCGGCCGATTTCGATCTGCGCCCCCGTCCTGGCCCTGGCCGCGTGGATGGCTTGGGCCCGGATGAAACGCTCGACCGGCCGCGTATGGATCCCGACGTACGCCCCGCCGATGAGAATCACGATCGTTGCCAGCACGATAAGCACCGTGCGTCGGGGTGTCTTGATCGGGTTCATTGTCGACTCAATAGCTAGCCGCCAGCCGGGACGGCCGGGACAGCGGCTTGGCAATCGCCTGATGGGCTCCGCCTCCCACTCTAGAACGCCTGACCGATCGTTACAAAGTACTGAAGCGCGCGGACGCCGGGAACCGCCGTCAGCCGGTATCCCACATCGAAGCGAACCGGACCCACCGGTGTCCGATATCGCAACCCCGCCCCGACCGTGTTCGTATAGTCATCTATCCACTGCGGAAAATTGATGTTCCGGTAGACATTTCCCCCATCGTAGAAGAATACGCCGCCCAGATGGGAGATGAGGGGTAACGGGAAACGAGCCTCGGAATTGAAAATAAACAGCATGTCTCCGCCGACGGGAACGCTGATGAGCGTGCAGGTGGATGCGTCGCTGGGATTGCTGCAAACCTGCACGGGCCGCTGCGGCCCCGCACCGTTGATGGGAAATCCTCTGAGCGATTCGGCTCCCCCGGAAAAAAACCTTTCGCTCAGCGGAACACTCGTGCCGGCAAACGGTATGGCAAAGCCGAGGCGAAAATCGTTGGCCCAGGTCAACCAAGGCCGCACGGGAATGTAGAACGCGCTCTGGCCGAGAAACCGGAAGAAATTTGCGCTCGAGCCGAACGCCGAGGGCGTCACGCCGAAGTCGAAAGCCTGATACACGCCGCGATGCGCGTCCAGCGGATTATCCCGCGTGTCCCGAATGTACTCGGCGGAAACCGTTGATAGCCGAACTCGCTGATCCTGCGGCAGCACCAGGTCGGGAATGAGGATGTTGGTCAGGTCGGTGCGCTGAAAGCTGTACCGGAGAATCAGTTTTTTTGTCTGGCGGGCATTCAGGGGCTTTTCCATCCGAAACGACGCCCGCCCCAGAACGGCTGTATAGATCGGATTTTCGGTGGTTCTTTGAGCGGACAGGTCGAATAGGGATCTCCACGCCGATCCGAACAGGCGGGGATCGGCGTACGTGATGGCGCCGGACTGGTTGAGGCGCGAAATCACCGTCGAGAACGTTCCCGTTTCCGCCTGGCCCAGTATGTTGTGCCGCGCAAGCGAAAATGAGATGCGCGGTCCCCAGAAACTCTTTTGGCTTACGGTAAAGTTGCTTCCCAGGCCGATCGCCGGCACCCCGGGAAGGGCGACCGTTCCGACCGGCAGGTTTCCGCTTCTGGGTATGACCTCAACGCCGGCACCGATATCCATCGTGTATCGCTTCGATTCGTGAACTTTGACGAGCACCTCGTCTTGCTTCTCGTTACCGGGAGGTTCGAGGGGCTTGACGCTGACCCAGTCGAAAATGTTCAAGTGATAGAGGTTGCTCTCGGCGGAATAGAAGTCTCCCTGGCTCAATGGTTTTCCCGGGCTCACATTCGGATCGGTCACCTTTTTGAGGAAGCCGGGCCGGGTTACCTTCTCACCGACGGGAACCACCTCGGTGATGTAGCCCCGCGGACCCTCCGTAATCGTGTAGACGACGTTTACCGAGTGGGGATTCCGGGACGCAGGCGTCACCCTGGCCCGGAACTTCGCGTTGAGATAGCCGAGATTGAAGTAGGTCGCCAAAATCTGATTCCGATCGAGCTCGATACGGTGTCTCGAATAGGGATTCCCACGCGCCAGGTTCAATGGGTGGCCGCCGGAGAGGACCCCGAGCGGCTGCGTGCGATTCCCTTCCACGCGGAGGCTTTCGACCTTTTCTTGCGCTCCCTCGTCGATTCCGAAAGCAATATGCACCTTCCGGTCCGCCTTGGTTACTTTCGGATGCACGGATACATGCGCGAATCCGGCGTTCCGGTATAGAGCCTTCACGGTGTCCGTGGTCTTGCCGACTAGCGAGTTGCTGAACCGGCCTCGCGTGAACGTCCATCCCAGCAGGGAGTGGCCTTTCTGGACCGCGCCGATCTCTTCGAGCCGGTCATCATCGAAATAATGGTTGCCCTGAAACGTCACCTCGCCAACCTCGTACCGGGGTCCTCGTTCGACGCTGTACTCGACCCCTACGCGGCCCGGCTGCTGCTCGAACCGCGTGGCGACCTTCACATCGAAATACCCTTTGGACTGAAAATAATTGGCCAGGTTTCTGGCGCCCGCATCCGCCAGGCTTCGATCCACCGTCTCGCCGGCGAAAACCGGAAACTCATTCTTCAGCGCGCCTGGCGATACGTGTGCGCCGGTCACTTTCACGGTAACGATTGGGCCTGGCAGGATCTGGAACGTGAGGTTGGCGCGATTGGTCGAGGGATCGTATTCGGGAGGGAGGAAGCGGACCGTCGCCGCCAGGCGGTGCTGGCTTTGAAGGGCATGTTGAATGTAGTTGGCGGCTTTTTGGATGTGCGCCGGAGAATAGGTTTGGCCGGGCTTCAGGGAGCGCCCGCGCAGCTTCGACCAGGTGGACGCCAGCCCGCCCAGGATACGCGAGGCTTCCTGCTGGGGCACCCCTTCCAGGGCAATTTTCCCGACCTTAGCGCGGACCCCGAGATTCGCGTGAAAAATCAGGTTGACGATGCGGTGCGGATCGTCCCGCTCGATTTCCGGTCGCACGCGGGCGGTGAAATAACCATTCTGACGGAAGAAATTGACGAGTGCTTTTTGCCCTTGCGCGCGCAGGTGCTCGTAGAAGGGCGATTGATCGGGAATATTCACGGCTTGCAGCAGCCGCGTGTAGGGGAACACCTTGGTGGCGCCCGGGAATTGAATCACTCCCACGTAAGAGGCCGGTTGGAGAATAAACAAAAGGGCTAGGCCGGTTCGTTCCGGCTCGATGCTCAGCTGAACCGCCGAGAATTTCTTCGTGGCTTGCAGCGCGGCCACGCTTTTGCGAATGGTGGCGATCGAAAATGGTTTCCCCGCCTTTTGCTGGATGAGGCGCTGAAAAACGGCCGCTTCCACCGAGGGGCCGGCCGCCACATCCACCCGGACAACGGTGCTGCCTTCGAATCCGGCATACGCCTCGGGCGGAATCGCTTGCCCGCGCAGGCCGGCCACGCCAAGCGCGAGCAAAACCCACGCGCACATGGCTCGCTTCGCCCATATCCCCGGCGCGCGGCGCCTTCCCAGCAAGACGGAAATTGCCCTCGGAAAATTCATGCCGCCTCTTTGTTCCTCCGCAGCTTTTCCCACACGCTGTCGATCTCCGCTCCGACCAGCAGAATCAGGCTCGCGATGTAAATCCAGGTCATCAGAATGACGAATCCCGCCATCGTTCCGTAGAATTTGGGAAAATCGGCGAAATGACGAAGATAAAAACCGAATCCCTCCGTCATCACGGCAAGGCTGAGGGCAACAAAAAGATTGCCGGGTGTCAACCAATGCCAGGGCCGCCTTCCATTGGGCAGAAAATAAGCGATCAGGTCCAGCGCGAAAACGATCAGCAGGAATGTCAGCAGCCACCGGGCCAGTTCCAGCGGAATGGGGAACGCCACGAGCGCGCGCAGACGGGGATTGAGGTTTTTAAGCAGGAAATGGCCGAACGTCAGGAGGCCGAAGCTCACGATGATGAAAGCCGCCCCCACGATCGTCCCGCCAATGGCGAGGATACGCTTATTCCAAAAGCTCCGCGTTTCCGGGACCCCGTAGGCGAGGCTCAGCGACTCCATGAGGCTCACGAATCCGGAGGACGCAATCCAGATCGTCGCCACCAGGCCAAGGGAGAAAAACCGTGAGTGGTCTCTGGTCAGATCGATGATCGCCTCGAATACCATTCGCCGCGGCCGCGGCGGCAGGTAGTGGGTGAGCCAGCGGGCCATATCGTTCCAGAGAGTCGTCGACGGCAGCCAGCCCACCACTGAACCGATGACGATCAGGAATGGAAACAGGGACAGAACGAAGTAAAAGGACATCTGCGCGGCCAAATCCACACAGTCGTCGCGTTGCACATCGTTCCAAATCCTGACGGCGGCCGGAGGAATAAAGCGCCGGATTGCGAGTTGGAGTTCACCAATCGGATGGAATCGTCTCATCTCGCCGCGCACCCAGGGACCGCACAACCGGTAGGCCGGAGATTCCGCGGGGAAGCCTCACTAAGCGAATATCGTGTTTGATAATACTAGAAGGGATTTCCGAAGCAAAGTCCAGGATTCTTCTGTTGTCTTAGCCAGATAATTCTGTCACCCCTTAACGGCCGCGTGAAAATGTCACCCCATGAGACAGGAGACATTCACGTTGAGCCAACGGGAGTTGCAAAAGGTGGCCGTCATCGCACAGTGCGTGAA
>Ga0307374_10004699_pt1 | contig 22600 bp, 18 predicted proteins | sample OX3MG_FD_202532 | JGI IMG/M metagenome (GOLD analysis project Ga0307374, IMG submission 202532) | Soil microbial communities from Risofladan, Vaasa, Finland - OX-3 | ecosystem: Environmental > Terrestrial > Soil > Coastal area > Acid sulfate soil | place: Finland: Risofladan, Vaasa | collected... | reverse complement strand
AGCGGCCGTTGGTGGACGAAGCCCTCGGCCATGCGACGCGTCCGACCCGGCTGAGGAGCCTCTCCTCGCCGGCCTCTCATCGCCCTCCTCGCCGTCCTGCCCGTCTGCCACGAGGCCTTGACAAAAGTAGAACAAGTTCTATATTTGGCGGGAGTGACGAGGGCACGGCACTCGGGTACCCACCCTGTTCGACCGGCGCTGGGGCCCATCGTCACCGAACAGGAGGTGGAAGGCCATGAGCGCACCAAAGGCCCCCAGGATTGCCTTCGTCCAGTCGTCCTGGCACGAGGTCATCGTCGACCGATGCCGGGTGGCGTTCGCCGACGAGGTTACCGAGCTCGGAGTCTCGCCGGACCGGGTGGAGTACTTCCAGGTGGCCGGCGCTTTCGAGCTGCCCCTCCACGCCAAACGGCTGGCCCTCACGGGTCGCTACGCCGCCGTCGTCGCCGCCGGCCTGGTGGTGGACGGAGGGATCTATCGCCACGACTTCGTGGCCGAGGCGGTCATCAACGGTCTCATGCGGGTTCAGCTCGACGTCGACGTTCCCGTCATCTCCGCCGTCCTCACTCCGCACCACTTTCATGAGCACGAGCAGCACATGGCCTTCTTCGCCTCCCACTTCGAGGTGAAAGGCAGGGAAGCGGCCCGGGCGTGCACGACGACGTTGACCTCCCTCGCCGTCCTCGGTGAGCTGGCCGGCGTCTGAGGCACCCCGAGCCGTTCATCGCTCACGGGTGACCGGCCGTCATGACCCGATGGGAATCCAGTCGCCGTGGGCGAGCAACAAGGCGTCGACCAACGCCGTGATCTGATCGGGGTCGAGTTCGGCGGCGGTATGCGGATCGAGCATGGCGGCGTGGTAGATGTGGTCGACCCGCCCGGTCAACGCCGCTTCGACCGTCAGCTCCTGGACGTTCACATTCGTGGCGATAAGGGCGGCGATCTGTGGGGGCAGGGCCCCGATCCGGGTGGGCTGCACGCCGTTTCGGTCCACCAGACAGGGGACCTCCACGGTGCAGCCGCCGGGAAGGTTGTCGATCAGCCCGTCGTTGGCCACGTTGCCGTAGATCACCCGGGGCTTGCCCGTTTCGATACTCCGGATGATCGTCGCCGCGTACTCGAAACTCGGCCGCACTTCGATGGCGCCGTCACCCTCGAGCCGGGCCTGCTCTGCATCCCAGTCGGCGATCTGGGCCACACAGCGCCTCGGGTATTCGTCGAGGGGGATCTGCAGACGCTCGATCAGGTCGGCCCGGTCGCGCTTGATGAACCAGGGCACGTACTCGGCGAAGTGCTCGCTCGACTCGGTCACGAAGTAACCGAAATGCCGCAGCACCTCGTAGCGGACCCGGTTGTCGTCGGGAACGGCGCCGGACTGTCCCAGAGCCCGCAGTCGGGGATACAGATCCTCGCCCTCGCGCTCGAACCTCAGATAGAAGGCCATGTGGTTGATCCCGGCGGCCCGGTAGTCGATCTCGCCGTAGGGGATGCCCAGATCCCGGGCCAGTTCGTAGGCGGTCCCCTGCACGCTGTGGCACAGGCCCACCGTCCGGATCCGGCTGCTGCGGTTGATGGCCCGGCAGTTGATGGCCATGGGGTTCGTGTAATTGAGGAACCAGACCTCGGGGCAGAGCTCCTCCATGTCGGCGCACATGGCCGTGAGCACAGGGATGGTGCGCAGGCCGCGCATGATCCCGCCGATCCCCACCGTGTCACCGATCGTCTGCCGAAGGCCGAAACGCTTGGGCACCTCGAAGTCGGTGACGGTACACGGCTCGTAGCCGCCGACCTGGATCATGTTGATCGCATAGTCGGCCCCGTCGAGTGCGGCGCGCCGGTCGGTGGTGGCCGTGATCGTGGCCGGTGCCCTCAAGGCTTCGCACACCCGGTGGGCCACCAGTTCCGATGTCTTCAGCCGCTCGGCGTCGATATCGTGCAACACGATCTCGGAATCGGCCAGCTCTTCGTGACCCAGGATGTCGCCCAGCAGGTTGCGGGCGAACACGGTGCTACCGGCACCGAGGAACACGGTCTTGGCCATCGGACGGAGGCTACAGCGTTCCCCTGCCGGCGCTCCGGCCGTCGTTGCCTCTGACGCCCGGCCCTCTCGAACGGCGCGACAACGGAACCGGCATTCCCGACGTGAAACGGGGGCGGACAGACGGAGGAACGGAACCATCGTGAGGATCACCGGCCAGAGGCCATGACGGCTCCCACTCTCCGCCGGCAGGGAGCCGGCGCCTTGGGCGTCGTGGTTGTGACGGTCTGCCTGGCCTTCGTCCCGACGGCCTGCGGTGGCGGACAGGCCGCCCAAACCCGACGGCCCCAGCGAAGTACCCGGCCATCGGCTGGCGCATCGGCCATCGGTCCGCCGTCCACCTCCAGCCCGGTGGCGGCGCCGTGGCCGGTCCGGGCCGTGACGACGACCGGAACGGGGCAAGAGATCGCTCCGACGAGCCAGGCGCTCTATTGGCTGGACGTGACCGGGCCGATATCCGAAGCCGGGAGGTCGATCACCCCCACCCGTTACGACCTCCAGTCGCACCGGATCACCAGTGCGATGGCGGTGACCGGCATGGTGGGCAGTCCCGCCCTCACCGTGACGGGCGGTTGGGCCTGGGTCGTGATCGGCCAGGGGGCCGATGTCCTGCTGGAGCAACTCGATCTTGTCACCTTGGCTGTGCATACCGAGCGGCGTCTTCCCGTCATGGACACGCTCATGCCGTCCGACTCCTTCCCCGTCCTCACGGCCACCGTCGGAGGTCCGCTGTGGGTGGCTGCCGGGGAGGACGTCTGGGAGCTGGATCCGCCGACGGGAGTCATCGAGACCGAATTCGACGCCGGGAACCAGATCGATTCGATGTCGACCGACCGACCGGAACGCTTCTGTACACGGGGGGAGCGGACCCGGCCGGGGAGGCGGCATGGTGGTGAGCGAATACGACGCCCGCCGTGGTGGGCTCCTGGTTCGCTCCCATCAACGCGATGCCATCGACGGGGGATCGGTGGCGGCGACGAACGGAGGGGTGTGGGGTGTCCTACCGCACCGGCATGGCAGGTCCGGCCCTCGAGTTATCGAGCGACCACCTGAAGCAGATCGAGCCGCCGACGGCCCGAACGGGCCGTTCGAGACGTTCGATCAGATCGTGGGAGTCTCTTCGAGCGTGAGCGACGGCGTCCTCTGGCTCTCGAGCTGGAACGACCTGACCTGTGCCGACCCCCGGACCGGCGTCGTCCGCGCCCGCGCAACGACCGGTTCCCTGGCCCCCGTCGCTCATGGCCGGCTGCTCTACGCCCCGTCACCGTCGGGAGGGGTGGAGGTCATCACCCCACCGGCGGCCTGTTTCGGAAGCAGCTGATCGCGACCCGCAGGACGAGAGTCTCCGAATTGACCACTGGCCGCCGTCATCACGAGTTGATCCACCCGGCCGTTCAGGAGTTGCGGGTCGCCGCCTTGAGCGGTTCGTCCTAGAGCCGAAGGACCCGGGCCGAGACCGCAGGGTCCGACCCGCCCTTAGGATGCACGGATGTTGCGTCCTGAAAGCTGGACCAGACCAGTGGGTGCGAGTCCCACCCGGGTAATCGCCGGAAAGCCCGGTAGCAGGCCCCGGTTCGTCGTCGAGAGGCGGCGGGCTGAGCGGAGCGTCAAGAGCCTCTTCGGAGGGAGCAAGCGTGCGGGCCGTGGTGCCACCAGGCGCGAGTCCTGCAGCCTCGTCACATCCACAATGGGGGAGCCGAGCCGCTCATTTCACGGTGAAGGCAGCATTCGACCTACTGGCGTTCCGGACATGCCTCTGGTCGAGTCCCTCCGGGGTACGGGGAGCGGCACGTACGCACGGTTTGGTTCGGAACAGGAGAGGCCCGTCTGCGCAGCCTCGTCAGCAAAGACCGCTCGTATAAGCCAGTGGTGAAATCGAGCGGAGCGCAGCGGGAGTCCGACGGGGTCGTAGTACCGCTGATCGCCGCAAGGAAAGCGGCAGGAGGGAAGGACCCCGACTTCGGTCACGTCGGAGACGGAGGTAAGCGTGAGGGCATGACCGGGACCGCCCGGTCCAACTACCCCGAGGGCCGCCATACGGCCCCCGCCAAAGTGCGACAACTCCAGAACCGGCTATGGGCTGCGGCCAAGCAGTCTGAGGGTCGGCGTTTCCACGCCCTGTATGACCGCATCTTCAGAAGTGACGTTCTGGAGACGGCGTGGGAGCGGGTCCGAGCCAATCGTGGAGCCGCCGGGGTCGATGGTCTGACCTTGGCGTCAGTGGAGGCCTATGGGGTCGAGCGCCTGCTCGGTGAGCTCCAGGAGCGCCTCCGTGCAGGCATCTACCGCCCGAAAGCAGTTCGCCGGGTGGAGATCCCGAAGCCCGACGGGTCCAAACGCCCGTTGGGCATCCCCACCGTGATGGACAGAGTGGCCCAGCAGGCGACGAAGATCGTCCTCGAGCCCATTTTCGAGGCCGACTTCCTACCCTGCTCGTTCGGGTTCCGGCCCAGGCGGTCGGCCACCGACGCCCTGGAGAGGCTCCGGGTCGGCTTTATCGAAGGCAGCCACTTCGTCCTCGAGGCCGACATCCGGGACTTCTTCGGTCAGATCGACCACGAGAGGCTTCTCTCCCTGGTCGCTCAGCTGGTGTCCGACCGGCGGGTGCTCAAACTGTTGCGGCAGTGGTTGCGTGCCGGGGTGCTGGTCGACGGGGTCGTGTCCGAGACGGTCACGGGCACTCCCCAGGGCGGGGTGATCTCACCTCTCCTGGCCAACATCTACCTGCACGCCTTCGACCGGGCCTGGGCCGAGCGGGGCATGGGAGAACGTCGGCACGACGCCCCCGCCAGGGGACAGGGAGACTGAATACCAATGGCCGACGCCGGCGTGGTCCACCTGCGCTCGCCCCTGGTCGGGACCATCGTGACGGTCATGGCACCCGGCGCGTCGGTGTCACCCGACACCGTGGTCGCCCTCGTCGAATCCATGAAGATGGAATATCCGGTGCTGGCCGGCCACCACGGCATCGTCGGTTCGGTGGCCGTCGGCATCGGCGACGCAGTGGACGCGGGCACCGTCCTGGTAGAGCTTCATCGAGCGGCGGCGGCGGCCGCACCACCGGCAGCCGCCGGGACCCCGTCGGTGGCCGGGGAACCCGACCGCCTGGCCGAGCTGAAGGAGCGGACCCGTTTGCTCGGGGATGCGGCTCGGCTCGACGCGGTGGCCAAACGGCACGGCCGGGGGCTCCGGACGGCGCGGGAGAACGTGGCCGATCTGATCGACCCGGATTCCTTCATCGAATACGGCCGCTTCACCTACGCGGCGCAGACCAGGCGTCGGAGCCTGGAGGATCTGATCGCCAAGACCCCGGGGGACGGCCTCGTCTGCGGCACGGCCACGGTCGCCGGGACGCCGGTGGCCGTTCTCTCCTACGACGCCATGGTGCTGGCCGGGACCCAGGGTCAACGCAACCATCAGAAGAAGGATCGTCTGTTCGACCTGGTGATGCGTCAGGGTCTCCCGGTCGTGTTCTTCACCGAGGGGGGCGGAGGAAGACCCGGAGACACCGACAATCACGTCGTCACCGGGCTCAACACCGAGGCCTTCCATGCGTTCGCCTCCCTGTCGGGGGCGGTGCGGACGATCGGGATCGCCGCCGGCCGGTGCTTCGCCGGCAATGCCGCGCTCTTCGGCTGCTGCGACGTCGCCGTCGCCGTGGACGGTGCCACGATCGGCATGGGCGGACCGGCCATGATCGAGGGCGGCGGCCTCGGGGTGGTCGAGCCCGAGGCCGTGGGACCCGTCGCCGTCCACCAGCAGGCGGGCTCGGTCGACCTGCTGGCCCGGGACGAGGCTCACGCCGTCGAGCTGACCAAACTGCTCTTGGCCCTCGACACCCGGCAGCCGGCAGCCGATGACCATCAACGGTCGGAAGCGTTGCGCCACGTTCTGCCGACGGACCGCCGCCGCGCCTACGACGTGCGGGGACTGCTCGATGTCGTGGTAGACCCGGGCTCGCTGCTCGAGCTCAGGCCCGGGTTCGGCGGCGCCATCGTCACGGCGTTCGGTCGACTCGCTGGGCGGCCCGTCGCCGTCGTGGCCAACAACCCGGGCGTGAACGCCGGAGCCATCGACGCGCCGGCGGCGGACAAGGCGGCCCGCTTCCTCCAACTCGCTGATGCTTGGGGGCTCCCGGTGGTGAGCTTCGTCGATACGCCGGGGTTCATGGTCGGACCGGAGACGGAAGCGACCGGGCTGGTCCGCCATGCGGGCCGGCTGTTCGTGGCTGGCGCCGCTTTGCGCGTTCCGATGGTGGCCGTGGTCACCCGACGCGGCTACGGCCTCGGTGCCCAGGCCATGTGCGGAGGGAGCTTCACCACACCGCTGCTGACGGTGGCCTGGCCGCAGGCCGAGCTCGGGGGGATGGGGCTCGAAGGGGCGGTCCGTCTCGGTTTCCGCGCCGAGTTGGACGCCATCGCCGACCCCACGGAACGGGCGACGGCCGAGGGGCGGATGATCGCCGCCGCCTACGAGCAGGGCCGGGCCCTGAACGTGGCCGGCCATCTCGAGATCGACGACGTGATCGACCCGGACGACACCCGTCGGCTGGTGGTCGCCACCCTCGATCGCGCCCCGGCCCGGCTTCCCGGCGTCGGTCGACGGCGTTTCGTCGATCCCTTCTGAGCATCGGCACCCCACGGCGCCAGGGCGCCCCAACAGACGACGGTTCGACGGCCGACGGTTCAGCGGGCGAGAGTTCAGCGGGCGAGAGTTCAGCGGGCGAGAGTGGCCCGATGCTCTTCGGCCAGGGTGACGAGCTCGGCCATGATGCGGCCGAAGTCGAAGTCCTTCGGGGTGTAGACGGCCGCCACCCCCTTGTCGCGCAGGATCTTGGCGTCGTCGGGGGGGATGATGCCGCCCACGATGACGGGGACGTCGATGCCGGCGGCCCGGAGCCGGTCGAGGATGTCGGGGACGAGGTCGAGGTGGCTGCCGGAGAGGATGGAGATGCCCACGAGGTCCACGTCCTCGTCGCGGGCGGCGGCCACGATCTGTTCGGGGGAGAGCCGGATGCCCTGGTAGATGACTTCGAATCCGGCGTCGCGGGCGGCCACGGCGATCTGTTCGGCGCCGTTCGAGTGGCCGTCGAGGCCGGGCTTGGCCACGAGCAGGCGCGGCGGACCACCGGTGCGGTCGGCTAGGGCCTTCGTCCGGGTCCGGACACCGGCCACCTCGTCGCCCCGGTGGCCGACGCCTCCGGTGACACCGGTGGGGGCGCGGTACTCACCGAAGATGTCGCGCAACACCCGGGCCCATTCCCCGGTTGTGCCGCCGGCGTGGGCCAGGGCGATGGTGGCGGGCATGACGTTGGCGTCGGGATCCTCGGCCGCGGCGCGCAGGTCGTCGAGGGCGCGGGCGACGGCCGTGGCCTCGCGGCCCGAGCGCCAGGCGACGACGTCCTCGCGCAGGTGGGCCTCCTCGGCCGGATCGACCCGCAAGATGGAGGCGGCGCCGTCGAGACCGGCGGCCAGAGGGGAGGGCTCGGTCTCGGTGAAGCAGTTGACACCGACCACCTGGAGCTCCCCCGTCTCGATCCGGCGGACCCGGTCGGCCTGGGAGCCGACCAGCCGGCGTTTCAGCTCGTCGACCGCCTCGAAGGCCCCACCGAGGTCGAGGACGTCGTGCAATTCGATCATCGCCGCCTCGGCCAGCTCTGTCGTCTTGGCCTCGATGACCACCGAGCCTTCGAAGATGTCGTCGTACTCGAGCAGATCGGTCTCGAAGGCCAGGATCTGCTGGATCCGCAGTGACCACTGCTGATCCCAGGGCCGGGGCAGGCCCAGGGCCTCATTCCAAGCCGGCAACTGCAGGGCCCGGGCCCGGGCGTGGCGCGAAAGGGTGACCCCGAGGGCTTCGAGGACGATGCGGGGGACGTTGTTCTCGGGCTGCGCCTCGGTCAGGCCGAGCGAATTGACCTGGACGCCGTAGCGGAAACGGCGGAGCAACGGGTCCTCGACGCCGTAGCGCTCGCGGCAGATCTGGTCCCAGAGCCGGGTGAAGGCGCGGACCTTGCAGGTCTCTTCGACGAAGCGGATGCCGGCGTTCACGAAGAACGAGATCCGGCCGACCACAGCGGGCAACTCCGAGGGATCGATCTTGCCCGAGTCGCGCACGGCGTCGAGGACACCGACGGCGGTGGCCAGCGCGTAGGCCAGCTCCTGGGTGGGGGTGGCCCCGGCCTCCTGGAGGTGGTAACTGCAGACGTTGATGGGATTCCAGCCCGGAACGTGGCGGACGGTGTAGGCGATGGTGTCCACGATCAGCCGGCGGCTGGGGCCGGGCGGGAAGATGTAGGTCCCGCGCGAGAGGTACTCCTTCACGATGTCGTTCTGGGTGGTGCCCGAGAGGCGTCGGGGGTCGGCTCCGGTGTTCTCGGCGTGGGCGATGTAGAGGCCGAGCAACCACGCCGCGGTGGCGTTGATGGTCATGGAGGTGTTCATGGTCTCGACCGGGATGCCGTCCATCAGCTGTCCCATGTGGCCGAGGTGGGCGACGGGGACGCCGACCTTGCCCACCTCGCCGGCCGCCTCGGGGGAATCGGGGTCGTAGCCCGTCTGGGTGGGCAGGTCGAAGGCGATCGAGAGACCCGTCTGGCCCTTGGCCAGGTTGGTCCGGTAGAGGGTGTTGGAGGCCCGGGCCGACGAGTGGCCCGAGTAGGTCCTCATCACCCAGGGCTTCTCACGGCCGGGCCTGGTCGGCCCCCCCTGGCTCACCGCCACCGACTACTTCCGGTAGTCGTAGAAGCCCTGGCCGGACTTCCGTCCGAAGAGCTCGGCCGAGACCATCCGGCGCAGGAGCGGGACGGCGGCGTAGTTGGGGTCGCGGTACTCCTGGTAGAGGGCGTCGAGAATGGCCAGGCTGGTGTCGAGACCGACCAGGTCGAGTAGGGCGAAGGGACCCATGGGGAAGCCGCAGCCGCCCTTCATGGCCGTGTCGATGCCCTCCATGGACGCCACCTTCTGCTCGAGCAGGCGGACGGCGTTGTTCAGGTAGGGGAAGAGCAGGGCGTTCACGATGAAACCGGCCTGGTCCTTCACCTCGACGGGCGACTTGCCGCAGCTCTCGGCGAAAGCCATGGCGGCGGCCACGGTGCCGTCCGAGGCGGTGATGGGCCTGACCACCTCCACCAGGGCCATGACCGGTGCCGGGTTGAAGAAGTGGATGCCGCAGACCTTGTCGGGCCGGCCCGTCTCCATGGCCATGTCCACCACGGGCAGGGTGGAGGTGTTGGTGGCCAGGATGGTGTGGTCCCCGCAGATCCGGTCCAGCTCGGAGAAGAGGTGCCTCTTGACGGCCAGGTCCTCGACCACGGACTCGATGACCAGGTCGCAGCCGGCCAGCTCGGAGAGGTCGGAGACGGCGGTGACCCGGGCCATGGCGCCGTCGCGGTCCTCGGCCGAGATCTTCTCCTTGTCGACCTGCTTGGCCAGGGACTTGGCCATGCCGGCGACCATGCCGTCGGCCGTGCCCTGGGCCCGCGAGCGGAGGATCACCTCGAAGCCACGGACAGCGGCGGTCTCGGCGATGCCGGACCCCATGATCCCGGAACCGACGATTCCTACGCGCTTGATGGACATCCCCGCATGTTACCAAGCAGTAGGGAGTTGGCTCCGGGGGGCCGGGCGGCACGCTCTACAGTGGCCCCCGTGCCTACCCCCTGTGGACCCCTGGCGCTGGTGGGGGGCAACGAGTGGCAGCCGGGCTGCGAGTTCGACGCCGACCTGCTGGCCGCCTCGGGCGGCCGCCATGTTCTCGTCCTGCCCACCGCCGCCGCCTACCAGCATCCGGAGAAGGCGGTCGAGAGCGCGGACGCCTGGTTCAAGGGTCTCGGCGGCACTGTCCGGGGGCTGATGGTCCTCGGCCGGGCCGACGCCGAGGACGAGGCCATGGCCGCCGCCGTCCGGGCCGGCCGGTTCATCTACCTGGGCGGCGGATCGCCCATGCACCTGCGGTCGGTCCTGAAGGCGTCGCCCGTCTGGGAGGCGCTGCTGGAGGCCTGGCGCCACGGCGCCGTGGTGGCCGGCTCCTCGGCCGGGGCCATGGTGTTGACCGATCCGATGGTGGACTCCCGGGGCGGGGCGTTGACCGTCGGCCTGGGCATGGTCCAGCAGATCGCCGTGATCCCGCATTTCGGTGAGGAGAACGCCGAGAAGGTGCACCGGTCGATCGCCCTGGCCGCTCCCGGCCTGCCTGTGGTCGGCATCCCCGAGAGGACGGCGCTCATCCGCGACCCCGACGGCGGCTGGCGCCAGGCCGGCCAGGGTGAGGTCCAGGTGTTCGTGAGTGGCAAGCCCGCCGGATTCGACGCCCTGCCGCACTGACCCGCGGCGGGAGGTCAGTGCGATTCGGCGATGGTGAGCGATTCGATGGTGACCTGCTCGGACGGCTTACCGCCGGCGGTGCCGACGGCATCGATGGCGGCCACCGTTTCCAGGCCCGAGACCACCTTGCCGAACAGCGAGTACTGAGGCGGCAGACGCATGCCGTCGGGACCGGAGATGACGAAGAACTGGCTGCCGTTGGTATTGGGTCCGGCGTTGGCCATGGCCAGGGATCCCAATTCGTAGCGACCGGGCTTGGGTAGTTCGTCGGCGAACTGGTACCCCGGACCGCCGGTGCCGCGGCCGGTGGGGTCGCCGCCCTGGAGGACGAAGCCGGGGATGATCCGGTGGAAGACGATGCCGTCGAAGTAGTGGTAGCGGGCCAGGACGACGAAGGAGTTGACCGTCCGGGGGGCGGCCACCGGATCGAGGGCGATGGTCATCGTGCCCTTCGAGGTTTCCATGGTGGCCGTGTAGCGCTTGGCCGGGTCGATGCACATGGGGGGCTCGGCATCGAATTTGCGGCGCTGGGGGCTGGAGCCGGAGGGGTCCGGGCATTCGAAGGTCATGGCGTCCTCGGGATCTCGGGGGTCAGGATGAATCGACGGTGATCAGGACGAGGCGATGGTGACGGTGAGCATCCGGTGGGTGACCTTGGGCGGGGTGCCGGAGGCGGAGCCGTCGGCCGAGATCTGGTCGACCACGTTCATGCCCGAGGTGACCTGACCGAAGAGGGTGTAGTCGGGGGGAAGGGACTCACCGTTGGCGCCGGTGACGATGAAGAATTGGCTGCCGTTGGTGGTCGGATCGGTGGTGGCCGGCGAGTTGGAATTGGCCATGGCCACCGAGCCGAGCGGGTACTGCATGGAGGCGCTGGCCGCCGGCGTCGGTCCCTTCTCGGCGTACTTGTAGCCCGGACCTCCCGTGCCCGTTCCCGTGGGGTCCCCGCCCTGGACGACGAAGTCGGGGATGACCCGGTGGAAGCTGACGCAGTTGTAAAAGCCCTTGCGGGCCAGGAAGACGAAGTTGTTGACCGAGATGGGGGACTGCTTGGCGTCGAAGGTGATGACGAAGGTGCCGACATCGGTCTTGACGGTGGCCGTGTAGGTCTTGGAGGTGTCGATGGTCATGGCCGGCGCCGAGGTGTAGGTGGCCGGCTTCAAGACCTGGGTGGGGTCGTGGGGGCAGCCGGCGGCCACGGCGGCGGCGTCGGCCGCGGCTTGAGCCGTGGCCAAGGTAGTGGTCGTGGTGGCGGCCAGGGTGCTCGTGGTGGAGCTGGCCACGGTCGAGGAGGTGCCCGTCTTGCCCGCCGTGTTGTTCGAGTTGCTCCCGGAGCTGACCAGGACGTAGATCCCGGCGGCTATGCCCACGAGGACGACCACGGTGACGGTGCGACGGACCGTGGAGCGGCGCTTCTGCCGGCGCTGCATGGCGGCGATCTTGGCTTCTCTGGCGGCGCGTTTGCGCGCCCGCTTCTCGCTCGGCATGGCATGGCACCCTACCCGGCCCGCCGGGGTTGAGCCGGTCGGCCGGGTCCGGGACCGGCGCTGACCAGCGGTAGCGTCGTGAGATGACGCTTGTCGTCCAGAAGTTCGGTGGGACCTCGGTCGGCGACGCCGACCGGATCCGGGCCGTCGCCGACCATGTGGCGCGGACCCGGCGCAACGGTGACGACGTGGTGGTCGTGGTGAGCGCCATGGGCAAGACCACCGACGATCTGCTCCGACTGGCCAACGACGTCAGCCGGACCCAGCCTCCACGCGAGCTCGACATGCTGCTGACCTCGGGCGAGCGGGTGACCATGTCCCTGCTGGTGATGGCCCTGGCCGAGCTCGGGATCGACGCCGTCTCCTTCACCGGCAGCCAGGCCGGGATCATCACCGACACCACCCATACGAAGGCCACCATCGTGGAGGTCCGGGCCGAACGGCTGCGGGAGGCGTTGAAGGCCGGTCGGGTTCCCGTGGTCGCCGGCTTCCAGGGGGTCTCCACCGATCGGGACGTGACCACTTTGGGGCGCGGCGGCTCGGACACGACGGCCGTGGCGATGGCAGCAGCGCTCGGCGCCGACGCCTGTGAGATCTACACCGACGTGCCGGGGGTCTTCTCCGCCGATCCCCGGATCGTGCCCGGGGCGCGGCGGCTGTCCCGGGTGAGCTTCGAGGAGATGCTCGACATCGCCGCCAGCGGGGGACGGGTCCTGTCCTTGCGGTCGGTGGAGTTCGCCCGGAACCATCACGTGCCACTGCACGTCCGTTCCAGTTTCACCTGGGAGCCCGGAACCCGGGTCGTCGAGGAGGATGTGTCCATGGAACAGCCCGTCGTGACCGCCATCACCCACGACACCTCGGAGGCGAAGGTCACCGTGACCGGTGTGCCCGACCGGCCCGGAATCGCCGCGCCCATCTTCCGGGCGCTGGCCGACAGGAAGGTGAATGTCGACACCATCGTGCAGAACACGTCCCTGCACGGGACGACCGACATCTCCTTCACCGTGCCTAAGGTCGATCTGGCCACCAGTGTGGAGACGGTGGCATCGCTGGCGCCGGAGCTCGGCGCCGGTGAGGTGTTGACCGATGACGCCATCGCCAAGGTCTCCCTCGTCGGCGCCGGGATGCGCAGCCATCCCGGGGTGTCGGCCACCATGTTCGAGACGCTGGCCGACGCCGGCATCAACATCGAGATGATCTCGACATCGTCCATCCGGATCTCCTGCGTGGTGCGGGCCGACCGGGTGGAGGAGGCGGTCCGGATCCTGCACGCCGCCTTCGAGCTCTCCGACTGAATTCCCCCACCCTCTCGGACCCGCCCGCCGGCCGCGCCCCGTTCCGAGTCGCGGCGAGCATCCCCTAGGATTTCTGTATGCGGATAGCGGTGATCGGGGCGACGGGGCAGGTGGGGACGGTCATCCGTTCCGTGCTGGCCGAGCGCGACTTCCCCGTCGACGAGATCCGATTCTTCGCCTCGGCCCGTTCGGTCGGCCGCCGGTTGGGCTGGAAGGGTAGCGAGATCGACGTCGAGGAGGCGGCCAGCGCCGACTACGGCGGCATCGACATCGCCCTGATGTCCACCGGGGCCGCCTCCTCCCGGGAGCTGGCTCCCCGGGTGGCGGCCGCCGGCGCCATCGTGATCGACAACTCCTCGGCCTGGCGGATGGACCCCGACGTGCCCCTGGTGGTGCCCGAGGTGAACGCGGCCGCCCTCGACAGCATCGCCAAGGGCATCGTGGCCAATCCGAACTGCACCACCATGGTGGCCATGCCGGTGCTCGGTCCCCTGCACGGCGAGGCCGGACTGCGGAGCCTGGTGATCTCGACCTACCAGGCGGTGTCGGGGGCGGGACCGTCCGGCGTGCAGGAGCTCGAGGAACAGCTGGCCAAGACCGTGGAGGGGGCGGGGGCGCTGGCCTTCAACGGCACCGCCGTCGATTTCCCCCCGCCCGCCGTCTTCGCCGGCCCGGTGGCCCACAACGTGCTGCCCTTCGCCGGCTCAATGATCGACGACGGCCTGTTCGAGACGAGCGAGGAGCAGAAGCTGCGCGACGAGAGCCGCAAGATCCTCGGGATTCCCGGTCTGGCCGTCTCCGGCACCTGCGTGCGGGTGCCCGTCTTCACCGGTCACAGCCTGGCCATCAACGCCGGCTTCGAGCGGGCCCTGAGCATCGAGCGGGCCATCGAGCTGCTGAGCGACGCCCCCGGGGTCGCCTACCTGGACGTGCCCACCCCTCTGATGGCGGCCGGGGCCGATCCGTCGTTCGTCGGCCGGGTGCGGGTCGACCCCACCGTTCCTCACGGCCTGGCGCTGTTCGTCTCGGGCGACAACCTGCGCAAGGGCGCCGGATTGAACGCCGTGCAGATCGCCGAGGCGATCCTGGAGCGACGTCGCTGAACTGCGGCCGGCGGCCGGCTCCCTATCGTCGGCGGGTGGCGGCGCGGCCGGCCAGAACCGAGATGCGGCGGGCCAGGTTGACGGCGTGATCCCCGAAACGCTCGTAGAAGCGGGCGACGAGGGCCGCCTCGATGGCCACCGGCAGAGGCATGGATCCGCTGGCGATCTCGGCCGTGAGGGTGACGTGGAGTTCGTCGAGTTCGTCGTCGAGAGACTCGACGTGCTCGGCCACGTCGGGTGAGCGGTCGGCGTAGGCGTCGGCGGTGGCCCGCCACATCTCACTGGCCACCTCCCCCATCTGCTCGACCAGCCCCCGGGCCCGATGGGACAGTTCCATGCCGAGCCCGCGGACGGCGCGACGTGAGACGTGTTCGGCCAGATCGCCACTGCGTTCGAGGTCCGGGAGCATGCGCAGGACGGCGACCAGGTACCGCAGTTCCTCGGGGCCCGTCGCTCTCTGGGCCAGCTGGCGCTGGGCCAGTTGTTCGACCTCGAGGTAGAGGGTGTCGATCATCTCGTCGCTGTCGGCCAGCACCCGGGCCGCCTCGCGGTCTCCGGCCAGAAGGGAGTGGGTGGCTCCGGCCACGCCTTCGCCCACCAGGGCGAAGAGCTGGATGATCTCGCGGTCGATGCGGTCCAGGCTTTCGGTGACCTCGTCGGAGCCGCCGATATGCAGTGCGAAGCGCCGGGTCACAACGCCACGGTACCGCGCCGACGGCGTCCAATGGCCGGAATTCCGACGGCGCGCGTGGTCCGGGCCCGCCCTACGTAACCGCTCGGGACTGGAAATCAGTGAGAGGAGATCCGGTGGGCGGTGACCCCGGGACGGTACCGTCGATGAGGTGATGAAGGAGACGGGCGGCCAAAGCGACGGCGGCCGGGAGAAAGAGGTCCGATGACCGACGCGACCCATGCGGTGTCGTCCGAAGTCGTTCGTCTCGACGGGCACGTGGTGGACTCGTTGTTGTTGGCCAAGGTCCTCGACACCATCGTCGATGCCGGCGCCAGCTACGAGATCCTCGAGCTCGAGATGGGGACGACCTCGGCCGACCCGAGCCACGTCCGGATCCGGGTGAGCGCCGCCGACGACGCCGCCCTCGACACCCTGCTGGCCGAGGTGCAGGTGCACGGGGTCAACCGGGAGGACACCTCGGACGCGGTGGTGGTCCCGGCCCCGGCCGACGGTGTTCTGCCCGACGGCTTCTACTCCACCACCAACCTGACCACCTGGGCCCGGGTCGACGGGCGCTGGGTCAGAAGCGGCCGGCCCGAGATGGACTGCGCATTGGTTGTGATGGCCGGCAGTGGTGGCGAGAACGCCGTGCAGATGGTGCCCATGCACCGGGTGCGGGCGGGTAACGCGGTGGTGACCGGATGGCGCGGCGTCCGGGTGGAGACCCCGACCCGGGCCGACGAGGCCGACGGATTCGGTTTCATGACCTCCGAGGTGTCGTCGGAGAAGCCCAAGGCGGTGAGCCTCACCCGGGTGGCGGCGAGCATTCGCGAGGCAGGCGAACGGCGTGAGCGGGGGGAGGGCGGTGGCCGGGTCCTGGCCGTCTGCGGGCCGGCCGTGGTCCATACCGGGGCGGCGCCGGCGCTTGCCCGTCTGGTCCGCGAGGGATGGGTGCAACTGCTGTTCGCCGGCAACGGCTTCGCCACCCACGACATCGAGTCGAACGTCCTCGGCACCTCGCTCGGGGTGTCGCTCGGCGAAGGGGTGTTGGCCGAGCACGGCCACGCCAACCATCTGCGGGTGATCAACGAGGTCCGGCGCTTCGGTTCGATCGCCGCCGCCGTCGAGGCCGGCTGGCTGGGCGGCGGCGTGCTCTACGAGTGCGTCCGGGCCGGGGTGCCATTCGTGCTCGGCGGGTCGGTGCGAGACGACGGCCCTCTGCCCGACGTCATCTCGGACACGGTGGCCGCCGCCGACGCCATGAGGGCCCAGCTCGACGGCGTCGACGTGGCCGTGATGCTGGCCACGACGCTCCACGCCATCGCCACCGGCAACCTGCTGCCGGCGGGGGTGGAGACCTATTGCGTCGACATCAACCAGGCCGTCGTCACCAAGCTGGCCGATCGCGGCAGCCACCAGACACTCGGCATCGTCACCGACGTCGGCCTGTTCATGGGCGACCTGGCCGACCGGCTGTGCGGTGCCGAGACCGACGGTCGATGAGCACCCTCGACTGGGGACGACGGTATCTGTTGTGCCGGCCTGAACACTTCACCGTGGCCTACGAGATCAACCCGTTCATGCACGTGCAGGTGCATCCCGACCCGGAGCTGGCATCGGCCCAATTCGAGACCCTGGTGGCGGCGTTGCGCGGCGCCGGCGCCGCCGTCGAGTTCATGGATCCGGAACCGGAGCTGCCGGATCTCGTTTTCACCGCCAATGCCGGTGTGGTCGACGGTGACGTCTTTGTCCCGAGCCTCTTCCGGCACCCCGAACGCCAGGGCGAGACGGCGCACGACGTCGCCTGGTTCGCGGCCCGCGGATTCCGGGTGACGCCGCTCGAGGGGAACGAACCTTTCGAGGGGGCGGGCGATGTGCTGCCCTTCGGCGGTGAGCCGGGGGCCGCCCACGGCCCGGTGCTCGTGGCCGGCTACCGGACTCGTTCCACCGTGGCCGCCCACGCCCTGCTCGGCCGGTTGCTCGGCGTGCCGGTGCGGACGGTGGAGTTGGTAGATGAGCGCTTCTACCACGTGGACCTGGTCTTCTGTCCGCTCGACGAGCGACGCGCCCTCATCGCCCCGCAGGGTCTCGACCGTTACGGCTGTCGGGTCCTCGAGGAGCTGGTGCCGGAACCGGTGTGGCTGACCGACGACGAGGCGGCCGCCTTCTGTGCCAACTCGGTGGTGGTGGACGACGTCGTGATCATGCCGTCGTGCACCCCCAGGCTGGGGAAGCTCCTGGAGGACGCCGGCCTGTCGGTGGTGGTGGCAGCGGTGGGTGAGTTCCTGAAGGCCGGTGGTGGCTGTCGGTGCCTGACCCTGGCGCTCGACGTGGACCTGAGCGCCGGTCGCTCGGCCGGGGAGCGCCCCCCCGGCTGACTGTCAGTCGACGAGGGCCTGGCTCACCAGCTGGCGCAGCTGGGGCCGGATGGGGTGGGTGCTCGAGGGCAGCAGCTGGGTCATGAACAACGCGGTGATCTCCTCGACCGGATCGACGAAGAAGATGGTGCTGGCCGCCCCGCCCCAGGCGAACTCACCGGCCTGGGACAGCACCTTGCTCTTCACGGGATCCACCATCACCGAGAAGCCGAGGCCGAAGCCGACACCGTCGAACGTCGTCTCGGCGAACAGAGGACGGCCGATTGCCTCCAGGTCGACGTGGCCGGGAAGGTGGTTGCGTGTCATGTAGGCGACGGTGCGGGGACCGAGGAGCCGGACCCCGTCGAGCTCCCCGCCGCCGAGGAGCATCTGGGTGAAGCGGGCGTAGTCGGCCGAGCTGCCGATGAGGCCGCCGCCGCCGGACAGAAACGTGGGCCGTGTGGTGGGCGAGGCACCGAACCCGTCGAGACGGGTGGCCGTCTGGGTGCCCGGCGCAGGCAGGTACAGCGCAGCCAGGCGGGGAGCGGCCGCCTCGTCGATGAAGAAGCCCGTCTCGGACATGCCCAGGGGTCCGAAGATGTGCTCGGTGAAGAAGGCGTCGAGCGTCTGCCCCGAGGCCACCTCGACCACGCGTCCGAGGACGTCGCTGGCCACCGAGTAGTTCCACTCGGCACCCGGTTGGAACAGAAGGGGCAGCCCGGCCCAGGCGTCGCAGCACGCGGCGAGGTCCATGTCCCTGGGCGCGTCCCATTCGAAGCCGGCGTGGCGGTACATGGCGTCCACGGGATGGCTGTAGTGGAAGCCGTAGGTGAGGCCGGCCATGTGGGTGAGCAGGTGCCAGATGCGCACGGGCTCGGTGAGGGGATCGGTGATCGGATTCACGGCGGTTCCCGAGCGGAAGACTCGGGCATCGGCAAACGAGGGTATGAAGCGGCTGACGGGGTCCTTGAGCTCGAAGGCGCCCTGTTCGTAGAGCATCATGGCGGCCACCGAGGTCACCGGCTTGGTCATCGAGTACAAGCGGAAGAGAGTGTCGTTCTCGACCGGGAGCTTGGCTTCGATGTCGCGGTGCCCGTAGGTCTCGAGATGGGCGATTTGGCCCCGGCGGGTGACGAGGATCAGCCATCCGGGAAGAAGGCCCTTGTCCACGTACTGAGCGAAATGGGTGTCGATTCGGCGCAGACGCTGGGCGTCGAAACCGACGGCGGCCGGATCGACCTGGACACTGAACTCACCCACGATGGTGCCCCCTTACCTGTGGTGTCACTGGGTGCGGACGCTACTGCGATCCGCCGACGTCGACGTCGGCATCGATCAGCCGTGGCCCTCCGGGCCAGTTGACGTAGCGCCACCACCAATTGAGCAGCACGATGATCCGGTTGCGGAAGCCGATGAGATAGACGATGTGCAGCCCGAGCCAGGCCAGCCAGCCCAGGCTGCCGCGCAGGACGAGCCCCCCGGGGAGCTGGGTCACCGCCGCCCGGCGACCGATGGTGGCCATCATCCCCTTGTCCTTGTAGTGGAACGGTTCGCTGCGCCGGCCCGCCTTCCGGCGCAGGATCTGCCGGCCGGCGTGGCGGCCGGATTGGATGGCCACCTGGGCCAGCTGCGGACAGGGGTCCGGACGCCCCGGGCCTCTCGGCACAGCGGCGGCGTCGCCCACCACGGAGACCTCCGGGTGACCGGCCAGCGACAGATCGCTCTCCACCGTCACCCGGCCACCGCGGCCGCGGGCCACGCCAAGGGTGGCCGCCAGAGTGCCCTCCACCGTCACCCCGCCGGCCCAGACCACGGCGGCGGCGGGAATCCATTCGCCGCCCACCAGGCGGACGCCGCCGGCCGTCACCTCCTCGACGGCCTGGTCCAGACGGACGATCACGCCGCGTCCATCCAGAGTCTCCCGGGCGTAGCGGCCGAGCGCCTCGTCGAAGCCGGCCAGAAGACGGTCGCCGGCATCGAGGAGGATCACCCGGGTGCGGACGGGGTCGATGCGCAGCCGGTCCTGACGGACTGCGACATCGAGAAGCTCCATCAGCGCACCGGCCGTCTCCACCCCGGTGGCACCACCACCTACCACCACGAACGTGGGTGCGCCGCCGTCGTAGTCCTCGGGGCGGGCGTCGGCCGCTTCCAGGGTGGAGAGGACGTCGTTGCGCAACCGCCGGGCATCGCCCAGCGTGTAGAGCGGACGGGTGTACTCGCTCGCCCCGGCGATCCCGAAGAAGCCGGCGGCGGCTCCGGTGCCGACGACCAGGTGGTCGTAGCCGATGGTGGTGGCGTCGGCCAGGGTGACCCTCCGGGTCTCGAGATCGACGGAGGTCACGCGACCGTGCCGGAAGGTGACGTTCGGCTGGCGACGGAAGATGCTGCGGACGGGATAGGCGACGTCAGCGGGATCGAGGCCGGCCGTGGCCACCTGGTAGAGAAACGGAAGAAAGGTGTGGAAGTTGTGTTGGTCGATCAAGGCGACCTCGACCGGGGACCCTGCCAGTTGCCGGGCCGCGGCCAGCCCGGCGAAGCCGCAACCGATCACGACGACGCGTTCGGTGGTCATCGGGTGGGAGTCAGTGGGCGGCAAGCGACCGGGCGGCGGCGGTGATGTCCGACACCTGCGGGAGGATCGCCTCCTCCAGCGATGGTTCATAGGCGACGAAGGTGTCCTGCGCCGCCACCCGGGTGACGGGGGCGTCGAGGGCCCAGAAGCAATTCTGCGCCACCCAGGCGGACACTTCGGCACCGAAGCCGGCCGTCAGGGTGTCCTCGTGGACGACGAGCAACCGGCTCGTCCGTTCCACCGACTCACAGACGAGTTCGTGGTCCCAGGGAGCGATGGTGCGCAGGTCGATCACTTCCACACTGCAACCCTCGGCTTCCAACTCGGCGGCCGCCACCAGTGACTTCTGGACGGTGGCGCCCCAGGTGACGATGGTGAGGTCCCGTCCCGTCCGGGCCACGGCGGCGCGACCGAAAGGCAGCGTCCAGCCCGACGCCGGCATGGGATCGGCAGCGTAGCGCTGGCGGTAGAGATGCTTGTGTTCGAGGAACAGCACGGGGTCGTCGGCGGCAAAAGCGGTACGCAGGAGCCCCACGGCGTCGCGTGTCCGGGAGGGGAAGGCCACCAAGAGGCCGGGGATGTGGGCGAAGATCGACTCCCCGCTCTGGGAGTGCCAGATGCCCCCGCCGGTCAGATAACCGCCGATGGCGACGCGGACGACCAGTGGACAGGTGAAGGCGCCGTTCGAGCGCCAGCGGATGGTCGCCACCTCGCTGCGCAACTGCTGCATGGCCGGCCAGATGTAGTCGAAGAACTGGATTTCGGCGCACGGCCGCAGTCCGCGCAGGGCCTGGCCGACGCCCCGACCCACGATGTTCGACTCGGCCAGAGGTGTGTTGTAGCAACGGGCCGAGCCGAATCGTCGCTGGAGGCCCTTGGTCACGCCGAACACACCGCCCTTGCCCTCGACGTCGTCGAGGACGTCGTCGTCGGCGTCGGCCACGTCCTCGCCGAAGACCCGGATCCGCTCGTCTGCGGCCAGAAGCTCGTGCAGGGTCCGGCCGATGGCGTCCGCCAGCAAGACCGGTTCGGCGACCGGATCGCCCACCGGATCGGGCCGGCGCTGGTCCCGACCGGGGACGCTCACTACATGAAGGGTCACGCTGGCCGGGTCCGGGCGGGCGGCGGCGAGCGCCTCGTCGGCCGCCCGGGCGGCGATCTCTTTGGCCTCGGCCCGGATGGTTCCGGCGTCCTCGTCGGTGATGACGCCCGAACCCACCAGATCGCGTTCGAGGCAGTCGATGGGATCGTGGGCCGCCTCCCGGGCCAACTCGTCGGCGCCCCGGTACTTGGCCTGCGAGTCGGCCGCTGAGTGGGAGTAGGGACGGGTCACCCGGGCATGGATGAGCCCGGGCCCCTCACCGGCGCGGACCCGGGCCACGGCCCGGGCACCCACTTTGCGGCATGCCGCATAGTCCCAGCCGTCCACCTCGGTCACCGCCAGTCCCCGGAATCCTCGGACGAGCTCCGAGACGGGCGCCGGTGCCTGGTCGGCGGAGCGAACCGAGATGGCATAGCCGTTGTCGGCCACCACATAGAGCACAGGAAGGTGAAGTCGGCAGGCCGTGTTCAAGCTCTCCCAGAACTCGCCTTCCGACGTCGTGCCCTCGCCCAACGAGACGTAGGTGATCTCGTCGCCGTGGGCGCGTCCCGCTTGCAGTCCCGGTCGTCTGACCATGTAACGGCCCGCTTCGGCGCACCCGACGGCGGGCAGGCACTGGCTGCCCGTCGGGCTCGACTGGGTGACGATGTTCCGGCCGGCATCGCCCCAGTGACACGGCATCTGTCGACCGCCGGAGGCGGGATCCTCCGATGAGCCGACCGCCTCCAGCAGGATGTCGCGCGGCGTCACCCCGAGTGCGAGGACGAGCGCCCGGTCGCGGTAATAGGGAAAGAACCAGTCGTAGGCGGGCCGCAGGGAGCGGGCCAGGGCGACGAGAAGGATTTCGTGTCCGGCCCCGGAGATCTGGAAGAACACCCGGCTCTGCTTCTGCAGAAGGATCTCCCGGTCGTCCAGGGCCCGGGAGAGACAGGCCAGACGGAAGTCCTCGACGAGCTCGTCGGCGGCGTACCCGCGCAGAGGCCCTCCCGGGACCTCCCCGGCCGCGGCTCGACCGTTACCCGACGTGGCGCCGCGCTCGCCGTGCCCACTGTCGGGCACGGCGGAGGCGTGCGCCTCCACGATCCCTGCCCCGGTGGTCCCTGCCCCGGTGGCTTTGTCCATCGTCCTCGACGCTACCGCCTCCCACCCGGCAAGGGATCGTCTCCGGGCCCCGCTGAGCTGGGATTTTGCTCCCGTCGTCAGGGGATCGCACGGGCGGCCACCGCCGGTGCGTCCACCCGGGTGGCCGTCTCTTTGCTCGCTTCTGCCATACGCGGCGCTGTTACACCCCCCCGGTACGGTGGGCCGCGTAGCGCCGGTGACCAGTGAGACCGGCGACCGGAAGGACACCATGAGCACCAGGGGCAACGTGACGTGATCGTCGGACTGATCGTCGGGATCGTGGCGGGGGGGGCCGTGGGGGGCGCGCTCGTGTTCGTGGTGTCGTCCGGTCGCCTGTCGAAACGGGTCACCGCGCTCAACATCGAACGGGCCGCGTCGGTGGCGGCGGCCGAGGCCGAGGTGGTCCGGCTGGCCAGCCTCCTCGACCGGGAGCGGGCGGCGGCGACCGAGCGTCAGGCCACCCACCAGGAGGCCCGTGAGCTGGCTGCCGGGGTCTTCGCCGAGTTGTCGACCAAGGCGCT
>Ga0307374_10004698_pt1 | contig 22601 bp, 19 predicted proteins | sample OX3MG_FD_202532 | JGI IMG/M metagenome (GOLD analysis project Ga0307374, IMG submission 202532) | Soil microbial communities from Risofladan, Vaasa, Finland - OX-3 | ecosystem: Environmental > Terrestrial > Soil > Coastal area > Acid sulfate soil | place: Finland: Risofladan, Vaasa | collected... | reverse complement strand
CTTCCTGCCGGCGACGAATCCGACACGGCGCCGAGCTCCATGTTGCTCGTCCCGGTGACGGAACTGCGCGTCGCCGACGACTCGCATCTGCGCTACTGCAACCTCCAGGTGCTGGGTCAGGGAGCGACCTCCATCGCGCTGCAGGCCAGCTGTGTCGGACGAGACGCCAGCCTGCAGTCGTTCACCGCCGGCCTGGGTGGTCGTTACGCCCGGGTCCGTACCGATTCCGACCTGCTCGGCCAGGCCGGGCGCACCTCGCTCCTGGCCGCGTACCTAGGGACGGGCGAGCAGGTCCACGATTTCCGGACCCTCCAGGACCATCACGCCCCTCGCACCGAGAGCCAGCTGCTGTTCAAAGGGGCCGTGGCGGACACGGCGCGCTCGGTCTACAGCGGCTTGATCAGGATCCGAAAAGGGGCACGGGGCGCCAATGCCTTTCAGACGAACCACAACCTTGTGCTCTCCGAGGGCGCGCATGCCGACTCCGTTCCCAATCTCGACATCGACGAGAACGACGTCCGCTGTAGCCACGCGTCGACGGTGGGCCCCATCGACGAAGAGCAGCGGTACTACCTCGAGACGCGGGGAATCGCGCCCGCGGTGGCCGAACGGCTGATCGTCCTGGGTTTCTTCTCGGACCTGGCCGGACGAGCGCCCTTTGCCGGCGTGGGGCGCTGGGTGGAAGAGGCTGTGCACCGTCGCATGGCCGGGCGGCTCTCTACCCAGGGGGGCACCGATGGGTGACACCGTACGGTTGTGTGGACAAGCCGAGTTGGCGTCGGGAGAAGCTCGGCGCTTCGACGTCGGAGCTCACCGGATCGCGCTCGTGCGGATCGAGGACGAGTTCTATGCCATCGGCGACACCTGCAGTCATGAGGACTATTCCCTCTCCGAGGGAGAGGTGCTCGTCGACGCGTGCGAGATCGAGTGCTGGAAGCACGGGTCGATGTTCGACCTCGTGACGGGCGAGCCGAGATCGCTGCCGGCCACCAAGCCCGTTCCGGTCTACAACGTCCACATCGATGGCGGCGACGTGCTCGTGGAGCTCCCGTGAGCGCGCCGAGCCCGGCGACCGCTCGCAGCCCGGAGGTCTCCCACGAGCTCGCCATCAGCGGCCTCCGAGCCGGCGTGGCGGGTTTGGAGGTGCTCACTGGAGTCGACCTCGTGGTGAGAAGCGGCGAGGTGCACGCCGTGATGGGCCCGAACGGCTCGGGCAAGAGCACGCTGGCGCACGTCCTCATGGGCAAGCCGGGGTACCAGGTCCTGGGTGGGACCGTGACCCTCGACGGCGAGGACCTTCTCCGCCTGGCGCCGTTCGAACGCGCCCGACTCGGGCTCTTCCTGGCCCCCCAAGACCCCATCGAGGTGCCCGGGGTGGGGCTGCACCAGACGCTCACCGAAGCCCTGGCCGGGCGGGGGATGAGCCCCGACGACGCCGAGGGTTCCCTGGCGGCGCGGGCGTTGGTCGAGGCACAGCGGGTGGGGCTCGACACGCGCCTTCTCGAGCGCCCGCTCAACGTCGACTTGTCCGGGGGCGAGCGCAAACGAAGCGAGACATTGCAGATGGCGCTGTTGCAGCCGAGCATCGCCGTTCTCGACGAGCTCGACTCGGGCATCGACATCGACGGGTTGCGCGACGTGGCCCAACGTGTGCGCGACGGTGCGGCGGAATGGGGTCTCGGGGTTCTCGCCATCACCCACTACCGGCGGTTGCTCTCTGTCCTCGAGCCCGACGTGGTGCACGTGCTCGTACGTGGTCGCATCGTCGCCAGCGGCGGCCCTGAGTTGGCCGGCGAGCTCGAGCGAACGGGGTATGTGGCGTTCGAGACGGCGGCTCGCGCCGACGACACCGGCCTCTAACTGATTCGTCAGTCAGTAACGCCGGCGGTACCATGACCGCGGCGCTGCCCAGTGGTTCGACGCAGGAGGCCCCCGTGCGTTTCTTCAGCTTCCACCTGATGCCGTATCCGGACCTGCCTCCCGACTACGACGGCCCGGCGTGGATCACGTGTCCGAACGAGCTGTTCGACCCTCGGCTCGGCGGCGATCTCTACAACCGCTACATCGATGAGCTCGTGTATGCCGAGGAGCTCGGCTTCGACGGCGTGTGCGTCAATGAACACCATCAGAACGCCTACGGCATAATGCCGTCGCCGAACCTCATCGCCTCCATTCTGGCCCGTCTGACATCTCGCGTCCGCATCGCAGTTGTGGGCAATGCCCTTCCGCTCTACGATCCCCCGACGCGGGTAGCCGAAGAGTTTGCCATGATCGACTGCATCAGCGGTGGCCGGCTCATTGCGGGAATGGTGGTGGGAGGGGGCCCGGAGTATTACTCGTTCTCGTTGAACCCGGCGCATGCCCGTGAGCGATTCGCGGAAGCCCACGACCTGATCCTCAAGGTGTGGACCGAGCCCGGCCCCTTTGAGTTCACCGGCAAGCACTACAAGCTTCGATATGTGAACTCGTGGCCCCGACCGATCCAGCAACCTCACCCCGAGATATGGATTCCCGGTGTCGGATCGCTCGAGACGCTCGAATTCGTGGCCAAGCACCACTACGCCTATATGGGCATCCCGTACTTCCACATCAACGTGTTCGAGCGGATGTTCGCGATGATGCGCGATGCGTGTCAGAAGGAGGGGTACGACGCCGATCCGCTGCAACTGGGATGGCTCGTCCCGATCTTCGTGGCCGAGACCGACGCTGAAGCCCGACGGCGCTACGAGGAGCACTTCTGGTACTTCGTCCGGCGACTCCTCCCGGGCATCAACATCTCACCCCCGGGTTACACATCGGTTCGCTCGGTTGAGAACATCATGAAGAACGCAGGGACATTCGCCCTCAACCTCGAGACTTGGGACGAGGTCGTCGAGGGCCAGTACGCGATCGTGGGATCCCCCGAGACGGTCACGGAATTGCTCTCCGCCAACATCGAACGGCTGGGGGTCGGCAACCTCCTCGGCCTCTTCCAGTTGGGCACGCTTCCCGCCGCCGACACCAAGCAGAGCCTGGAGCTCTTCGCCACCGAGGTCATGCCCAAGCTCCGTCATTCGTTTCCCGGCGCCCTCGACCCGGGTGCGTCGGTGGGGGCCCGCGCCGAGGATCGGTCATGACCACGCTGGCTCGCCACACCCTCGACAGCGCGGTGGGCGAGATAGAGGTACACCGCGCCGGGTCAGGTGGACCGGCGCCAGTCGTCTACCTGCACTCGGCGCAGGGCGAGGGACCGGGCATGGTGCTGCTGGAGCAGCTGGCCGAGACGCGAGTCGTCGTGGCCCCGTTGTTCCCCGGTTTCGGGAGTTCAGAGGGCCTCGAGCACATCGACGACATCGAGGACGCCGCCTTCCATGTCCTGGACGTCCTCGACCGTCTGGACCTGCCGTGGTGCGACATGGTCGGGTTGTCGCTGGGGGGATGGATGGCGGCCGAGCTCGCCGTGCGGTGGCCCGAGCGAGTGCGACGGATGGTGCTCGTGAACCCGGTGGGGTTGTACCTGCGCGACGCGCCGATCACCGAGATCTTCGGTCGGGCACCGTCAGAGCTCGCGGGCGAGCTCTTCGCCGATGACGACTTTCCGATCGCTCAGCTCATGCGGGCCATGGACGGCATGGAAGCCGATCCGTCGCAGATCCCCTTCGAGTTGGTGCGACCGATCCTCCAGTCCCAGGCCGCCACGGCCAAGTTGGGATGGAGCCCCTACCTCCACGATCCCAAGTTGCCGTCCCGCCTGCGCCGAGTCACCGCACCCACACTGATCGTCCATGCTCGCAAGGACGGCATCGTCCCCCGGGTCCACGGCGAGGCCTACGCGTCGGCCATCCCCGATGCCAAGCTCGTCGACCTCGACGACGCCGCCCACCTGGCCCCGCTGGAGCGACCCGACGAGGTGGCCAAGCTCGTGCTCGGGCACCTGGGGGACTGACCCGGGCACTCTGCGCTGCGAAAGGCCCGTCGCCACGTTCGGCGCGACGTGGACCAGGTGGGACGCGCTGGTACGGTCTGACGCATGGCCCGTCGTCCTCCCCGTGGTACGGCCGCGGGAGAGGGCAAACTCATCGGCCATGCGCGCCTCGAGTCCGAATCAGGCGCAGGGCTCACAGACACCCCCGTCCGCAGTCGTGGGCCCGAAGGTCTCGGCGATGGCCCCGACAGGTCGTCGCCGTCGGCCCCATCTGAGCCCGCCGGTGCATTGACGCCGGGGACATCGGGCGAGCTCCCTGTCGACAATCCGGGACACGAGCCCGGACCCGGGCCCGAAGAATCTCCGGGGGACACTCCGCCCACCGTGGCACCGGTCAGACGTCGTCGCCGGCGTCGGCGCAGCACCGGCGAGCGCGTGGTCCGCTGGGCGGCGCTCATCGTGGCGATCGTGCTGGTGACGGCGGGCTCGGTGTACGGGTACCTCTGGTACCGCCTCGGGGAGATCAAGTCGGTCAAGTGTTCGGCGTGCGCGGTCGAGTCGCCCGGGGCGCCCTACAACGTTTTGATCGTGGGATCGGACTCCCGCGTCGGTGACACCGGTGCCGCGGCCAAGGCCTTCGGCAGCGCGTCGCTGGTGGGTGGCCAGCGCTCCGACACGATCAAGATCCTCCATGTGGACCCCGCCACCAGCTCAGCCCGGCTGATGTCGATCCCGAGAGACACCTACGTCGAGTTGTCGGGCATGCCTCCCGACACAGGATTGGCGTCGCACAACAAGATCAACACCGCCTTCAACAGCGGACCGGGAGCGCTGATCCAGACCATCGAGAATACCTTCGGCATCCCCATCAACCATTTCGTCATCACCAGCTTCAGCGGGGTGATCGACCTCGTGAAGGCGGTGGGTGGGATCAATCTGAACTTTCCCTACCCCGTGCGCGACAACGACCAGGGGAACAACAACTCCGGCCTCGACATCACCCATGCGGGCTGTCAGACCCTCGACGGCAACATGGCGCTGGCCCTGGCCCGCTCCCGCTACTACGAATACGAGGTCCGCCGGGGGTACTGGGAGTACGACGGCAGCGGCGACCTGGGACGCATCCAGCGTCAGAACGTCATCATCGAGGCTGTGATCGACAAGGCGAAGTCGAGCTACAACCCCTTGACGGTCAACGCCTTCCTCGGCTCGATCGTCCATGACATCACCAAGGACGACGCCATGTCCACGAGCATGATGCTCTCACTGGCCCAGCGGTACCACGCCTTTTCGGGATCGGCGTTGGAGACTTTCACGATTCCTACCCTCGGAGCGAGCTCCAGCGTGGCGGGATCGATCGAAGTGGTCCAGCAGCCCGCCGCCAGCGAGCTCATCAGCCAGTTCCTCGGAACCTCGCCGGAGCCGATCGCTACGCCACCACTCAACGCCTACGGGTCGCCGGTCACGGTGCCCCCGACGACCACCACGACCACCTCCCGACCGTCGAGCGAGACCGGCGGCGGGCAATCGGTGACCACGACGACGGTGCCGGGCACAGGTCCGTTCAACCCCACTCCCTGCTGAGACCCCAGGGCCTCAGAAGGGGCTGGGCGTGCCCTGCTCGGCCTCGTCGAGACCTTGGGCCAGGGTGTTCCACGACAAGGTGGCGCACTTGATGCGAACCGGGAACTTGACCACCCCCTGGAGGGCGGCAAGCTCTCCGAGGGACTCGGGATCGGGTGCGGCCACGTCGGCCCCGTCCTCACCTGACCCGTTGCTCGAAGCACCCTCTGGTGCGTCGCCCAGCCGGGCCTCGTGCACCGACATCATCGCCTTGAACGTCCGGATCAGGTTACGGGCCTCGGCCACGGACTTACCCTTCACCGCCGAGGACATGAGAGACGCCGATGACTGGCTGATGGAGCAACCCTGGCCGGCGAAGCGGATGTCGGTGACCGTGCCGTCGTTGACCTGTACGTACACGACGACCTCGTCTCCGCACAACGGGTTGAAGCCCTCGACCCGCTGCGCGGGGGGCGCGGGCAGCTCGCCGCGGTTGCGGGGGCTGCGGTAGTGGTCGAGGATGATCTCGCGGTAGAGGTCTTCCAGACCGGTCATGGGCTCCTCGTTGTTCGGGGCACGTTCGTCGCCTCGTGGGAGACGACGTTTCACTACGCGAACAGGGTACCGGCCTCGGCGATCGCGTCGGCCAGGACGTCCACGTCGGACTCGTCGTTGTAGAGGTACAGCGAGGCCCGGGCCGTTGCGTTGACGCCGAGGCGTCGCATCAGGGGCTTGGCGCAATGATGTCCGGCTCGGACACACACTCCGGCCTGGTCCAGCACCTGGGCGAGGTCATGGGGATGGACGTCGCGGTAGGCCAGTGACAAGACACCGCCTCGTTCCACGGTCCCGGGTGGACCGAAGATCTTGAGGTCGTCGCCGAACCGCTCTGTCAGGACGGACCGGGCGTAGGCCGTGAGCTCGGCCTCATGCGCCCGAATGGCGTCGAGGCCGATCGACTCCAGGTAGGAGACCGCCGCACCAAAACCGACCGCCTCGGCGATCGGGGGTGTGCCGGCCTCGAACTTCCAGGGCAGGACATTGGCCGTGTACCCGTCGTGGCGCACGTCGCGGATCATCCCGCCCCCACCCAGGAACGGTGGCATCGCCTCGAGCAGTTCACGACGACCCCACAGCACCCCGATCCCGGTGGGGCCGAGCATCTTGTGGGCGCTGAAAGCCAGGAAGTCACAGCCCAGCCGGGCTACGTCGGTGGGGATGTGGGGAACCGACTGGGCTCCGTCGGCGAGGACCACGGCTCCGGCTCGATGGGCGGCCTCGGCGATCTGGGCGAAGGGCGTGATGGTCCCGAGCACGTTCGACATGGTCGTGCAGGCCACCAGCTTGACGCCGTCGAGAAGTCGGTCGAGGTCAGAAAGGTCGAGACGGTATTCGTCATCGATGCCGATCCAACGCAGCTCGATGCCCCGCTCCTCGGCCAGCATCAGCCAGGGCACGATGTTGGCGTGGTGCTCCATGTCGGTGAGCAGTACCACGTCACCGCTCCGCAGGTTGGACCGGGCCCATGTGGCCGCCACGAGGTTGATGGCCTCGGTGGCGTTCTTGGTGAAGATCACCTCGTGCTCGGGATCGGGGGCGCCGATGAGCCTTCCCACCGCCACTCGGGCCGCTTCGTAGAGACGGTCCGCCTCCTCGGCGAAGGTGTAGACGCCGCGGTGCACGTTGGCGTGGGTGGTTTGGTAGTAGGTGTCCATGGCGTCGAGGACAGATTGCGGGCGTTGGGCGGACGCCGCGGAGTCGAGGTAGACGACGCGATGGCCGTGGACGGTGCGGCTGAGCACGGGGAAATCACCCTTGAGCTTGGAAAAATCGACGGCGGAGGGGCATGGCTCGGTGCGCATCGTCGGCGCAGTCTTCGGGTCGAGGCGAGAGTCGGTCACCGTCACCTCCGCCACGGCTCGTAGCCTTCGGCCTCGAGGCGTTCGGCGAGCCTGGGCCCGCCGCTCTCCACGATCCTGCCGTCCACCAACACGTGCACGGCATCGGGCCGCAGCAGCTCGAGGATGCGCGTGTAGTGGGTCACGAGGAGGACCCCCAGCGCGGGTCGCTCGCCCCGTACCGCCTGCACGCCGTCCGCCACGATCCGCAAGGCGTCGATGTCGAGGCCGGAGTCGGTCTCGTCGAGCACGGCCAGCTCCGGGTCGAGCATGGCCATCTGGAGGATCTCGTTGCGCTTCTTCTCTCCGCCGGAGAAGCCTTCGTTCAGATGGCGTTCGCCGAAGGCCGGGTCCATGCCGAGGCGCTTCATCCATTCGAGCATCGACATCCGGACCTCGAGCACCGAGCGGTCGTCGCCGACACGCCCCGACACCGCCTGGCGCAAGAACTGGATCACCGGGACCCCGGGAATCTCCTCGGGGTACTGAAAGGCGAGGAACATCCCGGCCTTGGCGCGCACGTCGGTCGGCCATGCCGTGACGTCCTCACCCCGAAAGCGGATGGCGCCCGAGGTGATCTGGTAGGAGGGGTTTCCGAGCAAAGTGCTGGCCAGCGTGGACTTGCCCGAGCCGTTGGGGCCCATCAAGGCGTGGAGCTCACCTTCGGCCACCGCCAGGTCCACCCCGCGCAGGATCTCGGTCCGGTCGACGGCCACGTGGAGGCCTTCGATCTCCAGCAGGGGGGTCACGGCGGGAAGTCTACCGGCGCGCCAAGATTTTCACTACGGCCGTAGGGGCAATCCCCCGGCGCGGTCGACCCCGCCGCCGTGGCTGCGGGTAGGAGGGGCCCGGAGCCCGAGGAACGCCCCTACCTGGTCATTCGGTATCCCGCGTCGGTCCGGTAGCGTCCCCCGGGTGAGCGACCCGTGGACCTTCAGCGGCAAGGTGGCGGGTCTGGGCCAGGGGGGCGGCGTCGTCACCCTGGTCGACGAGTCCACCTTCACCATCAGCGGGCGTGGGGGCGACGTCGTCACCCCGTCGGCCGAAGGCCTCTTCGTCCGTGACACCCGGATCCTGTCCCGCTTCGAACTACGGGTGAACGGGGCCAAGCCCGAGTCGCTGGCCGTGGTCTCCAACGACCCCTTCTCGGCGACCTTCGTGTCCCGGTGCCCGCCTCGGCCCGGCCTCGCCGACTCGACTTTGATGGTCTTCCGCCGCCGGTACGTGGGCCAGGGGATGCGCGAGGACCTCGTGATCCGCAACTTCGGGGACGAGCCCACCTTCTGCTCGGTGGAGCTCTTCATCGACTCGGACTTCGCGGACCTGTTCGCGGTGAAAGAAGGGCGGTTCGGGAACTCCGACGGGGAGATCACCCGCGAGCACAGCGATGGGCAGCTCGAGTTCTCCTATCGCCGGGGAACCGTCAGCCGTGGGCTGGTCGTCCACCTGTTCCCGACCCCGGCGCTCGCCTCCGACGGCCTGGTGAGCTTCGAGGCCATCGTTCCTGCGCACGGGGAATGGACTGGGTGTCTGGAGTTCCATCCCGTGATCGAAGGAAAAGCAGTCGATCCCCGCTATCTGTGCGGGCAGCCGGTCGACCGCGCCGCCCCCGCCGAGCGACTGGCCAAGTGGCGTCGCCAGGTGCCCCAGATCGAGACCGATCACGACGGCTTGCGGACGGTCATTGCCTCGAGCGCGGAGGACCTGGGAGCGCTACGGATCTTCGACCCCGACTATCCAGAGCGTGTGGTGCTGGCCGCGGGCGCGCCCTGGTTCATGACCGTGTTCGGCCGCGACTCTCTCATCACGTCGTGGATGGCGCTGCTCGTGGACCCCGACCTCGCCCTCGGGGTCCTCCAGACACTGGCCCGCTTCCAGGGCAAGAACATCGACCCGAGAAGCGAAGAACAGCCAGGGCGGATCCTCCACGAGATGCGCTTCGGAGACGCACCGTCTCTGTCGCTCGGTGGGGGGAACATCTACTACGGAACCGCCGACGCCACGCCACTCTTCGTCATGCTGCTCGGTGAGCTGCGGCGTTGGGGTCTCGCCCGCGAGGTCGTGGACGAGCTGCTGCCCAACGCAGAGCGGGCCCTCGAGTGGATCGAGAATCACGGTGACCTCGACGGTGACGGCTACGTCGAATACCAGCGCATGACCGACCGGGGTCTCGCCAACCAGGGGTGGAAGGACTCCGCCGACGGCATCCGGTATCGCGACGGGACCGTGGCCCATGCACCCATCGCCCTGTGTGAAGTCCAGGCCTATGTCTACAGCGCGTACCTGGCTCGGGCCCACTTCGCCCGCGAGGCCGGGGACGAAGCCACCTTCGAGCGCTACCGCTCCAAGGCGACCAGACTGAAGACCGAGTTCAACCGGGATTTCTGGCTCGAGGATCGGGGGTGGTTCGCGGTCGGCCTCGACGCCGACAAACGGCCCATCGACTCACTCACGTCCAACATCGGCCACTGCCTGTGGACCGGCATCGTCGACCAGGACAAGGCCCGTGTCGTCGCCGACCGGATCATGTCACCCGAGCTGAACAGCGGCTGGGGCATCCGCACCCTGGCGTCGTCGATGGGGGGCTACAACCCCATGAGCTATCACTGTGGATCAGTCTGGCCCCATGACACGGCCATCGTGGCGGCGGGGCTGGCCCGGTACGGGTTCATGGAGGACTCGCTGCGACTGATCGGTTCACTGCTGGACGCGGCGTTGAGCCTTGGCGGTCGCCTTCCCGAGCTCTACTGCGGGCTCGACCGCTCGGAGTTCTCGTCGCCGGTCGCCTACCCCACATCGTGTTCGCCCCAGGCCTGGGCCGCGGCCTCGCCGCTGCTGTGCTTGCGCACCATGCTCCGTCTCGACCCGTGGGTGCCCTATGGCAAGACCTGGTTGTCACCGATGCTGCCCGAGGGCATGAAGCATCTGAAAGTGGCAGGCATCCCCCTGGCCGGATCGCGCGTCACCGTCGAGGTCGACGGCGATGACGTCGAGGTGACGGGTCTTCCCCCCGAGGTGGCGCTCATCACCGAGCCCCGTCATCCCGCCACCTCCGTCTGAGGACCGCCCGGCTGCCCGCGGCGTCGAAGCGCCAGGGTCAGCCGCCCGGAAGGGTGCGCAAGGCTTGAACCGGACCGAGCTTGGCGTGTTGGACCTGGGCTTGAGCCGTGCCCAGAGGAACGACCTCATCCACGGTCGGGGTGCTGGCGGCGACTGAACCACAGCTCGGATCGAAAGGCTTGCGCGCCACGACCTGCACGGTGGATGCGCCCGGTCCCGGTACCTCGGTCCAGCCGAAATAGGTGCTGCACGTCGGCAACGTGATGCGCACCGAGGTGCTGGTCGGGCCCAGCGGCACCCAGGGAATCGAGACGAGCTCGGCGGGGACGCTGATACTCGGTGGAAGGTCCGGTCCGGCACAGGCCAGTGGGCTTCGGCTCGTGTAGGCGATGACGCTTCGACCCGTGCCGGCATCGATGACCACCGCCACATAGCGCGTGGCAAGGGGGCTTCCGGGGCGCGCTGGACAGTCGGTTCCCCAAGCGATCCCGACCCACGCCAGTCGACTGTCATAGCGCGGAAGCGTGGTGCTGGTGGGCGGAGCCGTCGTGGAGCTCGTGGCATGATCGGAACCCGGGCCCACCCCGATCGCAGTGGTGGTCGTGCCCGGCACGGTGACCGTGGTTGTGGTCGTCGTCGCGGTGGTGGCGCTGCTCGAACTGGTGGTGCCGGTGCCCGAACCCGACATCGTCGTTGTGGTCGTGCCCGGTGCGGTGGCGGTGGTCGCCGGGGACACATCGGGAGAGACAGACACATGGCGAGAGACAGTGGCCAGGCCGAGCCCGAGCACGGCGAAGCGATAGGCACCGTTGACGGCATCGGTGGCGCGGAACAAGGCCTGTGCCGTGGTGGCGGATACGCGTGGCCTCGTCTTCGGTGCGGGCGCCACCATCAGGCCACCGTGGTCGAGCTCGATCTTGGAGACGAAGCGTCCGCCCACCACCGAGGACAACGTCGGCTGCTCGGGTGCGACGGCGTTCTTGGACGGGTTCGAACACGAGCTCAAGAACCCTGCTGCGACGACCACCACCATGGTGCGAAGCAAGCTTGGCATCAGTCGCACGGGCCACAGTCTGCCCGCAAGGCGGCGTTAGGCTGCGGCAATGGTGCCCGATGGCAGCGAAAATGGCGCGTCAGCGGGACCAGGATCCGAGGACGTCTTCGTCCTCGCCGTCGACCTGGGCACAGGTGGGCCCAAAGCGGCGTTGGTCTCCCCGACCGGGAGGATCGCCGCCAGCGCGTCGGAGCCCGTCGAGTTGCATCTCCTGCCGGGCGGTGGCGCCGAACAGGATCCGGCGGCATGGTGGGCCGCCATCGTGGCCGCAACCCGTCGTGCCCTCGACGACTGCTCGGTCCGCCCCTCGAGCATCATCGGTGTGGGGTGCACGGCGCAGTGGTCCGGGACCGTCGCCGTCGACGCCACAGGGACCCCGCTGCGCCGTGCGGTGATCTGGATGGACTCCCGGGGCAGCTCGGCCATGAGGCGCCAGATGGGCGGGAAGGTGAGTGTTCTCGGGTACGACGTGCGCAAGATCCAGCGTTGGATCCGGCTCACCGGGGGAGCCCCGAGCCAATCGGGGAAGGATCCCACCGCGCACATCCTGTGGATCCAAGAGGCTGAACCAGCGGTCTATGACGCCACCTTCAAGTTCCTCGAGCCGGTGGACTGGTTGAACCAACGCCTGACCGGGCGCTTCTCGGCGTCCTATGACTCGATCGCGGCGCACTGGGTCACCGACAACCGCAACATCAACTCGATCGACTATGACCCGTCGTTGTTGCACATGTCAGGGCTCGACCGGTCCAAGCTGCCCGACCTCGTCCCGTCGGCGACGGTCATGGGAACACTGCGGGCCGAGGCCGCCGATGAGCTCGGGCTCCCCGCTGGTGTGCCCGTCGTGACCGGGACGGGGGACGTCCATTCCGCCGCCGTGGGATCGGGGGCGGTCGCCGACTACGACGGGCACATCTACATCGGGACCTCGTCGTGGATCTCGTGCCACGTGCCGTTCAAGAAGACCGACGCCATTCGAAACGTGGCCGCCATACCGGCCGCCATTCCCGGCCGGTATATGGTCGCCGACGAGCACGAGACCGCCGGAGCCTGCCTGACCTTTCTGGCCGAGAGGGTGCTGTTCGACGGCAAGGGGCCCCATCCCGGCATCGACAACGTCTACCGGCACTTCGACGAGGTGGCGGCCAAGGTGGCACCGGGTTCGCACGGGGCCATGTTCACTCCGTGGCTCAACGGTGAGCGCTCGCCGGTGGACGACCACACCATCCGGGGCGGCTTCCACAACCTGTCGCTGTCTACCTCTCGTGACGACCTCGTGCGCGCCGTCTACGAAGGAGTGGCGCTCAACAGCCGGTGGTTGCTCGGCGCAGTCGAACGCTTCGTGGGTCGAAAATTCGAGACGTTGGCGTTCATCGGGGGCGGGGCCAACTCCGATGTCTGGTCCCAGATCCACGCCGATGCCATGGGCAGGCGGATCCGCCAAGTCGTCGATCCCGTGCTCGCCAATGTCCGAGGGGCTGGGCTCCTGACACTGTTGGCCCTGGGCCGCATCCGCGTCGAGGAGATCCCCGGCATGGTCGAGGTGGGCAGGACGTATGACCCCGATCCCGTCGCCGGCAAGGTGTACGCAGAGCTCTACGACGAATTCGTGAATCTCTACAAACAGACCAAGGACATCCACCGCCGGCTGAACCGGTTCTGACGACACGCCACCCTGTGGCCACATGACGGGCCGTGGTCAGATGCGTTCGAAGTTCCGCTTCAGCTCCCAATCCGTGACCACCTGGTTGGATCGGGCCCATTCTTGTCGGGCGGTGTTGAGCAAGTGGTGGTGGACGTCCTCGCCGAATGCATGGCGGGCGATCGGTGACGCCTCGAGCTCGTCGATGGCTTCGACCAACGTCCTCGGCACGCGCGGCACGTCGGTGGCGTTGTAGGCGTTGCCCTCGAAGGGCGCACCGAGCTCGAGTCCCTGCTCCACACCCCACAGGCCTGCCGCGAAGATGCCCGCCAGTGCCACGTACGGGTTGACGTCGGCCCCGGGGATCCGGCACTCGATCCGGCGGCCCTCGCCGTGACCGACGAGGCGGAAGCCACAGGTGCGGTTGTCGACACCCCACACTGCCGCGGTCGGTGCCCACGATCCCGGGACGTAGCGCTTGTACGAGTTGATATACGGTGCCCAGAGCCACGTGAGCTGACAGGCACCGAGGAGCAGCCCGGCGAGGAACTGCCGACCCACCTCCGAGAGATTCGAGGGCCCGTCGTCCCCCCACGTGAGCGGAGCACCGGACGTGGCGTCCCAGATACTGGCGTGGATGTGACACGACGAGCCCACCTCGTCCATCGACCACTTGGCCATGAACGATGCCGACCGGCCGCACTGGTCAGCGATCTCCTTGACTCCGTTCTTGAAGACGAGGTGTCGGTCAGCCACCTCGATGGCCCGCCCGTAGGTTACGTTCACCTCGTGCTGGCCGCGGCCGGCCTCACCCTTCGAAAATTCGACGGGGATGTCGGCCGCCACCATCTCATTGCGGATCCGTCGTAGGACGTACTCCTCGCGAGACGTCTGAAGGAGCTGGTAGTCCTCGATGGTCGAGACATGGGGGTGCAGATCACGCCAACCCTGTGCCGAAGCCTCCTCGAAAGTCTCGCGAAACAGGTAGAACTCGAGCTCGGTGGCGCATCGGATGTCGAGTCCGAGCTCTCGGGCCCGTTCCACCTGTCGCCCCAGGATTCGTCGCGGCGACACCTCGACAGGGCCACCCTTGGTGTCCACCACATCGCAGACCACCATGGCCGAGCCCTCGAGCCACGGCAGGAGCCGCAAGGTGGCGAGGTCGGGCAGAGCCACCACGTCGCCATACCCGGTCTCCCAGTTGGCGAACCGGTAGCCGGGGAGTGGTTCCATCTCCACGTCGACGGCGAGGAGGTAGTCGCACGCCTCGATGCCGTGCTCGAGGACGTGGTCCAGGAAGAACCTGCCCGTGACCCGCTTGCCGACCGGGCGTCCCTGCATGTCGGGGAACGCCACCACCACCGTGTCGATCGATCCCTCGGTGATGCGCTTGGTGAGCTCGCTTCGGTCCAGCATGCTCGCACCATGGCACGGAGGATGGTCGGCGTCCAGCATGCCGAGCGCGGGCGGGCCCCCGCCTATTCCGGGGTGACGTATGCGGCGGTGATCCCGCCGTCGACGACCAGCGCCGAGCCCGTCATGAAGGAGGACTCATCGGACGCCAAGAAGAGCGCGGCCCGAGCCACTTCCTCGGGTCGCCCCAGGCGGCCCATGGGGATGTGCACGAGCCGGCGGTTGCGGCGGACGGGGTCAGAGAGAAGCTCTTCCAACAGTGGCGTCTCGATCGGGCCCGGGCATAGTGCATTGGCCCGGATTCCCTGGCGGGCGTATTCCACCGCCAGCTCACGGGTGAAGGCGAGCACGCCGCCCTTCGACGCCGTGTAGGCAACCTGGGCGGTGGCGGCACCCATGAGGGCCACGAAGGACGCGACGTTGACGATCGATCCACCACCGGAGTCGACGATGGTGGGGACCGCAGCGCGACAGCACAGCCACACGCCCTTGAGGTTCACGTTCATCACGCGGTCCCAGGTTGCCGGGGGAGTATCGAGGACCCCGCCGTCGTCCCCGGGGAAGATCCCGGCGTTGTTGAACAGCACATGCAGTCCGCCCAGCTGCTGGGTGGCCGCGGTCACGACATCAGCCACCTGGGACTCGTCGGAGACATCGGCGGCGACGGCGACGGCTCGCCCACCTGCGTCGACGATCTCCTCGACGGTGTCGCGAGCGGCCTGGGCCACCACATCGGCGACGACCACGGCGGCGCCTTCGGAGGCGAACAGCGAGGCAGCAACCCGCCCGATACCGCTTCCCGCCCCGGTGATCACCGCCACTTTCCCCGCCAGGCGCGCCGTCACGGCACGACCATACCCGGCACGGCTCAGGCGCTCGTGGCCCCGGCATCGGGTTGTCGGCCCCGCGCCCGACCGGGGCCGAAGACCCGCGGCGCCGGTGTGATACTGGTCCTATGGCCACGCGCGCCACGCCCATTGTCGGGGTCACGACATATCACCAGCAGGCGTCGTGGGGCCCGTGGGATCGGCTGGCTTCTGTGTTGCCTGCCTCGTACGTCGACACCGTGGCAGGAGCGGGGGGTTGTCCGGTGTTGCTCTCTCTGTGGGAGGGCGGCGTCAGTACGGACGAGGCCGCCTCGAGCGTTGTCCGGGCCATCGACGCGCTGGTGCTGGTGGGTGGTGGGGACGTCGACCCCGCTCTGTACAGACAGCGGCCGGACCCCGCCACGTCGGGGGTCGATCCACGACGCGACGCCAGCGAGCTGGCGTTGCTCCGTGCCGCTTTGGCCGTCGACCTCCCGGTGCTGGCTGTCTGTCGGGGGATGCAACTCCTCGACGTCGAGCTCGGAGGCACTCTTTTCCAGCACGTGCCCGATGTCGTGGGTCACAACGGCCACCAGCCGGCCCGAGGTTGTTTCGCCGAGGTCGAGGTCACCACCGAGGCAGGCTCCACGGTGGCGAAGATCGTGGGGGAGAAGACCACGGTGGCCTGTTCACACCATCAGGCCATCGACCGGTTGGGCGACGGGCTCGTCGTCACGGCGAGGTCGGCTGACGGCATCGCCGAAGCGGTCGAACTCCCGGGGGCGCGTTTCGTGGTGGGCGTCCAGTGGCATCCAGAGGAGCACGGTGACCAACGTCTCTTCCGGGCTTTGGTCGAGGCGGTGCGATGAGCTCTGTCGCCGGTTCGTCTTCGGCGGGCATCGTTCGAGTGGTGAATCCGGCCACCGAGCTCACGGTGGCCGAGATCGAACGTCAGGGCAAAGAGGCGGCCGACGCGGCAGTCGGGCGGGCGGTCCGGGCGTTCCCGGCCTGGCGCGACATGGCGCCGGGGGATAGGACGCGACTGTTGCGGCGTTTCGCCGAGCAAGTCGAGGCCCATGCCGAAGAGCTGGCCTTGCTGGAGACCCGCAATGTGGGCAAGCCCATCACCGACAGCCGGGGCGAAGTAGCCATGGTCGCCGACGTCCTTCATTTCTATTCCGGCGCCGTCGACAAGCACCGAGGCGCCACCATCCCGGTGGCGGGCGGTGTCGACCTCACCTGGCCCGAGCCTCTGGGCGTGGTCGCCGCCATCGTGCCCTGGAACTTCCCGATCGCCATCACCTCGTGGAAGATCGGGCCGGCCCTGGCCTGTGGCAACACCGTGGTGGTGAAGCCGGCCGAGCTCACACCCCTCACGGCGGTGCGGTTGGCTGAGCTCGCTCTCGACGCCGGCATCCCCGAAGGTGTCCTCCAAGTCGTGGTCGGACGGGGGACCACAGTCGGAACCGTCCTGGTCGAGCATCCCGACGTCGCCAAGGTGGCGTTCACCGGGTCGACCGAGGCGGGACGAGACGTGATGGCCCGTGCATCGGGGACGATCAAGCGCGTCACCTTGGAGCTCGGAGGGAAGTCCGCCAACGTCGTCTTCGCTGACGCCGATCTCGAGCGGGCCGCAGCCAGTGCGCCCTTCGCCGTGTTCGGCAACGCCGGCCAGGATTGCTGCGCCCGCAGCCGCATCCTGGTGGAGCGGGCGGCGTTCGGTCGCTTCGTGGAGCTCCTCGTGACAGCCACAGAGGCACTCGTGGTGGGCGATCCTGAAGACCCTGCCACCCAGATGGGCCCGCTCGTGTCCGACGACCACCGGGCCCGGGTCAACGGGTACCTCCACACGGGCGACACCGGCCTCGAGATCGTCGGAACCAGTCCGGTGCCCGATGGGCCAGGGTGGTGGTTTCCGGCCACGGTCCTGGCGCCGGTCGATCCACAGGCGCGGGTCTGGCGTGAGGAGATCTTCGGCCCGGTCGTGGCGGTGACGCCCTTCGATGACGAGGCCGATGCCGTGGCGCTCGCCAACGACACCCCCTATGGACTGTCGGGCTCGATCTGGACCCGTGACTCGAGTCGTGCCCTGCGCATGGCCAAAGCCGTCCAAGCCGGGGTGCTCTCGGTGAACTCCAACACCTCGGTTCGCGTGAACGCACCGTTCGGCGGGATGAAGCAATCGGGGTTCGGACGCGAGCTCGGCATGGAGGCGATGGCGTCGTTCTCCGACCTCAAGAACGTCTTTCTCTCCACCGAGGGCTGAACCGCGCACCGCTTCGGACCTGGATGGACCCCGCCGTCGTCAGAGTGCTGCGCTCGGCCGGTAACGTTGCACTGTGAGCAGCGGTCGGAAATTCGTCAAGCCTTTGGTAGCGGCGGTGGGACTCGCCGGGACCATCGCCAGTGTCTGGTGGTTCGCCCTGAAGCCTCGACGCAAGCGCGCCGGCACGCGATCGACAGAGCCCCCCGCCGCTGAGTGAACTGCCGGCCCACTCGTGCTGGTGCAGCCGGGTTCGATCAACCCCCCACGAGGGGCAAGGGCCGCTGCAACACCCAGCCGAGCGTGTTGAGCGCGATCGTCGGGTTCCATCCTGGCGTTTGGGGATGGGCGAGGTGATCGAGACCCTGGTCGCTGAGGAACCGGTGCAGGGTGGGGTTCAATGATCCGTGGAAGTCCGGTGCCGCCCCCGTCGAGAACCGCTCGGCTCCGTGGGTGTCGATGATCACGAACCCGTCTGAGTGATCGACGTCGTAGGTGAGGGGCTTGCCCGTCCACCAGTCCACCGACGGTGGTGAATTTTCAGGGACGCGCTCGACGTCCCAGCCGAAGAAGTGCTCGACCTCGGTGGCCTCGACAGGGGTCTCGGTCAGCAATTCCCACGATGCGCCCGTGAGGTGGGCGTAGGCGGCCAACCGAGCGGGAGTGTCACGGGTGGGGTCCACGCTCAATTCGACGAGTTGCACCTTTGAGGCACTCCCGTCGCGCATGAGGGAATGCTCGACCTGCAGCAGGTTTCCGGTGTCGAAGGGACAGATCTCGGCGCAGAGGGTGAGGAAGGGAACGACCAACACCGTCTTGCCCCGGAACGAGGAGAGCTCCAGGCTGCGACCCCGTTGGTCCTTGAAGGCCAGATGGCTGATCGACCCCGGGATGGGCCGGCTCTGGACGATGCCGGTGCCGGCCCCCGGCGGCCCAGGTGGGCCCGATCCACACGCCGATGCCATGAGCGCCAGGACGCTCAGGATGCCTCCGCATCGCCAGCCGACGCGGGATCGACCACGACCCGGCCCTGGGGTGCTCACGGGTTGCGAGTCTCGCTTCGGGCTCTCACCGTCGCCAGTCGGCCGGACTCGGCCGAGACCTTCGGGGGAGCCCACGACACCGCCCGGTCGTTTCGGGCTCCGATGGGCTACCGTTTGCGACGTGAAACGTCGACGGATCGCCGTACCTGCCGCTACTCGCGTTCTTTTTGTCGCCGCAACTATTGCCATGGGACTGGCGGCGTGTGGATCGAGCCCGGGCCACGTTGCCAAAGCGGCCACCACGGCGAGCGCGGCGAGCCCTCCGGTGAAGGAGATCTCGCTGCAGTCGCCGACCTCCTACACGCCGTCGGCGCCGGCGGGGGGCACCGACGACTATCACTGCACGCTCGTCGATCCTCACGTGACAACGGACTCCACCATCGTCTCGAGCGAGTTCTTCCCCGAGAGCCCCGAGGTCCACCACGCCATTCTCTTCCTGGTCCCCCCGAGCCTCGCCAGCCAGGCCAACTTGGCCGATGACGTCGGCAAAGGCTGGACGTGCTTCGGGGAGTCGCCGTTGCCGGGGACCTCGTTCGCCCAGGTCTCCAATACTCCGTGGCTCTCTGCCTGGGCACCCGGGCACGGACTCGACACCGTCCCGGCCGGCACCGGTGTGCCGTTCCCGGCGGGCAGCCTCGTCATCATGCAGATCCATTACAACCTGCTCGTCGGAGACAAGCCGGTGCGGGCCAAGCTCGTCCTGCACACCGTGCCCGCCACCACCGACCTCACCCCTTTGCACCTCGACCTCCTGCCCGCACCGCCGGACATCCCGTGTCCCACGGGCGTGGCGGGGCCGCTGTGTGACCGCAACGCCTCGCTCGCCGACACGGGCCAGCGGTTCGGCCAGAGCGCCATCCAGTTCGTGAACTTCCTGGAGCAGTTCTGTGGGCGCAACGTGGCCGACCCGCCCGGTGGCGACACCACGTCGTGCACATGGCCCGCTCCGAGCGGGACGATCGTCCGGTTGACCGCCCACATGCACCTGCTCGGGCGAGGGATGAAGATCGTGCTCGATGCCGGCACGCCGAATGCGAAGACGCTGCTCGACGTGACGAATTACAACTTCGACTACCAGCGCTCGTACAACCTGGCCACACCGGTCACCACCAAGGCCGGCGACACGATTCAGGTCACGTGCACCTACGATCCGACGCTTCGTCAAGAGCTGCCGCAACTGCGCAGGCTTCCTCCCCGTTACGTCACGTGGGGGGACGGCTCGTCCGACGAGATGTGCCTGGCCCTCGTGAACTACATCTCCACCTCGAACGCCCCATCCCTCTGAGGTTCGGCCTCTCTGAAGTTCGGCCTGCCTGAGGTTCCGCGCCTCTGAGGTCGCGCTCCTGTGGATCAGAGCCCGACGATGGCGGGCAGGACGACGCTGATCGGACCTCGGACCACCACGTCGGCGATGGAGTCGTATTCGGTGGGATCGGCGTTGACGATGATCACGCCGGCCCCGGCGAGCTGCGCAGTAGGCACGAGCCCGGCGGCGGGGTAGACAGACAAGGTCGAGCCGATGGCGAGCACGAGGTCGCAGGCCCGTGCTGCTTGGTCGGCTCGGACGAGGTCCCCGACGACGAGGTCCTGGCCGAAGCTGATGGTCGCCGACTTCAAGATGCCTCCACACGGTGCGTCGGCCACCATGTCGGTGCATGCGGGGTCCTCGTCTCCGGCGCGCACCCGCTCCAACACTTCGGGCATGGGACTGCGCCGGCCACAGGACATGCACATCACGGCTCTCATGGTGCCGTGGATCTCCACTACCCGGCCCGGGTCACTGCCCGCGGCGTGGTGAAGGCCGTCGACGTTCTGGGTGACGAGGGTATGCAGGACCCCGCGCCGCTCGAGATCCACGAGGGCACGGTGCCCCGCGTTGGGCTTGGCTTCCCACGTGGGCGACTCCAAGCGGTTGCGCCACGCCCGCCGCCTGACGTCGGGCTCGGACATGTAGGTCTGGAGCGTCGCCATCTTCTCGGCAGTGGGATCCTTGGTCCACACCCCGTTGGGCCCACGGAAGTCGCGGATCCCCGAGTCAGTGGAGATGCCCGCACCGGTGAGGACGACGATGCGCGCGCTGTGCGCCACGATCTGGCGCGCCCTCTCGATGCTCTGGTCCATCGGTGGAGTCTCGCGCCTTCTCGAAGAGGCCGTGCCGGCACGGTCCTGGACCGCCGATTCGACACCGACGGTGCGGCGGTAGCCTCCACGGACGGTGTTGAGCTCCCTGCAGCCCCTGCGGTCGAAGAACTTCGCCCTGGTCTGGACCTCGGCGTTGGTGTCGAATGTCGGATCCTGGATGCAGACAATTGCGCTGGGATATGTCGTGACGCATCGGTCCCATGATCCTCTGTGGGCCGGCGCGGTGGCGGCGGCCGCGTTCATCCCCATCGGTGTGCTCTCGCCTCTGGGCGGTGCACTGGCCGACCGCCTCGACCGGCGCCGGTGGCTGATCATCACCACCTTGGCGGAAACGTTGTTCGCGGCCTTGTTGGCGGCGCTGTACGCCACCGGCCACGCCCCGTCGTGGGCCCTGTTGGCGATGGCCTTCCTCGGCGGCGTGGCTGCTGCGGTGGGCTTTCCGACGTATCAGGCCATGATCCCGGACCTGGTGCCGGCGGACGACCTGCTCGGAGCGGTGTCGTTGTCATCGGCGCAGTTCAATCTGGGTCGGGTCATCGGCCCCGCACTCGCCGGCATCGTCCTCTTGGCGGGATCGGCGGCATGGGTCTTCGCCGTGAACGCCATCTCCTTCGGAGCCGTGGTGGCGGCCTTGGCGGTCGTGCGGCTCCCGGCCAGAGAGACGATCATCGACCGGGGGAGCCGGACGTTGCGGCGCATCGCCGAAGGTGTCCGGGTGGCGGCGGGAGAGCCGGGTTGTCGCAGTGCCATCGTCCTCATCGGCATCGTCGCCCTCATCGGCTCGCCGTTCATCGCGCTCGTCCCGGCCATGGCGATCAACGGCCTCGGTCGGGGCGCGGGTGGCTACACGGCGCTGGTGGCGGCCCAAGGCGTCGGAGCCGTGGGCGGCGCCTTGGTGCTTGCTCCCCTGGCACGAGCCTTCGGTCGTCGACTCGTCGTCGGCGCTCTCGTGGCCTTCCCCCTGGCCCTTGTCTGTTACGGGGTGACGCCGTCGTTGTGGTCGTCGGCCCTCGCCATCTTGATCGTGGGGTCGTGTTACATCGGCGTGCTCACCGGCCTCAACACTGTCGTGCAACGACGCGCCCCGACGGAATTCCGAGGACGGGTGTTGGGGCTCTACATGATGGTGCTGGGGGTCATCTACCCCGTGGGTGCCGTCGTCGAGGGGGCCGTCGCCCATGTCGTGGGCATCCGCACCGTGACGGTGGTGTCGGGAGTGGCGCTCTTCGCCATCATGGTCGCCATCGGGCTCTGGCGCGGGCAGCTCTTCGCCGATCTCGGCGACCTTGGCACACCCTCGACCGTCGAGACCCTCGGGGCCGGAGCCGACCGTGGCCCGACGGTGCTGGACCAGACCGCGCCGCCGTCGCGGTGATGGCCCATATCGCAGACGTCGAAATAGTCGAACCGGGTCCGGCCGAGGACGCCCAACGACGGATTGGGGGTGCTCTCGATCGACAGGGCCTCGGACGCGGCGATCGCGTGGCGTTCTACCTGCCGTCCTCGGCGAACCTCCTTCTGTGTGTTCTGGCTGCCGCCCGGCGCGGCGTTGTTCCGGTCCTGCTCAATGCCACCCTCCTCCCGACCGAGCGCGACGTGCTCATCGCCGACGCCGAGCCCGCCCTCGTGATCACCGAGCCTTCGGCGCTGACCCCCTTGCTTTCGGGCCCGCCCGCCGATCTGGCGCCGTATCCGCTGGTGCGGCCGATGCACTACACCTCGGGAACCACGGGCCGACCCAAAGGGGTGTGGTCGGGCGTGCTCGACGACGCCGACGCCAAGGCCCAGTTCGAGGACGAGGCCGACCTATGGG
>Ga0307374_10004697_pt1 | contig 22602 bp, 14 predicted proteins | sample OX3MG_FD_202532 | JGI IMG/M metagenome (GOLD analysis project Ga0307374, IMG submission 202532) | Soil microbial communities from Risofladan, Vaasa, Finland - OX-3 | ecosystem: Environmental > Terrestrial > Soil > Coastal area > Acid sulfate soil | place: Finland: Risofladan, Vaasa | collected... | reverse complement strand
AGTTCGGAGTAAAAATGAGTCGCGGTGTACAGGACTTTGGGATCGCGCGGGAATTCCCGGCGCAGCAATACGAGGGCGTCAACAATAGCGTCCTCTTGATAGATGCTCATTCCGCATTGCGCCGTGGCCATCTCCACGTCATACCTCATTTTTCTTCCAACAATATGTGGGATTGCTTTCCGCAAAATCGGCAGTGCCTCTTTGCAAAGACCCTGCTCGGCGAGTTGAAGGCCCCGTTGCGCTGACGCAGATGCATCGTATGTCGCGGGCTTCTTCGAGGTTTGCGCGACAGAACAATTCGCAAGCAATCCCACCGCGAAAGCCGCGGCTAAAATTATCTCCAGACTTTTATTCGTTGCACCGATGCATGTTTGGCAGAAATATCGCATGGCAGATTATACCGCTAGAACGCGACCTGAATCGGATGACCTTCGAACACAATGTGCCGCGTTGCTTGCGCGAGCTTCACTTCGATTTGCCGCCGCACTGGCGGCAACATACGCGAGCCTTCGGCAAGATGCAGCGATAGGACGCGCCGTGAATCATTCCACGCCATTTTGATCCCCATCCAGTCGCCCTTGCGATAGTTGAAGGACCTGCCGTCGTCTTCATAAAGAAGGAATGAACCATCGGCACCGGGATAAATCGTGACGGAGAGCGGCCCGTCCACTTTCTCGCTTGTATATTGCTTCACGGGACCCAGCGGCAAAATTGCTCCCGCGCGAACGTACAGCGGCATGGTCTCCAAATCCACGGGGCGCTCTATTTCGCGGCCGCCGTCCGCGCGTTCACCAGTCCAGAAATCGTACCAACTCCCGCGAGGCAGATAGACTCGCCGCGAAGTCGCGCCTTTTTCAAACACCGGCGCGACCAGCACGTCCCGGCCCCACAAATATTCATCCTCACGCGCAACAGCGACGGGATCATCCGGATAGTGCAGCCATAGCGCGCGCATGATCGGCATGCCGGTCGTCGCGCATTCGCGGACGGCGCTGTACAAATACGGCAGCATGCGGTAACGAAGCTCCATATATTTGCGGCAGATGGGCTCGACCTGCGTGTTGTGCAACTGGCTCGCATCGGGAATCGCCGCGCCTCCGTAATTCGCGATCTCGATCGGACCTGGATCGCCCGTGTCCCAACCCCATGGCAATCGCAATTTCCACGTCCGCCCGTGGCAGCGAAACAGCGTGCAAAACGCGCCAAACTGAAACCACCTCAAATAAAGCTCGGCGGTGAATTCTTTTGTCGGGACGAAGCCGCCGATGTCCGTGCCCCAGTAAGGAATGCCCGACAGCGCGGTGTTGATCGCATTCGGTATGTGGACTTTCAGCGTCTCCCACGTCGAATACACGTCGCCGGACCACAAAAAAGATGCGTAGCGCTGCATTCCCGCGTATCCGTTGCGATGCAGCGCGTAGGGGCGCTCATTTGGGCGGTCGATCTGCGGACCTTCCCAGTACATTCGATTGCGCGTCAGGCGCGACGCGATGTCCAGAGGATCGCCTTCGTCAGGCCACCAGCCGTCGACGCCCATGGCGAAATCCTTGCGGTGCGCGTCCCAGTAGCAACTCGCTTCCTCTTCGTCGAATCGCCCCAGCGCGCATGGATCGTGAACTGTCCCGCGAAGTTTCCGCGTGAGAATCACCACATGCAGCACGGCGCGAAAATTATCCTTGTGGAATTCGTCGAGGATTTCCCTGGGATCAGGAAACACGCGCGAATTCCAGGAGAACGATCCATTTTCGGTGTTCCATCCGGACGGACAGAAACCTGTGCCCAAATAGATCAGCGCGTCGCAGGGAAGTTTTTTGTCGCGGAACGTTTTTGCCTCAGCCAAAATCTCCTCGCGACTCGCGAGCGTGCGGTGAGATTGCTGATATCCAAACGACCACAGCGGCGGCATTTCCGCGTGCCCGGTAAGGCGCGCATATTCCGCCATGATTGTCGCGGGCTCGCGTGACGCCACGAAAAAAATATCCAGCGGAAGCGCGGCGTCCGGACTCTCCGGTAGGAATTTGCTTTCCGTGCCGGTAAAGTCGAATGTCCCGAACGGATGATGGATGAACATCGCCCACCCCGCGGTTCCAATGAGCCACGGAATCGGCACGCGGCCCCCGTGCGTCGCGAGCTTGTAGCCGCCTTGACCGCTGCGCATTCGGTCGGTTGAACCGCGACGGTCAAATTGCGGGCCGCCCTCGCCGAGCGCGAGAATCGGCGACTCTCCAGTGACGAACGAAACGATGCCCGTCTCTTCGTCTACTTTGATCTGCTGAATCTGTTCGGCTCCGGCGGTCTCGATTGTAAAAGTGAGCGGCTCTGAGGTAATCCGCAGGTTTGCGTCGCCGACTTTGATCGTTCGCGCACCCGCTGCTCCGCGTATCTTTGCAACCGGCACTCCCCACGACTCGCGCACGAGCAATCCATCCGTGGCAATCGTAGCGACGTGACCATCCTTAATCGGCAGGATGCTCAAGCGGAATGTGTGCTTGCTGACGGAGCCGATCTGGATTTCAACATCGTGGCCGCCGATGCGCAGAGCACTCTCGGCGCGCACTTGCTCTTCTGGCAGCAGAAACGCCGCACACGCCGCGCTCATGCCCTTCAAGACTTCTCTGCGGTCGTATCCTTTTTTCATGCGCTCGTTTGACTCGAACTCCCCTATTGTTTCCCGCGCAGCTCCACCCAGGTCGTTCCCTTGTGCAGCGGAACAACATAAGCTCCGCGTTCCAGCTTGAACGACTTATCGAGTTGATACGCGCCGACGCCCTTTATTTTCGCCGGTTGCTCCACGCGCAAGAATGCAGTTGGCGTGAACTCCGTCGCAGGCGCAAGTCCAACTCGCACGGCGCCGCTCTTGGAATTTATCTCCACTGCGTCGAACTTTCCCGCGTCAAGCGTCAGCCAAAGGCCCAAAGAAGCCGCGTACACACGCATGCGAAACGAGTCGAGGGGCGTCACTTTGATCGTATTGCCCTGCGCCTTGATATTCCCGCCGAACGCGAGCCAGCCGAATTCGGGGTGATCCACAATATACGTGGCGGTGTTCAACGCATGGCCGAAGAAATTCGGGCCATAGTCGCCCGAGTACGGATCGAACTTCAGCATGTCCGGAAACGCGTGGAACGCGGCCGACGCGAATCCCTGCTGATCGATATCCGTCAGCGCTCCCATCGTGCCGCCGTAGCCAACGCGCAAAAGATAGAAATCGTCTGGATGCTCGCGATACTCGGCGAGCAGCGGAATGGCGTTGATGCCCGAGCCGTAATGATGGAGCTGCCGTTCGAGCCGCTGGTCCTTCGCGGCGTAAATAAAATCCCAATAACGGCGCGCGCTGCCGTTATAGCCCCAGTTCGGTATCGTTGGGTCGTAGCCGAGAATTGCGTTCAGCGTCACATCGGCTTTCGCCTGGTAGCCGAAGTATTTCATCCACGCGTAGACTTCCTCCTGGCCCGTCGAGTCCCACGGCATTTCGCTCCCGAAGGGGTACGCTTCTTCTTTCCAGCGATCGGCACGGGCGCGCATCCTTGCTTCCAAATCGTCGGCTTGCGTCGTCATCCCTTCGCGTCGCAGGTCCGTCATGATCTTCAAGAATATATCGCCTTCCATTTGCCCGAACCGCGCCAGACCAGGCGCATCGTTGGTCATCGCAATGGAAGTTTCGTAGGCATGATTCAGATACCATTGCCAAGGATGGTCGGTGACAAGGCCCTGGTGGTCGCGCGCCAAGCGATAAAGCACCCAATACGCCGCCGCGACGTGCGGGTAGTTGAAGGAACGGTCGACTGCCTCTGATGCTTTCTTGTTCCAACTCGTCCAGCTACTCCAATCAAGATCGCTCCGGTAGTAACCCCACGGCAATTCATTCGGCTGATAGTAGAAGAGGCTTTTCCTTACGCCGTACTTTTCCGGGCCGTATTTGTACTGTATGCCGCCCCACAAAACGCCATCGACAAACTGCTGATACTTGGCCAGCTCTTCCTTATTTGGCTCGCCAAACTCTTTCATAATCGCGGCCAGCCAAGACCCCGCGCCGCCTTCGTCGCTCAGCCCTGCGATCCACACGCGGCTGTCCTGGGTGACGATCTGATTCGCTTCGCGGTCGTACGTCATGACCGAAGGACTCCGGTGAAATGGATCCTTGGGATCGACAAACCACTGCTTTGTTGTCAAAAAATTCCCCAGGTCGGAGACCACCTGTGACTCAGGCTTGATTACGAAATAATTGATTGTCTGCACGAGGCCGTCTTCGTAAGTGATTGTCAGGCGCGAGCGGCCCCACGTGCGACCCTTCAGCGCGAAAGATTGCCAGCCGTCGTGAGTCCGCGCTGTCTTATCAATATCAATCGCACCATTTGGTTCCACCACCATCGATTTCACATTCTTGCCGTATTTCAAAAATAGGTGCGCGTCGATGTCCGTAGGCAAGACGTAACCGGGAATGCCAACCGCCACTGGGCGCTGATTTGCAGTAAGCGTTTTCTCGATGTGCCGAATCGAATCCGCGAGAAGAAACTTTACGCCGTATGTTTTCGATTCGCCGGGAGCAAGGCTGAGCATGCTTGGAGGATTCCACGGTTGCGCATTTTTCCATTCGTTTTCAGCGTAAGCTTCGCTGTGCACCATCCAGTCATAGAAACCCTCAAACGTCACGCCGCGCGGCGTCGGATCGCTGAAGATCGGCACTGCTCCGTTAACTCTTCGTTTGTTGAGGATTGGGTTGTACGCCTCGAACGGCGTTTTGCCATAGGGCACCACCACGAGCGCGGGACCGTGCCCGTTGAGCCGCGTCACTTGCAAGTAGCCAGCATCTTCTCCAATGTAGGGATCGTAGAACGAGCACGTCTCGTGTGCCTGGGCAAGCGAGCGATTGTTCATCACATTGTTGAAAATCATCGGAATGCCCAGCGCGCCGACTTGTACCGTTTGCGTCGTTTTGTTTTTCAGCGTGAAGCGCAGCACAAGTTGGCCGTGTTCAACGGCCCACGCGCGCGTCACGTCGAGCGGAAAATCTTCGGGAAACGTCGGCGTCAAATCAGCCGCGGCCAAACTTTCGGCGGATGTCGGCAGAGCCCTTACGGGCGTGCGTTCAATAGCTGTCGAATAGCTTTTCCATTCGCCCGCGCTTCCCACGCGCAAGCGCAAATCGAGGTCGCCGAGGTGGTAGTAGCCGTTCTGCGATCGCGCCACCAGTAAATCGCCCGGGGTAAAATCGAAGCCGCCCACCCCTTTTGGTTTCAGCGCCGCAATCGTTTGGGACGAACGCACCAGGCTCAAATCAAATTCAGGCGTGTCGAGATTCATGATTCCCTGCTTCAGCATCGGCCCAGGCGTTGCTGGTACTTGCGCCCTGCGTCCTTGCGCCGCGGCTTCGCGGTGCAGGCCTGAACAGAAAACCAATGCAAGGCAAAACACAACAATCGCTTTCGCAAATCGAATTCGGCGATTCTTCATTTCCCCATCCTCATCTTCGCGCTTAATTCCATAGATTCCGCACGGCGTAGGAAACAGCACTATCTTGCTCCAGACGCGATAAGTCAATCCTTCGTGGATTCGCCCTCAATCTTGTTCGCCTTCAGTTCGCAAGACCTGCGCGACAATTGCGCGCAAGTAATCGGTGAGCATGTTTCGTCCAATTTAACGTTTCTTTCAAAGTCGCGCTTCCGATTCCTGTGCCACTCTTCGGGCCGTTGGAGAAAACGTTTACACGCGTCCTGCGGAGTATGGTACAAATCCCCCGCTAGAGCGAAGCCAAAAATTATCGGAGCGATTTCGTCAGCCAGGCCCGCTCAGGGAGGTGAATCCATGGATCGACGCCGTTTCTTGCAGAATCTCGCGGTCACTACCGCTGCTTTGCGATATTTGCCGCAGCCCGCCGACGCGGCGGAGCGGCCCGCTGGCTTCGCGCCACCCATCCGCTCCAACGAGCCTGAACTCGCGCCGGACGTCGAAGGCCACTTCCTGCTCTGCGAATTCAAAATCGATTCCACAACATGGAAAGTCTTCGAGGATCTTCGCACTCGCGATGGCGCGATCACCTTTCTTTCCTCGCGCGGAGCCAGTCGCGCGCTTCCCAAGACCGCCGAAGCCACATTCGCCCAGGCGAATCCTCCCTACCTAGGATTGAGCTTGAAGGACATCGGCATGTCCGGGCCCGACTTGCTGGCGGACAAACTTCTGGCGAACGGCGATCCAAACCCGGAATCAGTTGCGTCTGCCGCTCCTCCGATGGGATCCGGCACCGGCAACCGTCCAGTATTTTTCCGTCTGCCCTGGAATACCTTTGTAGGAACCAAGGAATGCTCTGACACGATGCCCGTTTACCCCTCCGGAAATACGCGGACGTATCATCCGGGCCAGTATTTTCCGGAACTCAATACGCGAGAGGCACAGAAACGTTTCGAAGGTCTGATCGGGGGCTGGATGCCCGCCGTTCGCAAAATCTTCCCCATCTCCGATACCGCGTATGACGAAGTTGTCGTATTCGGCGATGTGAAGGCTCACGACCGATTTATTGTGCAGACCTGGCATCGCACCGCAACAATTGAAAACGGGAAAATATCAAAGGTTGTTTACGGCTATAGCTATCCGGCCTATTCCCCCGCCCGGGAAGATCCTCCAGCGGAAGAGTTCTATCGCGCGCTTCTTATTTTCGCTGACTACTGGGATAAGCAGTTGCGCGATTTCGCACCAACATCGCTTCCCGCAAATGTATGGGTCGATATGTCGAAGTATGCGTTTGCCAAGGAGCTGATGGTGCGTCCCGGCGGCGTCTATCCGAAATACGGCGCGGTTGACCGTGATTATTACGGCTCGGAGTACGATGGCTTTCAGGACATTTGTACGATGGCCGTGTTCGCCAATCTCGAATGGGGCCGCTTCGATATGGCGCGCGGCATTCTCGACAACTACCTCTCCGATTTCACCGACTCGAAGGGCATGATTAACATGCGCGGGCCCGAGACGGCGCAATTCGGCATGGAGCTGATGCTGTTCGCCAAGTATTTCAACTACACGGGCGATTCCGCGCTGCTTCTGAAGCATCAGGAAAAAATCCAGGCCACCGCCTCGATGCTGTGCGAAATGCACGACGAAAGCCTTCGCTTGCCCGCCGACGATCCGGGTCACGGCTTGATTCATGGCTGGAGCGAATCGGATTCGTGTCTTGCGCCGAAGCCGGCGACGTGGTGGCTGCCCTATTTCGCCAACAGCGCATTCGCCGCCCGAGGGCTTAAGGATTTCAGCCAGGCATGGCGGAACATCAAGCCCGCAGCCGCGGGCGAGAAATCAACGGCGGATTGGCTGCGGCGCAGCAAGGTTCTCCAAGACGCCGTAACTGCAAGCATCGAAAAGAATGTTCGCCACGATATGAATCCGCCCTACGTTGGAACGTACGCCGGCGCGACGGGCACCGTTTGGGAGTCGATGCAAAAGCAACGCCCCAGCCCGCAACAATGGGCGCATCGGCCCTACGCGGAGTTGCTTCAAGCCGACATGCTCTCCCCCAAATTGGCGAACCTGGTGATTGATTGCATGCGCGCCAATGGCGGCACAACGCTCGGCATCGTCGCCAACATGGAGCCACCGCATCCGAATGGGCGCGACATTCTGGGTTTCATCTCGTACGGTTACGCCCAAGCGCTACTCCGTCTGGACCGCATCGAGGAGTATCTGCTGTTTCTCTATTCGCACCGTTTTCACGATCACACGCGGGGCAGCTGGACCGCCGGCGAAGTTGCGGGCATCGGCGGAGGCACGGCCATTTTCTGCATCCCCGCGCAGCAAACCATTCCATTGCTGGTTCGCTGGATGCTCGTGTTCGAGGATTCGGACGAGGACACGCTGTATCTGGGAAAAGGCCTTCCGCGTGACTGGGTCGGTTCGGGAAAAGAAATCGCGATCAACCAGGCGCCGACGCGCTGGGGACGAGTGAATTTCAAGATGGCAGCAGATCTCACGGCGAAAAAAGTGTCAGCGTCCGTGGAACTGGCACGGCCCGGCGCACCGAAGGAGTTGCACGTAAAATTCCGCTTGCCGACTCAAAATGCCTTGCAAAAAGTTACCGTGAACGGCAAGGCGGCGACGATTGGCGGCCTGCATAACGACGTCGCCATCTTCCCGACGGCCAACCAGAGGCGCTTCGAACTCATTGCCGAATTCGCCTGAACAGAAAAGAGAATCCCTCTCGTTGGCAGCAATTTGGGGTTGATGAATTCAAATCACGACGCGATATTCATTCGAATTGTTTTTGCAGCCCGGCGAGTTGCGCCTTTGTTTCCGCTAATTCCTTCTCAAGGCGCGCTACGGCGTCTTCCAGGCGCGCGATTCGTTCGGCATCGCTGGAACCGCGGAGCGGGCTCGGTGCCGCGTGCTCGGGGGCAAAAACCGCGGGCGCCTGCAATTCACCGGACAGCAAGTGCGCGTAGCGCGCTTCTTTCGTTCCCGGTTGCCTCGGAAGCATTGCGACAATAGGTGGCTCGCGCTTCATCAATCGCTGCAACGTGGATTGCACTTGCTCCAAATCATCGAACTTGTGCATGCGCTCCGTGCGGCTTCGCAATTCGCCGGGCGTCTGCGGGCCCCGCAACAACAAAACGCAAAGCATGGCCGTTTCCAGCCGGTCAAAGTTGAATGCTTCTTGAAGCCGATGCTCATATTTGAGCACGCGACTATCCCGGCCGCTCGTGCCTGCCGCCAAATTCTTTTCGGTTAATTCGGCCAGTGCTCCGCTCACCGCAGTTTCGTCCAGATTCATCACCGGTTCGCGATTCGACTTCTGATTGCAGGCATTGACCAGCGCGTTCAGCGAAAGCGGATAGTAATCGGGCGTCGTGATTTCCTTCTCGATCAAGGAACCAAGCACTCGGGCTTCAACATCATTCAGTAAGACATCCATAGCCGAGAATCATACGGGATTCGTGACGATCACCCCACAAATATTGGGAATACGATGCCGGGAACGCGCGGAAGGCGGGGCGTTTCGGGAGATATGCTGCTTTACTCTCGGGGAGACCCACGTTGGCCATACTTCTTCCATAGACGAAATGGCCGCAGGAGAGCATAAGATCCGGAAAATCGCCCCGGGATATCCGTCATCGCCCAATCTTCTTCGGCGGGCGCCGTCGTGAGCCGCGCCCAATAGCGCAGCCCATTCCAAGGGCCTTCAACCATGCGAATGCGATATAGCGACCGCCGCAAAGCGCCTTCGGGAATCGCTTCGCCGTTCACGGGATGCTGGACAAACTGCCGCGTCAGCCGCTTCACTGGGGCGTCGGATTCAATCTGACGCACAATTTCAGGCGGTAGCGTCAAATCTAGAATTTCGCGAGCAAGCAATAAACTGAAGTTCAGCATGCGGCGAACTTTTAGTTTGCGCGCTTCCTCAAGTAATTTCTCCCAGTCGATGCCTGGCGATTGCTTAACGATCTCTGCGATATCCGCCACCCAAACGAGCCGCGCCCAAAAATCCTTTGCGCCGTGAACGGCAAGCATGAGCAGGGCGTCTTCTGCGGCAAAGGCCGGCACTTCTCTATTGTTAATTTGCACGAGGATCGCCCGGCCGATCATCTCTTCGATATCCGGCGCCACCGGAAAGTGCCGAAGCGTCAACTCTGTATGCAGCTCGACCATTGCTTTGTTTTCCCGGTGAACGAAAACATACTCTCCGGGAATCGCCTGCGAACCCTCTGCCGAGAAACGTTCCCGCGGAAGCCGCGCCTGATAATCAAGGCTCTGCATCGCGTCGTAAACTGCCGGCATAAATCTCTGCGGCGTGACAATGTCCAAATCCTCAAACTGGCGCAGCGAGGGGTTGCCGTACGCCCGCTCTGCGAGCACTGGTCCCTTATATGGAATCGCCCGAATTCCTGGTTGGCGAAAGGCATCCAGAATGCGCAGCAACTCCGCTGTGAGCAAAAGACTGCGCAGGGCGCCTTCGCGGTTCGCTTGAGAAATTTGCGTCAGAACATCCGCATGAATGCCGCCGGCCGCAGCTTCCGTCAAATGCTTGTGCAGCAACGGCAACAAGCCATTTTCATTTGCCAGCTTCAGGAGGAAATTCCAATCCAGCGGCTGCGCGACAAGTTCGGTGAATCGGCTCCGCTGCGCGGCGTCCATCACCTTGCGGGCGCACGCCACCAGCACCTGGACCTCAATGGGATTTTCGCCAGTACGATGCGACACGGCTAAGCGCGACTCCTTCGTCGAGGGACAGACAAGCAGCGGCAATCTTACGCTTAAAGTGATGTTGTGCCAGAAGCGGAAATACTAGAGTTTCGCCAAGGCTTGCTCTAAATCGTCTTTCAAATCCTCGGCATCCTCAACTCCGGCGCAGAGGCGAATCAGGTTGTCCGTGATTCCCAGGCGCTCGCGCTGTTTCGGTGAAAGATCGCGGTGCGAAGAAATCGTCGGGTAGAGCACCAGGCTCTGGACGTCCCCCAGAGAAGTCGCTTTCAAGAATAATTCAAGCGAATCCACGAGGCGAAAAATGTCTTCACGGCCCGCACCGCGAATTTTCAACGACAACACGCCACCCGTGCCCTGCCCGTTGAAAAGCCTCGATGCGAGTGCGTGGTCCGGATGCGAATCGAGACCCGGATAATAAACCTGCTCGACCCGGGGATGCGTCGACAGCCATTTGGCAAGCCGCTGTGCATTTTCACATTGCCGCGCGAACCGCAGAGGCAGGGTTTTCATTCCTCGAAGCGTCAGCCACGCTTCGAACGGCCCCAGTACCGCTCCGACGAGCCGCGCAAAGTGGCGCATCTCCGCCGCGTACTCTTCCTGCGCGACGAGCACGCCACCCGTCAAATCCCCATGGCCGCCAAAATATTTCGTCGCGCTGTGGACCACAAAATCGGCACCATGCTCAAGCGGCCGCAAAAGCAACGGAGTCGCGAAGGTATTGTCTACGATGACGCGCGTCTTGTGTCCGTGCGCTTCTTTGACCAGCGAAGGCAAATCCGGAACGCGAAGCAGCGGATTCGTCAAACTCTCCAGCAGCAACACTTTCGGCTTGAGTTTCCAAATATCTTTGCGTTTGGCGGGATCGAAAACGTCCACGAACTCGATGCGAGCTCCCCAGCGCGCGGCGACATCGAGCAGAAACTTTGTCGTTACTCCATAAATCTCCTGCGAAGCTGCAATCGTAGTTCCCTGCTCCACACCCGCAGCGAGCAGCGCCAGCAAAATCGCTGACATTCCGGACGCGACGCTCAGCGCGGCTCCGCCGCCTTCCAGTGAAGCGACCGCCGCCTCCAATGCGGCGTTTGTCGGATTGCCGTGCCGGGAATACGTGAAGCCTGTGCGTTCGCCCGCGCTGATGGAATCAATTTCGGAGAGATGCTCGTAAATGAAAGTCGCCGTGCTGTAGATGGGCGTGGACATGGGAATAAATCCGTCAGGGCGTGTTCGCTCGCCCGCGTGAACAGCGCGCGTCGCCAGACGTCTGGTACGAATGTCCCGAGCCATCGCGGCTTCCTCCCATTTCGAAAAAGGAGAGCTGACATGCTATCGGGGCGCACGGTGAAAATCAATCGAGAGGCTTGGGATTTTGTTCAGGTCGAAGACGGCGCGGACGCCAAAGAGGGTCAGTCTTTTTGGTCGAGTGTCTCGCGCACCTTCAAAGCGAGGGAGTTCAATGTGAAGGGTTTTTGCAGCAGCACCATTCCGCGGCCGAGGATGCCGCGATGCACGATCGCTTCGTCCGCGTATCCAGACATATAGAGAACGCGAATACCGGGACGCAATTTCTGCATCTCTTCCGCGAGCTGGCGCCCGCTCATTCCCGCCATCACCACATCGGTGAAGAGCAGTTCAATCGCACCGGGATGATTCTTCACCATCTCGATGGCTTGCTGCGAGTTCTCCGCGCCCAACACCGTGTAGCCAATCTGTTCAAGATATTCGCGGGCCAGTTCCCGGACGCCCTTTTCGTCTTCCACCAGCAGAATTGTCTCGCAGCCGAGCGGGAAGGACTTCGTCTCCGGTTTTTGCTGCGCCGGCTTTTCGGCTTCTCGCACGCGCGGCAAATAGACCTTAAACGTGGCGCCCTTGCCGGCTTCGCTGTACAGCCAAATATATCCGCCGCTCTGTTTGACGATGCCGTAGACCGTGGCGAGTCCCAAGCCCGTGCCTTTGCCTTTTTCCTTCGTCGTGAAGAATGGCTCGAAAACGTGCGCTTGCGTGGCGGCATCCATCCCGCAACCTGTGTCGCTCACCGCGATCATCACGTATTCGCCGGGCTCGACAACCGCCTGTCGCGAGTAGGAACTGTCCAGCTCGACATTGGCCGTCTCGATTGTCACTTTGCCGCCGTTGGGCATGGCGTCGCGGGAATTGACGGCGAGATTCAGAATCACTTGCTCCACCTGGCTGCGGTCCGCGCGCACGTGCCACAGCTCCGGCGGGTTCACTGTGACGAGTTCAATGTCCTCGCCAATCAGGCGCCGCAAAATACTGTTCATGTCAGATACAACCGATTGAATATTGAGCACCTGCGGCGCAAGCATTTGTTTGCGGCTGAAGGCGAGCAACTGTCGCGTCAGCCCAGCGGCGCGCTGTGACGCGTCGTGAATTTGCTCGGCATTGCGGCGCAACGGATGCTCGCCGCCCAGGCGGTCGAGCAGCAGCTCCGTGTAGCCTTGAATCACCATCAGGAGATTGTTGAAATCGTGCGCGATTCCTCCAGCGAGCCGGCCCACGGCTTCCATCTTCTGTGCTTGCCGCAATTGCGCCTCGAGCTGCTTGCGATCGGTAATGTCCAGCGCCATGCTGATGACGCCAACCACATTCCCTTCTCCCGTACGCAGCGGTTCGGCGTGACATGCATACGACCCGCCTCCCCATTCCACGTGGAATGTCACCGATTCCCCAGCCAGCGCGCGCCGGTGCGCCGCGAGCGGCGCGAAATTGCGATCCTTTGTTTCGAAAAACTCGTACAGAGACTTGCCGACAACTTCCTGCGGTTTCAAGCCCAAACGGCTCAGCCCCGCACCCACCGACGACGTGAAGCGCAATTCGCTATCCGTCGTCCACAGGACGGCGGGCAATTGTTCAATCAGCACTCGCAGACGCGCTTCGCTTTCTCGCAGAGCAGTCTCCGCGCGCTTGCGTTCAATGGCCAGGGCGATCTGCCCTCCGACGGACGCAAGAAACTCCAAATCGCGGTGCGTGTAGGCGCGCTCATCTTCGTAATGCTGTATCACCAGCACTCCGATGGTCGCCGAAGGTGTACGCAGCGGAACTCCCAGCCACGATGGCGATGGCGTTCCAACAAGCTCAACTTCACCTTGTTCCACCAGCGCGTCAAAAACGCTCTGTGGAATCAACATGGCCTCGTCTCTACGGAAGACGTACGTTGTACAACTTCTTCCCATCTTCTGCGGGGGCGGCGCGCTGTCGTACTGGTCCACGAAAAAGGGGAAATGGAACATGCCTGCGATCGGGTCATGGAGCGCCACAAAGCAATTCTCGGCATACAGAACTCGTCTTAACGACTGGTGGATGCGATGAAGCAGTTCGTCCAGATTATCCGTGACGTTCGCGGCGTGAATGATTTCGAAGGAAACCTGCCGCTCCGCCTCCGCGCGCTTCCTCGACGTCACATCCTCGATAGTTCCTTCGTAGTAGCAGATTCGTCCAACAACGTTCTTCACCGCGCGGGACGTTTCTGAAATCCAGATTTTCTTGCCGTCCTTCTGGTAAACCTGAGTTTCGAATCTTTCGACCACGCCGAATTTTTCCATGGCGTGCTTGAATTCCTCGCGTTGCATGGAATCGATATACAACTGCTGTCCAATGTCACTGACGATCTGGATCATTTCTTCCGGAGATGCGTAACCGAACATTCGCGCCATGGCGGGATTCACGCTGATAAACCGGCCATCCGGCGTTGACTGGTAAATTCCCTCAACGGCATTTTCGAATATGCCGCGGAATCTTTCCTCCGCTTGCTTCTGCGCTCTTTCCGCGCGCTGCCGCGCCGTAATGTCCCGGAACGTGACCACCGCGCCCACCACTTCCTCGCCTTCGCGAATGGCCGTGCTGATGAACTCAACCGGGAAGCTGGTTCCGTCTTTCCGCCAATAGAAATCATTCGCTCCATGCCGCGTAATTCCGTCGCGCAATACGGCGAACGCGGGACACTCGTCCTCCGGATAGGGCGTGCCGTCCTCTTTGGTGTGATGCCAGAGCGCGTGGCCGTTCCTGCCAATGATCTCTTCGGGCTCGTATCCGAACATGCGCGCCGCCGCGCGGTTCACAAATGTCGGACGGCCTTCTCGATCCAGTCCAAATATTCCGTCGCCGGCCGAATTGAGAATCATGTTCGTTTGCCGACTCAGTTTCATCAACGCGGCTTCCGCTTCCTTGCGTTCCGTGATGTCGAGCATGAAGCCGTGCTGCAACATGCGGCCGTCTTCTCCCCGGCTCACAATGGCGCGGTCGCGGAACCACACCACGCGCCCGTCTCGCGCCAGCATTCGGTATTCAATGTCGATATTCTCGCCCGTACGTTTGCTGTGTTCTTCGGCATCCATCACCTGCTCGCGATCGTCTGGATGAACTTGCCTGAGCCACTGCCCAGCGCTCGCCATCCATTCCGACTGCGAGAAACCGAGAAAACTTGCGATTTGCGGACTTACATATTCCCAGTTGCCCGCGACGCCGAATTCCGCCACGTAGGTTATGGCCGGGAGTTGCTCGACGAGCTGGCGATACCGCGCTTCCGCAGCTCTAAGCTGATCGTGGGCTCGCTTACGTTCCGTGATTTCCTCATAGACGGCAAAAATTCCCGCAAGCTTCCCCTGCAACATCAGCGGTGCTGCGTAGATTTCAACGTCTACAAGGCTGCCATCCATACGGCGGCGCCGCGTTGTCGCCTGAAGATTTTCTCCGGCTAAAGTTCGGCAACTAAAATCTGCCGCTTCAGCAGCGAGCGCGGGAGGCGCGATGAAGTCGTCGACGTCGCATCCGGCGATTTCATCCAACGGGTATCTAAAGAGGCGTTCGAAGGCTGGATTGCAGAGCTGGACTTTATTGTTTGAATCCAGCACTACGCTGGCGAGCGGATTATTTTCGACGATGGCCGTCAGAAAGACGTTGCGTTCGCTAATTGCATTATCAATCCGCTCACGCGTTCCGGGCTGGCTTTCGGTCGGATTCGCGGTAATTATCGCAGGCTTTGTAATTTCGGGGGAGTCGTGCCCGCCATTTCGGGATGCAGGTTTGCCTTTTTTACGGTTGGTGCGAGCGGAATCGACCTTAATCGGCATTGAATTTTTATGAAAGCCCGCTGCGGCACACAGATTGCGCGCACAAACTCATCCGCTCGCGCGCACGTGTGCGAAAAGTTATTTACAATCTGTGGCTTTCAGAAACCCACACCCAATCAACTATTTAGCGTCTACCGCCGACGAACAGCAATAGTACGTCGGTACCACGAGGTGCTTTTTCGACAACCTGAACATCGCGGCAGGGGGTACAAAAATGGGTCCAGCATTCCCCGAATATGCGGCACGCCTGATTCCGACACCCACCTCAGGTCATGGATGCGGCGGCGGCTCCGGGATCGCTTCGCCGTCCTTACGCGGGTCGGAGGCACCGAAATTCACCCCCGTTGTAAAGTTACGCTCGGTCGCTTGCCCGCCGCCCATGTGCGAGGAAAACGCGCCACGAACCTCTAGTTGATGCCCTCGAGCCGTAAGCGCCGCGCGGACGTCCGCGGGAACGCGATCCTCGATCTGCACGTCGCAGCCGCCGAAGGTGATCTTGTCGAACCGCGCCGCCTCCATTGCCGCCTGAATGTTCATTCCGAAATCCACCACGTTCGAAACAAACTGCGCGTGGGCCTGCGCCTGGTTGAATCCGCCCATGATGCCGAATGCGATTCGCGTGTCGCCCTTGGTCATAAATGCTGGGATAATCGTGTGCAGCGGCCGTTTGTGGCCCGCGAGCACATCCGGCGATTCTGGTTCCAAGTTGAACAATGCGCCGCGGTCTTGCAGGACGAAGCCCGTATCATCAGCCACCAGCCGCGAGCCGAACTCATCGTAGTTGCTCTGAATCAGCGACACCATATTGCCCTGCTGATCCACGACGGTCATATAGGTCGTGTCTCCCAATTTTTCGTTCGGCATTCCTGGGCCGGCGTTGCAATTTGCCTTGGACATGTCGATCAGCTTGGCACGTTCCCTCGCGTAATCATCCGACAGCAATCCCGCCACCGGAATTTTGCTGAATCGCGGATCGCCGATGTAGCGCCGCAAATCCGCATACGCCAGCTTTTTCGCCTCGATCATCACGTGCAGCGCGTCTGCCGAATTGTGGCCGAATTGCGCCAGCGGGAACTGCTGCATCAGGTTCAGCATTTCGAGCGCTGCGATTCCCTGCCCGTTCGGCGGCAATTCATAGACGTCCCAGCCGTGATACTTCGTCGTAAGCGACTCGACCCACTCGCTCGAATAATCCGCCATATCTGCAAGCGTCATCGCGCCGCCTTCTTGCTTTGAAAAATCGACGATGCGGCGCGCAAGCTCGCCTTTATAAAACGCGTCGCGCCCGCCCTTCGCCACCAATGACAACGACCGTGACAATTCCTCGTTGCGGAAAATTTCTCCGACCTTCGGCGCTTCCCCTTGCAACAAATACAGCTTTGCCGTCGCTGGATTTTTCTTCAAAAATCCAGCCGCGGCTGCCCAGTATTCTGCGTCCCACTCCGGCACGGGAAAACCCTCGTGCGCGTAGCGAATCGCCGGCGCGAGATCCTGCTCGAATCCCAGCTTCCCAAATCTGCCGAGCAGCTTCGACCATCCATCCACGACGCCGGGCACGGTGACGGAATCGATTCCGTGCTGTGGCATCGTCGTGATGCCCTTGTTCTTCAAAAATTCCGGCGTCAGTCCCTTGGGCGACCATCCGCTGGCGTTCAGCCCGTAAAGTTTGCCGCTCTTCGCGTCGTAAACAATCACGAACAGGTCGCCGCCCATCCCGTTCATCATTGGCTCGACGACGCCCATCACCGCATTCGTCGCCACCGCCGCGTCAATTGCGTTTCCTCCGCGCGACAGAATCTGCGCGCCAGCCTGCGCCGCCAGCGGGCTTTCCGCCGCTACGATTCCGTAGCGCGTGGTTACCATCGAGCGTCCCTGCGTCCGGTCCTGCGCGTTTCCGATGCTGACCATGCTCAGTCCTGCCACCAACACAAAGAATGCATACGCAAAGCTCCGCTTCATCTCTGGATTCCCTGTCCTAATAGGATGTACGACAAATTCTATTTCTTGGGACGCGATTCCGGCGGCACCACGTCATTGTTCCGGTAGTACGTCACCAAGTTCCCATAATGCTCGCCGCTATGCTCGATGATTCCCACCCAGTCGCCCAAATGCGCGAGCGCGCCCGCGTTACCGCCCTTTTCGAGCGCCGCCGCGCCATCGGCAAATGACTTCTTTACGAACGCGACAATTTGTTCCTTCGTTGCGTATCCCTTCGGATCATCGGCAAGGCCTTTTGTGCTCTTGCCCAGCGCCGGGTTCGTTGCGAAATAATTCGAGCCTGCGACGTGAGTCAGAATCTGTCCGAATGTGCGGACTTTGTCATTGGGGCGATAACTGTATTTGTCCGCCGGCCAGTCCTCGGCCATGGCAGTTATCCTGCGCCCGATATCGTTCCACTGCCGCAGAAGCACCTGCTCAGGCCCTGCCGCCTTCTTCGTGGCCTGCTGAGCTGACACCCCGCTTGCGCCGGCGATCAGACCAAGAAAAACTACAATCAGAAATGAAACGGTGGCCTTCCGCATTTGAATTCCTCCTCAGTGGCTAGGTGCAGTCGTAAGGGCCATAGCCTACCTGTCCGCCTCATTTCTGTCCAGCGCGCGCCGTCGAAGTCACTCCGCGGACACTCCGCAGCAGGTTACGTTTGCAAGTTTTCTTATATGGGCCTCGAAATCATCGAATCGTTTCAGCGCCTCTGCGCTAAGATAGATGCGGGTCATGATAACCGGAGGCACGAACTGTCCATCTTAGAAAATGCCGGCACGCCGGCTGACGCCGCTTCAACTAAGTCACCGGCAGCAAATCCGGAAATCGATTTGTTGCTCCGCGCGGAACATTCCGATCCTTTCCATTTCCTCGGACCGCATCCCGCAAATTTGCCCGGGAAGGCGTCACTCGCGATTCGTACTCTTCAACCTCACGCAACACAAGTCACAATCCTCTGGGGCAAATCGGGAGAAGAGCATCCTGCGACTCGCATTCACCCCGACGGCCTTTATGAAGCCATCATCCCACTGACCGGAATATCGTCCGGAGTATCGTCCGGCAAATCGCCAGGCGCATCATCCGACGCGCTCGAAATCGCTCCCACGGCCTATCGCCTTCGAATCACCTATCCAGACGGAAAATCCTGGGACACTTATGATCCTTACGCCTTCCCTCCTCTGCTGACCGACCTCGACCTTTATCTTATCGGCGAAGGCACTCATTACCAGAATTACGAAAAATTAGGCGCGCACGTCAGGGAAGTCGCGGGCGTTCGCGGCGTGCATTTCGGCGTCTGGGCGCCCAACGCCAAACGCGCCAGCGTGGTTGGCAACTTCAATTCCTGGGACGGACGCGTTAATCCCATGCGCAGCCGCGCCAGCACGGGCGTGTGGGAAATATTCATTCCCGGTTTGAGCGAGGGCGATCTTTACAAATTCGAGATACGTTCGCGCTTCAACGACGTCTTGACGCTGAAAGCCGATCCGTACGGCTTCGCCGGCGAACTCCGCCCAAAATCCAGCTCCGTCGTCGTCAACATTGAAGGCTACTCCTGGCAAGACTCCGACTGGCTCGACCAGCGCCTGCGATTCGATTGGCAACATGCGCCCATTTCCATTTACGAAGTCCATTTCGGCTCATGGCGTCGCGCTGACGGCGGCCGCTGGCTGAGCTATGGCGAGATGGGCGACGAACTCATTCCCTATGTGAAGCAAATGGGCTACACGCACATTGAGCTGCTGCCCATGATGGAGCATCCGTTCGATGCGTCGTGGGGATACCAAACGATTGGGTATTTCGCCGTCACCAGCCGTTACGGCTCGCCGAAGGACTTCATGGCCTTCGTCGATCGCTGCCATCAGGCCGGCATCGGCGTTCTTCTCGACTGGACTCCCGGCCATTTCCCACGCGACGCGCACGGCCTCTCGTTCTTCGACGGCACGCATCTTTACGAGCACGCTGACCCGCGCCGCGGCGCTCATCCCGACTGGGGAACGCTGATTTTTAATTACGGCCGCAATGAAGTTCAGAATTTCCTGCTCTCGAACGCCCTCTTTTGGCTCGACAAATATCACATTGACGGCCTTCGGGTGGACGCTGTCGCCTCCATGCTCTATCTCGACTACTCGCGCCGTGAGGGCGAATGGCTGCCAAATCAGTTCGGCGGCCGCGAGAATCTCGAAGCGATTGCGTTTCTCAAGCGGTTGAACGAAGTCGTTCACACTCGCCAGCCCGGCACGCTGATGATCGCCGAGGAATCCACTTCCTGGCCTTCCGTCTCGCGGCCCACTTACGCAGGCGGGCTCGGCTTCGACCTCAAGTGGAACATGGGCTGGATGAACGATACACTTCGCTACTTCGCTCTCGATCCGATTCATCGCAAGTTCCACCATGGCGAACTGACGTTCTCCATGCTCTATGCCTTCAACGAGAATTTCATTCTTCCTCTCTCGCATGATGAAGTCGTCCACGGCAAGCATTCACTGATTGCCAAAATGCCCGGCGACGACATGCACAAATTCGCGAATCTGCGTCTTCTCTACGGCTACTTTTACGCGCATCCGGGCAAAAAGCTTCTCTTCATGGGCTCCGAAATCGCGCAGTGGAACGAGTGGTGGGAAAACACAAGCATCGACTGGCATCTGCTGCAATACGCTCCGCACCAGGGCATTCAGCGGCTCGTCACGGATTTGAATCACCTATACGCCAGGGAACCATCGCTCCACGACGTGGAATTCGAATGGCAGGGTTTCGAATGGCTGGAGGTTCACGACGCGGACGCCAGTGTTCTCGCATTCCTTCGCCGTGGCCGCCACCCTGAAAATTTCCTCGCGGTCGTCTGCAACTTCACGCCTGTCGCGCGCGAAGACTATCGTCTCGGTGTCCCAGAGCCCGGCTTTTACGGCGAAATTCTCAACACCGACTCCACCTATTATTCTGGCGGCGATGCAGGCAACATAGGCGGCGTTCGCGCCGAACCCATTCCCTGGAGCGGCCGCCCGCATTCCATCAAAATCAAGCTCCCGCCGCTCTCAGTCCTGTACTTCAAGCCCCAGCGCGATTAGTACTGCGTTTCCGAAATTAGGAATACCTAAGTTTCGGATGTCATAACTATACCTCAGGGGCTGAAGCCCCTTTTCTTCTGGGACCTGAACGGCACGGGTTAAAACCGTGCCCTGACACGGCCACGTGTCACTTTCTTCGGTTAACAAGACACTAGCTTCTCTTCATTCGAAAACTGGGGAACTTTTCTTCGCGGCTTTGCGTAACTACGGCTGAACGCCCAAGGAGGCGTTCGCCGATGAAAACAATTCTTCCTGTTCTGGCGGTCCTTTGTATGGGAACGGTAGCTCTGGCCGCTCCTCCCGAGCGTTACCTTCACGTGAAAGTCGACGATCCGGTCGGACGCCAACACGTCCGCGTCAACATTCCCCTTTCCCTCGCAGAAAAAGTGATCCCGGCCATCAATCAGGGTCAGCTCCGCGACGGCAAAGTGCAGTTCGGAAACTTCCACGCGAATGGCGTCGATCTGAAAATGCTCTTCGATGCAGTCAAATCCGCGCCGGACGGTGAATTCGTCACCGTTCAGGAACCGGACACCGACGTGCGCGTCGCGAAATCCAACGGCAAAATGATCGTTCACGTTATTGATAAAGAGGGCAAAGAGAAAGTGGACGTCACAATTCCCTGGGAAGTCGCGCAGGCCCTTGCATCGAGCGGCGACAAGCAACTCAACGTCGAAGCCGCCATTCAAGCGCTCGAAAAGGCCGGCGACACAACGCTAGTGACCGTCACAGACAACAGCCAAACCGTGCGCGTGTGGATCGACTCACGCAACACATCCGATTAACTCAGTCGCTGTAACAGCATTCAACGCAGAGGAGATTCATTATGCTGCTGCTCGGAAAACTCGGATTGGGATTCCTGGGCACCGCGCTCGTCGCGGGCGCGGTCGTTTCCAGCGAAGGCTTCATCCACGTGAAAGTTCACGAGAAACAGACGAATGGCACGCACATCTCGCTCGTCGTGCCGGCGATGATCGTGCCTGTTACGTTGAAATTCGTGCCCAATCACTATCTGGCTGACGGTTCTGTGAACCTGCGCCGTTACCTCCCGGTGATTGACGCCGCCATCTCCGGCCTCGCCGATTGTCCCGACGGACCGCTGGTTGAAGTCACAGATCCGAATGAACACGTAAGCGTAGTGAAGAGCGGCGGCTCGATCGTTGTTGACGTGGATGACTCGGATGAAACGGTCCACGTTTCCGTGCCACTGCACGCCACGGAAAGCGCCCTCGACGAAATCGCCTCCGCCGGCGGCACGATCTGATTCGCGCGCGGTACCGCTGCGTACTGTCTCGCGCGACGTAATGGGAATTTCGGGTCTGCTACGCGTGCGGTTCTTTGGCGGGTATCCAGTAGACTTCTTCGCGTACTGATTCCTTCGGGAATCCGCGCCGCTGCAGTATGCCCTTGCTGTTGTCGATCATCTGCGGATGCCCGCAGAGATACGCTGAGGTATTCGTCCCGTCCAGGCCCCACGCGTCTGCGTATTTGCGGATCAAGTCCTCCACGCGTCCTGTTTCGCCCTTCCAGGGCGCCGTTTCTTCCCACGGACGGCTAATCGATGCCACATACGTGAGCCACGGAAATTCCGCCGCGGCCTTTTCGAATTCTTCGCGATAACCGAACTCCCACGAACGGCTCGCCGCATTAATCGCGTATAAGTGGTGCCCGCCGTCAAATTTCTCTTCGCGCCAGTCTTTGCCGAGCGCCCGGATGTAGCTGACAAACGGCGCTATCCCCGTGACGGTGCTGAGCAGCAAATGATTCTTCCGTCCGCTCTTGGTATCCAGAGTGAAACGCCCTTTCGGAATCTTCCGCATCGTCAGTTCCGCGCCTGTCTTCAGCGAGTACAGCAAAGGCGTCAGCTCGCCTTGCGGGACCAGTTCAATGAAAATCTCCAGTTCTTTCTCGTGCGGCGCAGACACGATTGAATACGCTCTCTCGATCAGTTTCTCGGCTCCTTGTGCGCCAAGCGTCGCATATTGCCCGGGCTGAAATCGAAATTCACCGTTGGGCTCAACGCGGATAATCCACAAGTCCGCGGCAATGTCGGAGCGATGCGTAATTCGCGCTCGAAAGAATTTATCTTCCGGGACACTCATCGATTTCCCTTTCCACCAAGAGCCGCCTGAAAAAACCGCACGCGGATCTCATTCAATCGGCATAGGGGGGACGGTTGCCCGTCCTCCCCTGCCACACCACCGTACATGCGGGTCCGCATACGGCGGTTCAGTGAGTTGAGCCCTGACGGGCCGTGAGGTTCGAGTCGTCATTCGCCACGA
>Ga0307374_10004696_pt1 | contig 22604 bp, 14 predicted proteins | sample OX3MG_FD_202532 | JGI IMG/M metagenome (GOLD analysis project Ga0307374, IMG submission 202532) | Soil microbial communities from Risofladan, Vaasa, Finland - OX-3 | ecosystem: Environmental > Terrestrial > Soil > Coastal area > Acid sulfate soil | place: Finland: Risofladan, Vaasa | collected... | reverse complement strand
TGATTCCTGCAATAAAGGAGAGAGCAGACAAGGTCTGGCTTTTGATACACGATATGGCATCAGAAGACAAGGCTGGAGCATACAGAGAAAAGATCGAAAAGGAATTGAAGAAAAATAACATAAAGTTTGAGATTGCAAAAGCAGACAGACTTGACTTGTTTAAAATAATAAAATCTGTAAAAGAAATAATTCTTAAAGAAAAAGCAAATGATATTTACGTAAATGTTGCATCTGGTTCTAAGATTCAGGCAATTGCTTGCATGATGGCATGCATGATATTTAATACTAAAAATAATGTCAAGCCGTTTTATGCTGAAGCCGAAAAGTATGCAGCATTTGAAGGCAAGCAACAATCAATTGGCTGGAAGAGAAACATTGGACTGCCTGCTTATGAGATTCAAATTCCAAAGCCAGAACTTGTTACTGCGTTGAAGATTATAAAAGAACATGGCGGCAAGATTACGAAAAAAGAGATGGCACAGTTAGCTGATGATGCCAAGATAATTACCATAGGTGCAAGGGAAGAGAACTTTGAGCAGGCAAGATTTGCAAGCCTTGATAAAAATATCATACAACCATTGGCTGACCAATGGAAGTTTGTTGAAGTTGAAAAAGTTGGAAGAAACAGGTGGATTAAAATCACAGAAGCGGGTTCTCAGGCTGCCGAGTTTTTAATCTAATCATTTAATCATCTATTTGGAATCTCATATTTTTCCAACTTATTTTTAAATTTTGCAATAGATTTTACTACCCTACTGCGGTAGGCATTCTTCTTTGAGTGCCAGAACTTTTCAAATCTTTGATCAAGTTTAGACGTTAGGAAGAAAGTAGAGATATCTTTAGCCTCTTGTCCACTACCTCGTTCCGATCTAAAGAAAACTAGTGATGCTTTGAATACATCGTCAAGGACTCGGTCTAATGGTAAAAGAGCAATAAAATCACGATTTTCGTTCATATTTCTGAAATGACGTTCATTTTGAGTGCTGGCAATATATGGAGACAGTATCTTCCAGCAGAAATTTAATACCATCCACTTCGGATATGCTCTGTCGGGTTTACCTTTGGCTACCTCTTGAATATCTCGCATAAGCCAATATCGTGAAAGATAATAAGAAATTGCCTTCGATGAAAATATAGATTTGTAATAAGGATCCTCAAACAGTCCCTCTCGTCCTTTTCTTACTACTACTGGATCAAACATGGTAGCTCCCACAGCTTGTGCAAGCTCGCGTTTGTCAATTTGAAAGTATGCTTGACTGTTAAATAATCTCCTCGCTTCAGATTTTTTCATTTTTTTTCTTATGTACTGGTATCCAACTTTTCTTAATGCTCGTTCAATAAACACTTGGATATAGTCATTGGATATTAGATCCGAAGCATCAACATGGTTCTGCCAGTTCGTTGCTCTCACAATGGAATTGACAAGATTATCATATTCTTCATCATCGCCAGGATGACGCGGTATTTTTATAACTTTCACTAAAACACTTCCTCCCGCAGAGGAGGATTCACTGAGAGTCCGAGTCGTCTGTTGGCCATTGATTACCTGGGGTTTATCAACATGAAGTATGTCTTCCCTTGCTTGTGTTTCTCGTCTTACCCCATCGCATACTATGGTGACACCATTGTTATAATACCAAAAATTTTCAGGTTCTTTTTTTGCAGTTTCTGCCATTGATGAATTTATTTCAGTATCACCAAGATATCCTCTAACGTTTCGTGCAAACAATCGTATTCCAGTTTTTGCATACATGTCTCCAACATCTTTTGCAGACATTGAAAAAACCCAGGACTCGATGTTCTTTCTGGGATCTATTCTATGTATGATTCCATCACTTCTAACAGGGCCTTCAGATAGAATTCGTAGAGGGAGAACAGGAACAGCTGGAGCAACACCTTCCATATAGTCCTTGAAAATTGTAAGAATCTGATGATTGTCTAAAAGGAAAAAATCTACTGAACCTTCTGCCTGTCTTACTCTGTGTTTTGCCTCATCTATTATGGTGTTACTACATCTCCCGGTTGTTATGTAATACATTTTCAAATCATAGTGATCATTTTTTACTTTCTTAACAAGCTCTGCAAATTTCTCTTTGGCCAGAGGATTTAGTTTGGAATAAAATGAATCAAGAATACTCTTTTCTTCCCAAGGATAAGTTCCAAGTTCCGCAAAAGATAGAACGTCATTTCTTTTTTCACCATGGTCTGTGGATTGGCGAAATTTTCCCTGCAGAATATGAACCTGGTGAGATTTATCATCCACCAATATTGCATCAATATTTTTGTCACCGGATTCACCAGTTAGTGCGTGCAGAGTATCATTTTCAGAGTCAGCGATAAAGGCGCGCATAAACCAAAAAATAAATGCCGAGTCGTCTTTAAGTTTAGGATAATCTAGTCGAATCTGATTAATTTCGTCTTTCAGATCTTTGAGTGAAACTTTGATTGCTATACTGCCATACCTTTAACCTACTATTTATTTCCAATCAAGTCCTGAATTTCTTTTGGACACTTATTTTGATTCTATTTCACAGTAAACTACTAATCAAGTGAAATTGAAGATAGAGGATTTCGATCATGTTTTATTTGTCTTAACTATCAATACAGTTGAAGATTTTTGAGCATGCAGTTAAACAAGGAACAAAAATTAGCAATAGAGCATTCTGGCTCGCCTCTACTTGTTTCTGCAGGTCCTGGCAGTGGTAAAACAGAGGTAATAATTGAGAGAATAAAATATCTGATGAAAAACGGATTAAAGCCTTCAGATATTTTATGCCTTACATTTTCTGAAAAAGCTGCAAACGAGTTGAAAGATAGATTAGAAGAAGATGAAGATATCAAGAAAAATAAAATAGACATCTCAGATATGCAAGTCAGTACGTATCACTCTTTTTGTCTCAATCTCTTACGAGATAATACCACATCAACTGGAATTGGAATGTCAGGTGGTGTTCTTGACAGAGCTGTCTTTCTAGTTTGGGGTGTACAAAATATAGACAAGTTTGGATTTGACAGTCACATAGAGATTGGAAATAATGCTACAGAGTTGATTGAGAAGATGATAGATGGAATTAGTGTATTCAATGACGCTCTTATTACTCCAGAGATGCTAGAAGAACACGTCAAGGAAAAACTTGCAGATGTCTCCAAGATTAATTCCATTGAAGATCTAGAGTATTATCACTTGCTTGACAATCTTGTTAAAATTTACAAGGAATATGTCAAGTTCAAAAGGCAAGTGGATGTAATGGATTATGATGACCTAATTGTAGAGGCAAACAAGTTACTTGAAAACAAAAATCAAACCCATGTTCTAAAATTAGCTCAGCAAAGATTCAAGCATATATTAATTGATGAATTTCAAGACAATAACTTTGCCCAGTTTTCTGTTGTAAAAAAACTCGTCAAAGAGGGAAACATCACAGCAGTAGGTGATTCCGATCAAAACATATACAGATTTCAAGGAGCCTATACAGAAATATTTGATGATTTTAAAAAGACATTTCCAATTAATACAGAGATATTGCTATCAAAAAACTATCGAAACCCACCTAGCGTGATAAACCTCTCAGGACAGTTACTGGAGCAAGATACTTTTAGAAAACCAAAGAAGATAACGCCTGTCAAGACCCAAGACTCTAAGGTAAATGTAGTCAAGTGTACTACAGAGTATTCACAAGCAGAGTATATCACAAATAAAATCAAAGAACTCAAAAAATCAAATCCCACCTTCAAGTATAGCGATTTTGCCATTTTATCAAGAAAACAAAAGGATGGTCTTAGTGTTGCACAAATTCTTGCATCACAAGGAATTCCTGTCAAATACACTGGCAGCTCAGAGATGCAGACATCTCCAAGTGCCAAAGTTTTACTAGCATTTTTAAGAATAATTGCAGATCCGCAAAATGCTAAAATCGGTATCACTAGAATTTTGCAAGAATATGGAATTTCCGAGCAGAACATTTCATTATTAAATTATGAGGCAACAACCCGAGCTCGTGGAAAAAATAATGGAGATTATGCATATGATGTCTTGTCGGATCTTAATGTGGAAAACATTACACAAAAGACGCAGCTTGCCGAGATTTTCAGAATGCTTCAAGATTTTATCAACATTGCAATGAACAATTCACCTTCCAAAACAATATACAGTATAATGAGAAACAAGACTAATCTTTACAAGAAGATTGCAAATGATGATACTATAGAAAATTTTATCGAGCGCTCTATACTAAATGATATTCTAAATAGTGCAATAAACTTTGAAAAAATAAATTCTAATGCTACAATTAAAGAGTTTTTAGAGTTTGTTGAACTGTTAGAGGGCTTTGATGTAGAGACAAAAAGGGAAGCAACCGACGCCAACGCTGTCCAAGTTTCAACAATTCACAAGAGTAAAGGATTGCAGTTTGAAGTAGTCTTTATCACAGATGTTGCAACATACAAAATTCCTTTAAAGTATACAGAAAAGCCATTTTATGTTCCACGTGAGATTGCCAAAGGAGTTTTACCCAGTGCAGAACCAAAGGAGGAGTTTACCAGAGAAGAGAGACGTGTCTTGTATGTAGGAATGACTAGGACAAAGTCTCACCTATTTTTGACATATCCTACACAGTATGGTACAAGAAAACGAGTCAGCAAAGCTTCCAAGTTTCTTCAAGAGTTAAAACCAGAGAATAATCCAAATGTTAACTTTGAGACATACAACTCAGAGGCAGATCAAGATACAACATCTTCGTTTGATGTAGTGGAGGTGATAAAAGGCGAGCATATGTCACAAGCTATGCAGTATATTGCAAGTCACCAATATCATAGTGCAATAGAAAAGATTGTGGAGCTTGCCAAGATAGAATATTTTCAAAAGAACAGGACACTTCATGGATTTTCACATGAGAAACTTTTTGATATAACACCAAGTAGTGAAATAGACCAAAGACTAGAAGGTACAAGATCTCCAACTATAGGATTTGAAAAAGCACATTTATCATTTACAGCATTTGACAACTATGAGAAATGTCCCAAGCAGTTTTGGTATACATATGTTCTAAATGCATTACCATCAAACCAAGAAGCACCTGCACTTTACAAAGGAGGACTGTTCCATGAAATTGTCGAGGATTCATCAATTAGACAAAAAGAAGGAAAGATAGATGATATCAAATCATTATTAAAAGAATTAGAGACAAAATGGAAACCTACACATTATGTTTCAAGTTCAATACAAAAAGAAGACCAGGACAGACAATCGCTACATCATGCACTTGAATCTTATCAACAGTGGACAAGTAAGAATCCAAATGAGATTGTCAAATTAGAGCTCGAATTTACAATATACATTGCTGACTTTCCAATAAAAGGCAAGATAGACAGAATAGAAAAGACGCCTGAAGGCGAATATGTTTTGATAGATTACAAGACCGGAGGAAAAAACAAAGATGTTGAAGACCCTTCAAAGAGCCTGCAACTTAATCTATATGCCAAGGTAATTGAAGAAAAATACAAAAAGTTACCAATAAGAGCTTCATTTTTCTATGTAGAAAAGCCCGAAGGCGAACAGATGTTTGACTATGAGGTAGATCCTGCCAAAGTTGACGAAGTTATCTCTACATTAGAAGAATATGTAAAAGCAATAAAGAACAAAGAGTTTGAACCTACCCCAGGAATGTATACCTGCAAGTTTTGCAATTATGCTGACATTTGTCAACAATCACTCAAGAAGGATTAATGAAGTCTTTGCAGAAAACTTTTGGATTTAGAATCGAGAGTGTTTTAGAAAGTATCCGGTAAGATTAGGCAATAAAGGAAAAACCATCGCATTCTACGCAAATGTAGTCAAAGAATGAAAGATAACTTCAGTCTTGGAATGCTTTACTAAATTCAAGACTCAAAAAATCATCAGGGTTGCAATTCACATAATATACACTTATATCGCATTAGAAATTTTCGTGCGAATTTTCGAATTCCATTTTAAATCTGCGGTTTTTAATAGTAACAAAAAAAAATCCTTAGTTACAAGCTTACGTCCTTGATTAAGCATTATCTTTTGCGGTATAGAGATTCCTTGGTTCCAATCATCAACCAAAAACGTGATTTCAAATCGAAAACGATATCCCCATAGACATTTTTTGAACAATTTTTCATCAGGCCAAAAAAGTTTTTTGTCCAAAAATTTATCTTTTACAGAGCCAAACCCAATGACACGTTTTATTGGAGATGTGACATAAAATGCAACATAATCTCCCACATTAATTGTGTTCCACAATCCCTTTGTTCGCGATGAAAACCCCCAAAGATTTTCTGTAAAAGAAGCCTTCCACGTATTTTGATCTCCCACTAAAATAAAATATCTCGGTTCAACCATGAGAAAATTTCAATTTAGCCTTATTTAAAATGGTCTTCTAAATAATGAAATTCATCTTCATTCACACATAATACGAACAGATACTAAAATTTACAGCCATTTTCAATTAGTAACTCTCTCGTAAGTTTATTGATATGTTCCATATCTTCTGCCAATTCATTTCTAACAGAGGTGCGTATTTTTCCAACAGATTTTGAATTTATTTTTAAAAGAATATCAGGAACTTTTTTATGACAAATTTTACTTAGTTCTGCAAGTTTAAGATGTTTTGGATTCTCTCTTGAAAATGTTGGAATTGGGAGAGATAACGGTCTTTTGTGAATATCTCTCTCTCCCCACAGACCATGAGTTTGTAATGGTTTTATAAGATCATCTATTATTTTTGAATTAAAAATTGCACATAAATAGTGAGCTTCTTTTTCATCACCAGTCTCATAATAGTATGTTTTACTTTCAGCTATGAAGCCGTTAAGAGTGATTTCAGAATTATTGAATTTATGAACTAGGTTTTCTGTAACACTTACTACACAGGATGCCATATACGTAGATGATGCAACGTATAGAACTTTATACTTGATTTTTAGGTTTTGGTTTTCAATTTTATTTCTATAATTAATCCAATCATAAATTGTAATAGCCTTCGCCTTTCCAGTAGCATATTTTTTCCAATTATTTTCTGTCATTTCAAAATATTTTGCAGCGTTATTGAATCCTAATTCCAGCAAATCGCCATGATTTTTACATATTTTTACCCCCTGTCCAGATACAATAATTGGGAGAACTACTAATCTAAATCCTCTATTTCCAAAAGGAACTACATCCGCTCCTAACAAAGAACCATAGAAGAAGTTTGACTCCACTTCCCCTTCTAAAATTATATCAGTCCAAGGCATTTTAGTATCATTTTTTTCATCACTCCTTATTTTCGGGGATTCAAGATTGATACCCAAGAATTCATTTTTCACTATTTCTACAAAAAAGAAGTTCCTTGGGACAATTGTAGCCCCTTGATAAAATTTCTCATAATATTTACTATGATTAATCATCGTTTTTATTGGTTCAAAGGTTGTTTCAGTAATTGTAAGTGATTTCATAGCTTCTCGCAGATTTGCATTTTTCCGTTCTAATTTTCCCTCAATCTTTTTCATAGGAACGGGATATGATGTAGCGTCATCTTTTTTACAGATTATGACACAGCTTGGAATTCTGAATAGTGGTTCCACGTTTTCAACATCCAGTATTTTTTCAAGTTTAAATAACGGTTTTTCGAATTTTCTGAATCCAACATGATGTGATGAAAGTAACACTGATTTTGGCATTACAAAACCAATCTCCCCATTTTTTTTCAGATAAAGATCAGATGCTAAGCAAAAGAATAATGTGGCCAATTCTATATGAGGAAATTGGTGGGTCTCACCTTTTTCAACAAGTCCATACTTAGAAGCTTCTCTCTTTAGGAAATCTTGATATTGAATGTTTTTCATGTTTTGCATTGTAATCCACGGAGGATTGCCAAGAATTACATCCACTTTCAGATTAGATATCGTAACTGGTTTGTACATATTTCTTATAACATATGGCCAAATTGAATCGTTTTCTTCCTTAATTAATTCAAAAAGAGTTTTAATATTATGTACTAGAATTTTTCTTTCATTTTCATCAGTTACGTTAACAATGGCCTTATGAAAATTATTTTCTAAATTTGCAGATGTCTCATCGGCATCGAATTTGTACGATGATTCTTTACTTTTCTCAATTTTATCTTCTAACTGATGTCCGTATTCTTTCATTTTTTCTATAATATCATCCATTTTTATCATGTCATCAATAATTTTTGAAGGGAACGAAAATTTTTTCTTATTAACTTGTGTCTCAAATTCAAATGTTGTTACAGGATTACTCACATCCATTTTTTTTGACGGAAGTTTTAAGGAATCACTAAGATAGACTGGAATTGTGATTGGCCCTTTCCTTGAATGTAATACATCTTTTAGTGCTAGAAGATAATTTGTTTTTGCAATCAATGCAGCAAGTGGGTGTATATCAAACCCAATAACACTTTCAAGTATATGATATAAAATTTTTTCATCCCCCATATTTTTTTCTCGAAGATTCTTTATTTTATAGAATATTGTTTTGAAAAGAAATGTGCCAGAACCACACGAAGGGTCCAATACACTTTTGGAGGGGTTTTTGTGTAATACCTCGTCTATTGTCTTCTCTGCTAGCCAATCTGGTGTGTAAAACTCACCTAATTGTTTTCTAACAAGAGGGTGTACCATATCTTGATAGAGTTCTTTTAAAATGTCTTCATCTATTTGGTCTAGATCATAAACTTCCATGTCTCGTAGTAATTTTTCAAAAATTTTACTTGTTCTTTGCCTTATAGTAATATACATTATCCATGTGAAAAAATCATCCTCGACAAAATTTCTAATTCCATATTGAGAGAAAATATTACCATACAGTATGGGCGGAATACTGGGATTTGAGAATCTACTCTGTCCGGACAATTTCATATAAACTAGCAGTTTAGCAAATGTTGAAACATAAGTGTGAGCAATAAATAAATTAATTTCATTCGGAGCATCACCATAAACGATTTCTAAATATCTAGACCAATTTTCATATTTCATTTTTACATGTCTGTCATCCTTAACTTTCTCAAATAATTCTAGTAATTCTTGTCTAATTACAGCATAGGTTGGGCTGTTAATTCCAAAGCTTTGTTTTAGATGTTCTGACGTGGGTATAATTTTTGTAGAAGTGAAGAAATATCCATCAAACCAATTAAAAATATCTTCAGGGGTAGAAGTTTCTAAATTAATTGCCCCAATCTCTTCAAGTTCTGTAACCACATCATTATGTTTTATCGGTTGATAGACTTTGAATAATATTCCATCATTTGCAATTCCAATATATTTTGAATCAGGGAATTTTTCATGATACGATTGAAAATATTTTATTAATTCCTCTTTTGCCTCATCAAGCCCTTTAGAAAGATCACGTTTGAATTCAATTAACATATTTCCAAATACAGCGTCGATTCTACCTTTTAATTGCATGACTTTACTGTTAATAGAAACTTCAAAATCTATCTCACTAGGTTTGATGCCAAAAACTTTCTGAATGAAAGATGAGAATGCCATAGATTTACTGTTTTCAGAATGTTTGTTTTTTACATCATCGATGTAGAGAGGCAGTTCTTTTTTGAGTACCTCTATAGGATCTGACAACCATTAAGTGACTAAGCGATAGGACTTAAGTTTATTCCAGATGATTTACTGAAAAATCAAATAGGTTAATTATAAGACGTACAAGTTTCTGTTATGAAAATTAATTCAATAAATGCCACAAAAATAGACACGTACATACAGGATCATCACGAATGCAAGCTAAAGTATCCAGAGAGAGTCAAGATACAAGACCAGATGGTTACACTCGATGTATATCGATTACCACTAAACCTGCTATTTTACAACGTGGAAAATGGAAGATTTGCTACAGATTATTTAGCCTTGAAAAAAAGACTTGGACGGGAGCTTAATTCAGAAAATCCAAAGGATGCCCAAGAAATTGAGAAAATGCTCAGAGAGTTAAATCCCTCAAGGACTGAGAGTCTAAAAAACAATCTTGAAGAAAACGAGCAAGTTTTACCCGGTCTTATCACTCATGATGGTTTTGTAGTAAACGGGAATCGAAGAATGTCAGTTTATTCATTATTAAAACAAAAAAATCCAAAATTTGGGTACATGAATGTTGGAAGACTTCCACCATCAGTTGATGAAGCAGATGTTTACAAGATAGAACTTGGTTATCAACTGGCAAAAGATGAAAAGCTAGATTACGGCCCAATTAATGAATTATTAAAAATTAGACAGGGAATAAAAGCTGGCCTGACCACCGAACAGGTAGCAAAGACAATAAATTACAAAGTTTCCGAAATCGAGGATGGTCTTGAGAGGCTTGCCTTAATACAAGAATATCTTGATTTCATTGAAGACCGGGAGAACTTTAAATCCGTTGAAGATTTTAACGAGCACTTTAAGGAACTTCAGAAATATTTGTCTGACGAAGTACAGAAGAACAAGTACAAGTGGGGACCACTTGACCTAATGAACATAAAACTAATTTCATTTGTGTCTATAAAAAATAATATCCAACATAAGGATCTTAGAAAATTTCCAGACATGGTGACCAATCCAAATATAAAACCAATCTTGATGACTGCAAAAGAATATGTAAAAAAAGACCAAACAAAAGCAGGAGAGATTGTTGATGTCTGCATTACCAGGTTAAAAGCAGAAGACGATAAAAACAAACCACTGAAACTACTAAATGCAGTACTTGGCAACCTAGAAGTTTTAGACTTGACAAATCCAGAAATCAAGAACGTTGAACCACAGACTTTGATTAAAAAAATCCTCTCATACATGGGAGACTTGCAGAAGATAGCAAGGGATTAACTTGCCAAATATTTTCATCGAGAATGATAAGATCAAGGTAGTACTTTCCAATGTAAAAAGTACCGATATTGATTATGAAATGAATTTATTTTTCAAGGGAGTGGGAGCCATATTTGACGAGCAAACAAATTCGTTTACATTTGAAAAACCACCAAACATGTCTACTCTTATCAAATTTATCTCAGATATCACAGAATTTTTCAAGATAAGGGGATTCAAGACCGACCTTGATCAAAACTGTGAAAATCTACTATCAAGGCAAAGCAAGATCGAACTTGACCTCGATAACGCCTACAAAGTAGGCACGGACATCAAAAGTTCTACAGATGTGGAACTGAATATGCCGGATATCTTCAAAAGGAAACTTCTCCCATATCAAAAAAAATCAGTAAAACATTTGCATGAGGTTGGAAATGCTGCAAATTTTTCAGTTCCAGGAAGTGGCAAAACAACAATATCGTATGGTGCATACGCATTACTCAAATCAAAAGGTATTGTAGAAAAAATCTTTGTTGTTTGTCCAAGAGCTGCATTTGTTCCATGGCTTGAAGAATTTGAAGGGTGTTTTGGATATCCACCTGACTCGATCAGACTAGAAGGTTCCAGAGTAGACTCTAATATTTTGCAAGATGTTAAGGATAAAGAATTAATCCTCTCTACATACATGCTTCCATTAAATCACTCGTATGCGGTAAGTACATTTTTAGAAAAATACAAAGTATTGATGATAATAGATGAATCACATAACATAAAAAGAATAGAGGGAAAGCAATCTAATGCACTTTTAGATCTTGCCCCATATGCAACAAGAAGATTCATCCTTACTGGAACACCTATGCCTCAGGGATGGGATGATGTATGGACACAATTTACTTTTCTTTGGCCAACAAACAACATTTTAGATCAAGCATTTGTTTTTAAAGAACATACAAGACTCAGAAACAACCTTGGGAGATACAAGGAAAAAATATATCCGCTATTTACAAGAATTTCAAAGAAGACACTCGGATTAAAAGAACCAAAATGGGAACAGATCAAGTACCCACTTGCACCAATTCAAAAACGTATTTACGATTCAATTGCACTGAAAATTTTTCACGAAATTAATAACATCAATGTCGAATCTGTTGACGAAGGAGGCAGGATGAGAAAATGGAGGAGAAATAGAATGCTCCGATTAATCCAAGCTGCGTCAAATCCCACGTTGTTGAATAAACCTGATACGGAATTTGACTTGGAGCCAATCTCATCTGCTGGCCTTGACGTATCGGAATTGATTGAAAAATATACGTCCTATGGAGAAATACCATCAAAGCTTCAAGAAGCATCATTGATGGCTCGCCAACTACTCAAAAAGGGTGAGAAAGTCATACTTTGGACAAATTTCGTCCATAACATAGACATGCTAAAAGACCAATTATTGAAAGACGTTAACCCCTTGTGGGTTGATGGAAGGGTTCCAAAGGATGAATCGGAAGATTATGAACACAATAGGGAAAAAGTAATTCAAGAGTTCAAAGAAGATTCCAATCCCAGAGTCTTCATAGCTACTCCTGCATCGTGTGCAGAATCAGTATCATTGCACAAGTACAAGGGCAAAACAGTATGCAAAAATGCAATTTACATCGATAGGACATACAATGCAGCACAATACATGCAATCATTAGATAGAATACATAGGATCGGAATGGATCCAGATACTCAAGTGACCTATTGGTTGTGTATTGCAATGGACACATATGACGTACTAATTGATCAGAAATTAAAAAAGAAAATTCAAAACATGTATGATCTTCTTGATGAAGATATCCGAGTAGATAGTTTCCATGTAACTGAAACTGAAGTCACAGATGATGAAATAAAAGAGAATTTCAATGACTTCAAGGAATACCTTAAATCAAAATTTGGAAATGCTGACTGATTTACGGGAAATCAATCGACTGATTATCGTAGTAGGTCAGATGACTATCAATGGAAAAGCCAAAAGAAAAGATGTCATAGAACAGTGCAAAAACATAGTATTAGGAGGACACATACCTGACCACGATACAACAATCAAGTTTTGTATTGACATGTCAATTATTGAAGAATCTAACGGTATTCTCAGCTTGTCCCCATTTGGGAATCACTTACTAAGATTAAATCATGATAACAATTATGATTTAAACAAAGACCAAGAACACGTCTTGATTACACAGTGTTTTTTTAGAGGATATTTTTTAGATAAGACGACTGATGTTCTAAAACAATTCATTCCGGACAATAAACTACAAACTTTTGTTTTTTCTTCAGATGATGAAGCCCAAATACAATGTGATCCACCTTTTCTTGCATTACTTAAACAAATTTCCTTAATTCAAGAAAGAAACCAAACACTCGTACTCAATCCAGCATATGCTGAACATGCATCAATATTATTGAGTACTAGGAGAAAAATTACCCTAGAAGAACTAGAAGAAAAACTAGAGTTAGACAAAATCATTGGGAGAATTGCAGAACAGGTAGTTCTCAAATATGAAAAACAGAGGCTTTCAGAAAAGAATGCCCCAGTTGAATCAGAACTTGTCCAAATAATAAGCAACACCAATGTAGATGCAGGATATGACATGGAATCGTTTGATGGAAAAACCCAGGATTTTCAATATGACAGATTCATCGAGGTCAAAGGTTCTACTCAAAAAGAGACCAATTTTTTCTGGAGTGCAAATGAAATCGATGTCGCAAACCAAAAAAAGACAAAATATTGGATTTATTTTGTATCAGGAATAAATGTTAATTTAGGAACGGCTAATGAAAATATTGAAATGATTCCAAACCCAGCATTGGAAGTCTTTGAAGGTACAAAATTTAATCACAAATGTGTAAAATTTCACGTATGGAAAAATTCTTCAAATCATCAGGAGAACAAGTCATGATAAATAATTTCTAGAAAATAAGAATCGAGTGAAGATCTACACTGGTAAGACTCAGCTACTATCTTGTAATAATTTCAGATAATTTACATCTACATCAGAGAGTTCATCTACCAATATGGGCTTTACGCACATGGTATTTTTTGATTATTTATCTACCATATTAAGTTCGCAGAGAATAGAGATAACGACAGAATTAGGTACTGAGATTATGTTGATAATAACAAAGAGAATAAGAGAGATTAAAGAAGGAATTTTCAAAAGTGGTTGACGATTTTTATTTTATTGCATATCGACTTTGTTAAATTCTAGTTTGCCCAAGTTTTCAGCTAGAGTCGCTCTATAGTAAGTAAACAATCCTGCCAATCGGTCAGATTTGAAATTAGTTATGTAGACATTTTCATCTCGTATTTTTTTAACTAACTCTTCCTTTACTAACGCAGCAAGACTTTTTTCTACTATCTCCTTTTGAAGTTTAGTAAAATTGGCAACATCCTCTAATTTCTGCTTTAATTCATAATTTGAAAGCATGCAATCTAACACTTTATCAGTTCCTTCTATGGAAAAGAGTCTCTCCAATGGAAGACTATACTTTGCAGATTTGCTTACTTGTCTTTGTGCCATAATGTCAAACACGATATTGTATTATTTAATGGTAGTTGAATCCTGCAAGCTTGCAACAAGGATTAATTATGTCTGTGACCTTCTCCACACACGATGCTAGGAACGAATGAGTGGATCAAAAGAATAGTTGAACGCTTCATAGAAAGAAGCTCTGAGGGCAGCTATAGTATTACTAATGTGCAAGATTTGATTAAGGATTTTGGTTATTTAGTAGATTCCAATTTCATGAAGGCTTGGAACGAGTTAATTTCTAAACAGATAATTTTTGAAATTGCTAGAGCGTCTGGAAAGGAGTTTCTATTAAATACTTGGGGAAAGACTGCCGAGATAAGAGAAATATTCAACAAGGAACCCATTCCTGAACGAGCAGAGAATGTAAAACCAGAAAAAAGTTACTTTGAAGGACTATCTGAGCATTATGCAATTACAACGGAAAATGCATGGCCAAATCAGGGAACATATTATTTTTCGACAAAAGAAGATGATCCTTCTCATTGGGTAGTAATATTTAGATCAAAACCAAATAAAAGACCTACAAGATATGATCTAGGTAGTATCAAAGATGAAGATTCACGAATTAGCAAAATGTGGAAAGTTATCGTTCAAGTTTGGCATAAAAATCAGAAACAGCCCATATATAAAAAACTGGCGGAAAATAAGGATCAAGTAACTTTTGGAAATAATAGACAACCAGCTGTGGCTGGATTCACTATTTTTGTTAAATTTGGATGGTTACAGGAGGTTTCAAGGAAAGGCAAACAGATCTTCTATAATATCATCGATGAAAAATCTCACCAAGAGATCCTAAATGGTAAAATTCCAATTTGTCCCAGATGTGGATCGCCAGCACCCGATCATTTCTGTCATTATTGTGACAGCCCAATTTAAGACACTTATTTTAGACGAGGGTTATTATGAAATTTACAGAAAAAGCTTAAAGCAACTTAATGCAATATATCGATATGACGACCCTTAGAATAGAAAAGCCAGAATTTGAAAACAGAATATACAATCAAAACTGTCTGGATGGAATGAAATTGATCGCTGACAATACTATCGACCTAATCATAACTGATCCTCCTTTTGCAATTAACTTCAAAGCTAAACGTGCTAATTACAATAGGAAAGAAAATAATGTCTTAAAAGGCTATAGTGAAATAAAACAAGAGGATTATGAGAAGTTTTCACATGATTGGATAAAAGAAGCACACCGTGTACTAAAAGACTCTGGCAGTATGTTTATTTTTTCAGGCTGGAATAATCTCAGAGATATTCTCAATGCTTTGAATGATGCAAAGTTTATTTTAGTAAATCACCTAATTTGGAAATATCAATTCGGCGTAGTAACTAGGAAAAGATTTGTGACATCACATTATCACTGCTTATTTGTTTGTAAAAATGAGAAAGAACGAAATTTTTATAGAAATTCTAGGTTCATGGATGGAAAGGCAAGATACAGGGATATGGAAGACGTTTGGGTTATGCCTCGTGAATATTGGACGGGTGAAAAGAAAACACCAACAAAGTTACCAACTGAGGTAATTAGAAAAATAATGCAATACGCTAGTATAGATGGTGATTTAGTTTTAGATCCATTTTTGGGTTCAGGTCAAGTTGCAGTAGTAAGTAAGGAAATGAATCGTAATTACATAGGGTTTGAGATAGTGCCAGAGTATGTGGAATTTGCACAAAAAAGACTGAACAACACAAAAAGACAATCTTTCATAAAGTGGGACTAACATGAAGCGAGGACATCCTTGCACCTTCAAATCCAATGGAAAACTTTCATGTAGGAACTGTTCTGTTAATGGCGAAGTAAAGCAAAAAAGAACAACTATGGTATCAGACAATGGATTTTTCTTTTGTTTACGTTGTTATCATGCTTTAGAACGACTATCTCACTAAATACAAAATCAATATCACCCCGATCCGTAACAGGGATAAGAAAATTTTCTGTCGCCCGCCATCTTAACAGAACCTTTTTGCAAAAGGTTTATCATTTCGAATCACTATTTTGAATTATAAAATTGGAAACATCCACTAAAAACTTGATTTTTGGCATGGACTTGGACCCGTTCGGAACTGCAAACCGGCAACCGCATTATAATTCAGGTTTAAGATTAGCCTTTTTTACTTAATTTTCTCTTAAAACGGAGTCAAAAAACTATACCGCTAAATGTGCTGACCCCGGCCCGCCACTATTGTGCATTATTTTGTAATCGTATACGTGGTTTGGTAATTGGTTTCAGTTTTGTCATATCAATTCTAGTATTACTTGTGAAAAAATCACATGAAAATTTTTAGTCAATAAGTTGTGCCTGATTAGTTTAATCTACATTTTCGATAGATATAATGGTAATTCTGTTTAGAAGCATGTCTTACAGAACTCGACCGTTCAGAAGACTATCTCAATGTTTTATTGTAGTATTGCAATAAGGGTGTGAGAGCTGGGCATTCTCAACAGTACCCATACCTCCCTCTGATTTTCTTTGGATATGATCGAACTGAATTGAATGAGAATGTATGTACCCCTTACAAATTTGACATTTTAATGCAGATTTTAAGGCTTGAGTTAAGAAAACTTCTGATTTCACTTCTCGGGTGAAATCTATCGCATCAGTGACTTTTTCTTCAACTTGAGTTGTGAGATATTTGAATTCTGGATCGTTTGTCAACTCCTTTACCATTTCCTCATTGCTTTTTTGTTCTTTTAGCATCTTTATTACTTTAAGATAAAAGTCCTTTACATGAGTGTGACTTCCAAGAGCACTTCTGTATCTTCTTACTATTTGTGGAATAAAGAAATCATAATCTATGAGAAATTTTTCAAATTTTTCACGAACACTTATGAAGTCTTTTGCAAGATTCTGATTTTCGAACTCCAACATTAACGCCACGGTTGCATAAAAGGAGGCAGACTTGTATCTGCCATCTCTCGAATAAAAGTAGACCGCAGGATGCAGTCCTAATGAAGAAGGATGATCACTGTTGATTCGACGTGCAACTTTTTGACAATTTCTAAGAAATTCTATTGTTTGTGTTCCATCTAGATCATCTAATAATGATTCATCATCTTCAGTTATTTTATTTACAATATTGACAAAATCCAAAATTAATGACAATGCATGTGTTGAAAAAATTTTGCCACCTAATGGTAAATCTAATGTTTTTATTGGATTCTTTAAAGGTGGTATAAACAGAATTTTATTTATTTCCTTTGCAATCTCTTCTGTTTGTAATTTGTTTTGTTGATTGAATATTGACCAATATTTATGACCAGTACCGCTTCTGATTATCGCTCTGGCAGCTAATCCGTTTGCCTTTTTGCGTTTTTGAAGTAGATAAATTTCAGTTTGGTTGATTGGAGCTGCAGACTGATTGATTTTAAAGAATGAAGCCTCTGCTTTTTCAGCATCTCCATCGACCCATTGTAATTGTAGAGCTAAAGTCCCTAATTTCATAGCTCTTTTCTGAATTGATTCATCTACTTTTTCAGGATGTTCTAATGCAAGTTTATAATCGCTATATGGACCAATCTTCTTGCGTATGAGAACTCTGGTTTCTTCTGCTATTTTTAACTGATCTTCTGAAATGACACCATCATAGAATTTTTTTGAAATTTCACCATCTCCATAATCATTATTTACCCATGCAGCAAGTGCACTAATTCTATGTGAGCCATCTAAAACAAATGTGTAGCTTCCTGCATTTCGCCAGAGAATTATTGCAGGTATTAAGTCGCCATCAACAAAACTTTCTATCAAGGCACATATTCTTTTTGGATCCCACTCATTTGTTTCTCTTTGAAAATCCGGTTTTCTTATTACATTGAAAAAGAAACTAGTTTTTTCTAAATCTCTTATTTGAATAGTTTGGGTTTTTCCGCCTCTACCACTATCCTCTATATCCGATACTTGAAAATCTTCTCTGGGAACTATTGCATCTAAATTGACCTTTGTCATTTTTCTTACGTTCTGTTTGTATATGCTGCGGTATAACTATTTTCCAACAACTCATTATGTAACAAGTCTTACAGTTTTTGAACTAACAGATAGTCCGAGTCCAAGATCTTTTGTTACAAAATTAACACAAAAAAGGCAGTAAACCTATTGAAGTGGCTACAAAACTTCTTCCCAATTTTTTATTATGATTGATAAAATACTAAGATATCTGTAGGAGATGCCTTATTTTACTAAATGATTCTATGGATGTTTCACCAAAAGGATAACAATTAAGAAATAATAATCTTCTTGATTCATTTTGCTTTATAACAATATCATTTCTTATCTTCTCATCAGCAAACAAAACTATACCCAAATCACAATTTCCATAATCAAGGTAAATTAACATTTGATTCACAATATTTGTGTCTGGAGAAGGTTCTTGTCCATCTTCTTCTGTTAACTCACCATATTTCATACACTTGGCATCCATTATTGCAAGTTCTTTTCCATCTTTTTTGATCAAAATGTCTGGAATTCTATTTATGTTGCTGACAAATTCTGGTTTTCCTAAGACCCAATTTCCTAATCTTATTTGATGATGATATTCTATCGAAAGTTTCAATTTTTCATTCACAAAAACTCCTGATGATTTTTTTTGTTCAAGAGGTTCAAATAAAGTAAGTATCTTGAAAAATATCCACATTTCATATATTCTATCTTCCGTAATAGAATCAAAATGGGGAGTAAGCGCTTTTCTCAAAGAATTGATAGGCTCATTCAAAATCCAGTCATAATACTTCCATTCTCTAATGAATTTAATGAGAGGACGATATTGATTTCTTATTTTTCCTTGATGTATTCTCGAGGAGATCTTTAAGATTAATTGTTCTATGTTTTCATAATTTAAAAGATAATTATCTACCAATTTTGATATAGTTCTATCCTTCAACAAAAATCCAGTAAAGTGGACTATTTGTTGTAGACGAGTCCCATGAAACTCTTTAAATTCCTCAATTGTTCCATCTCGTCCCTGTTGGAGGAACTTGGTTGCTAACAGGTTTATTCCAAGTAAAACTGCTCCCAAAAGAATATTCTCAGAAATAAAAATATCTTTGGTATTAACTGAACAAATTACATTTTGTGTACCTTGATTCCTTCTCAAGTTTCTAGTTTTTTGGAAATGTAATGTGCCTACTATTCTAGACAATTCTATGGATTTCGAATCATCTTCAAATGAAAGATTTGAAATTATATGTGGAAAATAATCCCAATAACGATTTAACAAATCCAAAAATCGTTCAACCTGAATTATTTCCATTACATCATATTCAATTCTGGTCGAATCATGTAGAAATAATTCATACCTCGAATCAGAAATAAGATATGATCTACAATGGCTTCGAATAAGATTGTAAAGATCAGATTTCATTTTTTCAATAGATTCATCGTCCAGATTTACACTTTTTAATCTGACATTATCTAGACTCATTTTTGTTATCTAACCAATTAGAAGCTTTTCTAAGTCGATTTAATGATAATTCTAACTCAGTGATAAAGGATTTGAAATAATTATTGTTGAGATGTGTATTGGCTATACCTAAAACAAATTCGATTGTTTCTCGGTCTAATCTATCAAATTGGGGTAAAACGTAATCACAGAGAGCATCATTAAGTGAAACCCATCTATAGTCATCATTTTCAGTGTCCATAGTAGCAGTAATTAGATATTTTATGACATCTATTGATGTCCTAACTCCAATATTCCGTTGCTTTCTGACAGCGTTGATAAATTTGAAATAAGCATCAATTTGCTCTTTACATTTTTCAAATTGACCGTCGGTTTTTGGTGATATCACAAATCTCTTAATTCTTTTCTCCACTACCTCTTTTTCTCGTGTTATATCAGGTGTAATTGGAACAAATGCAAATCTACTGATTAATCCATATGAAAGTTCAGTTAGAAGGAGATTTTTGTCAAAATCATTCATCGTACATATCATCCTAAAATTCTCAGGTATTGTTATTTTATCTTGAAAAACTATACTTTCGTTAGGTCTAAATTGTATTATTCCATGTTCAATCGCAAGAAACATTTCCCCAAATGCCTTATTCATATTAGCACGGTTGAATTCATCAATTAGCAACCATTTGTTTTCAGATATGGCATTTGTCACTACTCCAGGTTGAAATTTTTCCTTAAGGTCTAAACCCCCTACAACTTCATATCTACTCCATTCGTCAGATGCAACTGATTGTTTGATAGACTCATTTCCAGTCACTTTTTTACCAATTATTTTTAAGATGCGTATTGCAAGATCAGTTTTTCCTACTCCCGGAGGACCAACTAAAATTATGTGTTTACCTGCCTTTAGATGTAGAATTATACGTTTTACTACATCTCTATCAATAGCAAGTTCCTTTTCTGTATAAGGCATGAGGATTTCATCTATTGATTGTTCTATATCAAAAGACCAATTCTGTTGAGATGTTGAATTTACTTCAGAATAATCAAAGGGATATTTTTCTGATTCCCAATTTTTTAAATATTCAATAGTCGGCATTTTATCTTTAAACTCTGTATTTGTAAATTGTTTTCGCAGTTTTAGATTTATCAAATCATCAGTTGCATCATCTAAATGCATTTGCCTAGCTCTTGAATTTCTAAAAAGATCAGCCGAAGCCCCTTCAATTGTTTTTTCAACTTTTTTTACAGTTATTTTTAAACCAGCTTTTCTTCCTATCATCTTGGCGTATTGCCAGACCATCTGTCTATTAACATTGAAGAGTAAATCGTTTTCTTCCATTCCATCAATATGATGCTCCAGATAGGGTATATCACATGGTAATATGGTGGCTAAATCGTTAGGATTTCTTGAACCACCTACAAAAATCAGATTATTTTGCAAATCTAAATCTTTGACTCTCAGCTTCAGAGCCTCTTCTTTTATTTGAAGAGCACTTCCGTATAGAAGTCGGTAGAGAGTTTGAAATCGTTCGGCATTCATTGGTGACCTACCTGTATCTGTCTGGAAAGGGCTTGCCTTTGGAACAGCCTCTAGAAACTTTGCAAAATCTTGATTAAGAATGAATTTAATTCCTGCATATTCATCCTCTATTTTCTTTAATTCTTCTTGTATGTTTTCTTTAATGTCCTTTGATTTGAAATCTTTAATTTTTTGTTCACATAATTCTACAACCTCTTGTTTTTGTTCATTATTAAAATTCTGATATCCATTAAGTGAAAAGTGGTCACCTTTTTGTTTTAGTATTCCATTTTCTTTCAAGACTTCGTATAGTGGCAACCATTCATGATCAAAATAAGGATTGCCTTGATGGTATGCCTTGATTTGATCCGAGAGTATTTTTCTAGATGAAGCGCCTTCCGTTTTGATAAGGGTAGTGATTACCAGAGATTGATAAATTGTAAGGGGCTTCATTCTGTTTAAAATATAACTTTTTAACTTTTGAAAAGCGGTTAGGTTTACTTTTTCAAATTCAACTTCTTCTGTGTGAAAATGCACGCGAGTCACTTTCCAGCCAGCTTTCATAATCTCCTTTGCTAATGAATAACCACTCTTAAATGACCACCACGAATCTTTATCATAAGCAGGTGGAGGTAGAACACTCCCGATTATTCTTTCGATCTCTTTGATAGTACTTTTGTAATAATCATCATTAAAATTTTTTAAGAAATTTACGAACGGTGCATATGTTTTTTTCATGGAAGATCATAAGTGTACCACTATAAAACCTTAGAAGTAGACTATGGAAGAAAATGACACCTGACAATACACGCCTCTAGTTTGTTATGAATTGATAGTGATTAATGGTTTGATTTCAGTTAACTACCGTTGTTGTTAGGTGAGATTCAGTATCTTATTTATCTCATGATTGTTGCAGTTTTGAACTATCAAAATCAAACGGTATTTTAGCTTCATTGAGATATAATTCGTTGATCATCTCAAAAATCTTAGTAGGTGCCTTCTTTGGCGAGCATTCTATAACAAAATACAATGCTTTGTGCCTGAAATTATTTAGTCTTACAGGTTTGCTGCACACTCATCAGGATCTTGTATTTATTTACCAAAACAAAAAAACACCATGTGAAGTAAGTTTTAAAAGTATGATATACGAAAAGACGTTATTCATGAATTATGAGCTCACAGTAAGGTCAGGCTCAGAGTCACTGAACATATGAATGTCTAATCTTTTTGCAAAAGGTTTATCATTTTGAATTACTATTTTGAATTATAAAATTGGAAACATCCACTAAAAACTTGATTTTTGGCATGGACTT
>Ga0307374_10004694_pt1 | contig 22610 bp, 23 predicted proteins | sample OX3MG_FD_202532 | JGI IMG/M metagenome (GOLD analysis project Ga0307374, IMG submission 202532) | Soil microbial communities from Risofladan, Vaasa, Finland - OX-3 | ecosystem: Environmental > Terrestrial > Soil > Coastal area > Acid sulfate soil | place: Finland: Risofladan, Vaasa | collected... | reverse complement strand
GAGCCCCCAGCGGGGGCTCGCCCGCCCCGGTGCTGATACAAAATCGTCGAGAGTGCGCGGATTGCCGGCCTCGGCTCGGGGCCTCCCAGGAGGCCCGGCGGTGCTGAAGCGTCATTCGTTAGGATTCGAGCATTACCGAGCGATGACGGTGGCGGCAGGCGCCGCCCAGACCTTTAGGAGGACCCCGTATGACCCGCCTCGCCAGTGCACTCCTGCTCGCCTTGACCCTGGGACTTGCCGCCTGCGGCGGCGGCGGCGGTGCCGCCTCCGGCCAGCCCAGTGGCAGCGTCAAGGTGGTTATGACCGACTACAAGTACAGCCCCTCCACCCTGACCGTACCCAGCGGCAAGGTGACCTTCTTCCTGGTCAACCAGGGCAACACCAGTCACGACATGGTGATCGACGATTCCAGCGGCAGCCAGGTCGCCAAGAGCGATCTGGTGACACCAGGCAACTCCGCCACCTTCACCGTGGCGAACCTGCCCAAGGGCAGCCTCACGTTTTTCTGTGACGTGCCCGGGCACCGCGAGCTGGGCATGCAGGGGACGCTGACCGCGAGCTGAGGCCGAAGCGCTCGAGCTTGAGCGCTACTCCCGGTAGCGGTAGACGATGCGGCCCCGGGTCAGATCGTAGGGCGAGAGCTCGACCCTGATTCGGTCGCCGGGAGTGATCCGGATGAAGTAGCGCCGCATCCTGCCCGCGGCGTACGCGATGAGCTTGTGGCCGTTCTCGAGTTCGACCTCGAACATCGCGTTGGGCAGGGCCTGGCTCACCACCGCATCCAGGACGACCGCCTCTTCTTTCTGTGGTTCCTCGGTCCGGACTCGGACTGTCCGGCGGCCGCCGCGGCGAGAGGGGGAATTCCTGGGAGCCAAATCGCTGTGAGTGTAGCGAAGATGGCCACCCGGCCCGCTTTAGGCAGGCGCGGGCGGTGCCGGCAGGCGCTGGTAAACGGTGTCCACACCAGAGCTGTACACGACCTCGTAGCGGCGATGCAGCAGGCCGTCGATCTGGGGCCACTGCTGCAGGCCCTCGGTCGAGGTCACGATCAGATCGGGCGCGAGCTCGCGGACCTGGGCCGCAACGTCGGCTCCCGAGCCCATCAACACGACGTCGTTGTAGATTGGCGCGGCTCGCATCTGAACCTGGAGGTTGGCGAGCAGGTAGGGCCAGGCCGACGAGGACCAGAGCACGGTGCTGGCACCGGCCGGCTCCTGCTCGAGGATGAAACGCGACACGGCCTGATCGGCCGGCGCATTGGTGGAGTTGAAGCGCAGCTGCCAGACGGACTGGGAGGACGTGAGCAGGGCTCGGGGCCAGAGCAGGTAGGCCTGGGTGGCGACGTCCTCGAAGGGCGTCGGCGATGCGAGCACGCCGAGGACGGCGAAGGCGGCGCCGAGGGGTAGCGCACGCCGACCCCAGCCCGCCAGACGGGGTGGCAGAGAGGCTCCACCCAGCACCAGCGGCGCGGCGACCGGGATCCAAAAATGGGGGTAGGGGCGGTTCGCCAGCGCCACCACCCAGAGGGTGGCGCTGGCCCAAAGGAACGCGGCCCACATGGGATTGGCGCTGCGGCGCAGGAGCACCGCGCCCGCTGCCGCCAGGGGTGGGCAGACGATGAGCAGGCCCGTGATCACGCCCGAGCGCGGAGCACTGTACTGGGCGTAGCTGCGATAGAAGCCGACCAGCGAGAACCAGACCTCGCTCCCGCCGGCCACGGCCAGCGCCGGGCCGAGCCAGGCGGCGACCGCCAGGGCAAGGCCGGCAAGATGGAGTCCGAGCTCGCGATAGGTCCGGCCGGGAACCACCATCAGGACCCAGAACAGCGCCGCCTCGTCGGCCAGAACGGTCTGTTGGAAGCCCAGACCCAGGCCGAGCAGGATGCCCGACGCCGGCGCCCAAAGAGCCCCCCAGCGACCGCTCGGTGGCCCGCCCTGACAGAGCCGCCAGAGGATCAGGGCACCAGCGCAGGTCACCGGCGCGACGAGCAGGCTCTCGGGCACGGCGATCTCGGCGTTGAGCGCGGGCAGACCCAGCAGCAGTGCGTAGCCGGCGCTGGCCAGGAGCGCCCGCCAGCCGCCGAGAATGCTCCGGCTGAGCGCGATCACGGCCAGGAGCGCGATCAGGCCGCTAAAAAAGGTGAGAACGTGCAGGCCCCACTCGCTGGGCCCGAACACTCGCTGCGCGGCCGCCACGGACCAGATCTGCAGCGGTGGCTTGTTGGTCCAGGCCTGGCTGTACAGGGCCGAGCCTCCGAGTGCCTGCCGCGCGGTGACTGAATAGCCCGCTTCGTCGGTGTACCAGTAGGGCTCAAAGAAGCTGGGCAGGCGGACGAGCGCGTACAGGACCATGGTCAGGGCCTGGAACTGCCAGGTGAACCACCGGCGCCCCGCCCGCCCGTGGAGAGCGGACAGAGCCCCGGACACCTCCGTGGCTATGAGGCTGGACCGCCCTCGGCGTTCTCCTCGGCTTGCGCCTCGGCGCCGACCTCGCCGCCCTCGAGCAGCCGGGGCCGGAAGGCGCGGCCCTGGGGCGAACGCCGCCCCTCGCGCCAGTCGACGTCGGGGGCGCCCAGGAGCTCGGGCCGGATCCGGCGTCGGCGGCGCTCCACGGTGGTGATCACCGACTCGATCAGCGTCGATCCCAGCAGGTGGGGCTCAAGGCCCAGGTCGAGCAGGGCCTGGTGCTTGGCGGAGTAGAAGTGATCCTCCAGCTCGACCCGGGGATTGGGGACGTGATCGATCTGGGTTTCAAGGCCGTGGGCGGCGCGGGCCTCCTCCACCTTGTGGGCGAGCTCGAGCACCGAGAACTGTTCGGTGAACTGATTGAAGACCCGATACTCGCCCGGACCGGCCGGATTGTCCAGGGTGATGCGGATGCAGGCCAGGGTGTCGCGAAGATCGAGGATGCCGCGGGTCTGTCCCCCACGACCGTAGACGCTGAGGGGCCGGCCGAGCGCGGCCTGGGTGCAGAAACGGTTCAGCACCGTGCCCCAGACGGCGTCGTAGTCGAACCGGGTGGCGAGATCGGGATCATCTCCGATCTCGTCGCTCGTGGCCCCGTACACCACGCCCTGGTTGAGGTCGGTCGAGCGCAGCCCCCAGGTCCGGCAGGCGAAGTGGATGTTGTGGCTGTCGTGCACCTTGGACAGGTGGTAGAAGCTGCCCGGCAGCTTGGGAAAGGGCAGCCGGTCGCTCCGGCCCTCGTGCTCGATGGTGATGAACCCCTCTTCGATGGCGATTCCCGGCGTCCCGTACTCCCCCATGGTGCCGAGCTTGATGAGATGGGCCTGGGGCGCGTACTCGCGCATCGCGAAGAGCAGATTCAAGGTGCCGATGACGTTGTTGTACTGGGTCAGAGCGGCGTGATAGCGATCGATCATGGAGAAGGGGGCGCTGCGCTGCTCGGCGAAGTGGACGATGGCGTCCGGCCGGTGGTCGCGGATGAGAGCGCTCAGTCCCGCAGCATCGAGCAGATCAGCGCGCTGCCACAGAATCTGGCGGCCGGTCACCTCGCGCCAGCGACGCACCCGCTCGGGCATGCTCCGGATCGGAACCAGGCTCCCGGTGCCACCCTTGCGGTCCCAGCGCCGTCGCACCAGGCTGTCGGCGGCGATAACGTGATGCCCTTGGGCGGAGAGGTGAAGGCTGGTCGGCCAGCCCAGGTAGCCGTCGGCTCCGAGCACGATCACGGTCTTGGCCCGCTTTGATTCCATCATCTTCCTCCGGAGGCTCTTAGGCCCCCATGACCGCGGCCGCCGGGCGCCCGCGAAAACTCTCGTAAGTCAATTTGAGCCCCTGGTCAAGGGGGGTCTGGGCGCTCCAACCGAGGCGCCGCGCGGCCAGACCCACGTCGAGCTGGACCGAGCGCACCTCACCCGGGCGCGCGGGCTGATGTTCCACCTTAATGTTCCGGCCGGACTGTTGGACGAGTTCGCCCACGACCTCGCGCACCTCGGTGGCACGGCCGCTGGCGATGTTGATCACGCCGTCGGCGCGGCGCTCGGCAGCGGCCAGGACGGCAGACGCGACGTCCTTAACGAAGACGAAGTCGCGGGTCTGCAGGCCGTCACCGCGGACCAGTGGGGGCTGGCCCTCGAGTAGTCGCCGACTGGTGATGGCCACCACACCGGCCTCACCCGTACCATCCTGGTAGGGTCCGTACACGTTCCCGAAGCGAAGCGCACAGGAGCGCAGACCGTGACTGCGCTGGAACATGCCGAGGTAGACCTCGCCCGCCAGCTTGGCCGCGCCGTAGGGGCTCAAAGGGCGGGCGAGATGTCGCTCGGAGGTGGGCCGGCGCTGGGCGTCCCCGTAGACCGCCCCCCCTGAGGAGGCGAAGACCAGATGCTCAACGCCCACATCCACGCAGGTCCGCAGGAGCCACGCGGTCACGACCACGTTGGCCTGGGCGTCGCCGGCCGGGTCCCGCAGGGAGCGGGAGACGCCACCCTGGGCGGCCAGGTGTACGGCGGCCTGAGGCTGAAAGCGCGTGATCTCTCCCCGGGACTCGCCCGAGGTGAGCTCAAACGGGATCAGACCGGCCGGAGCCGGCAGGGGCTCGCCACAGGCATGGCGGAGGTCGTCCACGACCAGCACCTCGTGACCGGCGTCCACCAGCAGGCGCACGCAGTGGATTCCGATGAACCCGGCGCCACCGCTGACCAGGACCCTCACGATCCCGGTGCCCGCGATACCGGCGACCAGGTGCGGGCGAGTTCTGAGCGAAGCCAGAAGAGCTCTCGCAGCGCGCGCAGGATGGGACGCAGGCGTGCCCCCGAACGCACCCCGGCCATGCGCGGACGATGCTCAACCGGCAGCTGGAGAACGGTGAAGCCGCAGAGCTGGGCCTTATAGAAGAGCTCGGTGTTGAGCAACGCGGAGCGCGCCCGCAGCGGGGACGCGGCATCGAGCAGGCGGCGGCTCATGATCTTGAGCCCGCAATCGACGTCGCGCCTCGAGATGCCGAAGACCACTCGCACAACGCGGTTCAACACGAAGCTGATGCAGCTCCGATAGAGGGGGTCGGCGCGGTGCACGCGCACCCCGGCCACCAGATCCGCCCGGCCCAGCTCGGCGGCCAGACGGATCAGATCCTGGGGGTCAAACTGGCCGTCGCCGTCGATGAAAGCGATGTACTCACCTCGGGCTGCGCGCAGGCCGTCGGCCACGCTCAGTCCGTATCCCGACTTCACCTGGTGGCGGACCACACGCAGGGACTCTCTCCACTCCCCCAGTGCGCGGCTCGCCACGTCCGCACCCCCGTCGCTGCTGCCGTCGTCGACCAGGATGATCTCGAAGGAGGCCGCGATCAGGGGCAGCTCGCGGGACAGATCCTGCATCAGGGGCCCCAGATTGGCGGCCTCGTTGTGCGCTGGTACGATCAGACTCAAAAGGCCGGGCAGGGGCGGGGCCAGGGCGAGCGCGGCAGCGTCGCGGACCGGGGTCAGCGTTCCCATGTTATTGCCCACACTACCCAGCCCGCCCCTACCGCCCTGCAAGAGCAATGAAAGAAAGTCCCAAGATCGGCCTCGTCCGCCCCGCCGGGCGGCGGCTTTAATGTGCCCCAGATAGGGCGCTCCGGCCACCGCCTCACCCAGCGTGGCGCCCGCCGCACGGTGGCTGAGCAGGGCGTAGACCGCGATCACCAGCGCCGACAGCAGGGCGTAATCGCCCGGGCCGTCGGGTTGGGCTGCCGCGCCCAGGCCCCGCACCAGCAAGCGCAGGCAGGTGATGAAGGCCGCGCTCACGGCGAGATCGACGAGGAGCGCCAGGGGCAGACGGGAGGGTTGGCCGGAGGGGAGCCGGCGTGCCCGGGGGGCCCACAGGCTGAGGGCGGCGTAGCTGGCCAGGCCGAGGGTGAACAGGAGTCCCAGCTCGAGCGCGAAGTGGCTCAGCCGGCCCAGGTAGGGCTCAGAGCGCCGACCCAGAACCCAGCCCAGGGTGGTGACGGTTCCGATCCAGATCGCGGCCGAGGGCACCAGGGCCAGGACGAAGGTGCGGGGCGCGATCCCGATCGAGCCCGCCACCAGGTTGGTGTAGACCCGCATGCCCGGGACCAGCCGACCTGCGAACACACCCCCCAGGCCGAAGCGGCGCAGAACTCCGGCGGTTCGCTCCAGAGCCGCCTCGGCACCCAGCCGGCGAGCCAGGCGCTGCAGACCCGGGCGGCCCAGGCGCCGGGCGATCAGAAATCCGGCCACGGCCCCGACCATGTCGAGCAGGAGGAGGGTGGGCAGGAGCAGACGCGGATCGGCGACCCCGGTCGCGATCAGGGCCCCGGCGGCCAGGAGCAGCGCGTCGGCCGGGAACATGGGCAGGGGAAGCCCCATCTCCTCCACGAAGAGCAGGACGCAGATCAGGGCCGAGGGAGCCAGGCCCGGGGATGCCCGCATCTAGGCCGGTGCGGCTGGTGGCGGGCAGGTCAAGCCGCGCGCACCCGTGCGCTGCGCTCGAGGGCAGACCGGTAGTGGTCCACGAGCTCGCCCGTGACCTCCCTCCAGCCGGGCACGCGGCGCCGGGCGTCGGAGGCGATGTCGTCACGCGAGGGCCGCGCGACGAGGGCGCGGCGGACCGCCGCCAGCGCCGCTGATCGGTCCTCGAAAGCGGTGGTCTCAGTCCCCGGCGCCCCCCCCAAGACCTCCTCGCTGACCCCGCTGCGCTGGGCCAGTACGGGGACGCCGCAGGCCCTGGCCTCGAGCATCCCCAGGCCCAGGGTCTCGGTGCCGGAGGGAGATAGGAGGAGGTCGCCCGAGGCGTAGGCGGCAGCCAGCTCGACGCCCTGGAGCGAACCCATAAAGCTGCTGTGGGTCCCGGCGAACGCGCGCTCCAGGGCGGGGCGGTGGGGCCCGTCACCGACCAGGCAGAGGTGGAGGTCGTCCTGCCGCGCCAATTCGACCAGATTTTCGATCCCCTTCTCCGCCGCCAGGCGTCCGACGTAGAGCAGGAGGTGGCGCCGCCCGCCGCTCGGGTCGAGGCGGCGACGCAGAGCGGGCGAGGCGCGTCCAGGCTGGAAGAGGTCAAAGTCGACAGCGCCGCGCCAGATCCCCACCGGACCACCGGTCAGGGCCGCGACCTCGGCCGCAGCGCTGGCCGAGGTGGCCAGGTTCACAGTCGCCAGGCGGTGAGCGCGCGCGATCAGCGCGCGCGCCGGGCGAGCGGCGAATCCGAGGTGGTAGAAGTGGGCGTAGCGGTCGACGCGGGCGTGATAGGAGCAGACCAGCGGCACCCGCAGACGGCGCGCCAGACGGATACCCGACCAACCCAGGAGAACGGGGTTGACCACGTGCACCAGATCCGGGGGGGGCGAGCCGAGATCGCTCGCGACTCTGGGCCAGGGCAGGCCCCAGGGCTGGCCCCCGTAGACGAACGGTAGGCGCAGCGCCGGGGCGAGGTGAATCCGGGCGGCGGATCCCTGCTCGCATCCCCGGGGAGCGAGGAGGCTGACCTCGTGCCCGCGGCGGGCGAGCTCGTCCAGGGTCTTGGTCAGCCTGGTCACGACTCCGTTGCGCGCCGGCAGCCAGGTCTCGGTGACGAGCGCTATGCGCATGGGCCCGGCCGCGCGCCCGATCGCCGCGCCCCGGGGCGGGGGCAGAACACCTGACTTCAGCGGGGAGGGCGCGGCCGCGGGGCTGTCGCCCGCCAGCGCTCGATCCACGTGCCCCTGACTGCCGAATCCGTCGATCCCTGCGCGAGCTCGGTCACCGCTGCCTCCACCCGGGCCGCAAACGCCCTCGAACCCTCGGCGGGGGCCGGTTTCAAGGGCCGCCCGATGGTGATCCGGGCCGGCGCCGGCAGGGGCAGGCGCTGACCCTTGGGCATGATGCGATGGGAGCCCGAAACGTGCATCGGGATGACCGGGGCCTTGGTCTCCGTGGCCAGGTGCCCGACCCCAGGGCGGAACTCCTGCAGGCTGCCGTCGGGTGAGCGGGTGCCCTCGGGGAAGACGAGCAGATTCCAGCCCGACCGGAGCAAATCGCTCGAGCTGTGCAGCACCGCCGAGGGCCCCCCGGTGCGCGAGAACGGAAAGGTGTTGAGTCCAAGGCTGACCAGACGTCCCAGCCACGGGCGCCGGTACCAGTAATCGGCGGCGGCCGCAACCACCGTGCGCTCGCGGGTGCGCTGGGAGAGCGCGTAGAGGAGCAGGTGGGTGTCGGCGTGGCTGACGTGGTTGCTGGCCAGGATGGCGGGCTGCTCCAGATCTCGAACCCACTCCGATCCCACCACCTCGGGGTCTGCCATGAGGCGGGTGAAGGGGAGCAGCAGTCCGCGCTGGATCAAGAACCGAAGCGAACGCACCGGCTCGGCCCGGGCCCAGCCCAGGTTCGAAGCCCGATCGGGAGCTCCCGGGGCGGCGGCGGGCCAGGATGCAGGTCGGGGGCGGCCCCAGCGCCAGCCGCGGCGCATGAGGTCGAGGTCGGACAGGGGGCCGCTCGGCATCGCTGCCTCAGCTCACCGACGCCAGGAGCAGTGGCGGGGTGCGCAGGTGGGTGATGCTGGGCCAGCGTCCGACCGTCTGCTCGGCGATCTCGAGCGCGTCCTCCAGACTCGAGGCGGCCTTAAAGCCGAGACGGTGGACCACGTCTCGCTCGCCGCCCACCACCACCACCTCAGCCACGTGCTGGAGCGCGTGCGCCGCCCAGTACCAGGCGTAGAAGGGGTGGACGCCGTGATAGGCGTGGGAGCGGCGGTAGAGCTGGCGGTACCAGGGATCCTCGGCGAATCGCGCCTCGTAGCGCTCTTCGATCAGGGCGGGGTCGGTGGTGTCGGCCAGAACCTCGTCGTAGAAGTCGATGTAGCTCGGGTGCTGGACGGAGTCGAACTCGTATCGGCAGGGGTGCTCCATGATCACCACTCCACCCTGGCGAACCACCGGCCGGCCGCGGTAGAGGTTGAACAGATACCCCAGCCCCAGGCAGACGACGAGCACGGGGTTCAAAATCGAGTTGACGTTATAGGGACCCAGGTAGGGCAGGCCCATGGTGACGATGTCGGTCTGGCCCTCGACCTCGACCAGCATCTGCCGGCGCACCGCCTCGAGGGTCTTCTCATGCACCTGATCGACCTGACCGGCGTTGACGCCGGTCAGTCCGTAGGGCGCGCGCATGGAGTGGAACACCGCGCGCTTGACGTTGGCGGGGGCCCGGTCGGTGAGCTGCTTGAGGGCGAAGAAGGCGGCCTGATCGGTCATGGTCCAGTCGGTTTCCCGCTTCTGCAGAAAATTGGCCGCGGCCGGAAAGGAGTGGTTGTTGACGCTGGTCTCGATGTGGAAGACGCGGACGTGATCCTCGATCACCTGACCCTGACGGATGCAGGCGTGGTGGAGGGCGGAGTCGGGAGGGTTCATGTAGGAGCGCGAGCCGAGCAGCGTGTGCACGTTGTGATGGGGCTTGACGCTGCGATAGCTGCCCAGTCCGGTGGCCATCGACTTGTGGCCGCCGTCCATGGGGACCAGGGTCAGGTTGACGTAGACCACCAGGTCGGACTCGGCCGCACGCCGGTTCAGCGTCACCTCCTCGCCCTGGGAGGTGAGGCCGATGAGCACATTGCCCTCGGGATCCTCGGCGTCGTGGTTGTAGAGCCGGTCGGGGTAAAAGGTGGTGAAGATTCGATCCCCCACGATGTGGCGGATCTCGTCCGCGGTCATGCGGCGGTGGAGGCTGTTGGCGGCGATGATGTGGATGTCCTCCACCCCGGCCTCGGCGGCGAGTTCGATCACCTCCTCCATGACCAGCTGGCGCACGTCGGGCTGGGCCATCGGGGGCAGCGGCAGGGAGATGTCGTCGAAGGCCAGGGTCAGCTTCATTCCCGCCCGCAGCTGGGACTTGAGCGGATCCTCCTCCAGGGGGTGGCTCAGAGCCCGCCGGATGGCGCGCTCGGGGTGACCCAGCGGCTCCAGTGGATCGGGCGGGTAGAGCACCCGGCTGCCCAGCGGAAGACGTTCCAGACGGAACCCCTCCCCGAAGTGGAAGAGCGTCGGAGGAGTGTGGCGATCGACCTCTAAGACCGCGCCTGGGCGTGCCATCAGACTCGCAAGTCTCGCAGATCGAAGGCCACCTTCACCGCGCCCAAGGACCCGGCCCCCAGTGCATAGGCGATGGCACGGCGATACTCGGTCAGGCCGAACGTGGGCCCCACCAGCTGTTCCAGGCCCAGCTCGCCGGCCATGCCGAGGGCGATCTCGAAGCTGCTTCTACCGTCCGCCTCCAGGCCATAGGCGTAGGCACCCATCACGTTCAGCTCGCGCTGCCAGATCGGGGCCCAGTCGACGCGCTCCTCGCCCGGCATGCCGACCGCCACCAGGCGTCCTCCGGCGCGCGTGAGGCGGGTCGCCTGATTGAGGCCTGAGGCCGAGCCGGTGCATTCGAAGCTGACGTCGACCCCGCCCAGCAGAACCGGGGCGCCCGCACCCTCCAGGCGCCGGGCGCCGGTCTGGAACCTGACGCGCGAGATCGCCTGGTCCGGCGTGACTACCTGGTCAGCTCCCAGACGGCGCGCCTGCTGGCTCTGGAAGGGGTGCTTGGCGACCACGATCAGACGCCGCGGCGGACAGAGCTGGCGCACCGCGGCCACGGTCAAAAGCCCGATCGTTCCAGCGCCCAGGACCAGCGCCGTGTCGTCGGGCCCGGGGGCGCCGCGGAGGGCGGCGTGAACGGCGCAGGCCAGGGGTTCGATCAGCACCGCGGCCTCGTCCGTGAGCCCCTCGGGCACCGGGTGGAGCTGGCTTGGGTGGGCGACCAGGACCTCGCCCCACCCGCCGCCGGTGGAGGCGCAGTAGCCGGTCTGGAGTCCGCATTCGATGCTCCCCTCGCTCAGGTTCTCGCAGCGCCCGGGCCAGCCCCGTAGGCATTGGACGCAGGGCGGATCGAGCCCGCGCGCCAGGCAGCCCAGCGCCGGCTGGACCACCACCCGGGTGCCGTCATCGAGCACCCCCACCACCTCGTGCCCGGGGATGAAGGGGTAGCTGGTCAGAGGGTCGAGGTAGAGCGAGGCGTGGCCGGTGATGGCGGCGGTGTCGGATCCGCAGATGCCGGCCAGGCTGGGGCGGACGCGGACCCAATCGGCCGTGGGCAGGACCGGCTCTGGAACATCGCCCAGGTGGAGCATGGCGAGCTCGGAGGTCGCTGCCGCGGCGCGGCCGCCGGCGGCGCGGACGAAGGCGAATCGGGGCAACGAGCGATGGTAGGTCAGAGCCAGCATCAGCCCCGCACCCCCTCTTTGTAGTCGGCGCTGCGGGGATCGGGGATGGGCAGGCGGCGGTTTCCGCGCGCCATGCGCCAGCGCTCGATCCGCCATCCCCGCTGGCTGGCGAGCTGGGACAATCGCGCGTCCGGGTTGACCGCTACCGGGGATCCCACCAGCTCCATCATGGGCAGGTCGGAGAGGGCGTCGGCGTAGGCGAAGCTCTCGGCGAGATCGATTCCTCCGGCGGCTGCGTACTGCTGCAGCAGCGTGGCCCGGGCCTCGCCCGCGGCCGGCGGTCGTTCCAGATCTCCGGTCAGGAGCCCGTCGCGGCGCAGAAGCCGGGCGCAGTCGAGTTCCACCCCCAGCAGCTCCGCCAGGGGTTCGACCACCACGTCCAGGGCGCCGGTCAAGAGCAGCACCCGGTGGCCGGCACGCTGGTGGGCCCGGATCCGGCGCACACCCTCGGGATAGATGCGACGCAGGGTCACCTCCTGCAGGGCCTCGCGCCCCAGGCGCCGGATCTGTTCGTCCTCCAGTCCGTCGTACTCGCGATAGAAGCTGCGCTGGAACTCGGCCCTCGAGCGGCGCTCGAGGTAGAGCCAGCGCGGCGCCTTGCGCGCCATGTCGGCAAAGAAGGCCGGCCACTCGCTGAGCGGGCTGTTCTGCAGCCTCATCCAGAAGAAGTACTCGATGACGTTGGTCTCGACCAGAGTGCCGTCGACGTCGAACACCGCCACCACGTCGGCTCGGCCCTGGCGGCGCGCGATCGCGGTCTGGATCACCTCGCTCTCCGGCTCGGGCCGGGTGCGCCCGCTCGGACCCGGCCCCGGACGCGGACCCGTCTCCGCCCGCGCCATCCGGATCACGGTCGGCAGATGGACGTCCTGGAAGTAGTGATGCCAGTCGTAGAGCTGGGGATCGAAGGGGAAGACGGCCTGGTCGGCGGCGGGCAGAAGGTCCCAGAGCCCGATCAGGTTGCGGGTGTCGTAGATGGCGTCGACCTCGGTGTAGACGCCGTAGAGCTCGGACAGATTGACCGCGCGCTCCAGGCGCCCGCGCTGATCCTGGAGCTGGTCCGACCAGCGGGTGGCCGAACTGCCCAGGGGCAGGCGCTCCACCAGTCCCTGGAGCGTGCTCACCGCGCGCAGCGCGATCCGGCCCCGCGCAGCGAGTTCGCCCCGGCTGGGAAAGGTCCAGGTCGGAGCCCCAATGGCCTGGCCGAAGCGATCGCGCAGCGGATGGGCGGTGAAGTACTCGCCGCACTCCTCATAAATGTCGCGGAAGCGGAGCGGATTGCGGGAACCCGAAGCCACCTGGTAGATGCGGGGGGTCGTATCGGGCGGCGGCGAGGCGGCCACCGCCAGGACCGCGTTCACCACCAGGTCGACCGGGATGATGTCGAGGATGGAGTCGGGCAGGCCACTGAAGTCACTCAGGGTGGCCCTCCCGAAGGCGAGGATGATGGGCTCGGCCATGCGGAAGCCCTCGAGCCAGCCGGGGAAGGGCTCCTTCAGCGCGCTCTCGACGATGGAGGGACGCACGATGGACAGGGGCAGCTCCCCGTGGAGCTCGACCACGGCGTGCTCGGCCAGGGCTTTGGTGAAGGAATAGACGTCGGTGAACCCGAGCGCGCGGGCCTGGCTGCGTCCACGTTCGACCAGCCGATCCTTCACCCAGCGCTCGCGCAGACGCTCCACCGTGCGCGCCTGTGCCGGCACCCCGGCCGGGCCCATGCGCTCGCGGGCGTCGCGGCGGAGGCGGTCCAGGATCTCGGGCCGCCGGCTCTCCTCCTCGACCGCCGGCCTGAGTCCGCTCAGGACTGAGGCCTCGTGACGCCAGTTGTATCCGGGATCGAGCGCCGGCTCCTCCAGCACCAGGCCGCGCAGCATGCCTCCGACATACGCGGTGGAGACGTGAACCAGGTGCGGCCGCCCCCCGCCCGAATGCAGCGCCTCGACCAGGCGCACGGCCCCGACCAGGTTGGTCTGAGCGGAGAGATCGACGGGGTTGTCAAACTCGACCGCGGCCGCCGAGTGGATGACCACGTCGCACTCCCGCAGGACGCTCCGCCCGGCCTCGTCCAGGCCCAATCCCTCCTGACCCAGATCCAGCTCCAGGACTCTGACCTTGGCCGCGACCAGCTCGCTGAACGCCTCCTCCCCCAGGGCTGAACGCAGGGGCTTAAAGCAGGGACTCATCAGGACCTCGCGCTCCACGCGCTCGGCGGCGGAGCGGCGCTGACTGCGGCGCACCGCCAGGTGCACGAGCCCGACCTCAGGCAGCGTGCGAAGGATCTTCTCGAGCAGGGACTTGCCCAGGTACCCGGTGCTGCCGGTGATCAGCAGGGTCTTGCCGGCCAGGGCTTCTTGGATCACCGCGGTGATTCTACGGGCGCGCTTGCAATGGCGCCCGGCGCCCTACGAACGCCGCCGCGGCGGCTCCTGCATGAAGAGCGAGACCACCGCTCCGATGGTCAGGGCCAGGAACAGGAAACCGATCACGAAGAGTCCGAGCTTGATTGTGGCTAGATCCATCCGCCCCCAAATGCTAGCAGGCGCCGCGGCCGCGCCCATCGCGAGCCGGGCCGGCCGCCCGGAGCGGGTTAGGATGGACCGGTGCCGGTGCTGAGCCAAGGTCTGGCCGCCGTCCTGCGCGAGACCACCGGACCCTCGGGGGTGCGCCTGGAGGAGCGGGAGGCGACCGCGCTCCTGCCCGGACACGTCCGCCTCGGGGTGCGGGCGGCATCCCTCAACCACCTGGACCTCTGGGTCGCCTCCGGCGCACAGCGGGTGGGCCTGCCCCGGGTGCTAGGCGCCGACGCCGCCGGGGTCGTGCTCGAATCTGACGCCCCCGGGTGGAGCGTGGGTCAGGAGGCCCTGGTGTATCCGGTGCTGTGCTGCTGGCGCTGCGCCGCCTGCCGCGCCGGCGAGCAGGTTCTGTGTCCCGACTTCGGCATCCTCGGCGAGCACGGTGACGGTACCGCCGCCACCCAGCTCCAGGTCCCCGGCTCCAACCTCTACCCCAAGCCAGAGGGTCTGTCCTGGGTCGAGGCGGCGGCGATTCCGCTCACCTTCCTCACCGCCTGGCGCATGCTGCGCCGCGCCGGACTGCACCCCGGCGACCGCCTGCTGGTGGTCGGGGCCGGGGCTGGGGTGGCCAACGCCGCACTCGCCTTGGGCCTCCACCTGGGCGCCCGGGTGGCGGTCACCTCACGCTCTAAAGCCAAGCTCGAGCGCGCCCTGGAGCTGGGCGCCGAGGCCGCGTTTTCCTCCCAGGATTTCGCCGCCGGGGTCCGAAGCTGGAGCCCAGGAGGGGTGGACGTCGTATTCGAGCACGTTGGGCCTGCCACCATCGAGCAGTCGCTGCGCTGCCTGCGCCGCGCTGGTCGCCTGGTCCTCTGCGGGTCGACGACGGGTTCTCGGGCGGAGATCAACCTGGCCCGCCTGTTCCTGGGCCAGGGCGAGATCCTGGGCTCGACCATGGGCAACGCAGGCGAGTTCGCCCAGGTCCTGGAGGCGGTCGCCCAGGGCGTGCGTCCGATCGTGGACTCAGTCCATCCCCTGGAGCGGGTGGAGGCCGCGCTGAGTCGACTGGAGGCGCAGGAGCAATTCGGCAAGGTGGTCCTGGAGATGCCCAGCTGAGCCGGCCGGTGCGGCTCCTGGTGACCAACGACGACGGCGTCTCCTCGCCCGGCCTGGCGGCCTTGCGCTCCGCCCTCGCCCCCCTGGGCGAGGTGCTCCTGGTCGCCCCCGACGCCGAGCGCTCGGCCATCGGACACGCCATCACCACCTCCACCCCGCTCCGCGTGTCCGAGTATCTGGACCCGCAGGGCGGCTTCATCGGCTACAGCGTGAACGGCACCCCGGCCGACTGCGTGAAGCTGGCGCTGGGTTCCATCCACCGCTCCAACCCACCCGACATCGTCGTCTCGGGCATCAACCGGGGGCAGAACACCGGCACCAGCATCATCTACTCGGGGACGGTCTCGGCTGCCACCGAGGCGCGCATCCTGGGCTGCCCATCGATCGCGGTATCCCTGGGCTCGGCCCAACCCAAGGACTGGTCGGTGGCGGCCGAGGTGGCGTGTAGCGTGGCTCGCCTGGTTCTGGCCCGGGGGTTGCCCGAGCGGGTGCTGCTCAACGTCAACGTGCCTGCGCGGCCGCGGGAGGAGATCCTGGGCGTGCGCATAACGCGCCAGGGCCAATCCGGATTTGAAGAGGTCTTCCATATCCGCGCCGACCCCCGGCGCGAGCCCTATTACTGGCTGGCCGGAGCCTTTCGCGTCACCGACGTGGAGGAGGACACCGACGCCTGGGCTCTAGAGCAGGGGTGGATCTCGATCACGCCGGTGAGCTACGACCTGACCGCCAAGGACGCCCTGGCCGGACTTGAGGCGTGGCGGAGTGAGCTCTGGTCCGGGACCAGCCCTCAGGCGTCGGTGCCGAAGAGGCGGTCACCGAAATCTCCCAGACCGGGCACGATGTAGGAGCGCGAGTCGAGGCCCCGGTCCAGGGCTGCCGCCACGATGCGCACCCCGGGGTGGCTCTGCTCCAGGCGCCGAACGCCCTCGGGCGCGGCGACCACGCAGACCAGGCGCGCATCCTCACCCCCGGCGGCGGAGATCAGCTCCAGCGCGCGCTCAGCGGAGCCTCCGGTCGCGAGCATGGGATCGAGGAGCAGAGGCAGCTTGCCGGCCAACGGAGGTAGCTTCTGGTAGTAGATGCGCGCGACGGCAGAGGACTCGTCGCGCTCCAGCCCGATGTAGCCGACGCTCACGCGGGGCAGCAACTCGAGCGCGGGCGCGAGCAGCCCCAGGCCCGCGCGCAGGACCGGGATCACCACCACCTCCTGGCCCACCCGGTGGGCGCGGGCGCGGCCCAGCGGGGCCTCCACCCAGCCCGAGCGCAGGGTCAGATCGGCGGTCGCCTCGTAGAGCAGCAGGGTGATGATGCGCCGGCTCAGAGACCTGAACTCCTCGGGCCCGGTGCGGCGGTCGCGGAGCCCGGCCAGACAGTCCAGGACCAGGGGGTGGGTGCTGACCTCGATCGCCATCAGGACGCCGGGGTGGAGTACGGAACGGCCCAGATCCGCTCGGCGGTCTCGAGCGTGACCTGGGTCCGTCGGCCCTCCACCAGGAGCGCGAGTCGCTCCGCGCCATGCTCTCCAACCTCGAGCACGGCGCCGGGGACCAGTCGGCGTTCCAGCAGCTGGCCCAAGAGCAGGGGCACCTCGCGCTCGGCCACCTCGGAGATGCGCGTCAGGCGCACGGTCTGCCCGGAGGGAATCTGGCTCAGGCGGATCTCGTCCGGGTCCTGCTCGGAGTGGCCCGGGATGGGATTGCCGTGAGGGCAGGTGAGCGGGCGTCCCAAGAGCTCGTAGAGGCGGCCGACCACGGTCTCGGAGATGGCGTGCTCAAGCCGGGCCGCCTCCTCGTCAGCGGCCACCCAGTCCAGGCCGACGTGGTCGGTCAGCCAGCGCTCGGTGATGCGATGGCGGCGCACCAGCGCGGCCGCCTCGGACGCCCCCCGTGGCGTGAGCTCGATCTCCTTGCTCGCTTCCAGGCGCAGCAGCCCGTCGCGCGCGAGCCGGCGCAGAGCCAGGGTGACGGTGGGGCGGCTGACGCCGAGCCACTGGGCGAGGCGCGCCGGCCGGGCGCTCATGCCCTCGGCCCGAATGTAGTAGAGCGCCTCCAGATAGCGCGCCGCGACCTCGCTCGGGGGGCTCGCGGCGCGAGTCGGCGCGCCGGTCAATCCGTCCTCAGCGACTCAGGGATTCGGCCATCTGATCGCGGGCGTCCCATTCCGGGTCACGCTCGCGGAACAGCCGCTCTTGGATCTCGAATATGGAGTCCAACGTCTCCTGCACCACCTCGCTGTCACGATAGATGCGCCGGAAGTCGTCGGGGAGCTCGTCGAGGGTGCCTCTGAACTGCGCCCGGAAGGGGTCTGAGATCCGTCGCTCGCCGGCCAGATTCATCTCCTCCAGCCGCCAGAGGACCTCGTCCGTTGCCTGCAGCAGGCGCTGAAAGCGGTAGCGACGCTGGTTGTCGACCTCGATCTCTTCGCGCATGCGCGCAATGGCGAGGTTGGCCTGATCGATCATCCCTCTAGAGTACCCTGGTGAACCCGCCTGCTATTCCCCCGTCCGATGCGAACGACCGCGGATACCTGGAGCGGTTGGGCGGCCGACTCGAGCCGGCCTGGGGCGACTTCAGCTTCGAGCCCGGATCCCGCGCCGCGGCCGTGGTCGCCATCCTTCTGCGCCGGGGCGGACACTGGATCATACCCTTCGTGGTGCGCCGTCCCGATCTGCGCTCTCACCCTGGCCAGGTGGGCCTGCCGGGGGGCAGCATCGAGACCGGGGAGACGCCCTGGGAGGCGGCGGCTCGGGAGTCGGAGGAGGAGCTCGGGGTTCCCGCCGCCGAGCTGATCCCGCTCGGCAGCGGGGGTCGAACCCACCTCAGCGTGCACAACTACTGCGTCCTGCCCTTCGTCGCCTACCTGGGCGATCCCGACGCGACCTTTATCGCCAACCCCCAGGAGCTGACCGGAGTCCTGGAGGTGCGCCTCGACCATCTGCTCGATCCAGAGCGCTGGCGGATCGACCGCTCGAGCCGGCTGGGCCGCCACTTCCCCACCCCCCCCCCCCCCCACAGGGGGCGCACCGTCCGCCTCCTGGACGACCTCCTGCCCCGGCTTGAGGCTGCCCTTTAAGCCCGGGGCAAGACTCCGCCGACCTCATTGAACCGCCCGGGGCGGGCTTCCGATCTCCGCCAGGCGCCCATCCTCCTCCAGCACCGAGACCAGGAGCGCCAGCGAGCGGAGCATGTAGGGCATACCGAAGTCGAGGCACGTCTGCAGCACCACCTCCTTCAACTGCTCGACGCTGGCCCCGCAGCGCAGCGCGCCCCTCATGTGCTCGCGGAGCTGGGTCGTCTCGCCCAGAGCGCTGAGCTCTCCCACCAGGCACAGAAGTCGGGTGCGGTCGTCCAGCACGCCGCGCACGTACATCCCGTCGTAGATGAACTCGAGCCAGCTGCGGGCGAAGTCTTGGTCGATCGCATCCAGGTATTCGAGGATGTTGAGGTGGTGGCGGGGGCGCAGCCGCAGGCCGGTGCTGATGCCGCTCCATCCGTAGCGCTGCATGAGGCTCTGGCGTCGTGGGTCGGCCTGGTCCTGGGGATCCCAGCCGGGCTGCTCGGACTCCATGGTGCCCCGATCGGGACCCTCGACCGGCAGGGCTGCGCTGCGCACCGCGTCGAGCTGGCCCTCCCGGCGCGCGAGTCTGACGAAGATCTCGAGGGCGGCGCCGACGCCCTGGTCACCCGAGTAGACCGAGCACTGAAATATCACCTCGAGCGCGGCCTGAGCCAGACCCTCGTCGAGGGCGGCGCTGAGAGCGTCCTCGAGTCGGGCGGGGTTGCGGGTGACCGTGAACTGGCCCACCCGGACCAGCAGCCGGATCCGGCGGTCGAGCACGCTGCGCCGGGCGAGTGCGGCCTCAAATCGCGCCAGCCGGTTCACGTAGTGAGGATCCAGGCCCTCCGCTCGCGCCACCTCGAGAGAACGGTTCATGCTCGCCCTCCCGGCACCGGCTGGGGGCGGCTGGGGATGGTGAGCGATGCGGTCATGGACCAATGCCTCCTCGCGTGCGGGCCGCTGTCAAATCCGGACGGCCCCGGGGTGGGGCCTCGGCTCGGGCGAGGATAGATCAGACGCCGCCGGTCGGGGTGGGGTTCCCCGGGTCAGCGAGGCAGGCGGAAGAGCGAGACGGCCAGGAAACCGCCCAGCAGGACGGTGGCGAAGGCGTAGGCCAGAATCAAAAAGCTCACCGCTGCGGCAGGAGCTCCAGGCTGGCACTCGACTCCAGCACCCGCGCCTCCTGCTCCAGCTCCAGGCGGTAGCGGATCGCGACCATCACGGCGGCCAGAAACACGGTGCAGACCATGGTCACCATGAAGGCCACGAGCATGGGCGCGGGCAGCGCGTCCTGCTCGATGATCGGACCCGGGTGCAGGGTGCGCCACCACTGCACGCTGAAGTGGACGATGGGCACGTCAATGAATCCGATGATGCCGACCACGGCGGAAAGGCGCATGGCCGACCGGCCGGGACTGGCGAAGCGCCGGACCAAAAGGTATCCGGCGTAGACCACGCCCAGGACCACGGTCGAGGTGAAGCGGGCGTCCCAGGTCTGGGTTGGATCCCAATTCCAGATCGGCTTGGCCCAGATGATGCCCATGACCACGCAGTTGATGGTGAACAAAAGGCCCACCAGAGCTCCGGCGCGGGCCAGGCGGTCGGCGACCAGATTGCCGTAGACCAGGTAGTGGACGCACCCGCCGAGGACCAAGGCGAAGCAGAAGTAGGCCGCGATGGCCGAGCTGACGTGGAGGTAGAAGATGCGCTGGACGGGGCCCTGGACCTGGTCCTGAGGGGCGTATATGAAGATCATGTAGGCCGCCACCAACATGGCCGCAACCGCGGCTAGGGCGAGCAGGCGAAGCGTCCGGGTGTCCCTAATCATCAAGCACAAATCGGGCGGCCAGCGTGGCCACGACGACGAACAGTATGTCAAAGTCGAGCAGCAGAGGCAGCGGCTGACCCTGTAGTGCTCCCCCCCCCATCGCTTCCTCGACCGCCCTCGATCCGACCACGATGAGCGGGATCCAGAGGGGAAGAACCAGGACCGGAAGCAGGATTTCACGAGCCCGGGTCCGCGCCGCCAGAGCGGCGAACAGACTGCCCAGAGCGGCCATCCCAAGGGTGGCCAGGACCACGGCCGCGACCACCTCCAAGTTGATCGGGCTGCCCAGGAAGACCGCCATCCCGGGCAGCAGGAAAGCCTCGATCACGAGCATGAAGACGACGGCGGCCAGCGCCTTACCCAGGAATATCGTCGCCGCGCCGGCCGGACTCAAGAGCATGGCGTCGAGCGATCCGTTCTCGCGATCGGCGGCGAAGGCGCGACCGAAGGCGATGAGGGCGGTGAAAACGATCACCATCCAGAGCACCCCGGGGCTGATGCGGGGAGCGCTGACGCGGTCCAGGTCGAAGGCGAAGTTGGCGATGATGAGGGCCAGGACCACGAACTGGGTCATGGCCGGGATCAGCTCCCCGCCGCGCGTTTCGGCGCGCAGATCCCGCAGCGCCACGGCTCGGACGGCGCGCCAGCCATTCATCCCGGGGTTCCAAGGCGCGGGCGCGTCGCGCCGCCCGCACCCAGCTCCAACTCGCGTCCACAGAGGCTGGCGGCGAGGGCGCGATCGTGGGTCGCGATCACCGCCGCGCGTCCGGCCAGGAGCCGCCCGAGCAGCTCGCGCGCCGTGACGTCCAGGCTGGCGTCGGGCTCGTCGAGAAAGACCAGCTCAGGGTCGTGGAGCAGCGCGCGGGCCAGGGCCAGGCGCTGTTCCATGCCCCGCGAGAGCTCCCGAGCCCGACGCCCGGAAACCGCCTCGAGCCCGACCTCGGCCAGCGCGGCGCGGGCTCGCTCTGGCTCCAGGTGGTAGAGAGCGGCGTAGAACTCGAGGTTTTCGAGCGCGCTCAGCTGCGGCTGGACGCCGCTCTGGTGGCCCAGGTACCCGATCCGGGGCCGGACCAGCTGACGCTGAGCGAGGGCGTCGTGACCCAGAATCTGGAGCGCACCGGTGGCCGGACGGGCGAGCGTGGCCAGGATGCGCAGCAGCGTCGTCTTGCCCGACCCGTTGGGGCCGAGGAGAGCCAGGTGCTCCCCCTCCTCGAGTTCTAGATCCAGGGGACCGAGAACGGGCCCGGCGCCGTAGGTCTGGGTCAGGTCATGACCCAGGACCGCCCTCATCGCAGGTCCTGCTTCCGCTCCGCCGCCTCGCGGGCGGATATGTGTCCCAGTGCCTGCTCGTACTCGATCTCCTCCAGCTCGAGCGCCGGGGACGGGGCGGCAGATGGCTGCAGTTCGACCGGCGCCGCCCGGTGCCGGATCAGGGGCCAGAAGACCCAGGGCGCGGTCAGCGCGAGGGCGAGGCTGGCCAGAGCCCAGGTCACGAGTGCGCGACCGCGGGGCGCGCTCGCTTGAGCGTGGCGGGCTCGGTCTCGAGTTCGGGTGGGGGCGACCCGACGTTGCCCAGGATCAGGCCCAGGACCATGACCGGGATTCCGACCCAGATCCAGGTCACGAGGGGATTGACGAATATGGTCAGGCTCGCGCGCTGCCCGCTGGTGCCGTCCAGGACCAGGTAGAGATCGGCCCAGGGCGTACTCCGGATGGCGACTCGCGGCAGCGTCTGCTGGCCCAGGCTGGCGTACTGGACCTGCTCCGGCTGAAGCGACTCGTCGCCCAGGCTCAGGTGGGCGGCCGTGACCAGGTGGTCTCCGACGCGGGCCTGGCTCAGGCCCTGGTAGACCAGGTGATATCCGCTCACGGTCACCGACTGGCCGGGGTTGAGGTCGACCTGGGCCGAGCTCTGCCAGAAGTGGGATCCGGCGATGCCGACCACAGCCACGATGAATCCGATGTGGGCCAGGTGGGCCCCGTAGTGCCGGCGCCGGCGCCGCGCCAGGCGCAGAGCCGAATGGGGCCAACCTCCCCCCAGGCGGCGGGCGTAGCGACCGCCGCGCCAGAACTCCATCGCACTGCCGGCCAGGGCGGCGGCCAGCAGGGGGAGGGCAATCAGCGGCCCCGCGCCGCGCTGGCCCAGGGCCAGGAGCACGCAGAGACAGCCGACCAGGGCCAAAAGGGGCCAGCGGAGAGAGCGCAGCCAGGTCCGGCCGGCCCGCGCCCAGGGCACTGAGGGACCGATTGCCAGGAGCAGCAGGAGGAGCACGAACAGAGGCGCCCCCGCCCGATCGTAATAGGGTGCGCCCACCACCAGAGGGGTGCCGAACATGCCCGTCACCAGGGGCAGCACGGTGCCCCAGAAGATGGCCGCGGTGATGCCCACGATGATCACGTTCTGGGCCAGATAGGCCCCCTCGCGGGAGATCGGAGAACGCAGCGGCGCCGACTTGAGCGTCGGCCCCCGCCAGGCCAGCAGGACGCCCGAGGCCACCACGCAGATGGCCAGGAAGCCGTAGAACCAGGGCCCCAAGGGGCTGACCGCGAAGGAGTGGACCGAGGCCACGATGCCACTGCGCACGATGTAGGTCCCGAAGATCGAGAGCAGGAAGGCCAGGATGACCAGGAACAGGTTCCAGACCCGGAGCTGGCCCCGGCGCTCCTGGACCTGGATCGAGTGCAGGTAGGCGGTGGTGGCGAGCCAGGGCAGCAGGGCAACGTTCTCCACCGGGTCCCAGCCCCAGTAGCCACCCCAGCCCAGCACCGCATAGGCCCAGTGCATACCCAGGACGATCCCGCAGGTCAAAAATATCCAGCTCACCATCGACCAGCGGCGGGTGACAGGAAGCCATTGGTCCGTTGGACAGCGCATCATCAGAGCGCCAAGGGCGAAGGCGA
>Ga0307374_10004692_pt1 | contig 22613 bp, 20 predicted proteins | sample OX3MG_FD_202532 | JGI IMG/M metagenome (GOLD analysis project Ga0307374, IMG submission 202532) | Soil microbial communities from Risofladan, Vaasa, Finland - OX-3 | ecosystem: Environmental > Terrestrial > Soil > Coastal area > Acid sulfate soil | place: Finland: Risofladan, Vaasa | collected... | reverse complement strand
CCGCAGCGCTAGGGCGCTGCGGTGCAATACCTGACCTTCAGAACAACCAGGGAGGTTTGCGGGGCCTGCGGGCCACTGACGCAGTGGGACCCGCTCAGGTCTGCAGCTCGCGCCACATTTCGACGTCGCGCCGCGCGGTCCAGATGCGCGGATGCGCGATGCCGCGCGCCTCGTCGTAGGCGCGCGAGACGTCGAACGGAATGCAATGCTCGTAGATCGGAAAGCCCGAATATGCGCGGTCCAGGCGTCGTCGCGTGAGCTCGTAGGTTTCCTTGAGCGACCTGTTTGCCGCCACGCCGCGGCGTGCACAGGTCAGCAGTGCGCGCACGAAGTCCTGCGTGTAGCGGATCGCCCGGTCCGCTTGTGCCGGCGTGGTGAGCGCCGGCCCGCGGCCGGGCACCAGAGCGCGCGGCTTGAGCTTGCGCAGCCTGTCGAGCGTGGCCGGCCAGTCCTCGAGGTGTGCGTCGCCGGTGTAGATGCCGGCGTTGTATTCGACCAGGTCGCCCGAGAACAACACCCGCTGCTTGGGCAGCCAGACGATGGTGTCGCCCGCGGTGTGCCCGCGTCCGGCGTGCACGATGCGCACCTCGAGCGAGCCCATCATCACGGTCATCTCGTCCTTGAACACCAGCGTTGGCCAGGTGAGGCCCGGGATCGATTCGACCGAGCGGAACAGGCGCGGAAAGCGCCCGATCTCGCTGTTCATGTCCTGCCTGCCGCGCTCGCGGATCAGCTCGAGCGTAGCCTGGCTGGCGATGATCTGCTCGGCCTTGAAGGCCGCCGCACCGAGCACCCGCACCGCGTGGTAGTGGGATAGGACTACGTACTTGATCGGCTTCGAGGTGACGCGCCGGATGCGCTTGATCACCTCGCGCGCCATCACCGGCGTCGCCTGGGTGTCGATCACCATCACGCCGTCATCGCCGATGATGACGCCGGTGTTCGGGTCGCCCTCGGTGGTGAAGGCGTAGGCGCTCGGCGAGAGCCTATCGAAGCTGATCTTCTTCGGAGTCAGGTCGCCGCGCGAAGCGAAAGTCTTCATGGAGGCCCGGATGCAAAAGCGTGTGTGGGTCGAGAATGATATGCGCTTTGCCGCGCTGCGGCCAGCGCATCGCATTGGCGCGCGCCGCCGAGGCGCGCCATAATCCGCCCAGCCGGCGTGGCGCCGGCGGCACTTCGGGAGCGTGCGCATGGGACGTCCGGAGAAGATTCGCCTCGGCGACATTCTCGTCGCCCAGAGGCTCATCTCGCTCGAAGAGTTGAAGATCGCGCTCGACGAGCAGAAGAAGAGCGGCCGCAAGCTCGGCCGCGTGCTCATCGAGCAGGGCTTCGTCAACGACGAGCAGATTTGCGAGGCCATCTCGCGTCAGCTCAACATCCCGTACGTCAATCTCAAGTATTTCAACTTCAACCAGGACGTGGTGCGGCGGCTGCCCGAGGCGGCCGCGCGGCGCTTCCGCGCCGTGGTGCTCGAGGACCACGCCACCGCTTACCTGGTAGGCATGTCCGATCCGACCGATCTGTTCGCGTACGACGAGATCGCGCGCCAGCTCAAGCGCGACATCGAGGCCGCGGTGGTCAGCGAGGCGGCGCTGCTCAACACCATCGACCGGGTGTACCGGCGCACCGAGGAGATCAGCGGGCTTGCCAAGGAGCTCGAGCGCGAAGTCGGAGAGGGGTACGTCGATTTCGGCGCCCTGGGGGCGGCGGCGGGCGCCGAGGACGCGCCGGTGGTCAAACTGCTGCAGTCGGTGTTCGAGGACGCGGTGCAGGTGAACGCCTCCGACGTGCACATCGAGCCACAGGAGGAGCACGTGCAGATCCGCTTCCGCATCGACGGCGCGCTGATGCCGCAGAGCGAGGCCGCCCCGCGGATCGCGCCAGCACTGGCGTTGCGGCTGAAGCTGATGGCGGGGCTCGATATCTCCGAGAAGCGCCTGCCGCAGGACGGGCGCTTCCACGTGCTGGTCCGGGAGCAGAAGATCGACGTGCGCATGTCCACCATGCCGACCCAGTACGGGGAGACCGTGGTACTGCGGCTGCTCAACCGGCGCGCCACGCTGCAGTCCCTCGAGAGCCTGGGCATGCCGCGCGAGACGCTGGAGCGTTTTCGCGACATGATCAGGCGCACCGCCGGCATGGTGCTGGTGACGGGGCCCACGGGTAGCGGAAAGACCACCACGCTGTACGCGGCGCTCTCGGCGCTCAACACGCCCGACCGAAAGATCATTACGGTCGAGGACCCGGTGGAATACCGGCTCGACGGCATCAGCCAGGTTCAGGTCAACGAGAAGATCGACCTCAGCTTCGCGCGGGTATTGCGATCGACCCTGCGCCAGGATCCGGACATCATCCTGGTGGGCGAGGTCCGGGACGAGGAAACCGCGCAAATCGCGCTGCGCGCTGCGCTGACCGGCCACTTGGTATTGTCGACCGTGCATACCAAGGACTCTGCGAGCACTCCGCTGCGGCTGATCGACATGGGCGCGCCGAACTACATGGTGGCGACCTCGGTGCACGGGGTGGTGGCCCAGCGTCTGCTGCGGCTCATTTGCGAGAGCTGCATCGAGGAGCATCACCCCGACCCGTACGAGGAGCGCTGGCTGACGACGCAGCTTGGTGCGGGCTACGAAGGCAGGAAGTTCTTCCGCGGCCGCGGCTGCGCGCACTGCAATGGCACCGGCTTCTCCGGCCGCACCGGGGTCTACGAAATGCTCGAGATGACGCCGGAGCTGGCGCGCGCCGTGAATCAGGCCGACCCCAACAGCTTCGTCGAGGCGGCCCGCGTGCAGCTCAAGGGTCGCACGCTCGCCGACCGGGCCCTGGAGGTGGTGCTGCAGGGCCGCACCACGGTAGCCGAGGCGGTGAAAGTGGCCGTGCAAGTGGAGGAAGGCTAAGTGGCGCGCTACGCCTACCGCGGACGCGATTCGCGCGGCGATGTGGTGACCGGCACCCTGGAGGGCCCCGATACCGGCGCGATTGCCGACCAGCTGCTCAGCATCGGCGTCACGCCGGTGGACATCTCGCCGGCGACGGGCACCGGGCTGGGGGCGCCCGCATGGTGGCGCAGCCTCACCGCGCAGCGCATCAGCCAGGTCGACGTGATGCTGTTCTCGCGCCAGATGTACACGCTGCTCAGGTCGGGCGTGCCGATCCTGCGCGCGCTCGCCGGACTGCAGGATTCCACCACCAACGCGTCGCTCTCCGAGGTAATCGGCGACATGCGCTCGACGCTCGACGCCGGTCGCGAGCTGTCGACCGCGATGCGCCGCCACCCGGAGGTCTTCAACACATTCTATGTCAGCGTCGTGCGCATCGGCGAAGCGACCGGCGCGCTCGACGAGTCGTTCAACCGCCTGTTCCACTACATCGAGTTCGAGAAGGACATGCGCGAGCGCATCAGCACTGCGACGCGCTATCCGCTGATCGTGCTGGTGGTGATCGCGGTCGCCATCGGCGTGGTGAATTTCGCCGTGATTCCGGCGTTCGCCAGGGTTTTCACCGCCAACAAAGTGCCGTTGCCGCTGCTGACCCAGCTGCTCATCGCCAGCTCGCATTTCTTTCTGGCGTACTGGCCGGCGCTGCTTGTCGGCCTGGTGGCCCTGGTGGTCGGATTCCAGGTTTACGTCGGAACGCCGCGCGGGGGTTACCTGTGGGACAGGACCAAGTTGCGCCTGCCGATTGCAGGGCCGATCGTTCTGAAGGCGACGTTGGCGCGATTCGCGCGCAGCCTGGCGCTTGCGACGCGTGCCGGGGTTCCCATCGTGCAGTCCCTTTCGGTGGTGGCCGAAGTGGTATCGAACTCCTACGTCGCGCGGCGCATCGAGAACATGCGCGATGGGGTGGAGCGCGGCGAGAGCATTCGCCGCACGGCGACTGCGAGTGGGGTGTTTACCTCCGTGGTGCTGGAGATGATCGCTGTCGGCGAGGAGACCGGGGAGCTCGACGAGCTGCTCGACGAGGTGGCCGGGATGTACGAGCGCGAGGTCGACTACGAAATCAAGACGCTGTCGTCGAACCTCGAGCCGATCCTGACCATCGCCATGGGCGGACTGGTGCTGATTCTGGCGCTGGGCGTGTTCCTGCCGATCTGGGACCTCAGCTCGGTGTTGATGAAGCACTAGGCCGCGGCGCGCGGCCAAGGCGTCTTTCGGAGTCTTCGCGTGGCGATCGTGGGCAAGCGACCGATGCGGCGGCTCGAAGCCGCGCTCTGCGTGCTGATTGCGGCAGTGCTCGCATTCGTGCTGCTCGACCGGCTGCAGCGTTACGCGGAGCTGGCCGAGAAGTCCGCCATGGAAACGACGCTGGCGAGCCTGCAGACGGCGCTTCAGGTGAGCTTCATGCTCGCCTCGGCGCACGGCGGCCCGGCGGCAGTAGCCGCCCGGTGGCGCGGGCGCAATCCCATCTTGCTGGTCGGAGCCCCCCCGCCCACGTATATGGGGGAAACCGCCAAGGTCGATTTGCGCCGCGTGCCAGGCGGCAGCTGGCTCTTCGACAGCGCGCGCGGTCAGCTGGTGTATGTACCGAGGAGCGCGCGAAGCTTGAGCGTGTACGGTTCGAATGATCCGGTCCCGGCCCTGCGCTTCGCGCTGCGCATCGAAGGGCCGCCACGCGACGTCGGCTGGGTGGTTCGCCTGGTCCCGGTCAATCCCTACGTCTGGCGTGTCGGCTGAAAGCCTGACAGAAATGTTAAAAAGCGTCTGAGAATTCATATAGAACCCCTTGCTTTTCCTGACAATTTAATGTTGAATATGGTGTGCAACCTGAGTAGGATCCGGGAATGTGATCGGGGCACGAGTGACCGCCACGGCGGTCCAGTGAGTGAGTTCAATCGGAGGGAGCAACAATGCAAGTAGCGCGCGAAAAGGGTTTTACGCTCATCGAGCTGGTGGTGGTCATCGTGATCCTCGGCATCCTCGCCGCGGTGGCGATACCGAAGTTCCTCAACGTGCAGACGTCGGCGCAGACCGCCGTGCTGCAATCCACGTGTGGTGCTCTCCAGTCCCAGGCGGTGATCGCATATGCCTCGAAAAGGGCGGCGGCTTCGCTGGCGACCGACATCATCCCCAATCTCAGTTACGACACGGCCAACGTGACGATCACCCCCAACGGCAGCGGTCAATGCAACCCGACGCTCGCGTATACCGGCGGTCCGAGCATGACCTGCAGCATCTCCACGGATGTCTGCACGACCCCGTGATGTCGCGTTGCTTTGACGGTTTTGAGTCGAGCGTCTTACGCGCGTAACTCTCTGGCCGACGAAAAAGGGGGGCTTGCTGCCCCCCTTTTTTGTTTGGGGCTGGCCGCCGCGGTGTTCGCTTCGCGCGAGCCGCCGCTGCTGTTGCTCGCCGGCGCTGCCGCGCTCGTCGTGGCGGCCGGTTGCGTGCGCTTGCCGCGCGGTGCGTTCGGCACCGCCACGGGCGTCGCAGTCGTCACCTTCGGGGCAGTGGTGTTGGGCAGCGTCTGGTTCTGGGGAACCCGCTACAGCCCGGTCGCGGTCTACCAGATGGCACTTCTCGTCGGCGCATACCTCGTCGGGCGCGCCTGCGCGCAGCGCGGACAGGGCCGCACGGCGCTCATCGTCCTTGGATTGGTCGCGGCGGTCGCCTCGGCGTGGGCGCTCTGGCAGTTCGCGCGACTCGGATATGCGCGCGCGGACGCCTGGTTCGAAACGCCCAACCTGCTGGCAGCGTTCGTCAATCTGGCGCTGGTGCCGATCGCGGTGCTGACCCTGCTGCGGGGACCACGCGCGCCGGCGCTGGTCGCGCTTGCGCTGCTGTGGGCAGGCCTGACGACGACTCAGAGCCGCGGCGGATGGCTCGGGCTCGCGGGCGGCGCGGCAGTGGCTACCCTTTTGCTCGCCGGCAGCGGGTGGCGAGCACCGGCGAGGACACTGGCTGCGATCGTGCTCTCGCTCGTCGCGGGATACGGCCTCGTCAAGGTCAGTCTGCCACTGAGCGCATGGACGACCGGCGTCTCGAGCGAAGCCGAGCGCAGCACCGAGGCCGAGGCCGTTTCGCCGCAGGCGCGCGCCAATTCGTCCGAATCGCGGCTCGAGCTGTATGCGCTGGCGGCCGACGGCGCGCGCACGCGGCCCTTGCTTGGAAGCGGCTACCTTAGCTACGGTCGTCTGTTCGCGCGCGATCGGGCGCGAGTGCCGAGCTACGAGCCCGGCACAACCACGCTGTTCGTGCACGACGACTACCTGCAGGTCCTGCTCGAGCTGGGGCTGCTCGGGCTGCTGCCTTTTCTCGCGATCACCGCATGGCCGGCGCTGCTTGCCTATCGCCGGAAGGGCTCGCTCCAGCCCGCCTCGCCGCGCGACGCGCTCGGCATCGCGGCGGTGGCGGGCCTGGCGACGATGGCGACGCACGCGCTGGTGGATTTTCCGTTCTACGTGCCCGGGACGCTGGCAGGCTACGGCCTGCTGCTCGGGGTCGCGGACGACTGGTTGCACCCGGCGGTTCAGGTCGCGGCGCAGGTGCCCCGGCGCTCATCTGGATTCGGCCGACTGCTGCGCCTTGCGCTGCTCGCGCTCGGCGCCTATGCGCTCGCGGTTCCCGCGGCGGCCGAGACCTGTTCGCTGCTGGCTCGCGACCGGGTGCGCCACGGGAATATCTCCGCCGCGGTGTACTGGCTCCAGGTGGCGCGCAATTTCGATCCGCGCGACTGGCGCCGCCATTGGCAGCTGGCCGAGCTGCTGGCCCAGCAGGCGGCGCTGCTGCGCGATCCGAAGCTGGCCCAGCTTGCCGCGGATGCCTATGAGACCGGTATGCGGGCCGACCCCGGCGACGTGCACAACCTGCTCGGCTGGCTCACGCTGCAGCGCACGTTCGGAGCGCGCCTCGCGCATCCTGCGCCACGCGCGCAGCTGGTGGCGAGGATGAACGAGGCGTCGTCGCTGGCGCCCCTCGGTACCGCCGTGCGCGTCGAGCGAATGCTCATGCTGCGCTATCTGGGCGAGCCGGCCGCGGCGCAGATCGTGGCCCAAGGACTGCTGCGGGACTTCCCGGACGATCCGGCGTTGCGCCGCCTGGTCGCTTCCGGCGCCCGCAGCTGACCGGGGAGGGCCGCTTGCGCCGCGCCTCCGGCTTCACCTTGACCGAGCTGGTGGCGGTGATCGTGATCATGTCGGTGATTGCCGCGGTCGCGCTGCCGCGCTTGAACGAGAGCGGGATCGACGCCGCCTGGTTCCAGGAACAAGTGAAGGCCGCGGTGCGCTATGCGCAGCGCCAGGCGGTGGCCCAGCGCCGGCTCGTCTATGTCAGGGTGGATGGCCCGCCAGGCGCGCAATTGCGCCTGTGCTACGACGCGGCCTGCAGCCAGCCCCTGACCGATATCGCGAGCGGTAGCAACTATGCGCTTGCGGTGCCGAGCGGAGTGACACTGTCTGCGTCGGGTTCGCCGTTTTCGTTCGACGGACTCGGACAGCCCAGTTCGGCGGTGGCACTCAGCGTGAACGGCAGCCCGGTTACGGTCACTGCGGAGACAGGCTATGTCCACTAGCGGCCGGGCGCGCGGCTTCAGCCTCATCGAAGTGGTGGTGTTCATCATGGTGCTGGGGATCGGCATCGCCGCGGTCGTGACGCTGTACGGCCAGCTCACCAAGGCGAGCGTCGATCCGCTGGTCCGCAAGCAGGCGCTGGCGATCGCCTCGTCGCTGCTCGAGGAAATCGAGCTGCAGCCGTTCACCTACTGCGATCCCGACGACCCGGCGGTCTACACCGCGACCAGCACCGCCGGCTGCACAGTGCCGGAGACGATCGGGCCCCAGCCGGGGGAGACGCGCTATGCCGACCCGCGCTTCGACAACGTTGCGGACTACGCCGGCTTTTCGATGTCCGGGCCGAACATCCTGGACATTACCGGCACGGTCATTCCGGGACTCGCCGGCTACTCGGTCTCGGTGAGCGAGGCCAATCTCAATGCCGGCGAGCTGCCGGCGATGCTCTCGACCTCGGACGGCCTGCGCATCACGGTTACGGTGAGCGCGCCGACCGGCGTGACCGTATCGCTGCAGGGGTATCGACTGCGCTATGCGCCTAACCAGCCCTGAACGCCATCCGGGGCGCGCGCGCGGCGTGACGCTGGTCGAGCTGGTGGTGGCGATCGTCATCGTCGGCATCATCGTCGGGACCGTGGCCTACTTCGTGTTTCCGCTGCGCCAGAGCACCGACATCGCGGCGCGCGCCGAGGTCACCGACGTCGCCGACAACGTCCTGCAGCGCATCGGCCGCGACGTGCGCCTGGCGTTGCCGAACAGCGTGCGCGTCAATTCCTCGGCGGTGCCGGGCAGCGTGTTCCTGGAATTCCTCGCGGTGCGCGCCGCGGGCCGCTATCGCGCGGATCTTGGCGGCGTCAGCGGCGGAACCGATTGCCCGAACGACGATCCGTCGCTGCTGGCGCCGGGCAACGACGAGCTGTCGTTCGACACGGTCGCCGACTCGTGCTTCAAGACGATCGGCACGGTGGCCAACGCCAGCTCGATCATGCCCGGCGACTGGCTGGTGCTCAACAACTATGGCCCGGGGTTCACCGGCCAGGATGCCTATGCCACCTCCGGTACGCTCAACCGGGCGCAGATCGTGGCGGTCGATTCCACCTCCGAGAGCTTTCGCGACAGGATCCAGTTCACGCCGACGACCTTCCAGCGCGCGCTGCACGATTCGCCCGGTAAGCGCTTCTACGTGATTTCGGGTCCCGTGAGCTACGTGTGCGACACCACGGCGGGGACCATTACGCGCTACTGGGGCTACCCGATCTCGGCGACCCAGCCCACCACGTTTGCCGGAGCGAGCTCCGCGCTGATTGCTTCCGACGTGGCGGCCTGCAGCTTCGATTACAGCCCGAACGTTGCGCCGCAGGTGGGACTGGTGACGATGCGCATCACGCTGACCAAACCCCTGTCGGGGGGGCAGACCGAGTCGGCGAGCCTTTACAACGCCGTTCACGTCAGCAACGTCCCATGAGCAACGGCAACCCACGCCGCGCGCAACGCCAGGGCGGCTTCGCCCTGATCCTGGCGGTGTTCCTCCTGGTGTCGCTCGCGGCGATCGGCGCCTACCTGGTCACCGTCTCCACCGGCCAGGCCGCGGCGGCGGCCGAGGACGTGGAGGCGGCGAACGCATACCAGGCCGCGCGCGCCGGCATCGACTGGGGTGCCTACCAGATCCTGCGCAACCCGGGCGGCGCGTTCGCCTCCGGCTGCGCGGGTGGCGCGGCGAGCCAGACGCTGACGCTTGCAGCCGGGCTCAATGGCTTCTACGCGCAGGTTGCGTGCCAGTCCCCCGGTGCGGAGATCGAAGGCGGGGCCAGCGTGCGCGGCTACCAGATCACGGTGACCGGCTGCAACAAGAATCCCTGCGGCGGCAGCGTGGGGCCGACTTACGTCGAGCGGCAGTTGCAGCTCACACTGACCGACTGAGGTCGCAGATGAACCTCAAACGCCTTGCCTCGCTGCTGTTTGCGGTGCTCGCCGTGTTGGGTTGCGCAGGCGCTGCGCTTGCGCAATCGGTCACTGTCATCCCGGCGACTGGCGGCGGCGCCATCTCCGCGGACAACGTGGGAGGTGCCTGGACGACCCTCACCGGACCGGAACTCGACGAGACCAGGAACGGCGGCTCTGGGTCAATCGAAGCCGGAACGATCGTTCTCAACGCGCCGGCCGGCTTTGAGTTCGATACGCTGTCGACGGTCACCGTCACGGTCGGACGCGTATCGGGAAACACCAACATCAATAACTGGATCAACTTGGGCGCGGGGCGCGGACAACCGGCGAACGCAAGCGTCGCCGCGACGACGATCACCATCACGGTGACGCAAATCAGCGCGTCGAATACGCACAACAGCCTCACCTGGAGCGGGATTCAGGTGCGTCCTACCGCCCATTGCCCCTTGTCTTCGGGTGACATCGGCGAAAGTGGTACCTCGCCTGTGGCGCTGAGCTCCACCAACCTGGGCACTCTTCAGGAGGTGGTCGGCGCAACGAGCATGTACACAGTGCTCCCGGGCCAGAGCTTCACCGCCTGCAGCGGCATCAGTGGCCCCCCTTCCAGCCAGACCGCCGGCGTGGCCTTCGACCTGACCTCCCTGGTCGTCGCCGACCAGTGGGGCAACGTGGACTCGGGCTATGCGGGGACCCACGCCATCTCCTATTCGGGCCCGACCGGCGCCAATTCGTATACGACGTCGGTGGCGTTCGCAGGCGGAATCTCGACTACGACGCTCGCGACCACCATCAACACGGCCCAGACTGCCACCATCACCGCCACCGACGGCGCGGTGCCGGGGGTGGCGAGCGCGTCGTTCACGGTTGGTGCCTCGACGAGCTGCACCACGCCGCCCTGGTACAACGCGGCGTGGCTGTACCGCAAGGCGATCACCATCGACCATACCAAGGTCGGGGGGGCGCTCAGCAACTACCCGGTGCTGGTGAGCATCACCGATAGCAATCTCCAATCGAGCGCACAGGCGAGCGGCAACGACATCCTGTTCACCGACTCGAGCGGCACCACCAAGCTCGCGCACGAGATCGAGCAATACAGCAGCGCGACCGGGCAGCTGATCGCCTGGGTGAATGTGCCGAGCGTGTCGGTCACCGCCGACACGGTGATCTACATGTACTACGGCAATGCCAGCGCCCCCGCCCAGCAGAACCCGAGCGCGGTGTGGGACGCGAACTTCCGCGGCGTCTGGCACCTCAAGGAGGTGGGCAGCAACGCGAGCGGCGGATATAAGGACAGCACTTCGCTCGGCAACAATGGGACCGGCGGTGCCGGCACCAGCGCCTACGTGCCGACGCAGGTCGCGGGCAAGATCGGCTACGGGCAGCAGTTCTCCGGCGGCCAGCTGATCTATGGCACGACCAGCTCGATGCCGAACGTGAATGGCGATCAGACGATGTCGTTCTGGTACGAGGTGACATCGAATAGCACTTCGCGTGCAAATTTCTTCGTGCTGCGCACAGCCGGCGGAGGATCGGCGAATCAGGGCGTGTTCGTCGGCCCGATCAGCGGCAGCTGCTCGGCCTACGCCGCCCCGCTCGGCATGACCCAGTGGGGCGGCACCTGCAGCATTGACACCAACGCGCCGGCGACTGGCGCATGGCACTACTTCGTATTCACTCGTTCGGGCACCACCAACACCCTCTATATCGATGGTGCGCAGGTGGCGACCAACACCGCGGCGCTTCAGACCGGCGCCATCGGCGAGTTTTTGTGGGGCTCGTACGATACGACGCCGTCGGAACCGCTCACCGGGCTGATGGACGAGACACGCGTCTCGAACGTCGCACGCAGCGCCGCCTGGATCCAGACCGATTACAACAGCCAGAATTCGCCCTCGACGTTCCTCAGCGTCGGGGCGCAGCAGGTGGACGCCTGCTATACGCATTACGCGATCAGCTTCCCGAGCGGCTCGACCGGCGTGACCTGCGATGTCTCGCAGGTCACGATCACGGCGCACGATGCGACTCACACCCCGACGTCCCCGCCGGCCGGTACCGTGCTCAACATCTCGACGTCGACCGGCGCGGGCGTGTGGACCAATCTGGTCGCGGGTGCGGGGACGCTGTCGGGCTACGGCGCGAACAACGGCGCGGCGAGCTATACCTGGGGGGGCGGCGAGAACAGCATCACCCTCGACCTACGCCAGAACACGCCCGCGACCATCAACGTCAACCTCATCGACAGCAACGGGAAGATGGAGAACTCCGGCACCGAGGATCCCAGCATCAGCTTTGCCGACTCTGCCTTCCGGGTCACGGCGGACGGCAGCACGGCCGCGAGCATCGGGACGCAGATCGCGGGCAAGAGCTCCAACTTCGGCTTCGGCGCTCAGACCCTGTATCTGCAGGCCATCCGCACCGACACGAACACGGGCAGCTGCGTCGGACTGATCCAGAACCAGACGGTGGGCGTTGATCTCGCGGCCTCGTGCATCAATCCGGCGAGCTGCGCGGCGATCGGTTCGACGTCGATGCAGGTGCTCAATTCGGGCGGATCGATGGTGAGCATTCCGAAGAACAACGGCCCCGCGGCCCCGACCAGCTACCAAAACGTGTCGCTCGCCTTCAATGCCGCGTCCGAGGCGCCGCTGGTGCTCAACTACGCCGATGCGGGGAGCGTGCAGCTCTACGCCCAATACGCGCTTCCCAGCCCCCCCTCGGGCAGCACCGTGAGCGGCAGCAGCAACGTCTTCGTGGTGCGCCCCTTCGGACTGCGCATCAGCGGCCCGCCCTCGGGGCGTACCGGAGCGGGCAGCACCGTGTTCGCCACTGCCGCGCAGAGCTTCCCGGTCAGCGTCGCCGGGGTGCAGTGGCAGGCTGGCGATGACGCCAACGCGGACGGAGTGCCTGACAGCGATGCGCAGATTGTTTCCAATGCGGTGACGCCGAATTTCGGCCAGGAGTCTCCGCCCGCTACGGTCACGCTCAGCAGCACGCTGGCCGAGCCCGCGGGCGGCGACCCCGGCACCCTCACCGTCGGCCCCTTCAGCGCATTCGGCTCCGGCACGACCAGCGCCAACGTGAGCTGGAGCGAGGTCGGGCTGATGAACCTGAGCGCCAGGAGCGCGAATTACCTTGCCGGCGGCGGGGACGTCACCAATTCGGCCACAGGGCTGACCGGGGTAGGGCGCTTCGTCCCGGCGTGGTTTTACCTGCAGCCGGGCGCCTCCCTGACCAATCGGCAGGCGCTCGCCTGCAGCCCGGCGTCCACCTTTAGCTACATGGGGGAGGGCATGGGACTCGGCTTCACGCTGACGGCGCAGAACTCGGCGAGCCAGACGACGCAGAACTACACGGGGTCGTTCGCCAAGCTCAATCCCGCTCTCGCCTCGAGCTTCGCCTTCGGCGCAAAAAGCGGTGCCACCAACCTCACCGGGCGGCTGAGCACGAGCGCCGTCTCAGGAAGCTGGGCCAACGGGCAGGCGGCCGTGCAGGCGACGGTCGCCATCGGGCGCAACAACAGCGGACCGAATCCGCAGGACTTTCCGGACGGACCCTACAGCGGAGTGAACTTCGGTATTGCGCCGGTCGACTCGGACGGCGTGGCGATGAACACGCTCGACCTCAACGTAGGTGGCGGCGGCAACGACCACAAGAATCTCGGGGTGTCGACGGAGGTCCGCTACGGGCAGCTACGCTGCTACAACGCACTCGGCGCGGTCCAGCTGCCGTTGCCGATGCCGATGCTTGCGCAGTACTGGAACGGCGGCGCGTTCGTGACCAACGGGGCCGACAGCTGCACGCCTATCGCAGCCGGCAACGTGGTGTACGGAAGTTACCGGCTCAACCTCACCGCGGGCGAGGTGGGCCCGCCGACCATCACGCAGATCGCGGGTGGGTCCGGTCAGCTGTTGTTGCCCAAACCAAGCGGCGGAAGCGGGAATTACACGGGCAGCATGAGCGTCACGCTCGATGTCTCGGGCGCAGGCATGGACTACCTTTTGGGAAACTGGTCGCCAGCCGATCCCGACGCCAATCCGGCCACCGCTTATGACGACGATCCGATGTGCACCGCGAGCTTCGGGCTCTACGGAAGCCAACCCAACCAGTTCACGTTCCAGCGTGAGAACTATTGAGCCGCTGGCGTGAGGCTTTGCGGCCGCACTCGCCGTAGAATGCCCCGGAGTTCCAAGAATAATCATTGACAACAATCGGTTAGTCATATAATTTAAAGTTAAGTACAAACTTTGGCTGTCGCCTCAGACGAAATGCGGTGGGCGTTTTCGCGAAACCAGATCGAGCAGGGCTACCTCGCCGTGTCGCTGAGGCCCGGCGCGCTCGAGTTCGCACACGGCGGCTACGCGCCTGGGGGCAGGCCGCACATCGACCGCTGTGGGTCGCGTGCCTACGAAGGCGATTTCGCCGCCGCGGGACGCAGCGCGAACGAGCTGCAGCTGCGCCGCTATCAGTGCTCGGCGCTGCTCGCGCGGGGCGAATACCAGATGCTGCTGGTGGAGGCACCCAAGGTGCCGCCGGCGGAGTTGCGCACCGCGGTGCGCTGGCGGGTAAAGGACATGATCGACTATCACATCGACGACGCCACCATCGATGTGCTGGACATCCCGCCGGATCCCGCTGGAGCTGCCCGCGGCCATTCGATGTACGTGATCGCGGCGCGCAACGATGTCATCCGCGGCTGCATCGACCGCTTCGAGAGCGCGCAGATCGCGCTTTCGGTGATCGAGATTCCCGAAACCGCGCAACGCAACCTGGCGTCCCTGCTGGAGCCGCAGGAGCGCGGCATCGCGATGCTCTACATGGGACTGGACCAGGGGCTGCTCACCGTCAATTTCCGCGGCGAGCTGTACCTCGCGCGCAGGATCGAGGTCGGGCTGGAACAACTGACCACCGCGGCCGACGAAACGCGACAAGAGCTCTTAAACCGGATCGCGCTCGAGCTGCAGCGGACCTTCGACCATTTCGACCGGCAGTATCCGTCGGTGCCGATTGCCAAGCTCGCACTGGCTCCGCAGCCAGAGGACACCGGGCTCACGGAGTTTCTGCGGGGCAATCTCGACGTCGCGGTGGAGCCGGTCAGACTCGCCGAGCTGGTCTCGTTCGACGCGGAGGCGCAACTTGATGCGGCGGACGAATGGCGCATGTTCCACCTCGTCGGCGCCGCGTTGCGCCAGGACGACAAGGTGCTCTGAGCACGACGCGCGATGAGCCAGCAGATCAACCTCTTCAATCCCCTGTTCCTGCGGCGGGAGAAATATTTCTCCGCGCGGACCATGCTGCAGGCGCTGGGTCTGGTGGTCGTCGGCCTGGGAGCATTCTATGCCTACGCCGTGTGGGAGACCCGGGCATTGGGCGGGCTGGTCGCGCAACAAGAGAGCGAGGTGGCGCACGCACGCGCGCGCGTTGTCGAGATGAGCGGCGCGCAAGGGCAGGGGCGGCTGCACGTCCTGCAGGCCGAGGCGCAGCGGTTGCAATCCGAAGCTCATGCGCGCGAGGCGCTGCTGGACAAGCTGCGCAGCGGCGATCTGGGCAACAGCGCCGGGTTCTCGCGCTACTTCGCCGCGTTCGCGCGTCACGCGCTGGCCGGCGTATGGCTGACCGGATTCAGCGTGGGCGAGGGCGGCAACGAGCTGCAGGTTCGCGGCCGCGCCCTGGAGCCGGACCTGCTGCCTGACTATCTGCGCGCGCTGAACCTGGAGGACGTCATGCGCGGGCGCCAGGTGATCGCGCTCAGGCTCACCGCGGGCACGCAGGCTTCCGCGGCCCAGGGGAGCGCAGCGGGGGGGGCGGCGCGCTTCGTCGACTTCACCATTGCGGCGCCGTTGCGGGCGCCGGATCCGGACGCCGCAGGCGCGCAGGAGAAAAAGCGTTGATGCAATGGCTCGACGCCTACGAGAAGCGCATCGACGACACTACGCTGCGCGAGCGGGTGCTCATCTTTTCCGCCGCGTTGCTGTTGCTCGTCGTGGGCTTTTACCTCCTGTTCATCAGCCCGCTGCTGGTCGAGGAGAAGCTCTTGAACCAGCGCAGCGCGCAGCAAAGCGCCGAGCTGAGTGCCCTGCAGCGCGAAACGCAGCGCGCGATGCGCGCGCAGACCGGCAACGGGATTGCGGAGGTCTCGCGGCGTATCGAGGTACTTCGCGCGCAGCTGGTGGCGCTCGACCGGCGCGCGGCCGAGGAGCAGCAGCGCTTCACCCCGCCCGATCAGATGCGCGCAGTCCTCGAGGAGATGCTCGCGCGCAACAAGCGACTGGCGCTGGTGGAGCTGAAGACGCTGCCGCTGGCGACACTGAGCGCGGGCAATCCCGGTGCCGGTCAGCGGCGCATTTTCAAGCATGGCGTCGAGCTCACGGTAAAAGGACGCTACGCCGACCTGTACGCATATTTGCAGGCGCTCGAGCACCTGCCCACGCAGCTCTATTGGGGTCGGGCCGACCTGAGCGCCGCGGATTATCCGCTGGACGTGCTCAAGCTCACGGTGTTCACGGTGAGCTTCGACAAGGCTTGGCTCGTCGTATGAGGGCCGCCACCATCGTCGCGCTCGCCGTGTCGCTCTGGTGCGGCCTGGCGGTGGCGCAAGATGCCGCGTTCGTCGATCCGACGCGGCCGCCGAACGCGGTGCCCGACTCCGATGCGACTGCGCCGGCGGGCCCGCGGCTGCAGTCGGTGCTGATCTCACCGCACCGCCGCGAGGCGGTGATCAGCGGGCAGACGGTGGCCCTCGGCGGCAAGTACGGCGACGCGATCGTCATCCGCATCTCCGAAGGCGAGGTCGCGTTGAGGCAAGGCAGGGAAATTCAAACGTTGACGCTTCTTCCGGAGGCGAAAAAGGTGCGCCGCACGCACGCGCTTCGCCGACCGGAGAGGGGGGGCCGCAAGTGAAGAAAATCATTCTCGTTGCCGCGCTTGGATTGCTGGCGGGATGCGTAACGCCACCCCCGCGGCCGGTAGGCATGAACCCGGATATCAAGGCCGCCATCGACAAGGCAGCCGAGCAGAAGCCTCAACCGCCGCAGGCGGAAGCCGTGGAGCAGGCGTTGCTGCCGCCGCTGCGCATGCAGATGCCGAATGTGTATGGCAAGTCGCTCGAGCAGCGCTTCGACCTGTCGGTGAGCGATGCCCCGGCGGCGCAGGTGTTCATGTCGATCGTTTCGGGCACCCCCTACAGCATGCTGGTGCATCCGGGCGTCAAGGGCAGCATCACCGTGAACCTCAAGGACGTCACGGTAACCGAGGCGCTCGAGTCAATCAGCCAGCTCTACGGTTACGACTACCGCATCGAGGGCACCCGCATCCTGGTGCTGCCGCCCGGGCTGCAAACGCGCATTTACAAGGTCAACTATCTGCCCGGAACGCGCACCGGCGAAAGCGATCTGCGCGTGCAGTCGGGGTCGGTTTCGGACACCATCGGCTCGGCCGGAGCGCCGTCGCCTTCCTCGACGGCGAACCCCATTCCGGGCACCTTGCCAGGCGGGCAGACGACGGGGGTGCCGCCCTCCAACACGCTCGAGGCGAGCCGCATCTCGACGCGTCTGGTGAGCAACTTCTGGGCCGATCTGAAGAGCGCGCTCAATGCGATTGTCGGTACTGGGGACGGCCGCAGCGTCGTCGTGTCGGCCGACTCGGGCGTGATCCTGGTGCGCGCATTCCCTTCCGAGCAACACGCGGTGGAGGCTTACCTGCACGCCACCAAGCTGTCGATCGAGCGCCAGGTAATGCTGGAGGCGAAGATCATCCAGGTGACCCTTTCGGACCAGTACCAGTCGGGCATCAACTGGGCCGCGTTTCGCAATTCAGGTCCGAACGTGGTAGCGGGTCAGTTCACGAATGCGACCGGCACCACCACGCTCAGTGCCAGCGGCGGACCGGGACAGACGCTCTCGGGCGCCGGGCAACTCGTCGACCCGACTGGGCGCATCGCGTCGCTGGCCGGTAGCGCGATTGCGGCGGCCAACCCGGCCAGCGGGGTATTCGGTCTGGCGCTGCAGACCTCCAACTTCGCCGCGCTGCTGCAGTTCCTGCAGACGCAAGGCAACGTGCAGGTACTGTCCAGCCCGCGCGTGGCGACGCTCAACAACCAGATGGCGGTGCTGAAAGTCGGCACCGACCAGTTCTTCGTGACCAACGTCGCGACGGTGACCACCGTCACCGGAAGCACGACGCAGCAGACGCCCACGGTGACCGTGGCGCCGTTCTTCTCCGGGATCATGCTCGACGTCACACCGCAAATCGACGCTCACGGCGACATCATCCTGCACGTCCATCCGGCGGTAAGCAACGTCACGACGAACCAGACCGTGGTGAGCCTCGGCGGATCGGTGCCCTCGATCACCCTGCCGCTCGCCATGAGCTCGGTCAGCGAGACCGACACCGTGGTCCGCGTCCGCGACCGGACCATCGTCGCGATCGGCGGGCTGATGAGCGTCAGCTCGACCGATAACCGCGGCGGCATACCGGGGGTCGGCGACTCGTGGAGCTTCCTGCGCAATACGGACCGGCAAACGCAGAAGCAGGAACTGGTGATCCTGCTCAAGCCGACCATCATCAGCGGCGAGCGGACCTGGGAGCGAGACGCCCGCGAGACGCGTGAGCGCCTGGAGCAGCTGACCGAGCCCGGTTCGGCCGGCGGGGCTGCAGCGCAGTGATCTACGTTCAACATTTCGGCCTGCGCGAGCCGCCGTTCGGCATCACGCCGGACACGAGCTTCTTCTACGCCTGTCGCAGCAGCCAGGAGGCGCTCAACACGTTGCTGGTCGCGCTCGGCAATGGCGAAGGCTTCATCAAGATCACCGGCGAGGTCGGAAGCGGCAAGACCCTGCTGTGCCGCAAGTTCCTCGCGACGCTCGATCCCGGCTGGGTGAGCGCGTATATCCCCAATCCGAACCTGGAGCCGCGCACGCTGCTGCTCGCCCTGGCCGAGGAGCTTTCCATACCGGTGGAGACCGGCGTCGACCAGTACCATCTGCTGAGAGGCATCAACCGGACGCTGCTTGACCTTGCTCGCCAGCACAACCGGGTGGTGCTGTGCATGGACGAGAGCCAGGCGATGCCGCTCGAGACGCTCGAGACCGTCCGCCTGCTGACAAACCTGGAAACGGAGAAGCGCAAGCTGCTGCATGTAGTGCTGTTCGGGCAGCCGGAGCTGGACCGCAAACTCGCCTCCGATTCGATCCGTCAGTTGCGACAGCGCATCACCTTCCAGTACCGGATGGGCTCGCTCACCGAATCAGAAGTGGCCGCCTACGTGACGCATCGCCTGGCCGTTGCCGGTTACGCCGGCGCCGCATTGCTGAGCGCTCGCGCCCTGGTGACTCTGCACCGCGCGAGCCGCGGCGTGCCGCGGCTGGTGAACATTCTCATGCACAAGGCCATGCTGCTCGTATACGGCGAAGGCGGTTCTCTGGTGGAGCGCCGACACATGCGCGCCGCGATCGAGGATACGCCGGCCGCCAAGCCGCTAGGGCGCAGCCGGTGGCTGCGCCTGATACCGATGCGCGCCATCGAGTAACCACCCGATGAGCCTGATCAACAAGATGCTCCAGGACCTGGATCGCCGAAATGCACCGTCGGCGCCCGGCGGGGAGATTCCGCCGCGCGAGGTTCGCGCGGTATTGACGTCGCGCGAGCGGGAGCGCTGGGTGGTGCGGGCCCTTGTGATCGCACTGATCGCCGCCGCCGTAGGATGGATGGCGTGGGTGGCTTTTCAGTTGCAGCTCAAGCCGCTCGCTACGGAAAAGGCGATGCGCGCCGCACAGTCGCACTGGCAAGTGGCGGGACCAGTGAGAGCGCCGCTCTCGACGGCGCCGTTGCCACGGCCGACGCCGGCCGCGCCGCAGGTTGCCGCCCAGCAACAGCCGGCACCGAGCGCGCCAGCGGCGCCGCCGGCCGCGCCGCAGGTTGCCGCCCGGCAACAGCCGGCACCGAGTGCGCCACCGGCACCGCCGCTCGACCGGCCGTCGACCGAGACGTTCAAGCTTGCCACCTCGATGGCGGCGCCGATCCAGCAGCCATCTGCGCAGAGGCAGACGCGCGAGCAGGAAAGGCCGTCCCCCGCCCGACCGCCCGAACCGATGCCGTCCACGGCCCGGTACGGGGAGGCCGCTGCGCCCGCGGGTGAGGTGCAAGCTCAGCCCGCGAACGCGACGACCCGCGTGGAGAAGCGCGAGCACCACTATTCTCCGCTGCAGAGGGCGCAGGCGCGTTTCCGCCGCGCGATAGTGCTGCTGAACGAAGGTCGCGTGAGCGAGGCGGAGGACGGCTTTATCGCGGCGCTGCAGATCGAGCCGTCGTACCAACCCGCGCGCCAGGCGTTGGTCGCACTTCTGCTTGATCAGCAAAGGATTGTGGACGCGCAGCGGGTGCTGCAGGAAGGACTCGCGCTCGATCCCAAGCAGGTGCAGTTCGCGACGGTTCTCGCGCGCATCCTGGTCGGTCGCACAGATTACGACGGTGCGCTTGCTGTCTTGGAGCGCGCCGCGCCGCCTGCGAAGGGCGATGCAGAGTTCGACATGCTCTTGGGGACCGTGCTGCAGCGGCTGTCGCAGCACGCCAAAGCCGTGGAAGCCTACCGTGCCGCGGTGCGCGCGGTTCCGGGCAATGGTGCGGCTTGGGTGGGCCTGGGCATTTCACTCGAAACGCTCGCACGCCGTGCGGAGGCGCTCGATGCGTACCATCATGCGCTCGCGACGAACTCGCTCAGCGGGCCAGTCAGGAACTACGTCGAGCAGCGCATTCAGCAGCTGCAATAGCCCCGCGGCCAAAACGAGGTCGTTCCCGATCTAGGCGCTGTTGACGTCGGCGTCGACCTGCTCCAGCCGGTAGCCGTAGTTGTAGATCGGAACGACGCGAAAGCCCGTCTCCGGGCGCAAGTCGAGCTTCTTCCGCACCTGGCTGATATGCGTGTCGACGGTGCGGGTTGCGAGGTCGCCGCTACGGCCCCACACCGACTCCTGCAGATGGCCGCGGGAGAGCAGCCGGCCAATGTTGCGAAACAGCACGACCGCGAGGTCGAACTCCTTCGGAGTGAGCTCGATCTTGGCGCCGGCGCGGCGAATTTCCCCTCGTCGCGTATCGATCTCGAATGGGGGGAACGAAAGCAGCGCCTCCTCCTCCCGGGGATAGGCCCGCCGCAGAAGGGCGTTGACCCGGGCGAGCAGCTCGTGCTTGCGGGCGGGCTTGATCATGTAGTCGTCGGCCCCGTTCTCGAGGGCGAACACGATGTCCTCCTCGGAATCGCGCACTGTCACGAACAGCACCGGGACGTGCTTGGATACGTTGTTGCGTACCCACGCAAGCACCTCCGGGCCCGAGACGTCCGGGACCTGCCAGTCGAGTACGAAAATGTCGAAGCTCTCGCGGCCGGCGTGCCGCATGGTCTCGCGCCCGCTCTGGTATGGGTGCACGTCGTGTCCCGCATCGGCCAGCCAGCGCTCGAGCAGGGCGAGTTGGTCGGGGTCGTCTTCAAGAATAGCAATGCGCACGGCTGCCTCCCTTGCGACGCTGTCCGATCCGGACGGGTCGAGCACGGTAATGATAATGCGAATGGCGCGCGAAGCAGAAGGGCTGTGGCAGAATCCACATTCCCGTAAAGGATCCGGACCATGCGCCTGGCGCTACTCGGCGGCGGCACCATCGCGCGGCTCGTGCTCGAGCATTTGCGTTGCGGCGAGTTTCCTGACGTAGAGATCGCGTGCCTCGCGGGCAGGGCGCCGATCTCCCGCGGCGCGGCACTCGCGCGCGATTACGGGGTTCCGTTCGTCCTCGGCGCGCAGGGGCTGCTCGCGGCGCGGCCCGACGTAGTGCTTGAGGCTGCCTCGCATGACGCCGTGCGCGAGCACCTCGCGACGCTGCTCACAGTCGGCATATCCGTCGTGGTCATGTCCGCGGGGGCGCTGGCAGACGATGCGCTGCGCGCCGCCGCGGAGCGGGCGGCAAGCCGCTCTGGCGCGCTGCTTTATGTGCCCTCGGGTGGGATCGGCGCGCTCGACGCGCTGAAGGCGGCCTGCGCCGCCGGCGTCGACGAGGTCTCGATTCGGGTGACCAAGCCGCCCGTGGCTTGGCAGAAGATTCCCTATGTCGACGCGCTCGGCCTGGAACTGGATCGGCTTGCGGAGGCGCAGGTGCTGTTCGACGGCCCAGCCCGCGTGGGTGTCGCGCACTTCCCCCAGAACGTCAATATCGCCGCAGCGCTCGCGCTCGCCGGCATTGGCTTCGACCGCACCCGCCTTACGGTGGTGGCGGATCCGTCGCGCACCTACAACACACACACCATCCGCGTCTCGGGCACGACCGGACGCTTTGAAATTGTTCTGGAAAACCTGCCATCGCCGGACAATCCGAAGACCGCTTGGCTGGCTTGCTACAGCGCGCTCGCGGCACTCAAACAGATGACCGCGCGCACTCGCTACGGAACATGACTTACGGCGGCCATCGTCGATGGCAGGCCTGCTTTCGCCCGCGTGAAGGCCCCCGTCGGGTACCCGGCGCAAGGGGATTGCGCGTCAGACTAGGAGCAGCGCTTGGCCTCCGGCCATGGGCAAGTGCGGTTTCCCATCCGGCTTGCTTGACTAAGCGGCGGAAATCTCAGATAATTTTCGGTTCCGCCGGAGGGGTGCCCGAGCGGTTAAAGGGGGCAGACTGTAAATCTGTTGGCCTTGCGCCTACGTTGGTTCGAATCCAACCCCCTCCACCAGCACATTCTGGCCGGCGGAACGAAAGCGAGTGAGCGTGACGGGCGGGTGTAGCTCAATGGTAGAGCAGAAGCCTTCCAAGCTTATGACGAGGGTTCGATTCCCTTCACCCGCTCCAGAGGCGGCAGGGAGCATTTGCGGGCGCGGGCGGCGCCCTACTCGAGGGCCGAGAGATTTCGGCCCATGTAGCTCAGTGGTAGAGCACTCCCTTGGTAAGGGAGAGGTCACGCGTTCAATCCGCGTCATGGGCACCAGGTGAATTGCATTAGGGAATCGTCATTAACTATTACCACCCGGTCGACACCGGGCTGTCGAACTCAGGGGCATTGTCGAAATGGCAAAAGGCAAATTTGAGCGAACCAAGCCGCACGTGAACGTAGGCACGATCGGGCATGTGGACCATGGGAAGACGACGCTGACGGCGGCGATGACGCACGTGCTGTCGAAGAAGTTTGGTGGGG
>Ga0307374_10004691_pt1 | contig 22614 bp, 24 predicted proteins | sample OX3MG_FD_202532 | JGI IMG/M metagenome (GOLD analysis project Ga0307374, IMG submission 202532) | Soil microbial communities from Risofladan, Vaasa, Finland - OX-3 | ecosystem: Environmental > Terrestrial > Soil > Coastal area > Acid sulfate soil | place: Finland: Risofladan, Vaasa | collected... | reverse complement strand
AGATCAAGCAGTCCAGAGGCACGCAGAAGGGCGACGGGATGGCCATCGCCGGCATCATCGTGGGCTTCGCTTGGATCGCCCTCCTGGTGCTGCTCATCGCCTTCGGCCACACCACCACCACCACCACCAACAACAACGGCGTCGTCAGCCCCGTCGTGCTCACGCTGCAACTGCTGCTGGGCGCCCACATCAACTGACCAACGCCAACTCTGCCCAGGGGAGGAACGTACAAGTAATGCAAGGTCTGCTCTATGGCGTCCGCGGTGACCGCTGGACCCCACCGGACGAGTCCAACAGCCTGATGCGGGGGCTGTCCAGGACACCCATGCGCCTCGAGGAGCTCGAACGGCCGAAGTTGCTCCGCGACGACTGGTGCGTCGCAAAAACGCGACTGACCGGCATCTGCGGGTCCGACGCCAAAATGGTCTTCATGGACTTCGGCGACGACTTCGGCGACGACGGCGCACTGAACGGGTTCTTTACCTTCCCGACCGTCTTCGGGCACGAGGTGGTCGCCGACGTGGTCGAGGTGGGTCCCGCAGTCACCACCCTCGAGGTGGGCCAGCGGGTCGTCCTCAACCCCTGGCTCTCCTGTGGTCCGCGGGGCATCGATCCCCCCTGCCCATCCTGTCTGGCGGGTGACTACAGCCTGTGCTGGCATTTCACCCAGGGTCCCATTGCGGCGGGCATTCACACCGGGACATCGAAGGACGCGCCCGGCGGCTTCGCCGACTACCTGCCGGCGCACGAGTCGATGCTCATTCCCGTCCCGGACGACCTGAGCGACGAAGTGGCAGTGATCGGGGACCCGTTCGCTGTCTCGCTCCACTCGGTCACGCGGCACCCACCACCGCCCGGAGGCAAGGTCCTCGTCTACGGCGCCGGCGCCCTGGGCAGTACGGCGGTGGCCATCCTCAAGGCGCTCTACCCCGACGTCGAGATCATGGTGGTCGCCCGCTGGCCCGCCCAGGCGGCCCTGGCCCGCAAGCTCGGTGCCACCGTCGTGGATCCCTTCCCCGTCGAGCAATTGCTCGAGGAGGCTGCCGCGTGGTCGGGCGGCGTTCTCAACAAGTTCGAGGGCGCCACGCTGCCCATGGCCCATCCCGGCGGGGTCGACGTCGTCTACGACACCGTCGGGACCGCGCAGACGGCCGAGATCGGTGTCCGCCTCCTGAAGCAACGCGGCACCATGGTCAAGAGCGGGGTGCACGCGCCCGAGCGCTGGGAGTGGTCGCCGCTGTACTTCAAGGAGATCTCGTGGGTGGGATCCAACGCCTTCGGGGTGGAAGAGGTCGACGGCGTGCGCATGCACGGCATCGCGCACTACCTGCGACTGGCTTCCGAGGGGCGGATCGACATGACGGGCATGCTCACCCACACTTTCCGACTGGAGGACTGGATCGAGGCCTTCACGGTGCTCGCCAACCAGGAGGAGAGCGGCGCCATCAAGGTTGCCTTCGACTTTCGCTGAGAGAAGCCGCCCCGGCCCGGGCAGCCTCCCCGCTGACTCGAGGCACGCAAAGGGGTAGCGTCGCGGGTGGCAACAGGTTGCCGAGAGTTGACCCAAAGGGGGCCTCATGACCACGAGCCCATCCATCACCGACTCGGAGTTCGCCTTCGATCCGAAGTGGGGCATTGCGTCGCCGTCGACCACCATGTTCGACTTCGACTACACGGGAGGGCGGGACCAGCTCCTGCGCCTCTACGACAAGGGCACGCGACGCCAGTGGATCGGCAGCGACCGACTCGACTGGGACACCGACGTCGACCTCGCCGACCCGGTCGGCATGCCCGACGAGATCATGCCGATCTTCGGCACGCCGTGGTGGGACGAGATGTCCGAGGAGCGGCGGGGCGAGTTACGCCGGCACGTCGAGGCCTGGCGCTTCAGCCAGTTCATGCACGGCGAGCAGGGCGCGCTGATCTGCACGGCCAAGATCGTGCAGACCGTCCCCGACATCGACTCCAAGTTCTACGCCGCCACGCAGGTCATCGACGAGGCCCGCCACGTCGAGGTCTACAGCCGCTACCTGCACGAGAAGGTGCAGTTGGTGTATCCCCTCAACCGTCACCTCAAGGCGCTGCTCGACGACGTCATCTCCGACAGCCGGTGGGACATGACGTATCTCGGCATGCAGGTGCTCATTGAGGGGCTCGCGCTGGCCGCGTTCGGCGTCATCCGCAACAACGCGCAGAACCCGCTGGCCAAGGCGCTCAACGCCTATGTGATGCAGGACGAGGCGCGTCACGTCATGTTCGGACGCCTGGCGCTGCGGGACTACTACCCCCAGTTGAGCGAGGCCGAGCGCGGTGAGCGGGAGGACTTCTGCATCGAGGCCTGTTACCTGATGCGCGACCGCTTCCTCGGTGAGGAGGTGTGGGAGCGCCTCGAGCTGCCGCCCGAGATCGGCGTCTACGTGGAGAACAGCGAGACGCTGCGGGAGTTCCGCAACTTCTTGTTCATGCGCATCGTGCCCATCCTGCGTGACATCGGCCTGTGGGGCCCCAAGCTCCGGTCGGCCTTCGAGGAGATGGGCGTGATCGGCTGGGCCGACGCCGACATCGACGCCGAGATGGCCAGTGACGAGAAGGCGGCGGAGGACCTCGACGAGGCCCACGACGCCCGCATGGCGCACGTGAACGCGGTGGCCGAGCAGTCGGACGGCTGATCCGCAGGGTGCTGCGAGGCGGTACGGTTCCCGGCCAAGCGGTCCGGCACTCTCTGGACGCGACGACCCCGCGGAGGCGACAAGTGAAGATCACGAAGTTCCACCACGTGTCGGTGAACGTCAGCCAGGCGCCGCTGGTCGACATGGTCAGCTTCTACGGCGATGTGTTCGGGTTGGACACCAAGGACCGCCCCGAGATCCCGGGCGTCCCCGGCCACTGGTTCCACGTTGACGATCAAGAGCTGCACGTCGTGGGCGCACCGCCTCGGGGGACGACCATCGACTCGACCGGGAATCACTACTGCGTGGCGGTGGAGGACCTCGACAAGGCCATCCTCGAGCTCGAGGAGCGCAACATCCCCTACGAGCGGGCCGTGCAGGGGGCGGGCACCGTGCAGGTCTGGATCAACGACCCGGCGGGCAACACCATCGAGCTGCAGCAGGACCGGACGACCGATAGCGCCGACGCCCTGGGCTGAACCGCCCAACCGCCCAACAAACCACCCATCCGTTGCGGCAAAGCGGGGATAAGAGGAACGGGAAGAACTCAGCCGCCTTCCAAGGCCCGCTCCAGGCCGGCGGTGATCTGCTGGGTGGGCTCGTTGGTGTCGAGGTAGTCGCGCCACGCGGTGACCTTGCCATCGCCGTCGACGTCAATGACCGTGGCGCCCGTCATGGAGATGGGCACACCGGCCTTGCCCTCGCCGGGGTGGAAGGTGGCCGTCCCTGTCCACTCGAAGACGGCCCAGTCCTCGCCGCCCCGGATGCGGTCGACGCGCTGGTTCCAGTCCGGGAAGATGGCGTCGGTGTCCCGGGCCACCTTGTGCAGGTCCGTGGTCCACGGGGTCACCGGGTCACAGAACCGGCCGTCGGGGGCGAACAGGGCCGCAAAGTCATCGGGCCCGTCGATGGACTCGAAGGCACGGGCCCAGGCATCCCAGTCCCGACTGCCGCCGCTTCCCTGCTGCGTGCTCATCGCTTCCTTCTCTTTCCTTGGCTGCTGCTGCGCAGGCTCTCCGCGTCGAAGGTGACCACCGCGTCGTCGAGCGGCAGGACCACCTGCGGCTCGACGAACTGATGGGTCTCGGCCACGAGGCTGACCGCTGTCCCCCAGGCCGTAAACCCGATGGCGTGGCGGGCGAAGCGCATGGGACCCTCGGTGACCTTGACTTCGACCACACCTTGTCCCCCGGCCTCCAGCGCGGAGCGCTGCATCTTCTCCATGGCCGACTCGCGGGCCGAGTACATGGCCTCGGTGTAGTTGGTCAGCTCCACGTTCTGGCTCTTCTGCTTTATCGCCGTGCCGGCCGTGCGCCGGGGGGCGTAGACGAAGCTGGCCCCGAAGGCGAGCCCGACGGGCACCCAGCCGGCGCGTTGGAGCAGGGTGAAGTCCCGGGCCGAGAGGTCGGAGACGAAGGGCATGGCGAGCGCGGCGTCCGTGCCGCGGCCGGTGCTGTCCTTGCCACCCATGGGCCGCACCGCCGTCCCGACCAGTTCGACATCGATGTGGTGTGGGTTCACCGTGACCTCCACCCGCACCCCGACCACGCCGTGCCCGTGCACCTTGCTGCACTCGCCGCGCAGCAAACGGGAAGCCTGGTCCACCGCGGCGTCATGAGCGTCCGACGCCATTGAGATGGAACCCCTCCCCCAGTTCCACACACCGACGGGCACCGACACCACGGCGACACCGGTCACCAGGTCGAGGGGCTCCCAGCCAGCGGCGTGCAGCAGCAGTGCCTCGTCGACCGAGAGGTCCGAGGTGATGCCGCGTTCTTGGGACGGGGGCGCCGCAACGGCCAGCGACTGGGCGCCCTTCAGCATCTCGGCCCGCACGTCCTGCAGGGGCGTGGGGCCGAGGCCGGTCTCGGCGGCGCTCACGAGAGCCGCACCGTGGGCCGCGGCAGCACGATCGGATCCCAGTCCTTGAAGCGCCGCACCCGGTTGCCGCGCAACGTGCAGTCGATGACCTCGTCGCCGGCCGAGAGCTCCCGCGTCACCACGTCGATCATGGCGCCGTGCAGCTCGTCGCCGGCCAGTTGCGCACGGACGTGCTTGCGGGCCAACTGGCGCGAGGCCATGTGCGCCTTGCTGACCTGTTCGACCAGCGCCGGCCCCATGTTGTTGCCCCAGCCGCCCATGGAGCCCTCCATGTAGTACTCGGTCATGCAGTAGGCCCAGACGCGCACCGACGCCAGGGCCGCCACCACGGCGATCGGCATGAAGCCCGCCTCGATCGACTTGGTCAGACGCTGCCCCGCCAGATACGTGCTCCAGGGGACCCCGCCGGCCGGAGGCGGGCCACCGTCCACGGTGACCGCCGTCCCCAGGAAGTGGAACTCTGTCGTTCCGCTGTCGGCCACGCTGGAGACCCGGTCCAGCACGCCGATGACGCCGTGGGCGCCGAGGGTGCCGGCCTCCTCGAGCATACGGCCGTACGCCGTGTGGTACCCGTGGGCCCAGGCGTCCTCGACCCAGGGCTGCTCGAGGTTCTGGCCCCAGGACCGGTGCTCGTTGGAGACGAAGCCGTGTGGGCAGCGGTAGGTCTCCGAGTACGCCCCGGGGGTCTGCTGGCCGCCGATGTAAGGCGACATGCCGCCCATGGTGCCCGAGTTCGGCCCGTACCAGCCCCACTGCATGACACAGAACCCCTGCACCAGTGCCACCGGCTGCAAGCCGAGATCGAGGCAGGCCGCGAAGTCGGGCACGCTCAATCCCGAAGAGAAGGAATCGGCTTCCAGCCGGCGCACCGCCGCCTCCGGCAGATCGCCCCCGGGCCCGCCGGCCGTGGTCGTCACGGCATCGGGCGGTGGGCTGCCCGCAGCGGGCTCGTCCCCGATCGCCATCAGTTGTCGAGCGAGATGATGGTGGTCGGCTTGGGCAGGGTGACCTCACCGCTGCGCTTGGTCACCGCCGTGCCGAGCGCGAGGAACTCAATGGTGTGCGAGCCCCACTGGTGCGACTTCTCTTCGAGCCGGACGCCCACGATGCCGCTCGCCTGCAGTTCCGTTGCCTCGTCCTGCATGCGTGTCATGGCCAGCTCGCGCGCTTCGTAGAGCGCCTGCGTGAAGTTGGGCAACTCGACGTTCTGGCCCATGGAGCCGAGCGCCTGCGTGAACTTCCGGTGCGCAATGTGGAAGACACAGGTCCCCATGACAAGGCCCTGGGGCACGTGGCCCGTCTGCATCAGCGTCCAGAAGTCCTGACCCGACAGGTCCGATGTGAAGGGCTTGCCCTGCACATTGCGGTACGACGTCCCGTCTTCGGCCTTGACTGCCGTCCCGAAGGCGATGAACTCCGCCGAATCGCTCCCCCACTCGTAGTAGTTGACGTCGAGACGCACGCCGACGACGCCGTCGGCACCAAGCTCTTGCGCCTCCTCCTCCATGCGGGTCATGGCGAGCTCGCGGGCCGTGTACATGGCCTCGGTCAACTTGGTCAGCTCCTGGCTCTGGCCCCACTTCCGGGTCTGCAGGCCGATGTGGTAGATCGACGAGCCCATCACGAAGCCCAGCGGATGGAACCCGGCCTCCTTGACGAGGAGGAACTCGTTGACGGACAGGTCCGAGGTGAAGAGGCCGTGCTCCAGCTCCTCGAGGCGGTGGGCGGCGTCCTTGGGGAGGTCGCGGGAGAGCGGCGCCGGCGCTCGCGCCGGAACGTCGGCCGGAACGTCGGCCGGCACTTCGGTCGGCGCTGCGGTCGATGGGGATGGTGTTTCCTCGATCACGATGGACCTCCGATCACAATGTTCTCCAACGCGAGACGGGTCTGTTCGCTGTTGGTCGCTTCCGCCTGCAACGTGGTCAGCAGCCGGGTCAGCCAGGCATCGATGCCCACCTTCTCACTGCGGATCCGGATGCCGCCCGAGGAGTGCCCGATGGTGCAGCGGACGGTGCCGCCTTCGACCGACGCCTCGAGGGTGTCGTCACCGAGCGTGATGCGCACCGACTTGATCTCGTCGGACTTGCGGAAGCGCCCGGACCGCTCCACCACAATCCGGTCGCCCAACGCGTCGGACAGCTGGGCCACCAGCAGCTTGAGCATCAGGTGCAGGTCGGTGCTGTTGGAGGCCAGCTGCGCGACGGCCATATTCAGGTCGAAGGACGCGTCCGTGCCGTCTCCCGTGCCTTCGATCGATCCACCTGCTGAGCCGACAGGCTCCATTGACATCGGGCGCATCGTACCGCCACCGTCCGCCGGGGTCGCTGCGGGGTGGACGGTTGCCGCTCAGGCAGGGCGCGGCTCGCAGATCACGACCGGGATCTCGCGGCCGGCCTTCTCCTGGTAGCGGTCGTAGCCCTTGTAGACCGCCACGATGTCGGGCCACATGGCCGCCTTCTCTCCCGGCGACGCCGTGCGGGCCCGCATGGAGCGGGTCTCACCGTTCATGGTGACCTTCACGTCGGGGTTGGTGGCCAAATTGAGGTACCAATGCGGATCGCGGGTGTCGCCGCCTTTCGAGGCGATGAGGACCACCCGGTTCTCGTCATGGATGGGCGTGGTGAGCATGGTCGTGCGAGGCTCGCCCGACTTGCGCCCGATGGTCTCCAATTCGACGCCGGGCATGCCGAAGAGCAGCTTGGGCCAGCGGCCGCCGGTCAGGCGCAGCACACCCTTGTGGGTGAGGTTCAAGACTCTGAATCCGGCGTCGACGACGGGCTTGCGCTGTTCGGTCATTGTCATCCTTGTCTCAATCTGGTTACAGATCATGGGCCCAGGCAACCGAACCGACCGCGGATGCGTCATGTCTGGTGTGCCTGCGTCTGCGTCTGTCTGCGTGCCTGCGTACTCCGCCGCCCCTGCTTTCCTCGATGAACCTATAGGTAACGGCCGTAGGGATTTGACGCAATACCAGTGCAATACCCGGTCACGCCTACATGAACTTCGGGTGAACGCCGGATTCCGCCTGCCCGGGCTACCGTCCTCTCTGTACCATTGTCCTCGCACCTCACGCGGAATCGGTTGGGAACGGCAATCACGGATCCGACAGGGAGGACGGTGACCATGGCACCGATGCACATGGCCACGCACATGCGACAGCTCTTCCACACTGGCCCCGTAGCCCGCGCCCGCGCCCGCGCCCGCTGCCGCGCCCGCCTCGCCCGCCGGACCGCGCTCGCCACACTGGCCGCTCTCGTCGTCATCGTCGGGGCCGTGGCCTCCATCGGCGTGGCGGCCGCCCCGCCGGCGAGCGCCGCCAACTGGGCCCCCGTCCACAACAGCGACTTCCCGGACCCGAACATCCTCTCGTTCGGCGGCGTCTACTACGGCTTCGCCACCCAGAACTTCGCCGCACCGAGCCAGACGGTCAACGTGCAGGTGTCGACCTCGCCCAACGGCATCAACTGGAACCCGCTCACCGTCGATGCGCTCCCCCACCTCCCCCCCTGGGCCAGGGCGGGCAACACCTGGGCGCCGAGCGTGGCGTACAACGGCAGCGCCTTCATCATGTACTACACGGCGACCGAGACTTCGACCGGAGACCAGTGCATCGGCATGGCCACGTCCGCCCTCCCCATCGGCCCCTACGTCGACAACAGCCCGCAACCCGTCGTGTGCGACAACGGGGTGGACCCGTCCCCCACCATCAACGACGGCGACTGGGGCGGCAGCATCGATCCCGACATCTTCACCGACAAGTCCAACAACTCGTTCTTGATCTGGAAGAGCGACGGCAACCACATCAACGGCAGTGTCCCGACGGTCATCTGGTCGATTCCGTTGTCGGCCAACCTCACCGGATTCACCGGGACAGCGACGCAGCTCATGCGCAACGACCAGCCGTGGCAGAGCGGCATCGTGGAAGGCCCCGACATGGTCGAGACCCAGACACCGAGCGGCAACAGCAACCCGCCGACGGACAACTACTACCTCTTCTATTCAGGTAGCGACGAGGGCGCGTCCACGTACGCCATCGGCTGGGCCAACTGCCTTGCCGGCCCCTCGGGGCCCTGCACCGACATGTCGACCACGGCGCCCCTGCTCGGCACGTCGCCGGGTCTCTCCGGGCCCGGCGGCCCCGACGTGTACGCCGTCGGCAACCAGCTGGTGATGGCGTTCGCCGGCTGGCAGGGCTCGACGATCGGCTACCTCACCTGCGGCATCCGGCCCATGTATCTGGCTGACCTGAACTTCCAGCCCAATGGCATCGACCCGCCCACGCCGACGCTGACACCCGCCGTGCCTGCCGCGACTCCCGCGGCCAGCCCGAGCTGTCCCGTCGCGGCCAGACCCGCCCCCGGATACTGGCAAGTCGGCTCCGACGGCGGCATCTTCAGCTTCGGTGGCGCGCAGTTCTACGGTTCGACCGGCTCCATGCACCTCAACAAGCCCGTCGTCGGCATGGCCGCGACACCCGACGGCAACGGCTACTGGCTGGTGGCCAGCGACGGCGGTGTGTTCGCGTACGGCGACGCGCAGTTCTACGGCTCGACCGGCAGCATCACGCTCAACAAACCGATCGTCGCGCTGTTGCCGACGATCAACGGCGGCGGCTACTGGTTGATCGCCAGCGACGGCGGTGTGTTCGCCTACGGGAACGCAGCGTTCTACGGCTCCACGGGTGCCGACAACCTGAGCTCCCCCGTGACGGCCGCCGCCACGGGCTTCCTCGGAGGCGGCTACTGGCTGGTCGACGCCGACGGCCAGGTCTTCCCCTTCGGCGACGCGAAGAACCAAGGGCAGCCGGTGGACGCACCCGGCGGCTACCGCATCACCGGGATGGCGGGGACGCAGAGCTCCGGGGGCTACTGGCTGGCCAGCGCCAACGGCAACGTGGCCGATTTCGGCAACGCGGCGCCCTACGGCTCCATGGTCGGCACCAACCTGGACGCGCCCGTGGTCGGGATGGCGGCCAACGACGACGCCACGGGCTACTGGCTCCAGGGACAGGACGGCGGCATCTTCACCTTCGGGAACGCACAGTTCTACGGATCCATGGGTGGGCGACATCTCAATGCGCCCATGGTCGGCATCGCCGCCGCGTAACGCGCTGCCAGTCCTCTGACGCGCCGCCCGCCCAACGCCTCGTAGGCCCGACCGCTAGAAAGCGGTCCCGCCGGTACTGGGAGCCGACGTCGTCGTGGTGGGCGGCGGCTTTGGCTGGGTGGGCGGCGTCGTGGTCGGAGGCGGCGCCGGTGCACGGGTCGTCGGCGTGACGGCGGGTGCCGGTGTGCTCGACGACCCCGAGACCTGCGTCGTCGGTGTCGCCGGTGTCGCCGGTTGTGTCGTCGACGTGCCTGGCCCCGCCGTGGTCGGCGCGGTCGGCGCCGCGTTCGAGGCCGGGATACCGCTCTTCAACGCGGCGAACCAGACCTTCCCGACGTTCTGCCCGGTCGCCTGTCCCTTCTTCTTGTCCCCCTCGAAGCGGTACAGCGGGATCTTGTGGAACGCCACCTGCCAGTGGCCGTTGCCCACCTTCATCACCGCCAGGCCCTTCACGCCCTTCGGTCCGGACACATGGGCGCCCTTCGACGCCAGGAGGGGCGGCCAGATCTTGGCGCAGGCGCCTGTGCACACCGACGTTCCCGGCTCGTCCTCGGTGAAGCGGTACAGCGTCAGGCCCGAGGCTGTGGTGAGCACCGTGCCGACGCCCGGCACCTTGGCGGTCGACACCTTGATCGTCTTGGGCTGTGACGACGAGGCCGAGGCGGTCCCGGCGGGCACCGCCAGGACCAGGGCGAGTGCGGATGCCGCGGTGACCATGCCCGCAACGGGGAGAGTCCCGGCAACGGCCCGACCCCAGACACGTCGGGCCCCGGCCGCCGGGACTCTCCCCGCCTTCCAGCCACCTGGACCTGATTGGCCACCACCGCCGCGTCCGCCTGTTGCCATGTCGACCCGTCCCTTCGTCCGTTTCTTTTTCCCGAGGGTCATACGGCCTGAAGGTTCGGCAGGATTGCGGCCTATCCTGGGGCCGCGTGGGCCGGGGACCGGCTGGAACCGGCCATATGCGGCGGCGCCGAGGGAGGACAGGCTCATGGCAGGCGACATTGCGGGCGACACGGGCGACACGGGCGACACGGGCGACACGGGCGACACGGGCGACACGGGCGACACGGGCGACACGGGCGACACGGGCGACACGGGCGACACGGGCGGATTCGAGTTGCGGGGCATCAATCATCTCGCCCTCGTGTGCCGTGACATGGAGCGGACCGTCGACTTCTACACGAACGTCTTGGGCATGCCGCTGGTCAAGACGATCGAGCTGCCGGCCGGTATGGGACAGCATTTCTTCTTCGACTGCGGTGGCGGCGACTGCCTCGCCTTCTTCTGGTTCCCCGACGCGCCCGACGGCGTGCCGGGGATCAGTGCGCCGGCGGCCCGACCCGACCAGGGCGACCTGACGAGCGCCATCGGCTCCATGAACCATGTCGCGTTCGACGTGGCGCCGGAGAAGGTGGAGGAGTACCGCGCCCGTCTCGTCGCTGCCGGCATCGACTGCACCGAGATCGCCAATCACGACGACTCCGAGTGGGGCATCAGCGAAACCCTGCACTCGGGCGTCTTCGTGCGCAGCATCTACTTCCAGGATCCCGACGGCATCCTCCTGGAGTTCGCCGCCTGGACAAGGGCGCTGGGGGCGTCGGACGTGTCGCACGCCCCGGCCAAGGCCAAGGGCGCCGACATGGCGGCCGAGCACGAGATCAGCGCTCCGACTCACCCATCCCAACCCGTCCGGGTCTGACCCGAGCCCGAGACAGACATACCCGAGCCCGACCCGGTCACCATCGATGCCCCGCCTCCGCCAGGTCTCCAAGGACGAAGCCACCGCCCCCATCGTCACGACCATGTACGAGTGGCTCTTCGAGGGCCGCGACCCCGTGGCCGAGCCGGGCCGCTGGGATGGCACCACGGGCGACTGGTGGACCGTGTTCGCCAACAGCCCCGACATCCTCGACCATTGCGTGAAGGGGTTCGGGCTGTATCAGTCGTCCGACCGCACCCTCGACCCCAAGTTGCGTGAACTCGGCCAGATCCGGGCCGGGTACGCCGCCGCCAGCCAGTTCGTCTTCAGCCAGCACGCCAAGTCCATGCGCGAACTCGGCATGCCCGAGGAGCAGATCACGCACATTCCGGCCTGGAGCGTCGCCCCCGAGGGCACGTACAACGCGGCCGAGCGGGCCGTGCTCGCCTACACCGACTGCCTCGTCTACGACCATGGCCGCGTCCCCGACGAGCTCTTCGCCGAGCTGCAGCGCCACCTCGACGAGGTCGCCGTGCTCGAGCTCACGTACATCACGACGCTGTACTTCCAACACGCCGTGATGTCCAAGGCCCTCCGCACCGAATTCGACGACCGCGACGATCCCATCATCGAGGTGCCCGGTCCTTTAGGTTCTTCCGCCATGCATCCGGGAGAGAATCGGTGACGGCGGAGCACGTCGTCCTGCCAGACGACGAAGCACGACACACCCCCGACGGGGAGGACCTGTGGAACGAGTCGTACTACTGCGACTTCGTCCAAGCCGACGGCTCGCTGGGCGGCTGGCTCCGGCTCGGCCTCTATCCGAACCGCCAGGTGGCGTGGTGGACGACCTGGATCGTCCGGCCCGACGGTCCCGGCCTCTGCTCGGCCGACTACAGAGCCCCTGTCCCGCCCGGCGACGGCTTGGTCTCAGAGGCGTCTATCGGCCCCGACGACACCGCCGACCAGCGGATTGAAATCGAACTCGTCCGCCCGCTCGAATCGTTCCGCCTGGCGGCCAGCGCGCCCGCCCAATTCATCGACCCGCCAGAGGCCGCGTACACGCCGGGCGAGCAGACGGGTCCTGCGGCGCGTCTGGACCTGAATCTCACCTGGACCACCGACGGTGTCCCCTACCACTACGACCTGACCACCCGCTACGAGATCCCCTGCCTCGTGACCGGCACCGTCACCGTTGACGGCGAGACGTTCACGATCGACGGGCAGGGCCAGCGCGACCACTCGTGGGGCGTGCGCGACTGGTGGGCCTTTGGATGGTGCTGGTGCTCGGTCCGCCTCGAGGACGGCACCCGGGTCCATCTGGCCGACATCCGCATGGGGATTCCGGACATGCCGGTGTTCTTCGGATATATCCAGAAGCCCGGCCGATCCAGCGGATCCGGCGAGCTCCATCCCGCCACCGCCTTGACGGTGTCCGAGGACCTGGGTCAGCACGGTTTCCCGTCCAAGGGGCGCATCGACATCACCGCCGGCGAACCGCTCGGCCTCGAGGTGACACCGGTCGCCTTCGGGCCCGTGCTCCTCCGCAACGACGTCGACGGCCGGATCAGCCGATTTCCCAGGGCGATGGTGACGTGCCGGACGGACGACGGCCGCACCGGCGCCGGGTGGATCGAGTGGAATCAGCCCGATCCGGATCCCGGTTCCGACCCCAGCCCCGCCTGAGGCACCCGCGCAGCACGCGACGCACAACATCCGCGGCGGCACCCCTGTGTGAGCATCACGGGTGCACCATCAGGCCCTCGATGACCGTTTTTCACAGGCGGCCGGCAGTACGGATTTCTGCGTGGGGGCTGCGTTCACGGGATCCAAGGTTGTGTCCCATCGCCAACGCAGGCGCCAACGCAGGCGCCAACGCCAACGACGGCGCGCCCGGCCCAGGCACCTGGCCGCCCCGGCCGCCCCGGCGACTGCCCTCTCCGCCACGCTCTGGATGGGGGGAACCGCGGGTCCCGTCGGCGCCGCCACGACCGGTGCCGCCGGCTCGACCACCACCTTCCCCGCCGGCGCCACCAGCGCCGACAAATGGGTCATCCGGGCCATCGCCGCGGAGCAGAAGTTCGGCAGCGTCCACGTCGTCGGCAAGATCACCCAGGGCAAGTCCCAGATCATCTTCGAGCTCCTCGTGAACGGCGACGGAGAAGGCGGGGGCGAGGTCGTCCAGGACGGCAACCTCATCAAGATCGAGCGTGTCGGGCCGCTCCTCTACTTCAATGCGCCCACCAAGTTCTGGACCACCCACGCCACGGCGGCGCAGGCCAAGACCTACGGCGGGAAGTGGATCGAGTTCTCGGCGGTCGACGCCCGCTTCACCTCCTTCGACCAGTTCCTCCATGCGGCCGACCTCGTCGTCGCCGCCTTCGAGGGCCACACGGCCCCGCTCACCGTGAGCAACCCACCACCTTCGCCGGCCACGAGGTCGTCATCGTCAAGGACACGGTCACCACCAACGCCAGGAAGAGCACGGGTCTCATGTACATCGCGGCCAAAGGCCCCGCCCTCGTCTACAAGATCGTCGACGACACCCCGGGCGACGTGAGCACGGTCGTCTGCCAGCACTATGGCAAGGGCGTCACGCTCACCGTCCCACCCAACGCGATCAATCTCACCTGAGGCCTTCGGGGCGGCTCGCCGAGCCCTCCCACCGGACCGATTCCGGCGGACGGCCCAGCTACTTGAACATGTCGCCGAGGACCTTGGCCGCCCCGACGCCGGCGGCCGCACCTTCAACTCCCCGGTGGTCGTCGGGCATGTACTCGCCGATCACGCCGGCCAGCACCGCGATCGGCATCGACTGCAGCCAAATGCGGCCCGGGCCGGTCAGCACCGCGAAGTGGTGGCCGTCGGAACCCATGTAACGGTTCGCCAAACCCGGCACCTTCTGCGTCTCGAACTGTACGGAGGCCTGGAAGAGTCCAGCGTGGCCGGGATGCACGCGCATCGTCTGCCCGGGGGCGAGGTCGTACACGATCACCTCGCCCGAGAGGTCGACAAAGGCGCGACCGGTGCCGCCGATCTTCTGCAGGATGAGGCCCTCCCCGCCGAAGATACCGCCCTTGAACGACTGCTGGAAACCCATCGACAGCTCAATACCGGGCGTGGCCGCCATGAAGCCGTGCCGGTGCACCATGAACTCGTTCCCCGGCGCCACGTCGATCGGCAGAATGTGGCCGGGCACCTTCGAAGCGAAGGCAATGGAGCCCGGGCCGCCCTGGGCGGTGTAGGTCGTCATCATGAACGAAGCACCCGAGACGGCGCGCTTGACCGCCCCCATGATCCCCTTGCCGCCCATGCCGCCGCCGGTGTTGGTGGTCATTTGGACGGCATCGGACATCCACGAGAATTCGCCGGCTTCGGACACGATCGACTCACCGTCGGCGAGCGAGAGCTCGAGCACCGGCATCGTCGTTCCGTGGATCGTCTCTTCCATGATGGGCCTCCTCGGATGATTGCTCTGTTCCTTCGACTTCGTTCCTTCGACTTCGTTCCTTCGACTTCGTTCCTTCGACTTCGCGGGCTCGGCGATCACGCGGTTGACGGCCGCCCCGGATCGGACTGACGGGGCGGATTGCGCAGCTCCACGTCCGCCGACAGTAGGCCTTTACCAGGCCCCTGCGCACCGGTTACCAGGCGCTCGGCCATCGTCACCTCCATCAGGCCCAGCGCCATGCCGAAGAGGTCGCCGAGGATGAAGGTCGTCAGGAAGATCGCCCAGATGTGCTCGTGGGGAATCAGCTCGGCGACGAAGACCACGACCTCGTGCTCGAGTGCCAGCGGCAGCGTGATGAAGAGGAAGACGAGCATGAAGTGCGGCCGGACCAGCTGCAACGAGCGCCGGAAGGCGTCCGGCACCGAGCTGTCGAGCAGGTTGATGAGCGGCCCCACCAGGGCGAACAGGGTCCCCACAATGAGCCCCGGGACGACCAGCAGCACCGAGGCCACGGCGCTGAAGAGGACCAGGATCACCTCGGCCAGTAGCAATCGACCCCATGGCAGCGTCCGCAGGACCTCCAGGATGGGTTGGGCCGCTTCGTTGCGCTCCACCGACCCGACGAGGCGCTCGAGCATGCCGGCATAGAAGGTCAGCCCGAGGGCGGAGGACGCGAACAGGACGGCCCCGATGACCGACCTGACACCCAAGTGGTCGACGGCTACCTCGGTGTACAAGGTGCCCTGGATCGCGTCGAGCCCGAAGATGATGAGCCCCGGAACGATGACCCGCGCCGGTTCCATCTTGGTGGTGCGCCAGGACACCGCCATCAGCTCGAGCGGATGGAGGGGGTGCCGTTCGGCTCGCTGCGCTGCGCCTTCCTGTGAGGGACCGGCTTCCTGCGACGCCTCTGACGCCCCCGGGTCGCCCGCGCTCATACGGGATTCCAGCCGTCCCCGACGAACTGGAACAACCGCTGGCCGGAGTCGAAGGGAGCGGTCGCCCCATCCAGACGGTGATGGCCCACCCCGAAAATCGCCCCGTCGGGGGACTCGAAGGCCAGCTCGGTGAAGCCGGCGGCGGCGAAGTCGGCCCGGATGGACGGCGTGTGGTCCGGCGGCCGCCGGTGCCGCGTCCACACGACGTGGCCACCCGCGGCGCAGAACCCCGGCATCGCCCCAATCGTGCGGGTGATGTCCGCCGCGCTGATGTTCCCGAAGATCCCGCACAGCAGCACCACGTCGGCCGGCACGGCGTCTGCGTACAGGCTCGCCTGCGACGCGTCCCCCTCGACCACCCGGACCCGGTCGGCCACCCCGAGCTCGGCGGCACGCGCCCGGGCGAAGGCCGCCAGGGCGGGATCGAGCTCCACGAGGAGAGCCGAGACCGATGGTCCCCTCGGATGGCGCGCCACGACGTCGATCACGTCCCGCCCCTGGCCCGCGCACAGGCTCACCATCCGGATGGGCTCTGGAAGCGCGGCCGGGATCTCGTCCAAGGCGGCACCCACCCTGGACTGCACCGTCCGCAAACGCAGCGACAGTCCCGACGACGGATCCTCATAGGGCGTATGCCACCGCACCCAGTGCGACCCGCCCGACCCACCCGACCCACCCGAGCCACCCGAGCCGGCACTCTCTGGATGGTCCCCAGGCACCATGACCGCCCATCGTAGGGTGGCCCCAGTGACCCCCAGAAGCCCCCGATGATCAAATACCTCGGCTCCAAGCGCCGCCTCGTCCCCGTCCTCACGCGGATCTGCCAGGCCTCCGGCGCCACCACCGCCCTCGATCTCTTCACCGGCACCACTCGCGTCGCCCAGGCCTTCAAGGCCCAGGGTGTGCACGTCACCGCCGTCGACAGCGCCCGCTACGCGCACACCTTCGCCCGCACCTACATCGAGACCGACGCCGCCACCACCGACGGCGCGGCGCTCCGGGCGGCCGTCGGCCGCCTCAACGAGCTCCCCGGCAAACCCGGCTACGTCACCGAGACGTTCAGCCATCAGGCCCGCTTCTTCCAACCGCACAACGCCGCTCGGATCGATGCCGTGCGGGACGCCATCGACTCGGAGTATGCGGGGTCACCCATGTTCCCCCTCCTGTTGACGTCCCTCATCGAGGCGGCCGACCGCGTCGACTCGACCACGGGCGTGCAGATGGCCTACGTGAAGCAGTGGGCGCCCCGCTCGGCCAAGCCGTTGGAGCTGCGCGTGCCCGAGCTCCTCGACGGCCCAGGCCGCGCCATCCAGGGTGACGCGGTCGAGCTGACGTCGGCCACCGCAGCCAACCCGACGCTGGGCCACTTCGACTTGGCGTACCTGGACCCGCCGTACAACCAACACCGGTATTTCACCAACTACCACGTGTGGGAGACGTTGGTGGCGTGGGACGCGCCCGAGGCCTACGGCGTCGCCCGCAAGCGGCTCGACGCCCGCGACCCGTCCACGCACTCGCCGTTCAACTCGAAGAAGACGATGCCGGCGGCGCTGGCGTCGGTGGTGCGGTCGGTCGACTGCGACCTGCTCGTGTTGTCCTACAACAACGAGTCGTGGCTCGGGATGGACGAGCTCGAAGAGATGTGCGCCGGCCGCGGGGCGGTGGCGACGCTCACCTTCGACTCGGCTCGATACGTCGGCGCCCGCATCGGCATCTTCGACCCCTCCGGTCGCAAGGTGGGGCGCGTGAGCCATCTTTCCAATCAGGAGCTGCTCGTCATCGCCGGCGAGGGGTCGCTGGTCCGCCGCGTGGTGGAGGCGGCCGGAGCGGTCACCACCACGGCTGAGACCACTCCTGTCACCGGCGCTGCAGGCCAGATGGTCGCCCTGGGCCGAGCGGATCGGCTACAACAGGCAACGTGAGCAAGCACGATCACGGCGGCCAGAACAGCGGCTCCCACGACGGCCATTCCCACGACAGCCATTCCCACGACACCCTCGTCCCGCAATTGCCCTATCCCCGGCTTGAGGACTGCGACCTCTCGCTGAGGCTCTCCAAGGACGAGGAGGCGAAGCGTCTCGGCAAGGCGCAACGCCGCCTGTTGCACCTGCGGCTCATCAACGGCGGTCAGCTCAACCACGGCAACCTCGGGCCGCCGGTGTGCATCGTCTTCGAGGGCTGGGACGCCGCCGGCAAGGGCGGCGCCATCAAAAGGCTGGTCGAGCCGCTCGACCCCCGGCACGTGCACGTGGCTCCGTTCGCGGCGCCGACGCCCGACGAGCTGCGCCACCACTTCCTGTGGCGCTTCTGGCCGCCGCTGCCCGGATGGGGCGGCATGACCATCTTCGACCGCAGCTGGTACGGGCGCGTGCTGGTCGAGCGGGTGGAGAACTTCGCCACCGAGGTGCAGTGGCGCCGCGCGTATCAGGAGATCGCGGACTTCGAGCACTCGCTGGCCGAAGAAGGAATGGTCGTCATCAAGCTCTGGCTGCACATGTCGGACGAGGAACAATTGCGCCGGTTCGAACGCCGCCGCGACGATTCGCTCAAGGCGTGGAAACTGACCGACGAGGACTGGCGCAACCGGGAGAAGAGGCCGCAGTACGACGAGGCGGTGGCGGACATGCTGCGCCTGACCAACGGTCCCCTGGCGCCCTGGGACGTCATCTCGTCGGAGAGCAAGCGCAATGGCCGGGTCGAGGTCATCGAGACCGTGATCCGGCACATGGAGGCGGGGATGGATCGCTGGGGCGTGCCCGTGCCCCGCAGCGACGACGAGGAGACGACCGAGTTGGCGCTGTCCTTCGACGACGCCGAGTTCCAGCAGGGCCCGTCCACGACGGGGCCGCCGGTTCCGGCGGGGCCGGCGGTTCCGGCGGTTCCGGCGAGTTCGAACGGTGCGGGCGCCCCCGACCATGCACGCGCCCCCGGCGCCCCGGACCCCGCTGAGCACCTCAGCGCGTGACCCCACCCGCCCGGCCGGGCATCACCATCCCCTTCGACGGGATCCCGCTCCACGCCCACCGCGAGTGGTTCGCCCGCCTTCGTGAGCTCGGCTACACGGATCTGTGGTCGGCCGAGGTGGACGGCTCCGACGGGTTCACACCGCTCGCCCTGGCCGCCGCCTGGGAGCCCGGGCTCAACCTCGGCGTGGCCATCACCCCCGCCTACACCCGGGGCCCCGCCCTCCTGGCCCAGAGCCTGGCCTCCATGGCCGACGCTGCGCCCGGGCGCTTCTTCTGCGGGCTGGGCGCCTCGTCGAAGGTGATCGTGGCCGACTGGAACGGCCTGGCCTTCGAGAACCAGTACCGCCGCGTCCGCGACACCCTGCGCTTCCTGCGCCTGGCCTTCAGTGGCGAGAAGGTGACCGAGGACTTCGAGACGTTCCAGGTCAAGGGCTTCCGCCTGAGCCGCCTCCCCGAGCAGCTGCCGCCCATCTATCTCGCCGCGCTCAGGCCCGGCATGTTGCACCTGGCCGGCAAGGAGGCCGACGGCGCCATCCTCAACTGGCTCAGCGCCGAGGACGTTGCCACGTCCGTGGCCGAGGTCACGAAGGCGGCGGGCGGCGCCCCCCGCGCCATCGTGGCCCGGATCTTCGTCATCGTGACCGAGGATGCCACCGTCGCCCGCACCATCGGCCGGCGGATGATCACGGCCTACCTGAACGTCCACGCCTACGCCGAGTTCCACCGCTGGCTCGGCCGCGGCCCGGCGCTGCAGCCGATGTGGGACGCCTGGGCCGCCGGCGACCGCAAGGGCGCGCTGGCCGCCATCCCCGACGAGGTCGTGGACGATCTCGTCGTCCACGGGTCGGTGGCGCAGTGCCGGGCGCACATCCAGCGCTATGTCGACAACGGGATCACCGTGCCGGCACCGGCGGTCGTCCCGATCGGGGTCGACCTGGCCGAAGCGGTGGCCGGCCTGTCCCCCTCGGCCGGGTAGCCCGAGCGGGCCGACACGCCAGATCCGGGCAGCTGACTGCGCCGGGCTGGCCGGACTCGTCCCGGCAGGGAAAACTGCAGGGGACGAGAGGGGGGCCGGGCGACATGACCGAGATCGACTTCCGCACCACACCGCTGGCCGAGCTCACCCGCTCGGTCCGGACCAAGGAGGTCAGCGCCCGCGAGATGACCCAGACGGCGCTCGACCGCATCCACCGGCTCGACCCCACCTACAACGCCTTCGTCGCCGTCGATGACGAACGGTCCCTGGCCGAGGCCGACGACCTGGACCGACGCATCGCCGCCGGCGCCGACCCCGGTCCGCTGGCCGGCATCCCGCTCGGGGTCAAGGACCTCCAGAGCGCCATCGGCTACACCACCACCTACGGCTCCGCGCTCTACGCCGACGATCCACCCGCCACCGCCGACGACCCCTTCGTCGCCCGCCTACGGGCAGCGGGCTGTGTCGTCGTCGGCAAGACCAACACGCCCGAGTTCGGCTGGATGGGCAACACCACCAACAGCATCTTCGGCCCCTCACTGAACCCGTTCGACCATTCCCGCGGGCCGGGCGGGTCCTCGGGCGGTGCGGCCGCCGCGCTGGCGGCCGGCCTGGTGCCCCTGGCCACCGGATCCGACGGCGGCGGGTCAATCCGCATCCCGAGTGCCTGCTGCGGCCTGGCCGGCATGAAGCCGAGCCTCGGCCGCGTCCCCTCCGGCGGCCCCAACCCGCCCGGCTGGCCCGACCTCTCCACCAACGGCCCGATGGCCCGCCGCTTCGCCGACGTCGCCCTCGCCCTCGACGTCGCCGTCGGCCCCGACCCCACCGACCTGCGCTCGCTACCCCGCCCCGAGGCGAACTGGCTGGCCGCTCTCGACGACGCCCACGTCCCCGTCAAGGTCGCCTACGCCCCCACCCTCGGCTACGCCACCGTCGACGCCGAGGTGGCCGAGGCTTGCGAGCGCGCCGTCGGGGTGCTCGAGTCGTTGGGCGCTGACGTCGTCGTGCTGGACTCGGTCTTCGATGACGACCCCGTCGGTGACTTCCTCACCATGACGGGGGCGGCCACCTTGCGCACCCTGCGCCCCTTCATGGGGCACCCGCGCTGGGAGGAGGTCCATCCCGTCCTGCGCTACTACGTCGAGGCGGCCCAAGCCACGACGGCGGAGCAATTGCTGTTGGTCTTCGACAACTACCACCGCATGAACCTGCGCCTGGTCGAGCTGTTCCACGGCTGCCGCATCCTGGTCACGCCGACGTGCTCGGCCCTCGCACCGTTGGCCGACGACATGGTCAGCCCCGTCAACGGGGTGAACACCGCCAACTGGGTGCAGTTCACCTATCCCTTCAACATGACGCGCTCCCCCGCCGCCAGCGTGCCGGTCGCCATGAGCACCAGTGGCCTGCCGATCGGCCTGCAGCTGGTGGGGCCCCAACACGGCGATCTCGTCGTGCTCCGCACCGCCGCCGCACTCGAGGCGGCCATCGACCTCGACTTCCTCGCCGCCCTGCCCGACTGAATCCACCCGCAATCGACCCACTGACAATCGACCCACTGACATCAACGAAGGAGCCGTTCCACATGTCGATCACCACCCCCGCCAATCCGGCCGACGCCGTCCGCCTCGTCTCGATCGAGGACGCACCGTGGGCCGACACCGGCACCGGCGTCCTGCTCAAGGTCGTCCGCTACGACTCGAACCACGGCACCTGGGTTATCCTCAACCGCTTCAAGCCCGGGGTGCAGCTGCAGACGCACCGCCACACCGGTTCGGTCGACGCCTACACCTCGGCCGGTCGTTGGCACTATCTCGAGTACGACTTCTACATCCTTCCCGGCTCGTACCTCTACGAGCCGGCCAACTCGGTGCACACGCTGCACGTGCCCGAGGACAACACGGAGGACACCGACATCTGCTTCATCATCGAGGGCGCGTTGCTGAACCTGGCCGAGGACGGCTCCGTCGAATCGGTCTCCGACGGGCCCGGCACGCTCGAGGCGTACTACGCGCTGCTCGAGGCCCAGGGCGACCCGCGCCCCAACGGCCTGATCGTCTGAGCCCCGGTCCATGAGCCCGTCCAGAACCAAGACCGGGACATCCGACCCCGGCCGCCTCCTCGACCCGGCGCTGTACGCCAGCGGCGACCCCTTCGCCCTGTACGCCGAGCTCCGACGGACGGCCCCCGTGTGCTGGGTCGAATGTCCCGAGCGGGGCGGCTTCTGGGCCGTCACGACCCACCCCGAGGTGTCGCACATCGGCGCCGACCCCGGTGGGTTCTGCTCGTCCCGCGGCATCCTGACCGACGAGATCGGCACCACCTACGAGACGCCCCCGACCATGATGCACACGGACCCGCCGCAGCACACCCGCTACCGGCGCCTCGTGCAGCCCGGCTTCAAGCCCTCGATGGTGCGTCTCATGGAGGCCGGCGTGACCGCGAAAGCAACGGCACTCTTGGATCAGATCCAAGCCGGCGTGGCCTTCGACGTCGTCCAGGACCTCTCCATCCCGTTTCCGCTGCTCGTCATCTGCGAGCTGCTCGGCGTGGATGGCTCGCAGTGGCCGCGCTTCTTCGACTGGTCCGAAGCCGTCATCCCCGGCGAGGTCGAGCAGACCGAGGAGCAGCGGGCGGCGTACCAGGTCGAAATGTGGGAGTACCTGATCGGCGTGGCCGAGGAGCGGCGCCGGGCGCCGGCCGACGACCTTGTGTCAGTCCTGGCCAATGTCGGAGCTGGTCCCGAGAGCGGCGGCGAGGAGCTGAACGAGGCCGAATTGGCCATGTTCTTGATCCAGCTCCTGGTGGCGGGCAACGAGACCACCCGCAACCTCATCTCGGGCGGGCTGGTGGCGCTGGCGGAGAATCCGGACCAGTGGGCCGCTCTGCAGGCGGATCGATCCCTGGTCCCGGCCGCCGTCGAAGAGC
>Ga0307374_10004689_pt1 | contig 22618 bp, 16 predicted proteins | sample OX3MG_FD_202532 | JGI IMG/M metagenome (GOLD analysis project Ga0307374, IMG submission 202532) | Soil microbial communities from Risofladan, Vaasa, Finland - OX-3 | ecosystem: Environmental > Terrestrial > Soil > Coastal area > Acid sulfate soil | place: Finland: Risofladan, Vaasa | collected... | reverse complement strand
CACCGGGGAGCAAGATGACGGAAAGGCCCTCCATCTCAGATCCGACCGCGCCGGGAACCTTCTCGAGGTCCTGACCGCACTCTGGGGCGATGGCACCGAGATCGTCACCCGCGCCATGCGGGTGCACCGCAGCTACGAATCGCTCCTCAGCGACCCAGGAGAGCCCGACACCTGGCAGTCACTCCTTCGGCCAGCCAATCACCGACGCCAAGCTCACCGACGAGGTGCTCGAGCAGATGGCCCGGGAGGTCGAAGCCGGGCTCGACGTCACCACGTTGCGGTGCCGCCCCGGCCGGCCCGCCATCGGGTCGGGCCCGGCGGGCACTCTTGCCTACGGCCCGACCCCGAACTTCGTCGGGCTCGCGACGAGCGCGCCGCCACGGGACCCACGAACGCCTCCGACGCGGTCCGACAGGCGTCGCGCCAGTATCCCCAAGCGAGCTGAACCGGTGTGACGGGCGAGTGCAGCGAAGGGACCGTACGCTGACGGCCAAGTGATCAACCGATCTCCACGCGCGCCCTTCGCCGGGGCAGACTCGTGCCATGCTGCGCTCGCTCCCGCTCGCGTTGGCGGTCCTCGCGTTTGCGCCGGCGACGGGGGGCGCGGTCCCCTCAATCGCAGCCAGGGGTCAAACGACCAGGGTGGCGAGGCTGGTCGGGGCGTCTCGGCAGATCGAGCCTGCAGGGTGCCCCCGATCCCGACCTGCTCCTGGTAGCCCGTCAGTCCTGAAGGTCAGGATCGTCCGTCTCGGCAAGGGCGCGGTTGCACTCGCGGGTGTGTGCATCGAGCGAGCTGGGCCGTTCCCGTTCCTGGTCGACTCCGGCTCTGCCCGCTCGGTCATCGACACCCAGCTCTCACAGCGTTTTCACCTGCGCCGGATCGGAGCACCTGAGCAGGCTGCCGGCGTCGGTTGCAGCGCGACGGTCGTTCCCCGGCAAGTGTCGAGCTGGGCGGTGGGCGGCGCGATCCTGAAGCCGCAGGCGATCGTGAGCGCCTCGCTTCCGAAGCTCGACGCGAGCCAGCCATTGGCCGGCGTGATCGGGTCGGACGTGCTCAGCCGGTTCGGCTCCGTCCGCATCGACTACCGAACACAAACGATGAGCCTGGGCGGTCCGGAGCAAGCGTCTCCGACGGGCGGCAATGTCCGCGTTGGACCTACCTCGGCGCCGACGCCGGCGCAGTTCCTGAAAGGCGTGCGCGTCGATACTGGGCTCACGGTCGTGACCCAGAAGGGAGCGGTGGGCGTGTATGCGCCGATCCGGTTCGACGGATCCAGAGCACGGCTCTTCATCGTCGACACCGGCGCCGAGGTCTCGATGGTCTCACCTCTGCTTTCGCGGTCACTGCATCTTGTGGCCGCTCATCGAAGTATCACCCTCTCAGCGGCCTTCGGGTGTCCGGTGAGTTTGGTCGAGGTGCAAAGTGGTCACTGGGCGCTCGGCCGGGTTTCGCTCGAACCTCAGCTGATCGCTCGGCTCCCGGCCCTTGGGTTGCAGACAGACGGTCTGCTCGGCTCAGACGTCTTGTCCCGCGCGGGTGCGGTCGTCATCGACTACCGCGGTGCCCGGATACTTCTCGAATCGGGATGAGGGCGGGTCAATTTGAAAGAGCCGAGATCTGTGTCACCGCACCCGTACGTGATGGCATGAAGGTAGCGACACCGCCCGATCCGGTTCCTGACGAGTCGCGAAGCGCCGAGCCCGCTCGTAGTTCTTGTCGAGCAAGGTGCGCCAGAACATGCACCTTCGCCCGCCAAGGATCCTCCTCAGGTGCAGCAAGTCCGGTGCGGATCGCACGATGTGAAACCGCTCGGCTCGGCCGTCCTGTTCGGCGACCAGGTGGACGACTCGGCGATGGCGGCACGGCCCACTCCGCGGCGACCGCCTCCCGAATTGGCTCTCGCGACCACGTCGAAGCGGCCGCATCGCGTACGGCATCTGACCCTTAAAGCCGCGCCGCTCTCGACGGAGACCCTGTTACAAGTCGTTGCAATTCCGATCCGCCTGAGTCTGGGCTTGCTTCCTACAGGCCTGTGACCAGGGGTGTTGTGTGCGCTCGGAGGAATTCGAATCCCCAACCTTCTGATCCGTAGTCAGATGCTCTATCCAATTGAGCTACGAGCGCAGCGCGCGCCGACGCGGGCTGCAGCCCGCCCGACGCTCGGCGATTGGCCATCGTAGCGGGCACCGCCACACCTCTCGGCGCGAACAGCGCCTCTGGTACGTTGACCAGCGTGTGGAACACCGGAGCGGGCGGTGGCGCCCCGCCGCCGGGTGCGTCCGAGCTCGCCGGATCGGCGGTGCGTCTCGCGATGGCGCACTACCGCGCGCTGCTCGCGTCCGTGTCGATCGTGCTCGTGCCGTCGCTCGTCGTCGGGGCCGCGTCCCTCGGGTACTGGCGCTCGGTCAGCTACTCGACGAGGCCGCACGGTGCGCTCGGTGTCGCAGCGGAGGTCGTCGGGCTCGCCGTCGTCCTGATCGGCGGCTTCCTCGCCCAGGCCGCGGGCGTCCACGCCGCGACGAGCGCGTACGTGGGCGCGTCGCCCGACTGGCGGCGGTCGCTCCGGGTCGCGGTCACGCGATGGCGCGACGTCGGCGCGACGGGTCTCGCGGTCGCCGTGCTGTCGACGATCGGGCTCGCGCTCTTCATCGTGCCGGGCGTCGTCCTTTGGTGCACGTGGTTCGTCGCGATGCCGGTCGTGGTGATGGAGGGCGGGCGCGCCCGCGACGCGCTCCGGCGCTCGGCCTTCCTCATGGCCGGGAGGCGCGTCGCGGTGCTCGTCGCCTACGTCCTCGTCGAGCTGCTCGTGCTCGCGTGCTCGCTCCCGATCGGCGCGATCGTGGGGGCCGCGTTCGCGCACTCGGCCCTGGCCCAGGTCGTCGCCGAGCAGGTCGCCGTCTACGCGGTCGAGATCCTGCTCACGCCGCTACAGGTGGCGCTCGTGCTCGTCGTCTACCTCGACGAGCGCTACCGGCGCGACGGGACCGCGCCGGCAGACGTGGCGCGCGCCGCCGGGATCGTGCCCGTGCATCCGCCGGCGCCCGGAGCGCCTCGAGATCTGTCGCGCGGGTCCGGCTGGGGCCCGGGCGGACGCGGCGACCCGCCGCTGCCCGGTTCCGGTCGACCGGGATCGGTCGGCACCGCGCCCGCCGGGGAGCCGGCCCCCTCGGGTGGAGCAACGCTCGGCGGTCGTGACGAGCGGACCGGTTGGCCCGCCGCGTCGGCGAAGCCGTCCCCGGACGCTCCCCTGCGCCCGCCGGCTGGTGCGACCTGGCCCGGGATCTCTCCGAAGCCCCCACCGCCGAGCGGACGGGTCGCGCGATCCGTGCCCCCGTCCGATCCGGCGGCACCTCCCGGCGACGCCGGGGCCCGTGACGAGAAGGGACCGGGCGGGCGCGGCACCGACGAGCGCGCGGAGGGAGCGGCGCCCGACGGCGGGGACGAGGCGCGTCGGCCGCCCGATCGGGAGTCCTGAGACGCGCACGACGGGGCGCCATCGGCACCCCGTCGTGTCGAGCGGAGAGGGAGGGATTTGAACCCTCGGACCCGGTTTCCCTGGTCAACTCATTAGCAGTGAGCCCGATTCGGCCGCTCTCGCACCTCTCCAGCGGGGGTCGCGCCGCCGCGGCGCCGCCCCGCGCGCTCCGCCGGATGCGTGTTGCCGAGCACCGGCGGCGCGCGGTTGTACAGGGTACAGGTTCGCCGCCCGGCATCGCCGGGAGCTCCTCGACCCGTGGTCCGCGGACGCAGAAGGGCTCGCGGGCCTCGAGGTACACGGGCTCGTCGGTGCTCGGTTCGAGCTCGGCGAGCGCGGAACGACTCGCGACCGGCACCGCGAGCACGACGTGCGCCGCGCCGCAGCCGCCCGCCGCCCTCGCGCGCGGGCCGGGCGCGCCCGCGAGGGCCCGCGGCGCGTCAGACCCCGACGACCACGTGGCATCTCCAGCCGTCCCCGTTCGCCTCCACGGAGAGGTCGTGGTGGCTGACCGAACGCGGCGCACGGCCGACGACATGGGCCTCCGAGAGGCCGACGACCTCCATGTCGCCGGTGACACCGCCCTGCTCGGTCTCGACGAGGTGGAAACGGACCGGCACGAGGGAGAAGACGTCCAGCGTGTCGATGACATCCTCGAAGAGGCACTCGAGCAGCTCCTCGCCGCTCGCCGGACCCGCCGCGAGCGGGATCACCCGGCTCACCGGAGGATCGGTCACCTGCGCGTACTGGGCGACGAGCGCGCGCAGCGCCTCGACGAGGCACGACACGCGGTCCGGTCCCCACGAGTCGATCGTGCAACTCCCGCCGTGCACGTCGAGGACGTGCCCGGACGGCGCCGCGCCACCGCGCTCCTCCGCCACCGCTACCCGCTCTCGAGTCACGTCCTCCATCGGACCTGCCGTCTTCCCGCTCCGGGGCGCCCGCCGTGCGGTGCGCTCAGAGCTTGTAGCCCATCGTCCTCAGCAGTGCCTTGCGGTCTGCTTCGTCCTTGTCGGTCTCGATGCCCGCGGGCGGCATGCCGTCGACCACGCCCATGACCCCTCGGCCGAGGTCCGTCTGCGCGACGACGACCTCGACCGGGTTCGCGGTCGCGCAGAAGATCGTGCACACCTCGGGCACCTGCTTGATCGCGTTCAGGACGTTCACCGGGTAGCCGTCGCGAAGCAGCACGACGAAGACGTGACCGGCGCCGACGGTCTCGGCGTTCAGGGCCGCGAGCTCGACGAGGTCCTTCGCGTTGCCCGAGCGCCTGATGAGGCACGGGCCGGACGCCTCGCAGAAGGCGACCCCGTACTGCAGCTGGGGGCTCGCGCCAGCGAGCGCCTCGTGGATGTCCTCGACGGTCTTCACGAAGTGCGCCTGACCGAGGATCACGTTCATCCCCTCCGGCTTCTCGATCGGGACCATGCTCAGTTCCATCGATGCCGCCTCCCGGGTGAGGACGACCGAGGTCGCCGCGGCACCGGATCTGTTCGCGGCGCACCGCGCGCCAGGCCGCGGTCACAGCCTGGCCGCGCGACCCGCGTGCTGCCAGGGCCGAAGGTCCTCGGGGCGTCGCCGCGACGGCCGCGGCCGAGCCCCGCGGACGATGGGTTGCGGCGCGCCCGGTCGACGGTCCCATACTTGGGCCATGGCGACCAGGCGACCGACCACGAGCTGGCTGTGCGACATGGACGGTGTGCTCGTCCACGAGGGGACGGCGCTGCCGGGCGCGGTGCGCTTCGTGAAGGCGCTCACGGGGGCGGGTCTCAGCTTCCTCGTGCTCACGAACAACTCGATCTTCACACCGCGCGACCTCGCGGCGCGCCTCGTCGCGGGCGGGCTCGAGATCCCGGTCGACGCGCTGTGGACGTCCGCGCTCGCGACCGCTCAGTTCCTCGACAGCCAGCGGCCCGGCGGCACAGCGTTCGTCGTGGGCGAGGCCGGGCTCACGACCGCGCTCCACGACATCGGCTACGTGCTGTCCGACCGGGACCCCGACTACGTCGTGCTCGGGGAGACGCGCACGTACAGTTTCGAGGCGATCACGAAGGCGATCCGGCTCGTGTCCGGCGGTGCGCGGTTCATCGCGACCAACCCGGACTCGATCGGGCCGTCGAGCGAGGGCGCGCTCCCGGCCACCGGCTCGGTCGCGGCGCTCATCACGAAGGCGACCGGCGTCGAGCCGTACTTCGTCGGCAAGCCGAACCCACTCATGGTGCGCGAGGGGTTGAACGTGCTCGGCGCGCACTCGGAGACGACGGTCATGATCGGCGATCGCATGGACACCGACGTCGTCGCCGGGATCGAGGCGGGTCTCGAGACGATCCTCGTGCTGTCCGGCGTCACGCGAGCGGAGGACGTCGAGCGCTTCCCGTACCGGCCGACGCGGGTCGTCGCCTCCGTCGCGGACCTCGTGGACGAGCTCGAGGCGCGCGCGGCGGGCTGACCTCGGTCGGCCCGCGTTGACCGGGGGTGCGCGCCCTGGTAGACCCTGCCGGTCGGCCGGGTCGCGGGCGCGGCGTGAGGCACGGGCAGCCGTGGTGAGGAGGGCTCGTGTCGATGAGCAAGCGGTTCCGACGGTTGGGGCCGGGACCGTCCGGCCCCGTGCGCGCGCGAGCCGCGGTCGGCGCGTTCGCGCGCCCCGCCCTCGGCGCGGTGGCCGCCGCGTCGTCGCTCACGACCCTCGCGCTCGCGGCACCCGCGTCGGCGAGCGCCATCGGCGCGGCCGCCCACGCGAGGACGCTGCCCGGCTCGTCCACCGCACTCGTCGCCCTCGGCCCGGCGGTGCGCCTGCCGCTCGGCGCGCGGGCCGCCGGCCGTCTCGCGCCACGGCGCACGATCGACTTCGGGCTCGCGCTCGTCCCGAGGGACCCGGCCGGGCTCGCCGCGTACGCGGCCGCGGTGTCGACGCCGGGCTCGCCCGAGTACCACCGGTACCTCACGCCCGCGGAGGTCGCGGACCGCTACGGCCCGACCCGGGCGAGCGCCGTCGCGGTCGAGCGCGCGATGCGTGCGTCGGGGTTGCACGTCACGAGCATCTCCGCGAACCGGCTCCTCGTCGACGTCTCGGGCGCGGTCGCACGCGTCGAGGCCGCGTTCCACACCCACCTCACGCGCTACGTGCTGCCCGGAGGGCGGTCCGGCTGGGCGACGGCGACGTCGCCGATGCTCGCGCGTCCGGCCGCGGCGTCCGTCCAGTCCGTGCTCGGCCTCGAGAACCTCGCGGTCCCGCACTCTCAGCTGCGCCGCGCGCCGGCGGTCCGCGTGGTGCGGACCCCGGCCGCCGTGCGCACGTCGCGGCCCTCGGTCGCCGCCGCCGGGGCTCCGCACGCGTGCGCGGCCGGGGCGAAGGACGCGCTCGCGGGAGGCGGCTGGACCGACGAGCAGATCGCCGCCGCCTACGGACTCAGCGGGCTCTACGCGCGCGGCGACCTCGGCGCCGGTCAGACGATCGCGCTGTTCGAGCTCGAGCCGTTCTCGACGTCCGACCTCGCGACCTTCGACCGCTGCTACTTCGGCACGAGCCACACGAGCCAGGTGACGACGGTCCCGGTCGACGGCTTCGCGCTCTCGGGTACGGGGAGCGGCGAGTCCATCCTCGACATCGAGGACGTTTCGGCGCTCGCGCCGGCCGCGAAGCTGCTCGTCTACGAGGCGCCGAACACGACGTTCGGCGGGATCGACGAGTACAACACGATCGTCGGGCAGGACCGGGCGAACATCGTGTCGACGAGCTGGGGGGAGTGCGAGGCAGCGCTCCAGACCGCGGCGCCGGGCGCGCAGCAGCTCGAGAACACGATCTTCGAGGAAGCGGCAGCGCAGGGCCAGACGGTCATCTCGGCGGCGGGTGACACCGGGTCCGACGACTGCTCGGGAACCCCGTTCGGCAGCTCGACCGCGGTGCGCCCGTACCTGTCGGTCGACGACCCGGCGAGCCAGCCGTACGTGCTCGGTGTCGGCGGCACCTCCCTGCTCGACACGGCGAACCCGCCGAGCCAGACCGTGTGGAACCACGGCAACGACTGGGGCGGTGGAGGCGGCGGCGTCTCCTCGACGTGGCCGATCCCGTCGTGGCAGTCGGGTTCCGGCGTCCCCGGGGTCGCGACGTCCGGTGGCCGCGAGGTGCCGGACGTGAGCGCGTCGGCTGACGAGTGGCGCGGTGTCACCGTGTACAGCGCGGCGTTCGGGTCGTCGGGCGGCGGCGCGGCGTCCGGGTGGAGCACGATCGGCGGCACCTCGTCCGCGGCACCGATCTGGGCCGCAGTCCTCGCGGACGTCGCCGCGTCGGGCGGGACCTGCGCGTCGCTCCCGGTGACCGCAGGTGGGCCGGACCTCGGCTTCGTTCCGCCCGAGCTCTACGCGCTCGCCGCGTCCCCCGCGAGCTACGCGCAGTCGTTCTCCGACGTGACCGTCGGCAACAACGACGTGTTCGGCCTCGGCCTCGGCTACCGCGCGACCACCGGCTACGACCTCGCCTCGGGCCTCGGCACGCCGATCGTCACGAACGCGACCGGCAGCGGCGGTCTCGCGGCGACGCTGTGCGCGCAGGCGACCGCCCCGGCCCCCGCACGCCCGCAGGTCACCGGCGTCTCGCCAGCGTCCGGGCCGATCGCCGGCGGCACGACCGTGACGATCACCGGCAGCGGCTTCGCAGCGGCCACGCCCGCGAGCGTCCACGTGAGCTTCGGCTCCGCGGTCGCGACGGTCACCTCGGTCACCGCGGGCACGATCACGGTGGTCACGCCTCCCGCGACCGCGACGCCGGGATCCGCGCCCTTCTCGCCGGCCGGCCGGGTCGACGTCGTGGTGACGGCCGGTGCACCCGCGGTGTCGAGCGCGACGAGCGCGGCGGCGACGTTCGAGTACGTCCTGCCGGGCGCGTCCGGCGCGCCGAGCCCGACGGTCTCGGGCATCGGCCCGTCGGGAGCGAACGTCGCGGGCGGGTCGACCGTCACCGTGTACGGCACGGGCTTCGCCGCCTCGCCGCCGACGGTCACCTTCGGCGGCGTGTCGGCGGGCTCGGTGCACGTGCTCAGCGACTCCGAGCTCACGGCCGTCGTGCCGCCCGAGGGCGCCTCGACCGCGTGTGCAACCGGGCCCGGGTTCACCCCGTCCGCAGCGTGCCAGGTCCAGGTCGTCGTCACGAGCGCGGCGGGCTCGAGCCCGACCGCGCCGATCCTCCCGGCGCTCTCCGGAGCGGTCGTCTTCAACGCCCAGGGCGTCGTCGTGCCGACGCCCGAGACCGAGATCGCTCCGGCCGCGACCGAGTTCGACTACGCACCGACCCCGACGATCACCTCGGTCGTCCCCGACCCGGCCGACGCGTCCGGCAGCACGCCCGTCACGATCATCGGCACCGGGTTCAACCTCGACACGTTCGAGTGGGTCAACTTCGGCCCGCCGAGCTCGACCGCGAGCGAGCAGGTCCAGATCAGCTCGATCACGCCCACGCAGATCACGATCGTGCCGCCTGGCGGCTCCGCCGGGCGCAACGGCGCGATCTCCGCGCTCTCGGGCGGCGTGAGCGTCCAGACCCAGGGCGGACTGAGCGCGATCTGGCGCTTCTCGTACGCGGGAATCCCGAGTGTGCGCTCGCTCAGCGTCCTCGGTGGGCCCGTGACCGGTGGCACGCACCTCGTCGTGCGGGGCACGGGCCTCGCGGACGTCACGAGCGTGGACTTCGTGAGCCAGGTGTCCCCGAGCACGTACGGAGGGTCGAGCACCTCGATCCTCACCGCGGTGAGCGCGGGGAGCCTCGAGCTCGTCGTGCCCGCGGGCCTGCCCGGGCCGGTCGACGTCGAGCCGTGCACCCCGACTGCGTGCGCGCGCCCCGACCCCGCGGTGGACACCTTCGTCTACTTCGGCACCGGGGCGCCGTCGCTGGTCCTCGTGCGCCCGACGTCCGGTCCGGCCTCGGGCGGGACACGCGTCGTGCTGTTCGGCAACAACCTCGACGGCGCGCTCGGCGTGCGCTTCGGCGCGCTGTCGACGAGCCGCCTCGGCACTGCGCCCGGCTACCCGGACGGCGATCCGTACGTGCTCGTCGCGGACGCGCCGCCCGGACCCGCGGGTCGCACGGTTCCGGTCTCGATCCTCACGCGCACGGGCGTCACCTCGAGCACACCGGGTGCGACGTTCCGCTACCGGCCGAGCGCGCCGGCGCCGCCACGATCCGTCACCGTCAAGGTCGCGGGAGTCCGCGCGACGCTCACCTGGGTGGCGCCCGCGAGCGACGGCGGCTCGCCGGTGACCTCGTACACGGTCGTCGCGACCACCGCGGGTCAGGCCCCCCTCGTCGCGACCGTCCCGGCGACCGCGCGCCGCGCGGTCCTGCGCGGGATCCTCGCAGGGCGCGCGTACGCGTTCCGGGTGCTCGCGGCCAACGCGCGCTTCGGACGTGGGCCCGCGGCGACGACCGGGACGCTGCTCACGAAGTTCGGTGCCGACGGCTACCGCATCGCGGCGGTCTCGGGCGCGGTCGCCGGGTTCGGCGCCCTTCCGACCCTCGGCGGCGTCGCGGGCGCGGCGACGAGGACGAAGATCGTCGCGATCGCGGGCACCCCGGACGGCGGAGGCTACTGGCTCGCCTCGTCGAACGGCACCGTGTACGCGTTCGGCGACGCGACGCCGTACCCGTTCGCGCACCCCGCGTCGCCCGTCGTCGGGCTCGCACCGGTTCCCGGCGGGGGGTACCTCGAGCTCACCGCGTCCGGCCAGGTCTTCGCGTTCGGGAGGGCCCACCGCTTCGGCGCGCCGGGCGCGTCCAGGACGCGCTCGAGCCCGGCGGTCGCGATCGCCTCGACACCGGACGGGCGCGGCTACTACGTCGTCACGGCCGCGGGCAAGGTCTTCGCGTACGGTGACGCGCACCTCCGGCCCGGCCACGGCGCGGCGCTGCGCGGGCGGGTCGTCGGGATCGAGGTCGCGCGCGACGCGAAGGGGTACTGGCTCGCGGCCGCGAACGGTGCGGTGCGCGCGTTCGGCAGCGCGCCGAGCTTCGGGTCGGTCGCGCCGTCCCGGCTCGAGGGCGCGGTCGTCGGGATCGCCCCCACGGCGGACGGACGCGGATACTGGCTCGCGACCTCGACCGGCTCGGTCTACGCGTTCGGCGACGCCCGCTACGAGGGTCGTGCCGCGCCGGTCACCGGCGGCTACTCCGGGATCGCCACGGTCTGAGCGCGACGCGGGCGCCGCGCGCCCGCCGCATCCGTTCGCGTCGGCGGCGCGAGCTTTCACGAATCGTTCACCCGTGGGTCGCGCGCCAAGCGCGGGACGTCAACCTCCCTCTCCTACGGTCGCGCCCGACAGCCCCGCGGCGCCGGTCGCAGCGCGGGGGAGCTCGTCCCGTCGGGACGTACACGGAGGAGCAACGCGATGCGCAAGACATCAGGAGGGTTCGTCGCCGCAGCAGTGGCGGGGTCGGCGCTCGCGGCCGCCACCGCGGTCGCGCCGACGGCGGGGGCGAGCACGGCCGCGCCGCGCGCGAGCCACGCCGCGTGCAACTGGGCGACGGTCACCTCGGCGGCCGCGTGCGGTGGCATGAAGGCGCTCGTCGCCGCCGCGCAGAAGGAGGGCGTGCTGAACACGATCACCCTTCCGGCCAACTGGGCGAACTACGGCACGCTCATCAAGGAGTTCTCGAACAAGTACCACATCAAGGTCAACGACGCGATCCCGGACGGCTCGAGCCAGCAGGAGCTCAACGCGATCATCCACGAGAAAGGGACCTCCAAGGCCCCTGACGTGCTCGACGTCGGTCCCGCGTTCGCGCTCGAGGGTGCGAGCCAGGGCCTGTTCTCGCCGTACAAGGTGCTCGAGTACAACCAGATCCCGGCGAACGAGAAGGCCGCGAACGCGGCCTGGTACTACGACTACGGCGGCTACATCTCGATCGGCTACAACGCCTCGGACCTCAAGGTCGCGCCGACGTCGTTCAAGAGCCTGACCAACCCCGCGTACAAGGGATCGATCGCGCTCAACGGCAACCCGACACAGGCCGGTGCGGCGTTCGCCGCGGTCTACGCCGCGTCGCTCGCGAACGGCGGCTCGTTCTCGAACATCACGCCGGGCGTCACGTACTTCAAGAAGCTGGCGCAGGACGGCAACTTCATCACGGCGCAGTCCGACGCGACGACGATCGGCAGCGGCCAGGTCAAGGTCAGCATCGACTGGGACTACCTGAACGCCGCGTACGCCGCGCAGCTGAAGGCGAAGGGGATCGACTGGAAGGTCGTGATCCCGACCGACGCGCACTACGCCGCCTACTACGTGCAGGCGATCAGCAAGTACGCGCCGGACCCCGCGGCCGCCCGCCTGTGGGAGGAGTTCCTCTACTCGAACGAGGGCCAGAACGGCTGGCTCGGCGGCTTCGCACGACCCGTGCTGCTCGACCACATGGTGAAGCTCGGGACCGTCGACAGGGCCGAGCTCGCGAAGATCCCCGTGGTGTCGGGCACGCCCTCCTTCCCGTCCCAGTCCCAGCAGAAGGACGCTGCGGCGGTCCTGCTGAAGCTCTGGCCGTCCGTCTAGGAGGTCGGCCGGTCCCCGCGAGCGAGCCGGTGGCGAGATGGCGGTAACGCGGCTGACGGGCGCGCCCTCCCCGGCTCGCTCGCGGATCGGGGCAGAGCGAGGGCCCGCCGCCCCGGGACGTCGGTCCCGGGTCGGCAGGCCCCGCTCGAGGGTCGCTCGGCGGCTGCGGTTCGCGGGCATCGTGCCGTTCGTCGCGTACTTCGCGGTCTTCCTCGTCGTCCCGTCGGTCTCGGTCGTCTCGTCAGCCTTCGAGACCGTGGGCGGCAACTTCACGTGGGCGAACATCACCGCCGCGCTCCAGGGCACGTACCTCGTCTCGTTCGAGAAGAGCCTCGAGCTGTCCGCGATCTCGGCAGGGGTGTCCGCGGTCCTCGGAACCGTCGTGGCGATCGCGCTCGCGTCGACGACCAACGTCGCGGCGCGGCGCGTCGTCACCTCGGCGTCCGCGGTCTTCGCGAACACCGGGGGGCTCCCGCTCGCGTTCGCGTTCATCGCGTCCCTCGGCAACTTCGGCATCGTGACCAAGGTGCTCTCGGCCATGGGGTGGAACCCGTACGACCACGGGTTCAGCATCTACACACTCACCGGCCTCGTCGTCGTGTACTGCTACTTCCTGCTCCCGCTCATGGTGCTCGTCATGCTCCCGGCCGTCGACGGCCTGAGGCGCGAGTGGTTCGAGGCGGCGTCGCTGCTCGGCGCCCGCAGGCGCGACGCGTGGCGCCACGTCGGGATACCTGTGCTCGCACCGGCGTTCCTCGCCGCGCTCATGGTGCTGTTCACCGACGCGTTCGCGGCGTACGCGACGGCCGCGGCGCTCACGAACGGCTCGATACCGATCGTGCCGATCCAGATCGGCTCGCTCATCGAGGGCAACGTGCTCGCCGGTCAGCAGAACGTCGGCGACGCGCTCGGCCTCGGGATGATCGTCGTCGTGGCGGTCGCGGCGACGCTCTACGCGCGGCTCCAGCACCGGGCGGCACGATGGCAGCGCTGAGCGCGCCGCGCGTCGCGACCGCCAGGGCGCACCCGGGCGCGGAGTTCCGCCTCGGCGCCGTCGCGCGCACGGGGGTGCTCGTCGTGGCGGCGCTCTACTTCCTCGTGCCGCTCCTCGCCTCCGCGCGCTACGCGCTCGAGGGCGCGCACGGCAGCTACACGCTCTCGTCGGTCACCGCGCTGTTCCACGACTCGGTGCTGCTCCAGTCGCTCGTGACGTCGGTCGAGATCTCGCTCGGCGCGGCGGCCATCACCCTCGCGCTGCTCACGCCGACCTCGGTCTGGGTCAACCTCCGGATGCCCCGCTGGCGGCGCGCGATGGAGAGCATCACACTGCTCCCACTCGTCGTGCCCGTCGTCGTCGTGGTCCTCGGCATCTACGGCGCGTTCCCCACGGGCATCGTCGCCTCGCCGGTGCTTCTCGCGCTCGAGTATGTCGTGCTCGCGATGCCCTACTCCTACCGGGCGATCGACGGCGGGGTCCAGGCGCTCGACCTCCACACGCTCGTCGACGCGAGCCGTTCGCTCGGCGCCGGTTGGGCTCAGGTGTTCCGGCGGGTGCTCGTGCCGAACCTCCGGTCGTCGCTCCTGTCGGCGGCCTTCATCACGGTCGCGTACTCGCTCGGGGAGTTCGCGATGGCGAACCTGCTGTCGTTCACGACCTTCCCGACCGAGCTGTTCCAGATCGGGACCGAGCAGGTGGGCGAGGCGACCGCCGTGAGCGTCTTCGCGCTCGTGCTGACCTTCGGCGTCCTGCTCGCCCTCTCGCTGTTCGGCGGACGCGGCCGGCGGCGCGCGGTGCGCACGGGGCTCCCCGCCGGGCAGGCTGACGGCGTCGTCGCGGAGCTCGCGGCCGAGGTCGACGCCGTGCTCGGCCACGCCGACCCCGGCCGGCCGGGAATCGTCCACGACGGACCCACGATGCGATGAGCGAGCGGAGCGGGGGCGAAGTCGGCGAGAGGCGCGGGACGCGATGAGCGGGTCGGGCGGCAGCCAATGCGAGAGGTGCGGTGCGCGGTGAGCAGACGAGGAGCGGACATGGGCAGTGAGACGGGCACGCTCGAACACGAGGCCGCGCGGCGCGCGAACGGCCGTCATCTCGACCGCTCGGGCGTGCGGGTCGAGCTCGTCGAGTGCGAACGCCGGTTCGGAGACGTCGCGGCGCTCGATCGCTTCAGCCTCACGATCGAGCCGGGCGAGCTCGTCGCGCTCCTCGGCCCGTCGGGGTGCGGCAAGACGACGGCCCTGCGCGCGCTCGCGGGCCTCGAGCAGACCGACGCGGGCGTCGTCCGCATCGGCGGGCTGGACGTGACCGGCCTGCCGCCGAACCGGCGCGAGCTCGGCATGGTGTTCCAGGCCTACAGCCTGTTCCCGAACATGACCGCCCTCGACAACGTCGGCTTCGGACTCCGCCTCCGCAAGCTCGACGCGCCCACGCGCCGGCGCCGGGCGCGCGAGCTGCTCGACCTCGTCGGTCTCGCCGCACAGGCCGGCCGCTTCCCCCACGAGCTGTCGGGCGGCCAGCAGCAGCGGGTCGCGCTCGCACGCGCGCTCGCGGTCGAGCCGCGCGTCCTCCTGCTCGACGAGCCGCTGTCGGCGCTCGACGCGAAGGTGCGCGCCCAGCTACGCGACGAGATCCGCAGGATCCAGCTCGAGATGGGGATCACGACGCTCTTCGTGACCCACGACCAGGAAGAGGCGCTCTCGATGGCCGACCGCGTCGGGGTCATGGCGTCGGGCCGGCTCCAGCAGCTGGGAGCTCCTGACGAGGTCTACGAGCGGCCCGTGAACGCGTTCGTCGCGGAGTTCGTCGGGTCCGTCAGCCGCGTCCCCGCGACGGTCGGCGCCGGCTCGACCGTCGAGGTGCTCGGCGGCAGGATCCCGCTCCCGGAGTCGCAGGCGGCGTTCGCACCGGGGCGTCGCGTCGACGTCCTCCTGCGGCCGGAGTCGTTCGCCGTGCGGGCCGACCCGCGCGGCCTCGGCCTCGTCGTGCGGCGCTCCTTCCTCGGGCCGGTCATGCACGTCGTCGTCGCCGTGCCCGGCCAGATCGAGGTCCTCGCGACCTTGCCGTCGTCGTCGGCCTCCGAGGTCGTCGTCGGCAGCGCCGTGAGCGTCGAAGCGACGGGGACCCCGCTGTTCGTCACCGAGCCCCGGGAGCTCGACGCGTGAGCGCCGACCGACCCGCTGCCGGAGCGGCGCCGGCGGACGGCGCCGTGCGCGCACGGGTCGCGGCCCGGGCGACGACCGTCGCCGCGACGATCGTGCCGGGCCCGCCGTCGCCGCTCGGCTACCGCACGCTCGCTCGCGCCGCGGGCGAGCCGCTCGCTGCCCGCACGGACCTCGGCGGGGCGGCACCGTCCGGTCCGTTCCGCTCGCTCCTCGTGTTCGTCCACCTCTCCGACCTGCACGTGACCGATCCGCAGAGCCCGGCGCGCGCGGAGTTCCTCGACCGCCACGGGGACCCCGACTCGCCGCTCGCGGCGGCGCTCGGCCGGATCGGCACGTACCGCGCGCAGGAGATGCTCACCTACCAGGTCGTCGAAGCGATGGTCCGCGCGGTCCGGGAGCTCGACGGCGGCCCGCTCACCGGCGCACCACCGGCGTTCGCGGTCTCGACGGGGGACGCGACGGACAACAGCCAGGCGAACGAGCTCGAGGCGTACGTCGCGCTGCTCGACGGCGGGAGCGAGGTCGTGCCGGACTCGGGCGATTCCCGGCGTTACGAGGGGGTCGGCGCCGAGGAGCCCTACGACCCGCGCTACTGGCACCCCGACGGCACGCCTCCGGGTGCGGACGACGACGTGCCGCGCCGCCGTCACGGGCTGCCCGTCGTTCACGGCCTGCTCGACGCGTGCCGTGCGCCGTTCGTCGCGACCGGGCTCGGCCTCGACTGGTACGCGGTCTTCGGGAACCACGACGCGATGCTCGGTGGGACGCTTCCGGTCACGCCCGCGCTCGCGGCGCGCGCCGTCGGCGGCGACAAGCCGGTCGGGCTCGACGAGGGCGTCGACGTCCTCGGGCTGCTCGCGGACAACGAGACCCGCCCGTCGACCGAGGAGTGGGGCGTCGCGACGGGACCGACGCGGCCCGTGACCCCGGACGCCCGGCGCCGGCCCGTGCCCGTCGGGGAGTGGATCGCCGCGCACCTGCCCGGGCACGGCTACGACGAGGTCGCGGCGGCCGCCGAGCGCGCGCACTACGCGTTCGACGCCGGCTCGATCCGATGCGTCGTGCTCGACACGGTGAACCGCGCCGGCGGCTGGCAGGGGTCCCTCACCGCCGAGCAGCTCGCCTGGCTCGAGGCGGAGCTCGCCGCAGGGCACTCGAGGCATCTCGACGCGCTCGGCGACGAGGTCGCGACCGAGGCGCCGGACCGGCTGTTCGTGCTGTTCAGCCACCACAGCCTCGAGACCCTCGTGAACGACCACAGCCCCGACGGCGCGCTCCGCCACCTCGCCGACGACGTGCGCGCGCTGCTCGCCCGCTTCCCGAACGTCGTCGCGTGGTTCAACGGCCACACCCACGTGCACTCGGTGACCCCGCTCCCCGCGGGCGGTGGCGGGCTGTGGCAGGTCACGACCGCGTCGCACGTCGATTGGCCACAGCAGTCGCGCGTCGTCGAGCTCGCGCTCGACGAGACGTCCGGCGACCTCGTCGTCGGCACGGCCGTGTTCGACCACGCGGGCGCGCTCGACCCGCGCGCCGGCGAGCTGCGCGACCCGGTGACGCTCGCCGGCTGGTCGCGCGAGCTCGCCGCGAACGCGTGGCAGGGGCGCGTGCCCGCCGGCGGGACCGACGGTGGCGCCGCTCCGGGACGCGAGCCGCGGTGGGCGGCCGAGCCGGTCGGGCGGGGGGCGGCCGCGGATCGAAACGTCGTGCTCGTCGTCCCCGCCCCGTTCCCGCTCGGCGACACGGTCACGGCCGGCGCGATCTCGGCGCGCGACGCCGCGCAGTCGTGAGCGCGGGCTCGCCCCGTCTCGTCGTCGTGGGCGGCGGGATCCTCGGGACGATGCACGCCGTCGAGGGCGTGCGACGCGGCTACGAGGTCGTCCAGCTCGATCGGGACGCGCAGCCGCGCGGCGCGTCGGTGAGGAACTTCGGGCTCGTGTGGGTGAGCGGACGCGCCGAAGGCGCGGAGCTCGACCTCGCGCTGCGCGCGAGGGAGCGTTGGGAGGAGGTCGCGCTCGTCGCGCCGGGTGCGGGGTTCCGGCCCGCAGGCTCGCTCACGCTCGCGCGCTCGCCCGGCGAGGTCGCGGTCCTCGAGGAGGCGGCCTCGCGCCCGGACGCGGGCCTCCGCGGGCTCGAGCTGCTCACCGCCGGCGAGGCCCGCGCGCTCGTCCCGGCGGTGCGCGGCGAGGTGCTCGCCGCGCTGCACTGCCGGCGCGACGCGCTCGTGGAACCGAGAGCGGTGCTCGGTGCGCTGCGCGACGCGCTCGACGCGTCCGGCGCGTACCGGTTCCTCCCGGGCCTCCACGCGGTCGAGCCCGAGCCGCACGCGGTGCGCGACCACCGGGGCGCGCTCCACGAGGGGGACCTCGTCGTGTGCTGTCCCGGCGCGTCGCCCGGCGGGTTCGCTGCGGACCACCTCGCTGCCGCGCCGCTTCGCCGGGTGCGGCTCCAGATGCTCGAGACCGAGCCGTTCTCCGGTGAGGTCGCGACCGCGATCGCCGACGGCGACTCGCTCCGCTACTACCCGGCGTTCGCGGGGCCGGCCCGGGACGCGCTCGCGCCGCAGGAGCCGGTCGCCGCGCGCTGGCGCGCGCAGCTCCTGCTCGTCCAGCGGCGGAGCGGCCACCTGACCGTCGGGGACACCCACGCGTACGACGAGCCGTTCCCGTTCGACGTCGCCGACGAGCCCGCGCGCCACCTCGGCGAGGTCGCGTCCCGGCTGCTCGGCGGCGCGCTCCCGCCCGTCGAACGGCGCTGGAGCGGCGTCTACGCGGAGGTCACCGACGGCGGCCTCTACCACCGGGCGGAGCTCGCGCCCGGTGTCGTCGTCGTCACCGGAGCAGGCGGGCGCGGGATGACGCTCGCACCCGCGATCGCCGAGGAGACCTTCGCATGAGCACCCAGCGGGACGACCGGATCGAGCTCGTCTGCCTCGACATGGCCGGGACGACCGTGAGCGACGGCGGAGCCGTCGAGGAGGCCTTCGTGTCGGCGATCGGCTCCGTCGGCGTCGGGGACGGACCGGCGCGCGACGAGATGCTCGACTTCGTCCGTTCGACGATGGGCACCTCGAAGATCACGGTCTTTCGTGCGCTCCTCGGCGACGAGTCCCGGGCGCGCGAGGCAAACGCCGCCTTCGAGCACGCCTACCACGACCTCGTCGCAGCGGGGCGCATCGCACCGCTGCCGGGCGCCGCCGAGGCCGTCGCTGCGCTGCGGTCCGAGGGCCGGAAGGTCGCGCTCCTCACCGGGTTCTCGGCCGCGACGCGCGACGAGATCCTCGAGACGCTCGGCTGGCGCGACCTCGTCGACCTCGCGCTCTGCCCGTCGGAGGCCGGCCGTGGCCGGCCGTGGCCGGACATGGTGCTCACGGCCGTGCTCCGGCTCGAGATCTCGGACGTCGCGCACGTGGCGGTCGCGGGCGACACCGCCGCCGACGTCGAGTCCGGCCTGCGGGCCGGCGCGTCGGTGTGCGCGGGCGTTCTCACGGGCGCGGACCGCCGGGACCGCCTCGAGGCCGCCGGCGCGACGCACGTCCTCGCGTCGGTCTCGGAGCTGCCGTCCGTGCTCGCTACGAGGTCGCGAGCCGCTCCGCGATGACTCCGGGCAGCGACGGCCGGCCGAGCAGCGGTCCCTGCGCGTGGGCGCAGCCGAGCTCGCGGAGGGTCGCGAGCTGCTCGTCGGTCTCGACGCCGTCCGCGATGACCGCGAGGCCGAGCGACGTGCTCATCGTGAGCGTCGCGACGACGATCGCCCGGTCCTCGAAGCCGTGCGCGAGGCCGGCGACGAACGACCGGTCGATCTTCAGCGCGGAGAACGGAAAGCGCCGGAGCGCGGCGAGCGACGAGTAGCCCGTCCCGAACGAGTCGATCGCGAGCCGCACCCCGAGACGGCCGAGGCGCGTGAGCGCGAGGACGTCCTCGTCGGTCGCGTTGGCGTCCTCGGTGAACTCGACCTGGAGCCGCGAGGGCGCGACGCCCGTCTCGCGGAGCACCGACGCGATCTCGGTCGCGAGCGCCGGGTGGCGGATCTGGTGCGCCGGGAGGTTCACCGAGCAGAGTAGGGTTCGCGCCGCCGGGTGCACGCGCTCCCACTGCTGGAGCTGCGCACACGCGGCGCGCACGACGTAGGCGCCGAGGTCGACGGCGCGAGCAGTCGACTGCGCGAGCGGGACGAAGCGGGAGGGCTCGAGAAGTCCGAGCTCGGGGTGCTCCCAGCGCACGATCGCCTCGACGCCGAGCATCGCGCCGGTCGCGAGCTCGACGATCGGCTCGTAGTACAGGACGATCTCCCCCCGGTCGAGCGCGCCCGCGAGCTCGGACTCGAGGATCTTCGACTCGACGGCGACGCGCTCCATCTCGGAGTCGAACAGCCGGAACGAGCCCGGGCTCGACCGCTTCGCCTCGAGCAGCGCGAGCCCGGCACGTCGCAGCAGCTCGCCGACGTCGACGCCGTCCGCCGCGTGCGCCGCGCCGACGGTCGCCCGCAGCGCGAACGTCCCGACGGACGCGTCGAGCGGCGCGTCGACTGCGTCGACGAGCGCGCCGATCGCGGCCGCGAGCCTTGCTTCGCCGACGTCGCGGAGCGCGACGACGAACTCGTCGCCGCCGAGGCGACCGACGACCCCGCGCGATCCGGTCGAGCTCACGAGCCGCGCCGCGAACGCGGCGAGCAGCTCGTCACCGACGTGGTGGCCGAAGGTGTCGTTCACGTCCTTGAAGTCGTCGAGGTCCACGAGCGCGAGCGCGGTCGTCGCTTCGGACGCGGCGACCTCCTCGGCGAGGAGCTCGAGGAAGTGGCCCCGGTTGTGCACGCCGGTCAGGCTGTCGACGCGCGCCTGACGCCGCATCTCGGCCTCGATCGCTCGCCGCTCGGTGACGTCCTCGGCGATCCCGACGACGGCCCGCACCGCACCGTGCTCGTCGCGGAGCGGCGCAGCCGAGATCGCCAGCTCGATGCGCGAGCCGTCACGCCGCCGCCGTGTCGCTTCGAGGCGCGAGAAGGGCCCGCCGGCGACGACGCGGCCGCGGAGCTCGTCGAACTGCGCCACGTCGTCCGGACCGACGAAGGGCAGGGGTCCGCCGAGCGCCTCGGCCTCGCTCCAGCCGAAGAGCTGCGCGGCGGCAGGGTTCCAAAGCTCGACGGTCCCGGCCGGGTCGACGACGTACACCGCGAGCGGCGACGCCGCGACGACGGCGCGCAGCAGCTCGCCCTCGCTCCATCCGTCGCCGGCGGGCCGAGCGCCCTCCGGTTCCGTCGACTCCTCGCCCGAGGCCGCCGGCGCACGCCGGGCCGCCGCGCGACGCTGCGTCACGTCGTGCGCGGCGACGCGGGCCCCGACGGCGCGGGTCGACGACCCTTGGCCCACCTGCCGGACGTGCCCACCGCCGCTCCCCGTGCCACCGCCATCGTGCGACCATCTTCGCAGATGCGCGGTCGCGCGCGATTCTTGCACGCGGTGCCGGGTGGCTCAGCCCGGTCGGCACGCGCGCGGCTCGGGCGCGGGCGTGACCGCGGCACCCGCCGCGACCTCGGTGCGCCCCCGCGCGCGCACGGCGCGCAGCGCGACTGCGGTGGCGACGGCGGCAGCGCCGCACGCGAGCACGACGACGAGACCGGCGTCGCCGACGCCGAGCAACTTGAGCGACGACACCGCGAGCACGGCGGTGATCACCGGACGCAGGTAGGTCGACGAGGACGTCGACGCCGAGAGTCGCGACCCGAGGTAGATCGCGGGGAGCGCGCCGACGAGGAGCGAGATCGTCACGCCCAGTCGGACCTGGCCGAAGAGCGCCTGGCCGAGCGCGGCGGACGCGACGAGCGGAATCGACTGCACGAGGTCCGTCCCGACGAGCTCGCGGCCGTCGAGCGCGGGGTAGCAGTACATGAGCGCGACGATCATCAGCGACCCCGATCCGACCGAGGTCATGCCGACCACGAGCCCGCCGAGCACGCCGACCACGAGCGTCGGGACGCGACGCACCGCGATCGGGCCGTCCGCCGCCCGCGGGTGCACGCCCTTCCTCCGGTCGAGGAGCGAGCGCCCGACGACGCCGGCGACCGCGACCGCGAGCGCGGAGCCGAGCGCGAGCTCGATCGCGTGGGACAGCGCCGGACCGGACGCGAGCGAGCCGACGAGGTAGGCGCCGAGGAATCCCGAGGGCACCGAGCCCGCGGCGAGCCACCGCACGATCGGCCAGTGGACCGTGCGGCGCCGGATGTGGACGGCGCTCCCGACCGGCTTCATGAACACCGACGCGACGAGGTCGCTCGAGACCGCGGCGGCCGGGCTCACGCCGACCAGGAGCACGAGCACGGGGGTCATGAGCGCGCCCCCGCCCATCCCGGTGAGCCCGACCGCGAGTCCGACGATCGCGCCGGCGAGGACGATGAAGCCGTGGAGTCCCATTGCCCTAGTACTCCTACTAATTCAGTAGGAATCACTGTATCAGTTTGATATGACTGGGGAGAGTCCCGCACGCCGTAGATTGGCGACCGGGCAGGCGGCGCGCCGGCCGCCCGGGCCGCCGTCGAGGGGATGTCGGGAGTGCGTGCACGATGAGCGGCCTCGACCCCCTCTGGCTCGTGCTCGCCGGCTTCGGCGGCGGCGTCGCCGGGAGCGTCGCCGGCCTCGCGTCGCTCGTGAGCTACCCGGCGCTTCTCGCGGTCGGCCTCTCGCCCGTCGCGGCAAACGTGTCGAACACCGTCGCGCTCGTCGCGTCGAGCACCGGGTCGGTGCTCGGCTCCCGCCCCGAGCTCCGCGGCCAGCGCGCGCGTGCGAAGCGGCTCGGCGTGAGCGCGGTGCTCGGAGGCGCGACCGGCGGCCTCCTCCTGCTCGCGACCCCGGCCGGGTCCTTCGAGCTCGTCGTCCCCTGGCTCATCGGGCTCGCCTCGATCGGGGTGCTCGTGCGGAGGCGGACGTCGGCGGACGCGCACGCCACGAGCCACGAACTCGGCTGGGCGCTCCCGGTCGGCGTCTTCCTCGTCGGGATCTACGGCGGCTACTTCGGCGCAGCGGCGGGCGTGATGCTGCTCAGCTTCGTCCTCTACAGCACCGGCGAGACGCTCGCCCGCGGGAACGCGATGAAGAACCTCCTCGCGGGCGCAGCGAACGGGATCGCCGCGGTCGCGTTCGCCGTGTTCGGGCCCGTGCACTGGCTCGCGGTGCTACCGCTCGCCGCCGGCTTCCTCGCCGGCGGCCGCATCGGTCCCGCGATCGTGCGGCGGGCTCCCGCGACTCCGCTGCGGGTGCTGATCGCGTGCGCGGGTCTCGGGCTCGCCGTCCATCTCGGTCTCGACGCATACCGCTGAGCGCCGCGCGCCGGGCGGCGGAGATCGCGACGCGGTTCATCGCAACGTAAGGCTCGCATGCCACGGTTGCGTCCTTGGGAGCGCTCCGAGCACGGTGGACGCGGGCCGCCGCTCTCGCCGTGGTCGCGGGGCTCGTC
>Ga0307374_10004688_pt1 | contig 22634 bp, 21 predicted proteins | sample OX3MG_FD_202532 | JGI IMG/M metagenome (GOLD analysis project Ga0307374, IMG submission 202532) | Soil microbial communities from Risofladan, Vaasa, Finland - OX-3 | ecosystem: Environmental > Terrestrial > Soil > Coastal area > Acid sulfate soil | place: Finland: Risofladan, Vaasa | collected... | reverse complement strand
GGGTAGGTGGTTGTGTAACCGGCGGAGACGGAGACGCCTACCAGGGTCGAGGGCGAAGCCGCCTTAACTGCGTTCGTCAGGTTCTGCGTCAAGCCGACCCAATCAGCGACGCTTTGGAAGAGAGGATTGGTGGCGGCGTCGCAGACCATCGGGACATACCAGCCCGGCTCCTTGATGACGATGTAGTATTTGGGATGGAAGATGGCCGCTAACGTGGAGACCCTCTGGACCCACGCTACCTTGAACTGCGCCCAGCTGAGGCAGCCCCCGTTCCGGTAGCTCTCCGAGCTAGAGTCGGCGACTATCAAGCATCTCCCCTGGTTCCTAAGGGAGTTTACGATGGAGGTCACGAGTTGGGCCTGCGATGCGTTGCCTCCGGGCAGCCAGGGAGCGTAGTCGATGTCGAGCCTGACGCACTGAGCGCCAGTAGAGACCAGCATCGAGAGGTCAGCCTGCTGGACTGCGGTGTTCTTGTATGACGCGATGCCGTAGCTCGCGCTCTCGTCGACCACGCCGAAGGCCATTGTCGCCGAGCTTGAGCTAGAAGTAGAAGGGGTGCGCGAACCGAAGGGTTGCGCCAAGAAGAAGGAAATCCCCAGCGCAAGTGCGATCGCTATCGCGACGATGACCCTGGTCCTTGTCCTGCTCCTGTACCTTAGTCTATCGTTTGCTATTCTATCGTTCCCACTCATGCCCTGAGAGTGCTCATGAAATCTTAAGTGATATCGCTAGGAATGCTATCTATTCCTGCTATCCAAGCTCGATATCTACCCGCAATCCGTATTATTGGAGGACTCATTACGGGTGCTCAGCGAGTTCCTGATGGATGGACGTTCAACCTGGCCTCAGGGTTGATACGCCTTTCAATCGGGGACTCGGTCGTAGACGTCGCCAAGCAGCTCGAGTACGGCCTTAGGGCTCTAGACATCGTACGATGACGAAGGGCTCACGGGTGCCCAGCAACCACGTTGTGGAACTCCGTGTAGACAGGGGTCCGTCCTTGGTAGAAGGTGATGAGCGCGCCCGACGTAGTAGGCACGGTATAGCCGCTGAAGAGGTCGGTGTAGAAGGGTATCAGCATCTTTGCCTTTATGGACTGGGCGTATGTGTAGAACGACTTCATCCACTGCGCGTCAGACTGGGCCTGCGCCTGCGTCGTCGGGGCGGTGTTCGACCAGGCCTCCGCGATCCAGATCGGCTTCGACGGCGGATTCACATAGAGGAAGTGCTCCACCGTGACCTGGTCGCTGCTGGTGTAGATGTCGAAGCCGATGAAGGATATCCAGCTCACCTGCTGGACATCATTGAGATATTGGCCGTAGAACGCGGGATAAAGGGCGGTGTAACCGGCGGAGACGGAGACGCCTACCAGGGTCGAGGGCGAAGCCGCCTTAACTGCGTTCGTCAGGTTCTGCGTCAAGCCGACCCAATCAGCGACGCTTTGGAAGAGAGGATTGGTGGCGGCGTCGCAGACCATCGGGACATACCAGCCCGGCTCCTTGATGACGATGTAGTATTTGGGATGGAAGATGGCCGCTAACGTGGAGACCCTCTGGACCCACGCTACCTTGAACTGCGCCCAGCTGAGGCAGCCCCCGTTCCGGTAGCTCTCCGAGCTAGAGTCGGCGACTATCAAGCATCTCCCCTGGTTCCTCAAGTCTCTTACGACGGAGGTAAGGAGTTGAGTCAGCGACGAGTTGCCTCCGGGCAGCCACGCAGAGTAGTCGATGTCGAGCCTGACGCACTGAGCGCCAGAAGAGACCAGCATCGAGAGGTCGGCCTGCTGGACTGCGGTGTTCTTGTATGACGCGATGCCGTAGCTCGCGCTCTCGTCGACCACGCCGAAGGCCATGGTAGCCTTGCCGCTCGCCATGGAGAGGGTCCTGACTGATGCTAGGCTTGTGCTGAGAGTCGAAGGGGCGCTACCGGTTGTGCTTGTCGTCGAGAGCGCAAGACTGGTCGGGGTAGATGGTGTGAAAGTCCCGGAGATTGATGTCGTGAAGCCGGCCTGCGACGCGAGGGGTTGCAGCAGGAATAGTGAGATCACAAGCACGAGCGAAATCAGAAATGCGTTACTCCTTCTTTGCAAGTCAGCTCAGTGGTTCGGAGGTGCGCGAGGGATATGAATGGAGTGAAACGTAACTTCATGCCTTCACTTAATATTTCAAGGAAAGGCTCGGTCGGGTGAAGAAATCACAGGTTGCCAAGAAGCGCCGAGGATTTCCCAGGTTCGTGCAATAAGTTCGCAGAATGGAGATCAAACTCTCCGGAGAACAGTCAGTCGGGGAAAACGTCTCGCGAGATCATTGTGCCGACCACCCAGTTCGGATGGTCGACGACCTCGTGAACCCTCACGTCGGCCGCGACGCTGCAGAGGACGTAGGCCTCCTCCCTCGTCAGGCCGTAGTTCTGGGTGAGGTAGTCCAGCATGTTGCGCACCGATTCCTTGGTGGCCACCATCAGGTCCGGCGCTATGCCGGTAGCGGCATAATACCCCTTTTTGGGCTTCGCGTCACCCTCGGCGATATACTGCGGCCAGCGCAGGCTCGACTTGTGCTCCAGGGTGAATCTTAGGGTGGCCTCGCCTGCGCACTCGATGGCGCAGACGCACACCTCACCGTCGCCCATCGCGGCGTGGACATCTCCGGCCGAGAAGAGAGCGCCGTCCACCCACACTGGTATCTTGATTCTGCTTCCGGCAGTCAGATGTCGTATGTCCAGGTTCCCGCCGTGCTTCCCGGGAGGCATCACTTCGAACGACCCCCTCTCCGGGGGAGCGACACCAAGCACCCCGCAGAAGGGTCGGATCGGTATCTTGATCCCATTTTCGAAACTGGCGAACCTCTTGTTCTTCAGAGTCCATTTGTAAAGGTACGGCTTCTTGAACTCCTCCAGCAGCCCCAGGTCTGGGATGATTGCCGACCAGCCGAAGTCGGCTATCTTGACGCTCACCGTCTCGACAACGAGCGCATCCCCCGGCTTGGCCCCTTCGACGAACACGGGGCCGGCGAGAGGATACAGCTTTGAGGCGTCGAGGCGACCAAGGTCCCCTGACTTTGAATCCGGGGTTAGCTGCCATGAGGCGACGTCGTTTATCTCGAAGGTCACAGTGTCTCCATCGCCGATAGATATGGCCGGCTTGTGTGACTTCGCCCACTTGTAATGGAATGTGTCCCGTCCGATCCTAGGGTGCGAAGGCACCTCCGGCATCGCTCCTCGCCGACTACTAAACCTTCTAAAGGCCCACCCGACCTCCCAGCCTGCCTTGATTAGCGCGAATCCAGATTGTCCGCCGAGGGGCTCTTCGTTCCCTCTCCACGTTTTTAGCTTCCCCGGTTGACGACCGACCGTGGCGCGTTCGAGAATCTACTTCGTCACCGACGTGCACGGCTCCAGCAAGTGCTTCAGGAAGTTCCTGAACGCCGCCAAGTTCTACAAGGCTGATGTCCTGATACTCGGGGGAGACCTCACGGGCAAGGTGATGACACCGATAGTCGAAAGCGACGGAAAGTTCAGTTGCACGTATCAAGGGGCCGGACTGGTGATGAACAACAAAGACGAGGTTGAGGCTTTCAGGAAGAAGGTCACAGAGTCTGGCACCTACACGCACCTGGTCACCCCGTCAGAGTTCAAGGAGCTAGAGGCCAACCCCGGCGGGGTCAAGGACCTCTTCAGACAGCTCATGGTTGAGAGGGTGAGCGAGTGGGTCTCCCTGGCGGAAGAGAGGCTCGGGAAGACTTCGGTGAAATGCTTCATCTCGCCCGGCAACGACGACATTCTCGAAATCGACGCCGCCCTCAGCTCATCCACTTATGTCGTGAACCCCGAAGAGCGGGTCGTGGAGGTCGACGGGGAGCACGAGATGATAACGCTGGGCACCACCAACCACACCCCCTGGAACAGCCCCAGAGAGGTGGACGAGGACGTCCTCGCCAAGAAGATCTCAGGCATGGCAGACCATGTGCGGAATGTGAAGTCTTCGATCTTCAACATACACGTCCCGCCGATAGACACCCCCATCGACAAGGCGCCTCGCGTCGACGAGAAGCTCAAGATAGTGGTGAAGGCCGGGAACGTGGAGATGATTTCGGCCGGCAGCACGGCCTGCAGGGCGGCCATCACGAAGTATCAGCCGATGCTGGGGCTGCACGGACACATCCATGAATCTCGCGGGATTGTCAAGCTGGGGAGGACGATGTGCGCCAATCCCGGGAGCGAGTATACCGAGGGTATCCTCCGAGGCTTCCTGGCGGACTTGGAAGGCGACAAGGTGAAGTCGTACCTTCTGACAGCAGGCTAGGTCAGTCGAGCGAGCCGACGACGAAGGGCTTGTCGTCCTCAGGTAGCTCATACCAAGCCTTCTTCTGTCCGACCCGTGCCCTCATTCTCCAAGCAAGGCTCTTTGGCTCTCTCTCCATAGTGTCGACGAGTTTCCTTATTCTCGCCCTCAGCGTGTCCGTCTCCGACGCTGTCAGACCGTAGCCTTCAGTCGAGGTCTCAAGCTTCGAGAGGTTCGTGGTGAAGGTCTTGTAGGTTCCCCAGTCGTTTGAGCAAAGTCCGGCCACGTAGGGCCCGTTTATGGTCTCGCCGTCTCCCGACCCGATCTCGTGGTCCAAGACGAGAGCGGTCAAGTCTTTGAGGTCCTTGGCGTTGAGTTGGACGATCTGAAGCTTTGTCGCGAGAAGGTCCGCGAGTGGGAGGGTGAGAGGCTCGAGCCCAACCCTTTCGCCGAAATTGAATTTGTGGCACATCTCGAAGACGTCCAGGAATATGTCGACGCGCCGCTGGTTGACGAGGTCGTTGAAGATTAGCCTCTTGCGCCCCATCATGGCGTTGAACCTCGGCCGAGGCTGGTATCCCATTTCGACGAAGAAGCCGTTGATCGCCTTCGATTGTTTCTCGTGCCCGACGAAATCCAAGTCGACATAGTTGCGCCGGAGGCCGTCCCGGCTCGCAGAGGGACATCTCATGGCCACCGCGACCCCGCCGATGAGCTTCAGCACGATTTTCCTGTCGGAGGATGCCTGAAGCAACCTCTTGGCTTCGGCCTCCACCCCGGGGAGCGGAGTCAACTATTGGCATCGTTCGCCATCTGCCTCTTTAGCATTTTTTGGGTCTCCTTCCAGCGAGAACAGGGAAACACGAATGGCAAGAAACCCCCACCTGACTAAAGCGAGACGGCAGATGGGACCGAGCCTACAGCCGACAAGCAACGCCGAAGTGCCTGCAGACTTCAAACGTGAACTCGGCGAGAACAAGGGCGCTCTGGCTTTCTTCAGGACTCTGAATATGGCCAACGTCTACGCGGTCGTGTTCAGGCTTGAGAGCGCGAAAAAAGCCGAGGTCAGAAAGGCGATGATAAGACGCATGATCGAGATGCTTGAAAGAGGAGAGAAGTTTCATTAGTCCATAGTCCCTCTTGCCCGAAGGAGAGAGAAAGATGGGCCGGAAGGGATTCGAACCCTCGACCTCTCGATTATCAGTCGAGTGCTCTAGCCAAGCTGCTCGTCAGGAAAATTCTGACTCTGAGCTACCGGCCCACGCCTCTCAGGTGCATTATTAACCGTCTATAAGCGTAAACATCGATATTCTGCGTGCCCAAACCCCCGGCATCGGCGCTTCGGCAGGGGATCTTGGTCAACAACGCACCGGGGCCGGGCTCGCCTTTGGTTATTTTGGAAAAGATAAGAGCGATCGTTTGGGCCACCTTAGGCGATGGGCCGGTAGTTCAGCGGTAGAACGCCCGCCTTGCACGCGGGAGAGAGCTCAGCGCTCCCCAAGGTCGAGGGTTCAAGTCCCTCCCGGTCCATCCCTTATTTCGGTATTAGTCTAGCGGGCGCTCTACCGCTCCAATGAATCGCCTATGACTTGAACCCTGCTACACTCAACGGTTCGTTTACTCCGCATCAAGCCTCGGCTCGTGGATGCCCGTCCTCTTTCGAGCGCCACCATTCGCGGTTCTACACCGCCAGTGGTTGTTCCGCTTAAGTTGTTCCGGCGCGTTGGTATTGGGCAGCGGTTCGCCCTTCCCACTCCCAATCGTCGCAGACATGGTCTGGAAAGACCGAGACCCGAAACTTCCGGCAAAGCCCTCCTTCCTGCGAGTCGTAGAACTTGCACGACCGGCAGTACCGATAGGGCGTGTTCGCGTACCTCTCGCGATAGTTCGGAGGGTGCGCCATGACTTCCATCCGGAATTGCCAAGATTCCGCATATAACCGCGCTCGCGGTCGCTGTGACCTGTCGACGCTCCCCTCAGGAGAGGCGGTGATCAGGCTGCCTCCCCGCTGACAGTTTCCCGCCCTTGCGGCTTCACGGACTGGCGCGGTCTAGCTCGCGGTAGAGCAGCCTCGAATACGTCTTTACCTTGATCCGAACCTCCTCGGCCGGCAGGTAGTCAGGTTCGGACAGGATGAGGTCCCTCAGGGGGCTCGAAGACGGGAGCTTGGTTCTCGCAAGGTTCTTCAGGTCGACGATGCTCACAAGACCAAAGCCGTGGTCGGGGGACTGCATGCTTCCTCTCAAAGCAGTCGCTGACCGCATTTAACGGGAGCAAGACCGGAAGCGGCTAGGATGGAATGCCTTTCTTGCTCTCTGCAGACTGCGATGAAGCGGGGGATGTGGCTTTTCTGAGGCGCTCTAAGGCTTGGCGATACTGCTCCAGCACATCATGGCAGTCGCGACAGATCACCAGTTTGACTCCTGTCTTTTTCCCTTCGAAATCAAGCACGTGATATCTAATAGATTTGATTTGTCCTTCCCGCATACCGCGCACTTGCCGGCCCGTATGCTCTGAGCCACGCGTGAGGTTGCCACAGCATTGGTAAAAAGCTTCGAGGGTATTTGCGTCATGAAGGTCGATAGGGAAGGCGGGGCATCCGGACCGGGGGGGACTCGCCCAAAATAATTAGGATGTCCTTATAAGCAGTCGTATCCAATAATTGCTGAAAGTTCAGAAAAATGCCGACCCTCGTAACACGATTGGTGCATGATTAATAAAGGCGGGATGTGAACATGTATGCACAGGTTCAATCTCCTTTGTAGAAAGGTAAGAGCGAGTTCCATCGCGAAGGTCGCGTCGCCCCTATCAATCTGTAACTAGTCTGTAACAAATCATGAAAAACTGCTTTATCCGATAAAGACCAAGAATCCCGCGTGCAAGCGCTAATAAGAAGGCTGTCTGACCTCCTCGGAGGTACGCATCTGGGTCTGCCAGATTCAAGATCGGGTTCCCTCCAGAGTCTCCAAGGGTTGGGGAGAAATTGAAGATTAAGGTTCTCGCCGGGCTGAGTATGGCGTTGTTCCTCGTGGCCGGTTTTTCCATCGCAGGAATGGCGCACGCGTCACCTTCTAGCGCTGTCTACACGGAAGACAACGCCGCAGGGACGAATCACGTACTGCAGTACGAGAGTGGTCCAAACGGAGTGCTATCGCTCGCGGGCACTTTCTCAACGGGGGGCGCCGGAACGGGCACAGCACTGCACAGTCAGGGTGCGGTGTTGTTGACCCAAGACGGACACTGGCTTCTTGCAGTCGACGCGGGGAGCAGCCAAATCACGGTCTTCCAGGTTAACAATGGCGGAAGCCTGTCTGCCCTGACACCAGTCAGCTCACATGGAACCACACCAATAAGCCTGACCATGTACCGGAATTGGGTCTATGTGCTCGACGCCGGATCCGGGAACATAGCAGGATTCGTGCTGGGCAACTCGGGCGCGCTGACGTACATTGCCGGATCGGACCAGCCTCTCATTGGCGGGGCGGGCTCATCGCCGGAGCAGATTGGCTTCAGCCCCCACGGAAACACCCTCTTCGCCACAGAGAAGGGAACCAACACAATCGACCAGTATCCCGTTGATGACAACGGTGTTGCGAGCTCGCCGACGGCAATACCTTCCAACGGCGGGGGACCTTACGGCTTTGCCTTCACTTCCAGGGGGTATCTCATCCTGTCTGAAGCAGGAACCGGCAGTCTCTCATCCTACGCAGTTTCGGATAGCGGAAGCCTCCGGACTGTCAGCGGCGCGATACCTGATTTCGGAGGGACCCCTTGCTGGGTCGCGGTGTCTCAGGATGGAAGGTCGGCCTACACAGGCAATGGGGGAGGAGGGATCATCTCCGGCTACTCAATCTCGGGACAAGGAACTCTCAGCCTCTTCAGCTCAGTCGCAGCCAGGACCTCAGGAGCAGCGTTAGACCTGACATTTGGCGGCAACAACCACGGCGACAACCGGGGCGACGCGAGGCAGGGCCAGTATCTGTATGCCCTGAGCACCGGCTACATCACGAGCTTCCAAACCTATCCGGATGGAGGCATCTCCCAAGTATCCTCAATAGCGCTGCCGGCTTCGGCCGGTGGCCTGGCAGCCAACTGAGCGCAGTCCCTTCCCAACCCCCGCGGAAGCGCGTCGAGACCCTTCAGAGGGCCGGACCTCCACTTCCGCACTCATCCCAAACCACATTGAGCCAAAGGACTTGGCGACAAAAGGTGGCAGGCCCGATGGGGTCTAAACCCAAAGTGGGTTCAAGTACAATGCTTCTTGGCAGTTTGCGTCCACCTCTTCTGTGAAGGGTGGACCTCTCTTGACTTGAACCCAAAAATCGATTCGTTCTATCAGTCATGGGGTCAAGGGCCTGGGCTGGAAGGGACCCGTCAGGATATCCGCATGGAACCTGCTCATACCATGCGCAGATTTCATCAATAGTGCAACATCAGGGAGAGTGTTTGGTGACCACGCTCAAGTGAATCGAGGACGCAGCCTGCCGGCCCTAGGTAATTCGACGCGGTCAATCTAACCCGCTGGAATAGGAAACTGTCCGCTTTTCCCCCCAATCTTGGGTGGAAATCTTTCTTGTATAGGCTCTTGGTAGAGCGTACGTTATTCTAACTTCCTCACGGTTCAGGGCGTATAGGGCAGCTCCAAGGGCCAATGGCTTTGGGCCTAAGGGGGAGCACGTGAGCAGCGTGCGGCAGTATACAAAGGCGGTCGGGGGATGGAGTGGGTGTCAAGCGAGCTCGCTCCGCTGAAAGATAACAAGTCCGGCGATCCCACAAGCAACGAAGTAGCCAATCATGACTGCAAGGCCTTCGAAAACCGATGGGCTCGCGAGGGACATCCAAGAAGGAGTGAGGACAGCACTGAGGAGCTGAAGGGCGTAGCTCAAATCGTACCAAGGCTGGGTACGTGTCAAGCCCTCAATGACCTGGGCCATCAGGTTGAAGACGAGCAGCAGAAGGATTGTCTCGATGAGCATCGAGAGAGATCCATTCTTGAGGAGGGAGCTCAAGAAGAAGGCAATCCCGAGAATCGACAACATGGCGACTATTGAGAGCCCTGATGAGATGAAAAACTGGATCGGGACTCTTCCTCCAAAGTAGAAGAGGCCGTTCGCTCCTTCAATAATCTCGAAAGCCAGAAGAGCTAGTACCGAGGCGGTGAACGCCGCAAGGAACTTCCCCGCGTACAGCGCGGCTCTGCTCATCGGATTGCCAATCATGGAGTAACCGGTCCTACTTTGGAACTCGCTTGATATCGAGTCCCCTCCGAGGAAGACCCCCACGAAGGTGAGAATCAACAACATCGAAAGGCCAGACCAGTTTCCATAGAACGCTAGAGGGGACGAAAGGAAACTGTGCGGCCGATAGTACCCAACGACCACGGTGAGCACGGCTGACGTCGAGATTACCATTGCGAGCACCAAATTGAACCGCCTGGATCGGCGAAGGTTCAGAAGCTCATACTTGGCGACAATCAGCATCTGCGAGATGGTGCCCGGCAGCCCGACGCCTCGCTCTCCGTCCGCTTCAGTCATATGATTTCAGGTTACCTCCTTTATAAGGCTGAGGTACACGTCCTCAAGAGCGGTGATGGTCGAGTTGGAGGCCCTGAAGTTCAACAGGCCAATGTTCATCGAAGCAAGTTCTGAGACGATCGCTTCCTGGGCTGAGTTTCCGCCCGAGAATGAGATGCTGAGCGTTCTCGAATCTATCTCCTTGATCGAGCGGACCGACTTGATTGGTGCGAGCGCCGAGCTTATTGCACTCTTGTCGACCGGCCGCGAGAATTGGACTTCGAATTCCACCTCGGCATCCGCGTTCCGAGTGACCACGTTCATCACCGAGTCGTAGAGCAGAAGCCTTCCCTTGTTGATCAAGGCGACTTCGTCGCAGATATCCGTCACTTCGTTCAAGAGATGAGAGCTCATGAAGATGAGCTTGTTCCGCCTCTTCAACGACTTCAAAATCTCCCTCACCTCGGCCATTCCTCGGGGGTCCAGCCCGCTGGTTGGTTCGTCTAGAATCAAGATCTCCGGATCGCCGATTAGCGCGGCGGCGATGTTGATCCTCTGCTTCATGCCTTTGGAGAACTTTCCCACCTTCCCGTCAATCCAATCCTCCATCCTCACCTCGGCGACGACTTCGTTGACTCTCTCGCTTCTCTTTCCCTTCGGGACGCCCTTTATTTCAGCGAACATGGAGAGGGCCTCCCTGGCCGTTAGCGCCGGATAGATCTCAGGGGTCTCCACGAGCACCCCGCACGAAGCCAGCGCCAGTCTCTTATTCGCTTTGATCTCCACCCCGTTGATGTACGCCTCCCCCTCCGACGCCCTGATCATATCGGAGAAGATCTTCAGAGTCGTCGTCTTGCCCGCTCCGTTGGGACCAAGAAAACCGACGCACTTTGATCCCTGGAGCTTCAGATTCAGGCTTGCGAGGGCTACAAGTGTGCCGTAGCGTTTTGAAAGGCTGACTGCCTCAAGGGAGGGCACTGCGCATAGGAGGAAGACCCCTTGTATATATTTCGAACTCATTTGGAGTAAGCTAAGGCCATCAATCGTCATGTTCTCGGTCGGATTCGCGGGAACCCCAACTGCGTTGCGAAGATGGGTGACAGGTACTGCATCGCGGAGACGGTGAAGCGCTAGCTTCGCAGCAGAGCCTCACAAGACTCGTGGATATCCTCGTGGGGCTCGGGGTCGATGACCTGTAGTTTCGTCCATCAGCGGAGATCTATGACCACTTTTTGGCGATGGGTGTTCAGATTTCACCGGCCCCACCAATATCAGTGGGTTCAAGCAACGACCGCGCATCAGTTCACCGGGCGTCTGGTTTTGGACGTAGTCAATAAAAAATTGCTTTCAAGTTTAGTTCGAGCCTCGGCGCTTATGCCCAACTCAAAAAGCGAATTGAGTTTGGATCCCCATCGGGCCCGCTACTTCTCTTTTTTTCTCTTTCTCTTTCCCTCCGTACCTCCTGCCCTACCTACTACCCCCGTGCGTCTCTCTGTCTGTGTCTGTCCCTCGAAGAGACACACGCAGGTGCGCATGGAGAGGCTTCGACCTCGTCTGCCCAATGGCAAGGTGTGAGAGAACACAACCCCCCGAGAGGGTTGAGCTCGTCTTCTTCTACGAGTCGGAACTCGGGCTGCTTATCTATTCGTGGGAGGAGCAAGTCCGTCGAGCCTCTCTTTGGGCAGATAAGGACGTTTTCGGCATCGACCCTCTCCCGGTGAGGGAGGGTCACAAGGCGAAGGTGTTCGTCCTTCTATCGGTCCTGCTATCAGACGATGGTGTATCACAACCATCCGACAGGCAGTCCACCGGGGGAGGTTGGCATCCCGATCCAGGAGAAACCCGTAGCGGGCCGATGAGACCCGGAGTGTTTTTCGTGCTGAGTGTGGATTCAAAATGGAGGTCGAAAGACTTGGTCACTCCCTTCTGCCAGGCGCCTCGACCGTGACGCGGTACGTCGACGATGATCGTAGGTGAAGGCTAGTTCAGCCTTCCCAAACATCTCAATTGTTGCTGGTCCTGTCAGAACATTTCCGAATGAGATCGGACTAATGCCTGATTGGGTTCTCAATCTGGATCCCTACCAAGCGGCTTCTGCTGCGCTTGTCCAACTCGCTTTTGTACTGGTAGGAGTCTGAAGCATTCCAGGTACTCTATTGGGGTTAAGATGGGGAACCCGATGATTCGAGAAAGCTCCTTCCTGTTCCGAAGGAAGTCCCGATCACCCGTGACGAATGAACCCAGTTCGTTGCCCTGCAGCCTTGAGTATTTGGCCGCAGCGAGATGCACGAGGTCAAATGTCCTCAAGCCTGCAGCGGGAGCCAGCAGCAGGGCTTGATGGAAGATCGCGGGCATTTCCACCCTCCTGCCACCCACGGTAGCGGACGAATCACCCTTTATGTGCACAAAAGTGAGGCCCAGTTTCGCGAGGCTTAGGATTGCTTTCGCGACCGCTCTTCTCCTGACTGCTTTACCATCCTCACCCTTTCTCACATCTACCATACGACCCGCTACCGCCGCAGTCTCCAGAATCGTAAGTGTCGAGGTTTGCGCCTGGATTTCGCCTTGCTTGAGCGAGCTCACTATGGTCGATGCGGCCCGGTGATAGATGTCGTCCGGCTTGTAGGACGACACGAAGACATTGGTGTCGATGTATGCCGCTTTCAGCGGTGACCCCTGCCTTCCGAAACGATCTTCGCTGCGCTCTTGCGCCCTTTCAACCCTGCGGCCATTCTCTCTTCGAATTCTACGTCGGACATGCTGTCTGCATCCTTCAACAGCTCCGCAATGTCGTCGTTGGCAAAGAGTTCCGGATGCTCTTCCATGTGCTCATTCAACATGTCCCTGACGGCTTCAGATTTGTTCTTGTAGATTCTTGCCTTGACGAGGCGCTCTAGCTTCTCGTGTGCCTCCTTCTCCACTTTCACGTGAATAAGTTCCACAGTGTTACGATTGTAACACGCAGCCTATAAGCATGTCGCGACACTAAGAGCCCGCATTGTGGCACATGAGGAAGGTTCGCAGAGGGTCACCTGGGTGAGGTAAGCGGGCCCGATGGGATTCGAACGCTTGCCAGCTGAATGACATCAGCCAAATAAGCTCGAATCTAGCCGTTTTAGTCTTAAATAGCTCAAATTAAGCTCGAAAACTGTGGACCGGGGGGACTCGGCCGATTATTCGTCTGAGTCTTCGGCTCCCGATGCCCAAAGACCCGTTGCTCGCTTTTACATAGCGAGGCGACGAATAGAAAGACCACTGTCGGCTTGGGTAGCTTGTCAGCCCTCGTGTGGGTTCGACTCCGGCAGGACCCGACCCCGAACAGGTTCTCAAAATGGATTCCAGCACGAGCCGGCTAGCATAACCTTGCGATTTCTCTTTTCGCCGTTTCTACGCCAAACCCGCAACAACGATGCCGACCAGGTAGCCGACCACCACTGCAAGCATTCCAAGAATCAAGAACTCAGCCGCGCTCACGTACCACCTGCCACCTGCTACTCGTGCCTTCAGGCCTCCTGCAACGAAGAGCGTGATTGAAGCGAGCAGTATCGAGCCATAGGCTGCGGAGTTCAAGTTCGTAAGCACGAGATACGGAAGCAGCGTTATGGTCGCGCCCAGGAGGTGCGATAGGCCCATCGTCAACGATTCTCTTCCAGGACTTCCGGTCTTTCCCGGGATGAACTCGAGGACGTGGGTGATGTGCGCTTTGAGCCATCGGTCCCTGTCTAGGGAGAGGCGGCTCACGAACGAGTCGGCCTCCTCAGCACTGAACCCTTCATCGATGTAGTATTGTCGCATCTCCATCTTCTCGACCTCAGGGTGCTCCGCGAACTCCCTCTTCTCCCCCTCGATCATGTGCTCGTAGATCTGCTTCTGCGTCCTGGCGGAGAGGAACTCTAGCGTCACGAGAGCGACTAGCCCCGTGAGCATCCCGACCACCCCCGCGATAGCGACGGTCCTTGTGCTCCCTGTCGCTGACGCCACTCCTACTGAGAGGCCGAGGATCGAAATCAGGCCGTGCCCAAGGCCGAAGACCAGCTGCCGGACCAGGTCGGCAATTCTCTTCTCAGAAGCGTGCGAGTGGACATACTCTGGCATCGCGGAGACCTGATGCGAGTCTCTAATAATATCCTTCCAACTCCAGTAGAATTGTGCCCTTGGCTAACCCGCCTCTTCCTGCTCCTGCTCCTCAGCTCTAATCCTGGTTCACGGTGAAACGACACTGGACGAGAATCAAGAGAAGAGATTGGCAAGAGCAGTCTTCACTGTCAGGGAACTTGACTGCGCGTCCTGCGCGCTCGGGATAGAGAAGCAGGTGAAGAAGGTGAGGGGAGTCAAAGATGTTCGGGCTGCGGTGATGCTGAACCGGATCTTCATTGACTATGACGGGTCGAAGGCCAACATCTCAGAGATAGTGCAGGCAATAGACAGGGCAGGGTACTCGAATAGGCTGATCAGAAGAGAGGCGAAGTGATAGCACGCGGAGGTAGAGGGTCTGAGCGACAACGGCCCGCATCCCTAGAGTTTACCTTCAGGACTGCTCGTGATCGCTGGTCTGTCGATTTCGTGAGGCTCGCTCGTCTCTCCGAAGTAAGCGTCCATCAGCCAGCTCCATCCTCCCTGAATTGTGGACCAGTATATCTTCGCGAACTCCCTTTTCATTTCGTATCGCAGGAAGGTTGGCTCTTCCCGCTTCGGCGCGGCCTCGTAGGTTCCGGAGACAAACAGCGCTTTCCGTCCTCCCGTCTCCATCGGACAGTTGATTCTCCCGTTGTATTCGAAGACTTCGCCGCTCCCGTTGAGGTCAGCGGCGACGTTCTTTGCGACAGCTTCAGCTTGCAGGTGAGCCACCACCCCTGACTTTGAGATCGCTATGTTGGTGGCGTCGCCGATGGCATACGCGTCCGAGCGGTCCTTGATCCTCATGGTGTGCTTATCGGCGGGTATCCATCCCTCCTCGTCGCCGATTCCCGAAGCCAAGACCACGCCGGCTCCCCTGTGCGGGGGCACCGCAATGAGCAGGTCGTAGCCCTCGCTCTCGCCCTCGAGACTGTAGATTTTCTTTGCCCCTGGGTCCACGTGGTCCGTGGCGAAAAAGGGGACTAGCTCGATCCCCCTCTTCTCGAACATTGGTTGTATCACCTCCGAGATGTGCTCGGCGGGGTATGCCCTGGGGTAGGGAGTAAGGAACTTGACCTGCACTGATCCCCTGACGCCCCGCTTGCGGAAGAACTCGTCGAGCATGAAAGCGGCCTCGTTCGGGGAGGGCGGGCACTTGTGGGGCACACTGGTAATGGCCACCACCACCTTTCCCGACTTGAATCGCTGAAGGGCCTCCCAGATCTTGGTTGCCTCTGCCGCTCCCGTGTGGAAGTTCAACGAGCCCTCGAGCAGCCCTGGCATCAGCTCTGGTCTGGCGACAGCGCCTGTTGCGAAGACAATGTAGTCGTATGGCAATGCGGACCCCCGCCGAGTCTTCAGAACCTTCTTCTTCATGTCGACGTTTGCTGCTCCGTCGCCGCTGTACACCACGCCCTTCTTCAGGAGGGTTGCCTCGCGGCGAACGGCAATCTTGGGGTTTGCTCCCTTGAAGGCAATGTCAAGGTTGGCGGGCTGGAAGGCGTGTTCGTCCCCTTCGCCGACGAGCTGAACGCCGATCTCTCCGCGGACGATTTGCGTCTGGAACTCATGCGCCAAGAGGTTAGCTAGGAGGGTGCCGCCCGCTCCCGCCCCAACTATCAGAACACGCTTCATGGCGTCACGCTTTCTTCTTGGTGACTCTAACGACTATCCGGGTGTAGCCCTTCTCTTCCGCAGTCTCCGCGACCTGGTTGCCTGTGTGCGCCGCCCAGGCCTGGATGTCGCTCTTGGCGGCTGGGTCTGTCGCCCACACCTCGAGAAGGGCGCCGAGTTCTGCGGTCCTGTACGCCTTGAACAGGTCTGTTAGGGGGCCGGGACAAAAGCTACCCCGAGAGTCGATGACCTTCTTCTGGCTGGCCTGCTCCATTCCCCATCGCCGCTCAGATGAAGATCGTCTGGCCGTTCTCGGCAAGGTGGAGGAATGTGGAGGCGCCCACGATGTCGTCGACCTCGGGAATGAAGTCTTCCTTCTTTAGGCCCATCATCTCCATAGTCGTCGAGCACGCATGGAAGTGAACTCCCATGTCGTGAGCATTCGCTACCATCTCGGGTATCGTCGGTATTTTCAACTGTCTTATGGCGCCCTTCACCATTGGAGTGGTCATGCCTGGGCTCGCATCGGGGCCGACCTCGAGACTGGCCTCTGTTTTTTTGTTAATCACGGCCATCCCCCAAAAAGTGAAAAATATGTGAACCTCCATTCCCATGGCCGCCCCTGCGTTCGCCAGCATGAACGCTGGATAGGCCATATCGAGCGATCCCTTTGAAAGGATTATCGAAAGTTTGCCTCCCTCCTTGATTTCAGGTTCTGTCTTGCTCGTTGTAATTTGTGCCATTATGATTCACTATCGTTACAGTAAACGCGTCGAATTATTTAAACTGGGGACGCAATTCTCATCTTTGAGAAGGGCGCACTAGAGACGGGAGTTTCTCTTCTAGACTAATCCAAGCAGTAGATTGCTCGGCCGGATGGGATTCGTCTCTTCTTCTCCTGCTCGCGAACATTCATTGGAACGAGGTTCGCAAGTGTCCATAGGAATGGACAGGAAAGGCGTTTGAAAAGGGGGTCGTGAGCTGGAACCTGGGATCCTCGAAGCAATCTGCCTCACAAGGAAGCGTTTTATTTCATCATCCAGAAGAAGAGCGTGAGGGACATGAAGATTGGACTTGTGATTTCCACGAACGAGCCCGAGCTCGCGTGGAATGCGTTCAGATATGGGCTGAAGGCCATAGAGAACAAGCATTCCGTAAGGGTCTTCCTGCTGGGGAAAGGCGTCGAGTGCGAAGGAATTGAAGACGACAAGTTCAACGTCAAGGAGATGATGGCCGATTTTGTTGACAAAGAAGGTGTCATCCTGGCTTGCGGTACCTGCTTGAAGATTCGGAAGAAAGGCGGGACAGAACTCTGTCCGATTTCCACAATGCAGGACATGGTGGACCTCACCGTTGACTCGGACCGAGTTCTCACGTTTGGCTGAAGAGTCTAAATGCTATCTTCAGCGTGCGCAACACTCTGGGATCGGCCAGTGAAGCAACACCGCTTGGGGGAACCGGGCGCAGCGCAAGGGCGCGGGTTACAGCACCGGTCGGCGGTGGGTCAAAACTCCCGAGCCCCCATCCCAACCTAGGTGGAAGCGACCTTGGGGATCCTGCACGAGGCGCTCGACAATCGGAACAGGTAGAAGAAGATCACTGCCAGGTTCGCCACCACCATGAGGCCGAAGATTTCGTTCTGGTAGTCGGCGAGGAAGTTGTTCAACGAGACCACCTCGGACGCGCTGAGCCCGACCAGGGCGAGGCTGGAGATCACCGGGACCGAGCACCCGCAGCCGCCGATCACACCGCCGAAGAGCGTGGCCACCGTCCCGAGCGTGGTCGCAGAGACGCTCGCCCTGTTGTTCCTGGTGTTCCTTATGGAGTAGACGGCGATGGTCAGCAGCATCGAGGACGTAAAGACGAGGGCGTACAGAAGGCCCTCAGAGACGTTGCTGAGGAAGACGCCCAGGTTCTGGTAGGCTATCAGCTCGAGGTAGGCATAGTAGTAGACAACGAAGGCAGCGATGTTCAGGACCACGTACCTCGGCTTGTAGATTGACGCCAGCGTCCTGACGGGCAGAGCCATCGTCTGTCTGGTCGGGAAGTTCATGGCGGGCTCCGTTGGGCTTGACGCCTAGACCCTGCCCTCGAGAGAGACGATGGCGGGAAGAGAGCAGACGGGGGGCGGGCCGGTCAGCGACGGGCACACGCCCGCTATGTAGACGTCGGCAGCCGCATAGTTGCTCCACGCGTACTGGTCACTAAAGCCCGAGATTTGGGCCAGCGCCGACTCGTGCGACAGGTGCGAGACCGGGGCGGCCGTGCCAGTGACGCTGGTGGAGTTGCCGAGTATCACCGCTATCCCCCCGAACCACACGGACGAGCCCCACAGCTGGGTGTCGGTCGGAGGCGCCTTGTTTCCCAGGGCGTTGGAGGCGTTCTCCATGAAGGCCGTCACCGCCTGCCAGGTCGAGTTGGGGGCGTGCTGCGCGAGGTAGGCGAGCGTGGTCCACTGGAAGCCGCCGGTTATCACCGGGCTGTCGTAGTCGACCGCATAGAAGTTAAGGTACTTGCTGGCGTAGGAGCTGCCGAAAGTCACTCCCTGCGCGGCCGTGTAGTTGTCTTGGCCCCAGTAGAGGGTCGTCACGTGGTTCGTCCCGCTGGCGCTGTAGCCCACGTAGAGGGCGGTGAAGTTCCCAAAGGCGGCCAGGGACAAGGCCTGAGCCCACCTGTTCATGGCGCAGTCCGAACACGAAATCGCCTGCAACACCACTACGCTGGGCTTGCCGTTCACCACGAGCGGCTGGTAGTGGTTCGCCCTTCCGAGGGCGACCGTGTTGGCGATCGACCCGTTCAGGAGCATCTCTCCCGCCGTCTGGTAGTTGCTGAGCGGCTGGCCGTTTATCGAGGCAAGCTCAGAGCTGGTGAACGGGTCGCCTATTCCGGCGTAGGTGGCCGGAATCGAAGACGCCGATATCTTCGATGTAGCAACCGCCGTCGTCCCCATGCCCGGCCTGACCAGAACGAAGTAGCCAGCGACGCCGCCCAAGACGAGGACGAGCACGATCAGGACGGAAGCAACCTTGGTTATCGCGTGCCTCACGCCGCCGTCCCGCCCCCTTACTGGCAAATCAGAGCCTGACAGGCGCCGGGTGACTAAAAGGCTATTTCAAAATAGACCGATGAGTCGGAGCCCCCAACATTCGCTCTCGAGCACGCGGATGTTCCGGCCCGGAATCTCACGTCTCGGACCCTTGCCAACTGAAGGCATTAGCCAAATAAGCTTAAATTATGCCTATTTAGGCAAAGAAAAGCTCAAATCAAGCTCAAAAGTGTGGACCGGGGGGGACTCACATGAATATTCATGTGGGTCTCGGGCCTTCGGTGCCTAAAGTTCCACTGCTCGCTGCAGTATCTATCGCTGGAAATAAAAAGGCCGCGGTCAGTGATTCCGTTTAATCTCTTGGTCATAGCTTTGGATTGCCTAAGAAGTTTCGACTCTTGAGGATTCAGCTGAAGCGGTTAATAGGCAAACAGGTGGCGGGATGGAACGTGAAGAGTTCTCCAAGGCCGATAGAAGTTGTTGTCGCTTCGGGAATCTTCTCGCTTCTGGGAGTTATCTCCGTCGTCTACGGATTAGATTATGTCTTCGTCCAAGCCATAAGGGGTGGCTATGTAGGTGTCGTCTTCGGCATCATTGACTTCGTCGTAGCTTGGTTGATTTTCAATCAGAGGAAGACGGGTGGAAGCCTTGGCCTTCTTTGGGCGTTCGTTGGCATCTTGGCGGAGTTTATTCTTCCTTTGGTCTTCAAGGGATTCGCAGACAGACAGCATCGAAGAGATCGTGGTATACTCCCTTACGGTTCTTTTGCTCTTGAAGGCATGGCCTCACCTTAATCGGTGACAAAAGAGTAAATGGAATCCGGTCAGCGGCCGCCTGTTGCATGTTATATCATGAAACGCCCGACCGTCTAGTCTGGTAGAAGCACCGTTGAATGGGGCGTCTAGTGCTTTTCCGGATGGACCGCAATTGGTCATACGCTAGACGTTATCGCAAGGTGAGCCTGGATGCGCCAACAGAAGGATTCCAGCGTACAATTGGACGCCTGTGCGCCTGAATTAGCAACTAACGGTATGAGTCTGATTAGAAAAGCCGGGGCGGTTGGACCGTGGGGACTCTGACCCCGACCTGTACCAATCTGGATTTCTTTTCCAAGGGATTGGACGACGCAACGCGCTTCGCCTCTATGTGCCGCGTGTCTCCATGAGCTCCGACACGTCGAACAAAAATAGCGGAGCCACCCTCCGGGCTGTCGTTGGTTTCGTTCAACGACGTCATCGTCCTGCTCGTCGTAGCCATGGCCATAGCGATCGTCTCCTACAGGCTCAGAATGCCTTACTCGATCGGCCTAGTGCTCTTTGGCGTCCTGGTCGGGGCGGTCAGCCTACAGGTGCCTTCTCTAGCGGCAGTCGCAGGGCAGACCGGGTTCTTCTCCAGTGACACCTTCTTCGGAATCTTTCTGCCTCCCCTGATATACGAAGCAGCCCTCCACGTGAACTACGCGCTCCTCAGATCAAGGCTGTGGTTGATCCTAGCATTCGCGTTCCTTGGAGTAGTCGTTTCCACCATCGTGACGGGCATCCTCGTCAGCGCGTTCACGGCCATACCGCTCGTCTTCGCGCTCCTGGTAGGGGCCATACTCTCTCCGACGGACCCTGTCGCCGTCGTAGACCTCTTCAAGAGAGCGCACGTACCCGCCCAGCTGTCCACCATAATCGAGAGCGAGTCGCTCCTCAACGATGCCGTCGGCATAGTGGCGTTCGCGACCATCCTGGAGGTCGTAAGACAGGGTAGCTTCTCCATCGTCGGGACGCTGGGCAGTTTCTCGATCCTCGTGGCGGGTGGATTGGCGATGGGTCTGGTGTTCGCCGCCCTCGCGTACTTCCCTCACAAGTATGTGGACGATCCCAACATCGAGACCGTGTTCTCCCTCGTCATGGCGTACGGTTCTTTCCACGCGGCCGAAGCCATAGGAGGCTCCGGAATAATCAGCGTGGTCGTGACAGGGGTGGTGATGGGCACATGGGTGATCCCGAGGACGATGAGCAAACAAGTCCAGGACACGCTCTTCTCGTTCTGGAGCGTGGTCGCGTACATCGCCAACTCAGTCATCTTCCTCTCCATGGGTCTGCTTGTGAACCTGTTGGACGTATTGCGGAACCTCCCGGTCATACTGCTGGTGTTCGCAGTAGTGACCCTCGCCCGTGCGAGTTTCATCTACTTCCACCTCCCTCTCTCTGGTCTATCCAGAGTCTCAAGGCTTCCGTTGACCTGGTACAACACGCTGACGCTTGCTGGGGTCAGAGGAGCAATCCCCATCGTCTTGGCGCTCACCCTCTCCACCACGGTGCTCCCGATTCCACCGTCAATCCAGACGACCGTGATATCGGTGGTGATAGGAGTGGCCATCCTGTCCGCCACGATTCAGAGCGCAGTGGCGGGCTGGTACGTCAAGAGGACGTTCAAAGCCTCGGATAGCCCCGTCTGAAGACCGATGAGAAGATCCTGCCCGAGATAGATGCCAAAGGCTTCTCTGCATCCCCCCGCGAAGTTGGCTTGCCCGGGCGTGGCCTCTCGTTGTTGATATCTGATCCCGATCTTGCTTTAAGGCACCAAGCTCTTTAGGTGCCGGGGGTTGGGACCTGCGTTGGTCGACACCCTCACCATCTTCTCGTTCGTGGCCGGAATCATAATCGTCGGGTTCGTCGGCGAGCTGTTCTTCAAGAAGACCGGGATCGCGTTCTTCATCTTCCTGATCCTGATAGGGATCGTCATAGGCCCCGTCTTCAACGTGTTCTCGCGGGATGCTCTCCTGCCTTCGTTGGGAGTCTTCGCCGTGCTCACGCTGCTCATGGTGCTCTTCTACGGCGGGATGGACACCAAGGTGGACGCCGCGCTGAAGGGGGGCGGCAGGGCCTTCCTTCAGGTCATCATCTACGTCGGGGGCAGCACACTCGCCATAGGCCTCCTCACTCACTTCTTCCTCGGGTGGGACCTCATCCAGTCATTCATCTTCGCCTCGATGGTGGGAGGAGAGACGACGGCCGCGGTCGTCATCCCGCTGTCGAGGTCCCTTAGGTTGCCCGAGGTCACGACGGCCTTCATCACCCTCGAGTCCGCGATGAACTCCATCTTCTCCATCGTCCTCTTCTTCGCCTTCTTGGGGATCTACGAGACCGGCTCCGGGAGCTTGACAGCTTCCCTCTCGGCCATCGCGTCCAACTTCTCGGTAGGGATAGTCCTCGGCGCCGTCCTCTCGATGGCGTGGGTGCTGATACTTCACCGTTTTCAGCACGAGAAATACACCTATGTGCTCACGCTGGGCTTGGTCTTCGCGACTTACTCGATCAGCAGCAAGTTCGGGGGGAGCGGCGAGCTCTCGGTCCTTATCTTCGGCATCGTCCTCGGCAACTACCATCTCCTCACCTACCTGTTCAAGCGCGAGTTCGACATGGAATTGTTGAAGCAGCGCCTCGGCATCTTCCAGGAGGAGATCTCCTTCCTGATGGCGACGCTGTTCTTCGTTTTTCTCGGGCTGACCTTTCAGATCAACTCTTCGCGGATTCTCGAAAACCTGGCGATAGGAGGTTCCGTGGTGGTAGTCTTGCTCCTCTTACGGACCGCGGCGACCGAGGTCTCGACGCGGAACTCCGAGATCGGCATGGACAAGCGCATAATCGTCCTCATGTGCGCCCAGGGCCTCGTCCCTGCCACGCTGGCAATAATCGCGGTGAACCTCGGCCTCCCGCTTGCAAACTCGTTTCTGAACATCGTGACCTACGTCATCATCCTGACCAACGTCGTCGCGGCCACAGGGGCGGTCTTGAGACGCCGACGTGACAAACCTGGGACCGCAGAATCGAAGGCAGGACTTGAAGCGGGTATCGTCAAGAGTGGAACTGAAAGCTAGCGCGTCGGACTGCGTAAAGAAGCAAAGGGCGAGTCAGGTGCGAGAGACGCTCAACTTCATGCAAGGTTCGACTTTCTCTGGAGGGTCTCGTCCGCAAACCCGGAGTGTCTCCCATCTTCTCCATTACAAACGCCGCTCCCTTTTTTACGGACGAGACCTGTGGCGGTGCCCCCTAACCCTTCCTCATGCTGGAACCTG
>Ga0307374_10004686_pt1 | contig 22635 bp, 17 predicted proteins | sample OX3MG_FD_202532 | JGI IMG/M metagenome (GOLD analysis project Ga0307374, IMG submission 202532) | Soil microbial communities from Risofladan, Vaasa, Finland - OX-3 | ecosystem: Environmental > Terrestrial > Soil > Coastal area > Acid sulfate soil | place: Finland: Risofladan, Vaasa | collected... | reverse complement strand
ACTCCATTTTAGACGGAAACTTCGACCATTACCCCACCAACGAATTGGAAAATGCATGGGAGAATAAAATATACCCCGACCATGGATGGGGAGGTAAGAACGGCGAAATCACCGATAATTTCTTTTTTCAAAAATTTATTTCAGCAAAGAGTGAAGGAGAAAATATTTTAAATAACTCACTGGAAGCTATTGCATCAAGAATACAATTTAAATCTTCATTGGGTACACCAGTTGTAGTATTTAATGATCTTTCATGGAAAAGGGATGCTCCTGTAAATACTACAATGAAATTCAGTCCTGGTAAGGCTTTTGGAGTAAAAATTATCAATTCTGCGGGGAAGGATATTTTATGTCAGACCAGCGATGAAGCGTATTATAATGACCACAGCCTGAAATCTGTAAGAGTATCTTTCATTGCACAACAAGTCCCTTCCATTGGTTACAGCACCTTGTACGCAGTGCCTTTGAAATCAAAAGATCATTCAAATCCATCCCCAAAAGACACTGAGGTAGGCCAGGTTTTTGAGTCTGATTATTATCGTATTCAACTGGGAGAAGGCGGATTAACTTCCATCTTTGACAAGACAATCAATACTGAATTACTGGACACTCAAAAGTTTATGGGGGGAGAAATATTTACGATGCACTCAGAAGGCAACGGCGCGGGCGAATTTGCTGATATTCAACGACCTGATATGGAAGGATTCGATAAGACAAGTTTGCATCCCACTCAGTGGAAAATTGTTGAAGACGGGCCGGTTTTTACTGCGTTACAGTTTAGATCACCGCTAAAATATGCAGATGCACAATTGACCATAAAATTATATAAGCACCTAAAGCGAATTGATTTTAATGTGGATATTCTAAATTGGGAAGGAGTATTATATCGTGAATTCAGAATGGCAATGCCATTGAAGATGAACGAGTCAAAGGTAGCTTATGCAGTTCCCTTTGGGATACTCCGGGTTGGAGAAAATGAATTGCACCGCGCAGCGGGCGAACGTTACAAAACTGATTGCCGCGAAGTACACCCACGAGGTATTGATGCCTGGATAGGAGCCGCAAATGATAAAGAAAGTGTTACCCTTTCTTCTGACGTGGCTGTGGCTGATTACATAGATCCAACAACTAACCCTGTTGCATATACGATTTTGCAACCGATTTTGCTTGCCTCACGCAAGAGCTGTAATGGTGAAGGAAATGAGTACCTGCAAACCGGGGATCATCATTTTACTTTTCCTTTCACCTCCGGTTCAAATGATATGCTGAAACAAAACAGGGAAGGAATTGGTAACCATGAGCCAATGTTTGTGATAGTAAATCCATATAAATCTGCCAAAGCTTTTTTGAAAGAAGATGGTAGCTTTTTCAATTCTGACAACAATGATATTTTAATTTCAGCAATTAAGAAGGCAGAGGAGGGAGATAAAGTTTGTATTAGATCATATAATACATCCGGTAAAAACCAGGAGGTAACGCTTCATTGTTTTGGGAACATGACACATCCTGTGAAAACAAATTTGATTGAACAACCTTTACAATCTCTACAAAATCAAAATTCTCCCAATAATTTAAAAATGGAGTTTGGAAAAAATGCTATTGAAACGTTGACAGCAGAGATAAAAAAATAAGAGGTGTATTATATTCTCATAGTAAACCAACAAATATCAGAGATTTCTGTTTTTGATTGATAATCAAAAAGCTCCAAAAATATTATAGATTTTAGAGTACATCAATCTTCTTTGGAGAAGCCTGCCTGATTGGCGAAGGCAGACAGGGGTTGGGATGAGGCCGCTATTTCTGTGTCTTCCCCGCTTTCTTTGGTGCAGCCCTCTTTGTAGTGCTTTTTTTCGCCGCTACTTTTTTATCAAATGCTTTTGGATCCTGTTGCAAAATTATTTTTTTTACATCTTCTAAATCTATCACACTTAGTTCTTCAGAGGTATATTTTCCACCTTCCGGTTTTGCTTTTAGATTCAGCATTTTTTTACCAACACGTATGAACGGCCCCCAGCGGCCATTTTCAATAGCGATCTTTTCTTCCGGCCATTGTTTTATAAAACGATTGGCTTCTTTTTCGATCTTTTTTTCAATCAGTTCATTACAATCTTTTTGGGCAAGATTGTCAAAATTATATGCCCTTGGGACATTTATAAACATGTCATCCCATTTTATAAATGGCCCAAAACGGCCTTTCCCTTTGGTGATCGGTTTTTCATCGTAGTAGCCAATTGGCGCATCTTCCACTTGTTTTGCCTTGATAATTTCTATGGCTCTTGGTAAGTCAACCTCCAACGGTTCTTCTCCTTTTGGTATAGAAATAAATTGCTCGCCCCATTTCACATAAGGTCCGAATCTTCCCACATTTACAGAAACTTCCTTCTCCTCATACACACCTAAATTTAGAGGCAATTTAAAAAGATCCATCGCTTCTTCCATCGAGATGGTTTCTATACTTTGCGTTGCTTTCAATTTTGCAAAGCGTGGTTTTTCTTCGTCTTCCACGTTGCCTATCTGCACCATCGGACCGTACCTTCCCATCCGTGCAATTACAGGCTTTCCGCTTACCACATCTGTACCTAACTCTCGCTCGCCTTTTGCCCGCTCTGCATTTTCAAGAGTATGTTCTACCGACTCATGAAATGGTTTATAAAACTCGCCAACCATATGATTCCATTGAAGTTTACCCTCAGCAATCTTATCAAATTCTTCTTCAATGTTAGCAGTAAAAGAATAATCCATTACGTTATCGAAATGCTGATTTAGAAAATCGGTAACCACTAAACCAAGGTCAGTAGGAAAAAGTTTTCCTTTCTCTGCCCCTGTGTTTTCGGAAGTTTCTATTTTGTGTATGGTGTTGTCTTTTGCAAGTTTTACAATTCTTATTTCCCGTTTTATTCCTTCTTTATCTCTTTTTTCTACATAACTCCTTTTAATGATAGTGCTGATAGTAGGTGCATAAGTACTTGGCCTTCCAATTCCCAATTCTTCTAATTTTTTTACCAGCGATGCTTCAGAATACCTTGGTGCATGGCGCGTAAATTTTTCTGTTGCAGTCATTTCTTCAAAATCCAGTTGCTGATTTAAAGCGAGAGCGGGTAACCGGCTTTCAGCGCCAAATGAAGAATTTTCTGAATCATCATCATCATTCCCTTCATTATAAACTTTTAAGAACCCGTCAAATTTCAATACTTCACCGGTAGCAGTTAATTCATCCTCCACGGTACTGATTTTTATTTTCGCTGTAGTTTTTTCGAGAATGGCATCACTCATCTGGCTGGCGATGGTACGTTTCCAGATAAGTTCATAAAGTCTTCCGGTTTCAACGTCATGGATCCTGCTTTCACTCATTTCTGTGGGCCTGATTGCTTCATGCGCTTCCTGCGCGCTTTCGTTTTTATTTTTATAATTGCGCAGTTGCAAATATTTCTCTCCATAATTTTTCCGGATCTCATTTTCTATTTGGCTTTTTGCAGTAATGCTTAGATTAACACTATCTGTACGCATATAAGTGATCTTGCCACTTTCGTAAAGTTTTTGGGCAAGCAACATAGTTCTGCTCACACCGTAGCCGAGTTTACGACTAGCTTCCTGTTGTAAGGTAGAAGTAGTGAATGGGGCAGCAGAAGTACGTTTGCCCGGTTTCACAACAATATCTTTTACGGAGTATTTTGCATTCTTACACCTTTCTAAAAACTTCTCTGCCTCTTCAATCGTCCTGGTGCCACCGTCTTCTGCTTTAAAAGAAATATTTTTTCCTGAAGGATCTTTCGCGGCCAAAATAGCTTCTATTTTAAAACTGCTTTTGCTTTGAAATTGATTGATCTCTCTTTCTCTTTCGGCAATTAATTTTACAGCCACACTCTGTACCCTACCCGCGCTTAAGCCGCCTTTCATTCCTATTTTTCTCCAAAGAACCGGGGAAAGTTCAAACCCAACTAACCTGTCCAAGACCCTTCTTGCCTGTTGAGAGTTAACCAGATTCATATCTATCAATCTTGGATTCTGCACTGCTGCATTGATTGCAGGTTTCGTTATTTCATGAAATACAATACGCTTGGTAGTATTCACATCAAGCCCCAACACTTCGGCCAGGTGCCAGCTAATACTTTCCCCTTCGCGATCCTCATCGGACGCGAGCCAGATGGTCTCTGCTTTTTTTGCATATTGCTTCAAATCCTTTACCACCTTTAGTTTATCATCGGGTACTTTATAGCGGGGAGCAAAATTGTTATTAATATCAATACCCATATCATCTTTTTCAAGGTCACGGATATGTCCGTAAGAACTCTTCACCTCAAAATCTTTACCCAGAATTTTTTCAATGGTTTTTGCTTTTGCCGGAGACTCAACTATCAATAAGTTTTTTGCCATAATAATCTAATTTACCTATTCAATAAGAGGATTAATTAATCTTTATTTCTTAAAAAGAAGCATTTCAAACCGTTGCAATATTAGTTTAAAAATTAAAAATCAAAATTTTATTACAAAATTTGTTTTGTAAAATGCATTTTCTATCTTCGCAACGCCCCTCTAAGTAACAATTACATAGTTTTTTAGCCTATTCTTTAGAAATTGTTAAGAATTTTTTTAGGAAAAACGATTGTAATAAGACAATTTGATTAATTTTTATTAATAAAATACGTATATAAATCTATTGTTGCTAACAGATAAAACTAAATAAGCCTTACGCTATCTTAATGAGAGTTGTCATACTTGGTTCCGGAAATACTGCTACTGTTTTATGTAAATTAATAAAGAACGCAGGCCACAAAATTGTGCAGATTGCGAGCCGCAATGAAGATAATGCTAAAGCCCTGGCGCTTACCTATTCGGCAAAAACTGCTTCACTTAAAGTTAAATCATTTTTAGATGCGGATATATATATAGTAGCACTGCATGACGCCGCACTCGATCACATAGAAAACATCCCGGCGCTTAAAGATAAATTAGTAGTCCATACTGCGGGAGCGGTTTCCATAAGTGCACTCAAAAATTGCTCGGATACATATGGCGTGTTATACCCCATGCAAACTCTGTCAAAATCTGCCCAACACATTCCTGAAATTCCTTTTCTTATAGATGGCAATGACCAGGAAACACTTCACAGGATCCTGGGTTTTGCAAAAAGTATTTCAGATAATGTAATAGAAGCTAATGATACTGAAAGATTGAATTACCATGTAGCGGCGGTATTTGTCAGCAATTTTACGAATCACTTATACGCACTCACAGAATCTTTTTGCAAAACGGAAAGATTGGATTTTAATAATCTGCTTCCATTAATAGATGAAATTAATAAAAGGGTAAAAGAAGTTTCTCCTTTTATTTCACAAACAGGTCCCGCTATGCGCGATGATATTTTTACTCTTAACAGGCATCTTCAGGCGCTTTCATCCCATCCTGATTTAAAATACATTTACTTAAAACTTTCAGAAAGTATCATAAAATTTCATGGTAAACGCTGATAAAACTTTTTGAAAAGGATTACTGAATTCGCAAATAATTCTTTAAGTCATAGTGTAGCTTCGTGTGGTAACAAAGATGGAGACAGATAATGTATAATATCACATTTAATTTTTTGCAAAAAGGCATTGAAACTGCTATTCTGAAAGACATAAAACCTGATCAATCTATTTTAGAGGTTGCATTGGAAAATAATATTGATCTTCATTGTGACTGTGGTGGAGTTTGCTCTTGCAGCACCTGTCATTGCTACATAGAAAAAGGAGCAGAATTTTTACCAGAAAAGACAGACAGGGAAGAAGATTTTATTTCAATGGCATTAGAGCCAAAAGAAAATTCGAGATTGGCCTGCCAATGTATCCTGGAAGAAGGTGAAGGAGAAATAGAAGTAACCATTCCTGACCAGACACAGGATTTTGACTAATAAAGTTCTCATTTTCTTTTTTTTTAAATCATAATTGAGTTCCTCAGGATAAAATAAGCAAGAAATAATAATCGGTGTAATTAGGTTGCCAATCAGCCATTAATTTATAATTCAATTTGCTATAACTATATTTGGAAAAATTTTAAAAATGTTTTCTGTGATGAAACATTTTTCCAGCAAATCCTGAAAATAAAATGCTTATCCTTTCCCGTTTTAAATTGATAAAAACATTTGTGTTTGATATGGACGGAGTACTTACCGATGGTAGTGTGATTGTGGACAGTGAAAATAACTGGCTCAGGCGTATGAATATCCGTGATGGATATGCTTTACAACTGGCTGTGAAATCAGGATTTGGTGTAATGGTAATTTCAGGAAGCAATTCCACGTATGTGCATTCCCGTTTAAACCAACTTGGGATTAATGATGTTTATATGGATGTAAAAAATAAGGAAGTATTTTTAAAAAACATTACCCATAAAAAGCGAATTGATTTGAATGACCTTCTTTATATGGGAGATGATATTCCTGATTATCAATGCATGAAAATAGCCGGTTTAGCTGCATGTCCCTCAGATGCCGCATTTGAAATTAGGGAGATGGCATCTTATATTTCTCCGTTGGCAGGTGGCCAGGGCTGTGTGAGAGATGTGATAGAAAAGGTTTTGAAACTAAATAATAAGTGGACATTGCAAAATAATATCGCTTCCACATAATTGGTTCATTTTACAATTTTCTTATGAATGTTATTGCAGCATTTTTAAAATTAATCAGATGGCCCAATCTTCTTTTTATTGTGCTCACGCAAATGCTGTTTCGATATTTCATTTTACCATTTGTGTACCTGGGTGGTCACCCGGGATATGAAGGCATCAAACTTTCACAATCTTTATTTTTCTTATTAGTTTTTGCCTCCGTCTGCATTGCGGGCGCGGGATATATTATCAATGATTATTTTGATATTAATATTGACCAGGTTAATAAATCCGATAGAGTAATTGTTGGAAAATTTATTAAAAGACGAGCCGCTATATTACTACATGCCACAATTTCTTTTGTTGGTTTAATGTTAAGTATGTATGTAGGATATAAACTGAGAAATCTGTTTATCCCCCTATTTAATTTTTTTGCAATAATGATCCTTTTAGTTTACTCAAGTACTTTCAAAAAGAGACTGCTCATAGGGAATATTCTCATTTCATTATTAACTGCGTGGGTTATCTTGGTTCTTACATTGGCTGAATACCGTTTTAGAATTTCTGCGCACGATATAGTTTGGCAGCGATTATTAAAACTTTCATTTATTTACGCAGGCTTTGCTTTTATTATTTCTTTGGTTCGCGAAGTAATAAAAGATATGGAAGATATGGAAGGTGATATAAAATATGGATGCACCACCATGCCAATCGTATGGGGAATACCTGTTGCGAAAGTTTTTACAGGTGTATGGATTGTAGTGCTGACAGGCATTTTGGTTGCTTTACAAATTTATGTAGTGCAATTTGGTTGGTGGTTTTCTATATTGTATTCTACCGTTGCTATTATTATCCCTTTGATATGGGTATTGAGAAAATTGTACCAGGCCAATACGAGTGCGGAGTTTCATAAGTTAAGTAATGTGGTAAAATTAATTATGCTGGCAGGAATTATTTCTATGGTATTCTTTTAAATTTTATTGAATGGAAAAAATAATATTAGCCTCCGGTTCGCCGCGGCGGAAACAATTGCTGGCACTTGCGGAAATTTCTTTTGAAGTAATGGTCTCTGAAATTGATGAAAGCTATCCTCCGGAATTATCACCTGTCGAAATAGCCAAACACATTGCCTCTAATAAAGCATTAGCTGTACAAAAAAGATTACTGAATGAAAATAACGATAACGAATGTACGATTATTGGTGCCGATACTTTAGTTATTTTGGGAAACGAGATCATCGGCAAACCTTTGGATCGCCAAAATGCCATTTCAATTCTTACTAATCTTTCAGGCAGAATTCATAAAGTAATCACAGGTGTTTGTATTTTATCCGCATCAAAAAAAAATGTATTTGCTGAAGAAACAGAAGTTGAATTTCATAAACTTTCCCATTCACAAATTGAATATTATGTAGACCATTATAAACCCTATGATAAAGCGGGCGCTTATGCCATACAGGAATGGATTGGCGCAATAGGCGTAAAATCCATAAATGGAGATTTTTATAATGTAATGGGGTTGCCCGTGAGCAGGGTGGTTAGGATGCTGGTGAATATTCAAGATTAATTTTGTTTTACAATTTTCCCCGTTAATATTAGAAATTTCGGAAGAGACTCCTGCCCTTTTTCTTAAATCAAATTTGGTCTAAATTTGTAACACTGAAGAACATGAAAAAATATTATTTGTTTTTACTGGTGTTTTTATTTTTCAATCAGTTTTCTTATTGTCAGCATAAAGAAGCAATTGATACAGGTAGCGTCAAAGAAGGTGATGTAGATTTGGCTTTGATCTATTTCCCTGTCATAAATAAAAATATTTTCGGATTAAATTTTAATATAGTTGGCTTCCCTAACAAGTTTTGGGGAACCGGCCTTAGTCTAAATATCTCCACCAGAAATCTTGATACTTCATATCAGCGTAATATTAAAAAACCCTCCGTCACTTATGGGGAAGTAGGATGGATAAACGAATTCAGGCCAATAAATACCCATAGATTGAGCGTGGCTGTTTCACTAGTAAATGGATTAAGCTTTGCCGCTTTGGAAGATCGGTCAATAAGAGTTGGAAAAGGATATAAGGATGTGGTTGATAATTATTATTATCTATTCGAACCTGGAATTGATTTTGCTTTCAAAATCAGTAAAACTGTTGCCATTATTATAAAAGATGAATACCGATTCATAGTGGGTTATAGTCATTTTGCAAAAAACAGTGATTTTTCTTCTAATATTTTCTCCCTCGGTATAAGAGTTTATGCAGGTACAAATCATTAATGAAGAAATCAGAACCGATATTATCTGAATAATTGTTCTTTAATATGAGGCTAAAAAAGAGAATAGGAATGTCGCCTGTTTGTTCTTTTTGTGGTTACGCTTACCCAATTTTTGAATCCATTTGAACTTTACAATAAGATTATAACTTTTTGTAAAAGTATAGTTGCAAAATCTTTCATAATGTTGCGGTAATCTCTTATGTTATAGCCATTACCTGTGTTGGGATATCATCAAACCCTGTATTCATCAGGTTTCCAGTTGATAATGGCTTTTTTAATTTCGGCGGACGACATATTTTCTTTGGCCGCTCTGTCTGCCAATAATGAAAATTCTGTATCGGCTGCAAAACGCAATGCGATGATTTGCCTGATAGTTAAATGGCTATCTAACAATTTACCGTTCAATACAAAATATCTAAGGTTTTCTTCAGCACGAATAGCCCGATCCTGTGCCATCAACGCAAATCTGCGGGTAAGGGACATCGTTATTATTAAGGCAATCGTTAGTATGGTTATCACAACTGCAGTGATCCTGCCCGAATGATGATCAATGGCGCGGATTAAATCCCAGACGGAAAGTATAAGACAGATGAGTAAGATAAGATAGAGAACATAATGATACAACGGTACAATGCGTGTATGATTTTTAAAATTTTGGGTTGACATTTTTATTGAAATTTAGTCGATTAAACACTCTATATAAATTATTTTCAACTTCAAGAGGAAACCAAACCAGCAAGGTTTTTTAAAAGCTATTCTATTTATAGAATCTCCAACATATCTTCCTGGTTTTCACTATAAAACGCCAAAATTGTTGCGCAATAAATTTTGCAAAATCTAAAACATCATTCTCTTAGATTTTTTTCATTGCTTTCTTTTTTTTCAATTCATAGTCTTCGCTTTCTGTTTTTGCATCAGTTTTAGTTTCCCACACCAAAGCGCTTGCACCTAAAATGGCGGCATCAGATTCTTTCAATTCGCTGAATATTAACTTGACTTTGTTTTGAAAAATAGGAAGGAGATTTTTTTCCATATTTTCTTTTACAGGATCCAATAACAATTTTCCAGCCTTGCAAACGCCGCCAAATAAAACGATCGCTTCGGGCGAAGAGAACATTACAAAATTAGCAAGTGCTTCTCCGAGTATCTTTCCTGTAAATTGAAAAACTTCATTGGCAATTTTATCACCTTTAACAGCAGCTTCATATACTCTTTTGGATGTGATCTTTTCATGCTGGATATCTCTTAATAAAGTTTCTTCTCCTACTCTTTCATCAATGATTTCTTTGGCTGTTATTGAAATTCCGGTAGCCGAAGTGTAAGTCTCTAAGCTTCCTCTTGCACCTGTGCCCCAGTGCAGGCGGCCACCCGGGCGAATAATAGTGTGTCCCAGTTCACCAGCAAACCCATCATGACCATAAATTAAATGTCCGTTGGCAACGATACCGCTTCCTACTCCTGTGCCCAGTGTGATCATAATAAAATCTTTCATTCCTCTTGCGGCGCCATACATCATTTCGCCGATAGCCGCGGCATTGGCGTCGTTCGTGAGCGTGCAAGGCTTGTTGAATTTATCGGTTATCAATTTTGCAATGGGTATTATCCCTTTCCACTCAAGGTTAGGTGCATATTCAATAGTGCCGTTGTAATAATTTCCATTGGGGGCGCCCACTCCCATTCCTTTAATAAATTCAATTCCACCAACGGATTTGATGGCTGGTTGCAATTGCTTATACAACTCGTCAATAAACTCATTAATGTCTTTGTAACCGGTAGATGTTATTTCGCCCCTGTTTGATATATCGCCGCGATGATTTACAACTCCAAACTTGGTACCTGTGCCGCCAACATCAATGCCAATTGCATATTCTTTAAGTATTTCCACTTCTTTTGATTCACTCTTAGCCATAATAGAATTAATTAAAATTATTGATCGGAATTCTTATAAATCTATGCTGCAAAGAAACATAAAAGTATTTTTCTTTTAATAAAATGAATGGATTACTATAATTTCATGCTTCCTTTCCCCTTAGAATTGTGCCTTCTTTAATGAGCTGAACTAATAATAACCGGATCTGCGGGTCCCGGATGGGACGGGTTATATACAGCAACGCCAATTCTTGAATCGGCGCAGCCATAATATAAAAACCATTTATTTTTAAAGAATACCATTCCTTCAATAAAAACAGTTCCATTTACATATTGGCCGCTTTTTTCAAACGTCTCCATAGGTCGCAGAAAAGGAACATCTAAGCGGGCAATGGCTTTTTCAGGATCCTTCAAATCGAATAACACCTGGCCAGCACAATAGGAATCAGGACTATAGTGTCTATCACCTTCTTCTCCGGATTTATTTTTCCCATTATAAAAAAGTAAAATTCCCTTTTTGGTTATTAAAGCTGGCGGTCCACATTCCGTAAGATCGCTATCAAAGTAGCCTCTCCTCGGAGAGATCAGTTCTTTCAATTTCCCATCTTTATCCAAAACCGGCTGCCAATCAGTTAAATTGGAAGAAGTAGCAGCGTACACATGATGCTCTCCCCAATACATCCAATATTTTCCATCAATTTTTGCAATTACCTGTTTATCTCCTATCATCTTTGTAAGGATAGATGCAGATTTGGTGGCCATATTAAAAAATCTTCCATTAAAAGCTTTCTCGAACACCGGTCCGTACTTATTCCAATGAATCAGGTCTCTTGAAGTAGCTACGCCGAGCCGCGGCAATTTGCGATTCCATTCGGTATAGAAAAGAACATACAAACCACTTTGTGTAACTGCTACGCGCGGGTCTTCGCAACCGCCGGGCCATTCAAATTCTTTTTGAGAATCGTTGGAAGGATATAAAACGGGAGTGGTGCTTTTTTTAAAAGTAATCCCATCGCTACTTTCAGCATATCCTATCCTTGAAGTATGAAACCCGATTCTTTTTCCTGAATTATCTTCTGCTCTGTAAAGAACGATTACTTTACCATCCTTAATGATAGCACCGGGATTAAAAGTATTATCCGCTTCCCAGGCATTTGGCTTTCCACTCATAGGATCATTAAAGAAAATAGTGCTATCCGGAGAAATAATGGGGTTTACATTTTTTGGCCTTACGAATCCCCCAAAAGCCCAACCGGGCAAAAAGTTGGGAGGAGATTGAGCTATCGAATAGTTGGGAATACAGAGCAATGCAATGATTGCTGATTGCAGTATGATTTTTATTCTTTTCATTCTTATAAATTTGGGAATAACGATTTAGGGATCAAGAGTGGATAGATGAAATATTAATTTCAAATTCTGCTTTCCCAAATTTGGTTGCAGAATTCCTTCTCCGTTTTTCAAAGTAATTATTATGTCTTTTTTTCAAACGCCCCTTCCGGATTAGACAATTCTGCATCTTCTTCTACCGGATTTTCATAATCTATTCCTTGTCTTTTTAAAATACCTTTTACTATAATCGCAAAGAAAGTAATATACGCATAGCAAAGAAGCGGTATCCAATATGATTCGTGAATCCCCGACCCTACCACATTGCTTCTTGATTCGAGAAAATCAGCCAGTTTTCCTTGCATTGGCGGAATAACGCTACCACCCAAAATCATCATGATTAAGAAAGCAGAACCCTGGGTGGTATATTTTCCCAGGCCTGCGATAGACAAAGTAAAAATAGCAGGCCACATAATAGAACAAAATAAACCTCCACTGATAAAAGCATAGATGGAAACTTTACCTGTTGTAGCTAATCCGATAGCCATGGCTATTACGCCCAACAGGCCAAAGATCATAAGCATACGCGCGGGTTTGTCTTTGCTTACATAAAAGGCGCCAATCTGAATCAATACACATATAATATAGTAGTACAAAATATGTACTTCATACCCCGAAAGGGCGTTTACTGCTAATACGATTGCAAAAGCAATCATAGGTACTATAAATGTGAGTAATTTTTTGGTGGATTCTTTGAATTCAAACGCAGAGATGGAGCCAACCCAACGGCCTATCATCAAACTTCCCCAATACATTGAAATATAAAGTGCTGCCTGTGAGGATGGAATGCTTCCAAACTCCGGTTTGCTCAACAGATCGCTGATGTTACTTACAATGGTAACTTCAGTGCCCACGTAAAGAAAAAGCGCTAACATGCCCAAAACTAATTGCGGATATTTCATAGCGCCCCATCCATCAGGTTTTCTCTTTGCACTCATATTTGAAATCAATAAACTAAGAATAACCACAGCCAACGCGCCAAACAACCATTTCACCCGGTAGGTTTCCATTGCCACCTTTTGCGCATCCGTAGCATGGGTAAGATCTACTTTATAACTTTCAAATACAGGAACAAACATGAAAATAAGCAGCACCGTCATAATAATCAGAGAAATCAAGGCCTTATTCGCAGGTTCTGTTTTTTCAGTGTTAACCCCATGGGGCACTTTTTTAGAAAAATAAAATAATGCAGCAGCAGCAATAAAAAGAATACCAACACCGCTATAGAGTATAATTACTTTACTGAGGCTTAGTTCCGCAATTTGCTTATCAGTGATAGCAGCGGTAGTTCCAAATAAAGCAAAAGCCACTACCAGCGGGCCTATCATGGTTCCAAAGGAATTGACACCGCCTCCTAAATTCACACGACTGTTGCCGGTGGAAGGGTCGCCGAGCATAATGGCAAAAGGCTGTGCAGCGGTTTGTTGCAATGAAAATCCGAGACCCACAATAAATAAACTAGCTAAAATTCCCACAAAAGTATTGGCATTTACTGCAATGATCATTGCTATTGCGCCTAGTGCAGAAAATAATAATCCGTACACAATACTTTTTCGATAACCCCATTTGGCAACCAGGTCTTTGCCTCCAAATGCACCATAAGCAAAAAGTGCGAGTGCTCCAATATAATAAGCCAGGTAAAATGCAAAATCTATTAACTGGCTTTGAAACTGATCGAGATGAAAATAATCTTTACAAAAAGGAATAAAAACACTGTCGCCCGCAGCAATAAAACCCCAAAAGAAAAACACAACTACTAAAGTGCTGAGTGCACCATAATTAGTGGGTTGCAATTTTCCGGTGGTAACTTTTTTTTGAGTAGAAGACAAATTCATTGAAGGAGTAGCCATTGATATTTTATTTTTAAAATGGAAATTAAGGATGAAAATAACAGATTTTTCTTAACAAGAAGTTTTTTTATTATTATTTTTTATTAAGGAAAAACCTGCTTAATTTGAAACGCAAATCAATTTGTATGGAAATAATTCATATAAGTGCCGAATGCTATCCGGTTGCAAAAGCAGGCGGGTTGGGCGATGTAGTAGGCGCTTTACCAAAATATCAAAACAAACTGGGGCACATTGCCAAAGTGGTAATGCCTATGTATCGTACTAAATTTTTGTATAACCATGAATACCAAGTCGTACATAAGGGCGCTTTTGGAATGGCGCATTATTATTTTGAATACACTATAATAAAAGAAGTAAGTAATTTTCTGGGCTTCGATCTTTACATGGTAGATATAAATGGAATGCTGGATCGTGAAAAAATTTATGGTTATGATGATGACATAGAAAGATTCGTTGCGTTTCAGATTGCCGTGGTAGATTGGATCAGCAAATGGAAACACCATCCTGATATTGTACACGTACATGATCACCAGGCTGCGCTCATACCCTTTATGATGCAGCACTGTTATGCCTACCGGCATTTATCTTATATCAAAACCATTCTTACCATTCACAATGCACAATACCAGGGCTGGATGGACTGGGATAAATCAAATTATATTCCTCATTATGATAACTGGAAATCGGGATTGCTTGAATGGGGAAATACCATAAACTCTTTAGCTTCCGGGGTAAAATGCGCATCAAAAGTAAACACCGTAAGCCCGGGATATTTAGAAGAATTAAGGCATAGCGCCAATGGCCTGGAAAATTTATTTGAATACGAACGCGGAAAATGTTATGGAATTTTAAATGGAATAGATACGGAAGTGTGGAACCCTGAAACAGATACTTACTTAGATGAAAAATTCGGACTGGAAAATTTTAAAGAAAAAAAACAGGCCAATAAAAAAATATTATGCGATACTTTTAACCTCGACGAAACGAAACCATTAATCGTTTTTATCGGGAGATTAGTTGCGGAAAAAGCTGCAGATCTTTTGCCGCAGGTGATAGGTGATTCCATTTATTATATGGAAGGGAGAATGAATTTTTTAGTTTTGGGAAGTGGGGATCCTGATACGGAATACCGGTTAAGCCATTTACACACTCATTTTTTCGGATATTACGATTCGCATGTGGGTTATAATGAAAAATTGAGTCACCTGATGTATGCAGGAGCCGATTTTCTTTTAATGCCGAGCAGAGTAGAACCTTGCGGACTGAATCAAATGTACGCTTTAAGATATGGCACCATTCCTATAGTAAGGCGTACCGGCGGTTTGCAGGATACTGTAAAAGATTTTGGCGAGGAGGGTGGTTTTGGAATTTGTTTTAATACAGCATCCGTTGGCGACATTACGTATTCTGTTCATCGTTCATTGGAATTATATGCAGAAAAAGAAAAAATAAATAATATTATCAAGCATATTATGCAAATTGATCACAGTTGGGAAAGAAGCGCGGAAATTTATATTAATTTGTATAACGTGTGAGAGATAATGGATAATGGATAATGAACAATCAGATAACAAGAATAACCGAATCAAAAAAATAGAAAACTAAATTAATTTACCTTTTAAATCCTTTTTACATGCAACCAAATATGTGGATTAGCAAATCAGTAATTGCGGTGATACTTGGTGGAGGAGCGGGTACCCGTTTGTTTCCTCTCACTCAAAACAGAAGTAAACCAGCAGTACCTATTGCGGGTAAATATCGCTTGGTAGATATTCCAATTTCCAATTGTATTAATTCCAATATCAACAGGATATACGTGCTTACACAATACAATTCCGCTTCTCTCAATAAGCATATAAAAAACACGTATCAATTTAGTAATTTCAGTAGCGGGTTTGTAGATATATTAGCAGCAGAGCAAACACCAGAAAGTTCTGAATGGTACCAGGGAACAGCCGATGCGGTGCGACAATCCCTGCGGCATTTGGCAAATGTAGAGTTTGATCATGTACTCATTTTATCAGGCGATCAGCTCTACCAAATGGATTTTGGAAATATGTTTCGTACTCATGCAAAAGAAGGCACCGATTTATCTATTGCAACAATTCCGGTAACTGAAAAAGAGGCTACTGAATTTGGTATCTTAAAATCAGATGATGAAAATAAAATTGTTTCCTTTATCGAAAAACCAGCGTTAAATATTTTACCTGATTGGGTAAGCGATACCAAAGAAGAAATGCAGTCAAAGGGTAGAAATTATCTGGCTTCTATGGGTATCTATCTTTTTAAAAAGGAAGTCTTGTTTGATCTTTTGGAAGTACAAAAGAAAGACGCAAAAGATTTTGGGAAAGAAATTATTCCTCATGCTATTAAAGATCATAAGGTTTGCAGTTATCAATATGGCGGTTATTGGACAGATATTGGAAACATCTCTTCATTCTTTGAAGCCAACCTTGGACTAACCAAAGAACTTCCTGATTTTAATCTCTTTCACAATGACCAGAGAGTTTATACGAGGCCACGAATGTTGCCTCCATCAAAATTCAGTGGTACCTATTTGTTAAACACCATCGCGGCAGATGGTTGCATTATACATGCTGAAAGACTGGAAAATTGTGTAGTGGGTATCAGAACAAGAATTGGTTATGGAACAAAAATATACAGGTGCTATCTGATGGGAAGCGATTATTATGAAACCATTGAAGATATGAGTTTTGATGACGAAAAAGGCATTCCTAAATTAGGCGTTGGTGATAATTGTTATATCAATAATGCGATCATTGATAAAAATGCCAGGATTGGTAATAATGTAAGTATCAAAGGTGGTTCGCATCTTGAAAACACTGATCATGATTTATATACCATAAAGGATGGTATAATAGTTATTAAAAAAGACAAGATTATTCCTAACGGTTTTGTGATAGGGTAATATTTTTCTTTAATAATTTAGGATATTAGTAGTTTTTTATAAAAGTATAATTCGAACACGTTTTTTTCAAAACGATTCTATGCCATCACAACATCCGGTTCCAAAACATAAACTGAGTTTCACGCAAATCATAAACATGAGTTTCGGATTCTTCGGAATTCAATTTGGATTTGCGTTACAAAATGCCAACGTCTCCCGCATTTTCCAGACCCTTGGTGCAGACGTTGATAGGATCGGATTTTTATGGGTAGCTGCTCCTCTTACCGGTTTATTGGTACAGCCAATAATTGGTTACATGAGCGACAGAACATGGAATCGTAAATGGGGAAGAAGGAGGCCTTTCTTTTTTATCGGATCAGTACTTGCCTCCATCGCACTTTTTTTAATGCCTCAGTCAACCATGCTTTGGATGGCCGCTGTGTTATTGTGGGTATTGGATGCTTCCATCAACATTTCTATGGAACCGTTTCGGGCTTTTGTAGGAGATAAATTACCATCCTCACAAAGAACTACGGGGTTTGCCATGCAAACTTTTTTCATTGGGCTTGGAGCCGTGATAGCATCCTTGTTACCTTATATATTTACCAATGTTTTTCACATTAGCAATACCGCTCCTGCTGGAGAGATTGGTAATTCGGTAAAATATTCTTTTTATATAGGCGCTGCAGTTTTCTTTGTTTCGGTATTATGGACGGTGTTAACTTCAGATGAGCATCCTCCTGAAAATATTGAAGAATGGAAAAAAGAAAAATCAGAATCTAAAGGCGTATTTACAGCGATAAAAGAAATTACAATAGGAATTTTTTCTATGCCCAAAACTATGGCGCAATTGGCCGTTGTGCAATTTTTTACCTGGGTTGGTTTTTATTGTATGTGGCTCTATACTACTCCATCGATTGCACAAAATGCTTACCATACTATAGATGCTAAATCAAAGGCATTTCAGGATGCAGGAGATTGGGTGGGAGTTATGTTCACAGTTTACAGCGCGGTATCTGCCATCGCGGCATTTTTGTTGCCAATGCTTGCTAAACGTATCAGCCGGAGATATACACATTTAATCTGCCTTATCATTGGTGGTATTGGTTTGCTTTCCCTCATTTTTATAAAATCACCAGATTTACTTTTGTTGCCGATGATTGCAGTAGGGCTTGCGTGGGCTTCTACCCTTACAATGCCTTATGCCATTCTCGCCGGAGCATTGCCGCCGGCAAAAATGGGTTTTTACATGGGTGTTTTTAATTTCTTTATTGTAATACCACAATTAGTTGCATCTTTTGTTATGGGCTTTCTTATTAAAGATGTATTTCACGAACAAGCTATTTATGCTTTAGTAATTGGAGGGATATCAATGGCTATTGGTGGAATTTTAAATGTAATAGTTAGGGATGATGATGAAAAGAAAGTTGAAGTATTACCGTTGGAATTGGTGGAATGAATCATTTAGTTTTTGTACATACAATTTTGATCACTTAAAAAGATAAGTTTAGTAATTAGCCCAATAACTTCAAAGGTCTGGGCGATTAGCAGGATTTAGATTAATTTTACGGCCTTCATAAAATTCCTGTCAAAATTTTATTTGATCAGAGGATAGATGAAGAGTTGAAGCCAAGGACAAAATTTTGTTTTCAAATAACCATATAAAATTAAAATTTAGTCAATGAAAAAATTAATCCTGTATTTATCCATTACCCTTTTTGCCTTCTATTCATGCAATCACGCGCCTAAAGACAGCTTCACCGTTAACGGAAATATCCAGGGATTAAAAGACCCTTATGTTTATTTCCAGTGGCGTGGAATAGATTCTGTACATAGAGATTCATCTGCAGTAGCAGATGGCAAGTTTACCTTTAAAGGAAAAGTGCCAAACCCCGAAATGGCTGTTATTTTCCTAAAACATAATAAAGGCTATGTCCAGTTCTTTTTGGAAAATGCAGGTATTAATATAAATGGTGTGGTCGATTCCATGAATAAGTCTTCAGTAACAGGTTCTCAATCACAAGATGAATATGAAAATTACCAGGCATCCATTAAAAATATTACAGACCAGGAAGAAGGCCTGTATAACCTGTATGATATGGCCCAAAAAAATAATGATACTGCTACTTTAGCTAAGCTGGAAAATCAGATTGATAGCTTAGATAAGCAAAATGATGCAAAAACAAAAATATTTATTGCCAATCATCCTAAAAGTTTCGTAAGTCTGAGCGAGTTGCAGCAAATGACTTACAGCACACCTTATGCCCAGCTAGAAAAGATGTTCACCGGACTTGATACTTTGGTGCAAAATTCACACGCAGGAATAAAACTTGCTGCACAGCTTGCTATCATGCAAAAAGCCTCTGTAGGGCAAACTGCTCCTGCGTTTACCCAAAACGATGTAAACGGAAAGCCGGTAAGCCTGTCAGATTTTAAAGGTAAATATGTGCTGGTGGACTTTTGGGCAAGTTGGTGTGGCCCATGCCGGGCAGAAAATCCGAATGTAGTGAAAGCTTATAATGAATACAAGAATAAGAACTTTACCGTGTTTGGTGTGTCCCTGGATGAAGATACCGCAGCGTGGAAGAAAGCTATTGATCACGATAACCTGACATGGACAGAAGTATCCGATGTGAAAGGCTGGAAAAATGCAGCAGCCGGAGAATATGGCGTTAATGCTATACCTGCCAACTTTCTTGTGGATCCTAATGGCACCATTATAGCGCATAATCTTCGGGGCGATGCGCTCGAGAATAAACTTGCAGAAGTATTAAAGTAATATTTTTTCATAAAGAGATATTCTTTGGAAATATTTTGATTATGAGTTAAATAAAGAGCATGATCTTTGAATCATGCTTTTTATTTTCAGGACAACAGATTGTATTTTCATAAGGTAACTAAAGTAGGGAATTGGGAGACGGGTAAGGAATTTCCTGATTTTTTATATTTTTATCTTCGATAACTACATTGTGTGGAACCTGGTGTATAAATAAAATATCTTTCTTACATCATCATAAACAAAAAGCAACGCAATGCAAAATGAAACGTTATCTACTAATCCTGAATACTGGAATACCAGGTATGTAAACAACGAAACAGGATGGGACATGCACCAGGTTTCGCCTCCGTTGAAAGGTTATATTAATGGTCTGAAAAATAAAGATCTCAAAATTTTAATTCCCGGATGTGGGAACGCTTATGAAGCGGAATATTTAATGGATAATGGATTTAAAAATATTACCCTGATTGATTTTTCTTCAGTTGTAATTGCCCGTTTAAAAGAAAAATATAAAAACAAGGCTATTCAAATTGTAAATGAAAATTTTTTCGACCAAAAGGGTAAATATGATTTGATTTTGGAGCAAACATTTTTCTGTGCATTGGATCCCTCGTTGCGTGAAAAATATGTTGAAAAATGCTACCAGCTTTTGAATAATAATGGAAAAATAGCAGGTGTTTTTTTCAATAAAAAATTTGCCCCGCATGAGCCTCCGTTCATAGCAACGGATGAGGAATACCGCAATCTCTTTCAATCTAAATTCATATTCTTACAATTTGAAAACTGCCTCAATTCAATAGCGCCCAGAATGGGATATGAATTATTCTTTGAGTTTGAGAAGAAAAAGTAACGTTTCATTTGTAAGTTCTTTTGTGATTTTATTTTCCGGTACATCAAAATAGTAATTGGCCAATAATTAATGTCTTTTTATTAATTTTATCAAAATCATTCAGAAATTAAAATTGACACTTTGGATTCAATTATCAGGCAATTAGAGATCTCGCCGGACAATTTATATTCATAAAGATTCTATTCAATCTAAAATAACCTTTCTTCATTTAAAAAAAAAATTAGTAATGAAAAAAATTACTTTCATTTCAATCTTCACCTTTTCCTTTTTCACATATTCAGTTGCACAAACAAATTCCTACAATTGTTATCCTACGAACTGGTGGACAGGTATGAAATGGAACAAAGTGCAGATAATGATTCATGGCAAAGGAATCGGTAACGCCAACGCATATACGATAAATTATCCTGGCATAAAATTAGTAAAAGTAAACAAAGTTGAAAGCAGGAATTATGTTTTTTTGAATATAGATATTACTTCCGCTGCAAAGCCCGGAGTATTAAAAATAAAAGTAAAAGAAAGAGATTCCTCTTTCAATATTGATTTCCCAATAATGAAACGCCGCCCGGGAAATGGAACCGCTTTTGCACAGGGTGTTACTTCCAAAGATTTTATTTATCTCATCATGCCCGACAGGTTCAGTGATGGGGATACCACTAATGATCGTGTACCAGGAATGAGAGACCAAAGCCTTGACCGGAATGCTGGTCATTCACGGCACGGCGGCGATTTGAAAGGAATCGAAAACCACCTCGATTATTTGAAATCGCTTGGTGTTACAACGCTCTGGCTTAATCCGGTAATTGAAAACGATATGCCTCACACCTCGTATCATGGATATGCTTTTACCAATCAGTATAAAATAGATCCGCGGTTTGGTGGCGAAAAAGCTTATCATAATTTAATTGATGCCATACATTCGAAAGGAATGAAAATTATCGAGGACGCCGTTTATAATCATGAAGGAAGTTACAATTTTACGGTTCTTGATCCACCCATGAAAGATTGGTTGCATCAATGGCCCGTATATACCAATACCAATTTTAAAGACCAGGTTCTTTTTGATCCTTATGCGAGTGCGAAAGAAAAAAAAGTAATGAGCGATGGGTGGTTTACGCGATCTATGCCCGACCTGAATCAAGAGAATCCTTATGTCGCTAATTTCTTAATTGAAAATGCAATTTGGATAGTTGAAGAATTTGGGATTGATGGATGGCGCATTGATACGTATGCTTACAACAATCTTGAATTTATGAATCGTTGTAATAAGGCGCTCATGGATGAGTATCCTCATATTACCATGTTTGGCGAAACCTGGGTTCATGGAGTGATCAACCAAAGTTATTTTGTACAGAATAAATATAATATTCCTTATAAAAGCAATCTGCAGGCGCCCACGGATTTTCAAACTCTTTGGGCTATTACAGATGCCATGACAAAGGATTTTAGCTGGACCGATGGAATCAATGAGATGTACACAACTCTTGCCCAGGATTTTGTATATAAAGATCCGATGCGTAATGTAATTTTTTTAGATAACCATGATCTTTCGCGGTTTTATTCTGTAGTAGGAGAAAATATGTTGAAGTACAAAGCGGCGCTGGCATGGCTTTTCACGTGCAGGGGAATTCCTGAATTATATTATGGAGATGAAATAGGCATGGAAGGATTGACAACCCCAAATGACAGTTATGTTCGCAAAGATTTCCCCGGCGGATGGGCCACTGACTCTGTAAATAAGTTTACTGTTACAGGAAGAACACCTAAAGAAGACAGCATTTGGGAATATATTGCAAAGCTTGCTCATTTTCGTAAGACTTCTTCTGCCGTTACCAGAGGTAAGATGATGCAATTTGCCCCTCAAAAAGGAGAGTATGTATTTTTTAGGTATGATGACAGGCAAACAATAATGACAGTTTTAAATACAGCAAAAGAAAAAATTAATATTTCTATTGCCTATTATGCTGAAAGAACAAAAGGATTTTCAAAGATGAAAAATATTATTACCGGAGAAGTTTCGCCACTAACTGATTTTTCTCTAATGCCTATGGAGAGTGGCGTTTGGGAGTTGGAGAAATGAGAAAGAAGCAATAAAAAAGAAATAAGAAATGTAATAAACATACCTCCGCCAAAATA
>Ga0307374_10004685_pt1 | contig 22639 bp, 18 predicted proteins | sample OX3MG_FD_202532 | JGI IMG/M metagenome (GOLD analysis project Ga0307374, IMG submission 202532) | Soil microbial communities from Risofladan, Vaasa, Finland - OX-3 | ecosystem: Environmental > Terrestrial > Soil > Coastal area > Acid sulfate soil | place: Finland: Risofladan, Vaasa | collected... | reverse complement strand
GGCCGGTCGCCGTGCCGTCAGTCCCTCGGGGTGAACAGATAGGTGGAACTGGCCCGGGCCACCACCTTTCCGAGCTCGTCGGTCACTTCCGCCTCGGCGAAAGCGATCCGCTTGCCCCCCGACACCACCTCCGCGGTGCATCGGAGGTCGGCCCCGACCCGGGCCGCAGCCAAGAAGCTGGTCTTCATCTCGACATTGGACGAGAACACCTTCCGGCCCGAGGCCACCGCGAAGGTGATGGCCGATGCCCCCATCGCCGAGTCACACATGGCGCCGATGAAGCCCCCCTGGATGATGCCGGCGGGATTGGCGAATCGTTCGTCGCCCCGCATCCGCCAGACGGTCCGCCCCGGTGTTGACTTGTCGATACAGGTCATCCCGAGGGTCAATTCGCAGTTGGGCGGGACCTGAATCCGCTGATCGGGCATCCGATGACGCTACCTCCCGCTCCGGCGTCGATACTGGAGACATGAATTCCCCGCCCGGGGACCGCTGACGACGATGCCCTTCGCCAGCGCCCAGTCAGAACACCCGATCGCCGCCATGGCTACCGGCGAGGTGGTGGGTGCCGTCCTCGAAGCCATCGGTGAGCGTCCCGACCTGGTGTTCATCTCGGTGACCCGCCCCCATGCCGGGGCGCTCGACGACATCGTCAACACCGTGACCTCCGTCCTTCATCCCCTGGCCATGATCGGCTGCGCGGCGGAATCGGTGGTGGGAACCGGCCGGGAGGTGGAAGAGACACCGGCCATCAGCCTGTGGGCCGGACGGGTCGGCCCGCTCCTGCCGGTCACGCTGCGAGGCACCCGGTCCGTCGACGACAGCTGGCAGTTCACCGGCTGGCCCGACGACATCACCTTCGCACCGGCGGCCCTGATCCTGGTGGCCGATCCCTTCACCTTCCCGGCCGACCAATTCCTGAGCTGGATGGACGAAGCCCACCCGGGTCTGCCGATCATCGGCGGGAATGCATCGGCGGCCCTCGGGCCGGGAGGGAACCGCCTGGTCGCCGACGACCGGACCGTCCAGGAAGGGGCGGTGGGCGTGCTGATCGGATCGGGAGTCGAGATCGAGATGGTGACGTCCCAGGGGTGCCGGGCCTACGGCCGACCGCTGACGGTGACCAAGTCGGACCGCAACATCCTCTTCGAGGTGGCCGGTACCCCCGCCATCGAGTCCATGGTCGAGCAGATGAAGGGCGGCCTCTCCGCCGAGGACATCGGCCGCCTCGAGAACAACGGTCTCCATGTCGGGCGGCTGATCGATGAACATCTCGACCAACCCGGCCCGGGTGACTACCTGGTCCGGACGGTGATGGGGGTGGACCGCACCACCGGGGCCATCGCTGTCGACGACCGGATCCCATTGGGGAGCACGGTGCGCTTCCATCTCCGCGACGCCGAATCGGCCGACCTCGATCTCCGCCGAGTGCTCACCGGCCGCCGTGCCGATGGGGCGCTGATGTTCACCTGCAACGGACGCGGAACCCGGCTGTTCGACGAGGCCCACCACGATGCCTCGCTCCTCTCCCGGCAGATCGGGCCGGTTCCGGTGGGCGGGATCTTCGCCGCCGGGGAGATCGGTCCGGTCGGCGGCCGGAATTTCGTCCACAGTTTCACTGCTTCGATCGCCTTGTTCACCGACCGGTGACCAGGGCGTCACCCGGGCCGGCGAACCACCGGACGCCCACTTCACCATGTGGCTTCCGGCCGGTAGGGTGGCCTTGATGACCGCGACCGACACCCTGACCCCCGATGTGCCTCGCGACACCGCCCTCGAGCAGCTCGGGATCAACGTGATCCGGGGGATCGCCATGGACGGTCCCCGGGCCGCCAATTCCGGGCACCCGGGGACGGCGATGGCGCTGGCCCCGCTGGCCCACGTGCTGTTCACCCGGGTGATGCGTCACGACCCGTCCGAACCCCGGTGGCCCGACCGCGACCGGTTCGTCCTCTCCAACGGCCACGCCTCCATCCTGTTGTATTCGATGCTCTATCTGTGCGGCTACGGGCTGACCCTCGATGACCTCCGCGCCTTCCGGTCGTTCGGGAGCCGCACGGCCGGGCATCCGGAGATCCACCTGACTCCCGGGTTGGAGGTCACCACCGGTCCCCTCGGTCAGGGGTTCGCCAACGGGGTGGGCATGGGAATCGCCGAACGCTGGATGCGAACCCACTACTCGCCGGAGATCGTCGACCACCACACCTACGTCATCGCCGGAGACGGCTGTCTCGAGGAGGGCATCTCCCACGAGGCGGCATCATTGGCCGGGCACCTCGCCCTCGGACGGCTGGTGTACATCTACGACAACAACCACATCTCCATCGACGGCCCCACCGAGCTCGCCTATTCGGACAATGTCGCCGAACGGTTCGCCGCCTACGGATGGGGGGTGGACGACATCGGCGACGTCGCCAACGACGTCGACGCCATCGAGGCGGCCCTCCTCCGGGCCAAGGCGGACGAGGACCGGCCGTCATTGATCATCCTCCGGAGCCACATCGGTTACCCGTCACCGCACATGATGGACACCGCCAAGGCCCACGGTGACCCGTTCCCACCCGAGGAGATCAGGCTCACCAAGGAGATCCTCGGCCTCGATCCCGACGAGACCTTCTGGGTACCGGACGCGGTACTCGACCTCTACCGGCGGTCGATTCCCCGGGGCCAGGCCTTCCGGGCCGCCTGGCAGGAGCGGCTGGAGCAGTGGGACGGCGACAAGGCCAGGTGGGATGCCGGACTCCGGGGCCACGGTCTCGCCGGCTGGGAGTCCACGTTGCCCGCCTTCACCCCTGACGACGGCCCGATGGCCACCCGGCAGGCCATGAAGGCCTGCCTCGACGCCACCGGGGGATCCATTCCCGGGATCATTCCCGGCAGCGCCGACCTCACCGGCAACACCGGGATGGCCATGGCGGGCGCCGTCGCCCAGGAGAAGGAGGAGCCGGGAGGCAGCCTCATCCACTACGGAATTCGTGAGCACGGCATGGGTGGGGTGATGACCGGGATCGCCGCCCACGGCGGCATGCTGCCGGTGGGCGGCACCTTCTTCGTCTTCAGCGACTACATGCGGGGTGCCGTGCGGGTCGCAGCGCTGTCCGAGGCTCATGTCGTCTACTCCTGGACCCACGACTCGGTCGGGCTGGGCGAGGACGGGCCCACCCATCAACCCATCGAGCAGCTGGCCGCCATGCGGGCCATGCCCGAACTCCGGCTCATCCGACCGGCGGATGCCAACGAGACGGCCCAGGCCTGGCGGCTCGCCGTCAACGGCGACGGCCCGACGGCATTGATCCTCACCCGCCAGAAGATTCCGGTCCTGGCCGAGGCGGCGGAACGGGCCGCCGACGGCGTCGAGCGGGGTGGCTATGTGCTGCGCGACGCCGACCACGGCGTCCCCGACATCGTCCTCATCGGCACCGGGAGCGAAGTGCACGTCTGCCTGGCCGCCGCCGATGCCTTGGCCGGCCGCGGGGTGAGCGCTCGGGTGGTGTCGCTGCCTTCCTGGGACCTCTTCGCCCGACAGACCCAGTCCTACCGGAACGGGGTCCTGCCTGCCGGCATCCCCCGGCTGAGCGTCGAAGCCGCCAGCTCGTTCGGCTGGGAACGCTACGCCGACGCCTTCGTGGCCATCGACCATTTCGGGGCCTCGGCTCCCGGGGAGGTCAACATGCGCGAGTTCGGCTTCACCCCCGAGCACGTGGTGGATCGGGCCAACCAGCTTCTTGCCGACCGACCGGCCTCTTGACCTCATGTTCTCCACCATCGCTTTGCCGCCGAAAGGACTCCGATGACCAAGCTCAACGATCTCCATGACCAACAGGGGCAGAGTCCGTGGCTGGATAATCTCCGCCGGGATTGGCTCCAGAACGGCAAGCTGGTCCAACTGGTGAGCGAGGGCATCCGGGGCGTGACCTCCAATCCCACCATCTTCGCCAAGGCGATCTCGGGCCAGGACACCTACGACGAGGAATTCAAGTCACTCATCGCCACCACCTCGGTGGAGGACGCCTACTGGGACATGGTCATCGATGACATCGACAGTGCCCTCCGCATCCTCCGGCCGGTGTTCGACTCCTCCGACGGCGGTGATGGCTACGTGTCGGTGGAAGTGGCGCCCTCGTTGGCCCACGACACGGATCGCACCATCGACGCGGCCAGGAATCTCCACTCCCGCATCGATCAGCCGAATCTGTTGGTGAAGATCCCCGCCACCATCGAAGGGGTCCCGGCCATCCGGAAGATGATCTCGGAGGGTCGGAGCATCAACGTCACCCTCATCTTCAGCATCTCGAGGTACGACCAGGTCATCGACGCCTATATCTCCGGCCTGGAGGAATACGCCGCCTCCGGGGCCACCGATCTCTCGTCGGTGGCCAGCGTGGGGTCGTTCTTCGTGAGCCGGGTCGACACCGAGGTGGACCGCCGCATCGAAGCCGCCGTCGAAGGGTCCGCCGATCTCCTGGCCCTGCGGGGGCGGGCGGCGGTGGCCCAGGCGCGCCAGGCCTACCGGCTCTTCACCCAACGGTTCTCCGGAGATCGCTGGGAAGCCCTGGCCGCCAAGGGGGCTCATGTGCAGAGGCCGTTGTGGGCGTCGACCTCCACCAAGAATCCCGCCTATCCCGACCTGGCCTACGTCGACACCCTCATCGGCCCGGACACCGTCAACACGTTGCCCGACCAGACGATCAGCGCCTTCCTCGACCACGGCACCGTGGCCCGGACCATCGACGCCGACGGGGACGATGCCGACCGGGTGATGGCCGCGCTGGCCGATGCCGGCATCGACATGGAGAACGTCGGGCGCACCCTCGAGGCCGAAGGGGTCGCCTCCTTCGCCAAGTCGTTCGACGAGTTGATCCAGGCACTGACCGACAAGGCCAACGCCCTCACTGCATGACCCCCACCAACCCGAAAGCCGCGAGGTAGAACATGAAAATCGCCATGGTCGGACTGGGCAAGATGGGCGCCAACATGACCCAACGGCTCATCGAACACGGGCACCAGGTGGTCGCCTTCGATCTTTCCGAGACGGCCCGGGATGCGGCCGCCACCTTCGGCGCCGACCCGGCCGCCACCCTCGAGGAGATCGCCTCCAAACTCTCGGCCCCACGGGTGGCGTGGGTCATGGTCCCCGCCGGCGAGCCCACCAACTCCACCATCTGCACCCTGGCCGGGCTCTTCGAATCCGGCGACGTGATCATCGACGGTGGAAACTCGAACTACAAGGAGACGGCCCCGCTGGTCACCGAGCTGGCGAACCGGGGAATCGCCCTGGTCGACGCGGGCACCTCCGGTGGCATCTGGGGGCTCAAGGAGGGCTACTGCCTGATGGTCGGGGGCACCAAGGAGGCGGTGGCCATCTGCGAGCCGATTTTCGTGGCGCTGGCCCCCGAGGGCGGGTACGCCCACGTGGGCCCGGCCGGCGCCGGCCACTTTGTCAAGATGGTCCACAACGGCATCGAGTACGGCCTCATGCAGGCCTATGCCGAGGGATTCGAGATCATGTCGGAAGCACCGGAGTTCGACCTCGACCTCCACCAGATCTCCGCCATCTGGCGGTACGGATCGGTGGTCCGGAGCTGGCTCCTGGAGCTGGCCGAGCGGGCCCTGCGGCCCGAATCCGGCTTCGACCAGATCGAAGCCGTGGTGGTCGATTCGGGTGAAGGACGCTGGACCCTCGAGGAGGCCATCGATCGGGGCGTCTCCGCCCCGGTGATCGCGTCGGCCCTGTTCGCCCGCTTCGCGTCGCAGAAGAAGGACGCCTTCGGGCTCCGGCTGATCTCCGCCCTCCGCAACCAGTTCGGCGGCCACGCCTTCACCACCGCCAGCGGCGCCCAGGGCGGCGAGACCTCGATGCCCTCGTGAGCGCCCCGAGAGGTTCCTCGCCCCGGGCCGAGGGCCCCAAGCACTCCCTCCCCCCGGTCCTGTCCAAGGCCCCCCCGGTGGCCATGGTGATCTTCGGCGCCTCCGGCGACCTCACCGCCCGGAAGATTCTCCCGGCGTTGGCCCGCCTGGCCGACCGGGGGGTGCTCGACAACGGCTTCACCATCATCGGGGTGGCCCGGACCGAATGGTCCGACCAGGACTTCCAGGACCATGTGGCCGAGGCGACCCCGGAGGGCGGCCCGAAGTGGAAGGCCCTCATCCAACGGTTCAAGTACGTCTCCGGTGAGTACGACCATCCCCATACCTTCGACCAGCTGAAGACCCTCCTCGACGAGGCCGATCAGGTCGACGGCACCGCCGGCAACCGGCTCTATTACCTGGCCACCATCCCGAGCGTCTTCGCCCTGGTGGCCGGGGCCCTGGCCGCCCACGGATGCGCCTGCCCGGGGACGGACGGCAGCTTCGCCCGGCTGGTGGTGGAGAAGCCGTTCGGTCGGGACCTCGAGAGCGCCGAGTCCCTCAACGACCAGATCCACCAGGCGTTCGATGAGAGCGAGGTCTACCGGATCGACCACTACATGGGGAAGGAGACGGTCCAGAACGTCATCGCCCTCCGCTTCGCCAACGCCATCTTCGAGCCGATCTGGAACCGCCGGTACGTCGAGCAGGTGCAGATCACCGTGGCCGAGAGCCTGGGGGTCGAACATCGGGGCGGGTTCTACGAGACGGCCGGGGCCCTCCGGGACATCGTCCAGAATCACGTGATGCAGGTGCTGGCCCTCACCCTGATGGAGTCGCCGACCAGCACCGACGCCGACCGGATCCGGGACGAGAAGGTCAAGCTCCTGCACGCCATCCGGATCCCCACCCCCGACGAGGCGGTGGACAAATCGGTGCGGGGCCAATATGGGGCCGGGGTCATCGACGGGGAGAAGGTGATCGCCTACCGCGACGAGCCGGATGTGGCCCCCGACAGCCAGACCGAGACGTATCTGGCCCTGCTCCTGTACGCCGACAACTGGCGATGGGAAGGGGTGCCCATCCATGTCCGGACGGGCAAGCGGCTGCCGGCCCGGGTCACCGAGGTGGTGCTCCAGTTCCGGCGGGCGCCCTTCCTGCTGTTCGACCAGCGGACCAGCCGTGATCTCCGGCCCGATGCCCTCATCCTGCGGATCCAGCCGGACGAGGGGATCAGCCTCGAGTTCGGGGCCAAGGTCCCCGGCGAGAAGTTCCACATCCGCTCGGTGGCGATGGACTTCTCCTACGCCGAGACCTTCGCCGGCGCCGAGGCCGCCGACGGGTACGAGCGGCTCCTCCACGATGCCATGGTCGGCGACGCCACCCTGTTCATCCGGGCCGACGAAGTCCTCCAAGCCTGGCGGATCGTCGATCCCTACCTGCGGGCCTGGTCGGAGCCGGGTGGCGCCCTCCAGCTGTATCCGGCCGGCTCCTGGGGCCCGCACATGGCCCAGATACTGGTGGAGCGTTCGGGCAACGCCTGGCGCAATCCGGAGATCGACCTCGAGCTGGCCGGCGGCCGTCTGGCCGACCTCCCCCAATGACGGCATCCCCCCGGGCATGAACGGCCGGGTGGAGGTGGTGGGGTCGGTGGCCGATGCGTTTGCCGACTTGGTGACCGAACGGCTCACCGGTCCTCGAGACGGCGGGTTCTCGTTCTTCCTTTCCGGTGGCTCGCTGGCCGGCCAGGCCTACCGACGGCTGGCCGAGACCTCGGTACCGGTTGTCGACTGGACATCCGTCGACGCCTACTGGGGTGACGAGCGGTGCGTCAGCATCGACGATCAGGATTCCAACTACCATCTCTGCCACCAGACCCTCCTGGACCGGGTCGGACCGTTGGGCTCGGACCATCCCATGTACCGGTCCGGCCCACCCGAGGACGCCGCCGCCGACTACCAGCGCCTGCTCGAGGAGCTGCCCTCCTTCGACCTCGTCCACCTGGGGATGGGGCCCGACGGCCACTGCGCCTCACTGTTCCCGGAGTCGGATGCGCTCGACGTCACCGACCCCGACATCCTGGTGGTGGCCAACCGTGACCCGTTGGCCCACAACCCTCACGACCGGATCACCCTGACCTTCCCGGCCATCGCCCGGGCCCGGCTGGTGGTGTTCACCGTGGCCGGTGGGTCCAAGCACGACGCCTTCGCCCGGGTGGTGGCCGGGGATGACCTCCCGGCGGCCAGAGTGTCGGCCGAAGAGGTGGTGTGGCTGGTCGACGCCGACGCGGCCGGAGGCGCGCTTGTCCCCTGAACCTGCCGGGCACCTGGTTCCCGTTCACCCGCCACCGGCGGTGGTTTCCGGTCGGTCCGCCCCATGACCGGCCCCGATAGGGTGGCGGCGATGCCCGCTGACCTTGGCTCTCCTCCGGCGCACCCCCACGTCCCGGAACCGGTGGTCTCCGGGGCGGACGACCTGCTCCGCGCCGATCTGCCCGCCCTCCAAGCCCGGGCCCGGATGGTCCGGGACCGTGCCCATGGCAACCGGATCACCTTCTCCCCCAAGGTCTTCATCCCCCTCACCATGCTGTGTCGTGACCGGTGCGGTTACTGCACCTTCGCCAAGGCCCCGGCCCGGGTCGAGTCCCCCTACCTCGGCCTCGACCAGGTGCTGGAGATCGCCCGCGCCGGCCGGGCGGCGGGCTGCCACGAGGCGCTGTTCACGCTGGGCGAGGGTCCCGAGGACCGCTACCCGGACGCCAGGCGGTGGTTGGGTGATCACGGGTTCGCCTCCACCGTCGACTACCTGGTGGCGGCCTGCCAGGCGGTTCTCGAGGAGACCGGGCTCCTCCCCCATGCCAACGCCGGCGCCCTGAGCGGCGAGGAGCTGTCCCGGCTGCGGGAAGTCTCGGCCAGCCAGGGCATGATGATCGAATCGGTGAACCCGGACCTGGCCGCCCACCGTTCGGCTCCCGACAAGACCCCGGCCCGGCGCCTGGCCACCCTGGAGGCCGCCGGGGCGGCATCGATTCCCTTCACGACGGGGCTGCTGGTCGGCATCGGTGAGTCCCGGGAGGATCGCGTCGCCACCCTCGAGTCCATCGCCGACAGCCACCGCCGCCACGGCCATGTCCAAGAGGTCATCGTCCAGAATTTCCTGCCCAAACCGGGCACCTCGATGCACCAGGCCCCACCCTGCCCGACCGACGAGTTCCTCTGGACCATCGCCGTCGCCCGGTTGTTGCTCCCGCCCGAGATCCACCTGCAGGCGCCGCCCAATCTCTCCGATTCCCTGGCCCCATTGCTGGCGTCGGGCATCGACGACTGGGGCGGGGTGTCTCCGGTGACCGCCGATCACGTGAACCCGGAACGGGCGTGGCCGGCCCTCGGCATCCTCCGGGCGGCCACCGAGGCCGAGGGCCACACCCTGGCCCCGCGGTTGACCGTCTATCCCGAGTTCGCCCTCGATCCCGCCCGTTGGCTGTCCGATCCGATGCGCTTCCCGGTCCTTGACGCCGCCGACGCCGAGTCCCTGGGCCGGGACCATCCCTGGAGCTCCGGGAGCGAGGTCCCTCCGCCCGAGCTCCTCGGCCCGTTCGCCGGTGGGGCAACTGCGCCCCCGCCGGCGGTGACCCTCCCCTCGGCCGGGAGCGCAGTGGGGGAAGTGCTGGCCTCGGTGGGGGCGGGGAGCGAGGTCGACGAGGACCAGATCGTGACCCTGTTCTCCGCCCGCGGCCCCGAGGTCCGGGCCGTCGCCCAGGTGGCCGACGCCCTTCGGGCCGAGATCGTCGGCGACGAGGTGACGTTCGTGGCCAACCGGAACATCAACTACACCAATGTCTGCACCTTCAAGTGCCGGTTCTGCGCCTTCTCCAAGGGCCCGCTGTCCCTCAACCTCCGGGGCACCCCCTATCTGCTGGAGCTCAGCGAGATCTCCGACCGGGTGCGGGAGGCGGAGGAACTGGGGGCCACCGAGGTCTGCCTCCAGGGAGGCATCCACCCCAAGTTCGACGGTGACTACTACCTGGAGGTCATCAAGGCCGTCCGGGAAGCGTCGGCGACCATTCACATCCACGGCTTCACCGCACTGGAGGTCACCGAGGGCGCCAAGCGGAACCAGGTGTCGCTGGCGTCCTACCTGACCACCCTGCGAGATGCCGGCCTCAAGACCCTCCCGGGTACCGCCGCCGAGATCCTCGACGACGAGGTCCGGGCCGTGCTCTGCCCGGACAAGATCGATACCGAGGAGTGGCTGGACGCCCATCGGAGCGCCCACCGGGTCGGCCTCCGCTCCAACGTGACCATCATGTTCGGGGCCATCGAACAGCCCCGGTCGTGGGCCCGCCACCTCATCCGGACCCGGGCGCTCCAACGGGAGACCGGAGGCTTCACCGAGTTCGTGCCCCTCCCCTTCGTCCACATGGCGACGCCCATTTACCTGGCGAAGAAGTCGCGGCGGGGACCCACCTTCCGGGAGACCCTGTTGATGCACGCGGTGGGCCGGATCGCCTATCGGGACACCATCGAGAACATTCAGGTCAGCTGGGTCAAGATGGGGGCCGAGGGAGTGCGCCAGCTGCTGAGGGCCGGTGTCAATGATCTCGGGGGCACGCTCATGGACGAGAACATCTCGCGGGCGGCAGGAGCCAGCCACGGACAGATGATGGATGCGGAAAGCTTCGGTGCCATCGTTGCCCCGTTGGGGCGCACCCTGGTCCAGCGCACGACCCTCTACGGCCGAGTGCCACCACCCTCCCACGTCGACGCCGCCGTCGCCGCCGTCGCCGCCAACTTCTGACCGCAATCGATGACCCCGCCCGACGCCCATGGGGCCGCCATCGCCCCCGAGGCGGTGGCCCGGATGCTGGAGGAATTGATCCCGGCCGTGTCCCCGGCCGAGCGCCGGCTGTATGGCTCGATCCTCGCCACCATCGAACGATTGGTGGCCGAGCGCACCGAGGTGGTCGACCTGAAGATCGTCGACGCCGCCCTCGCCGAGATGGGCGAGGCGTTCCGGGTGTTCCGCCCGTTCCGGCACGAGCGCAAAGTGACCATCTTCGGTTCGGCCCGGACGCTACCCAATCATCCGGCCTACACCCAGGCCCGGGATCTGGCCGCGTCGATGGCGGTCTCGGGCTGGATGGCGGTGACCGGGGCGGGTCCCGGCATCATGGCCGCGGGCATGGAAGGCGCCGGTCGGGAGCAGTCGATCGGGGTCAACATCCGGCTCCCCTTCGAACAGGGGGCCAATGCCTTCATCGCCCAGGACCCCAAGCTGGTCGAGATGCGGTACTTCTTCACCCGGAAGCTGATGCTCATCAAGGAGTCGGATGGTTTCGTGGCCCTGCCCGGGGGGTTCGGGACCCTGGATGAGAGCTTCGAACTGTTGACCTTGCTCCAGACCGGGAAGGCCGAGCCGTCCCCGTTGGTACTGCTCGACACCCCCCGGGACACCTACTGGGAGGGTTGGGACCAATTCCTCGACCTGCATGTTGCCCCCAAGGGCCTCATCTCCGACGACGACCGGGCCCTGTTCATGATCACCGACGACATCGCCGCCGCCACCGCGGAACTGCTCGGCTTCTACCGCAACTACCAGTCGGCCCGGTGGGTCGGCGACCTGCTGGTGGTCCGGATGCTGGTGGCACCGGACAAGGCCGAACTGGCCAGCCTCAACCGGCGGTTCGGGGACATGGTGGAGGGCAGGATCCGCACCACCAAGCCCCTCTCCCCGGAACGGTCCGGCCGCGATCACCTGGATCAGCCCCGGTTGGCCCTCCGCTTCGATCGGATCCACTACGGCCGGCTCCGCAGGTTCATCGATGCGCTCAACGAGTGCACGGGATTGGCCTCTGACGAAGCGGTGCAGGGTGCCTGACAGAAGCCGCTCCGCGGCGGCCGGACCGAGCGGTAGCCGGCCTCCCGGCGCCCAGCTTTCCGAGCGTCAGAAGCCGGTGAAGGTGACCCCGGTGAGTTTCTCGGACAGGCTCCACAGCGCGGCCGCGGTGGCCTCATCGTAGGAACGCCGGTTGGACCTCACGACCTTCGGATAGCCGCGCTGCTCGAAGGGTCCGTTCGGGCCGACATAGGAACCACCGGGTATCGAGGGGAGTGTGGCGGCGTAGAGGGCGGGAAGGGCGCCCATCTGGGCGCTCTGGGCGAACAGCCGGTTGGTGACGGCCATCGCCCGGTCCTGGAAGGAGTCGGTGTGGAACTGGAGGTTGGTCGCCGCGTAGCCGGGGTGAGCGGCCAGGGCCTTCCGGTCGGATCCGGCCGCAGTCAATTGACGCTGGAGCTCATAGGTGAACAACAGGTTGGCCAGCTTCGACTGACCGTAGGCGCCCCAACGCTGATAGCGACGGCGCTCCCAGTTGAGGTCATTGAGATCGATGTGGCCGTTTCGGTGGGCGGTACTCGACATGGTGACGACCCGGTCGGTGATGCGTCCCAGCAACAGGCCGGTGAGGGCAAAATGGCCGAGGTGGTTGGTGCCGATCTGGCGTTCGAACCCGTCTCTGGTCCGGCCCTTCGGGGTGGCCATGACGCCGGCGTTGTTGACCAGCACCGCGATCTCATCCAACCCGGCGGCAAACGTGCGCACCGAGGCCAGGTCGGCAAGGTCGAGACGACGGACCTCGGTGTGCCCAGGCATGGCGGCGGCAGCCTGTTCGCCCCTGGCGGGATCGCGACAGGCGACGATCACGTTCGCCCCCGCTCGCGCCAGTTCGGTGGCGATCACCGCCCCGAGCCCACTGTTGGCCCCGGTGACGACACAGGTCCGCCCGCTCTGGTCAGCGATGTCAGCAGCCGTCCATCTGGTCATGTCCGCACCCTAGAGGTGCGATCCGCCCCACCGCACGCACACCATGGGGCTTCCGTCCTCCCGCACACGACCCGGGGCACGTTGACCTGGTGTTCCGGGAAGGCCATCGCAACACTATCCAGCGCACTCCTCCCTCGATAGAATGGGGGGAGAAGGATCCGGGAGGGTCCGGAAGGAGGCGCCTATGCGATGCAATCAAGGAGACCCATCCTGAGAATGGATGGCGGAGGATTGTACGGGAGGAATCCCGGTAGGCCCCACTGAGCGACAGGCAAGCAGCTCGAAACTGGAGCGTTGCAACGGCAAGGAGCAAGGATGCTCCTGAGGGTGCCATTTCCTCGATGCGATCCGTCCTCGGACTACAGATGAAGTAGAGCGCCCGATCCCCGTCAGATTGTGGGACGGGCGCTTTCGCGTACGGCTGCAGCAGGGATCGAAGTCACGCTCGGGAATCGGGATCAGGACGGCCCCGAGGGTGACGTTCCCGGGGCGTCATGATCCGCGACGGATCAGATCACCCGTGCACGTTCCCCATAGAATCACCGAAACCAGGGGGGTTTCCATGGGCTCATCCGTTTCCTACCAGCTCCAGGACGGCGTCGCCACCATCGTGATGGATGACGGCAAGGTGAACGCGCTCTCCAGCGAGATGCTCGCCTCCATTGGCGAGGCGCTCGACCAATCGGTTGCCGACGACGCCGCGGTGGTGCTGACTGGACGACCCGGTGTCTTCTCGGGGGGTTTCGATCTCAAGGTGCTGACCGCCGGCGGGCCCGACGCCGCCCGGATGCTCGAGGACGGTTTCGCGCTGGCTCTCCGGCTCCTCGAGCACCCGGCTCCGGTGGTCATCGCCAGCAACGGGCATACCATCGCCATGGGGGTCTTCCTGCTTCTGTCGGGCGACTACCGGATCGGGATCGACGGTCCCTACCGGATCGTGGCCAACGAGGTGACCATCGGCATGACCATGCCGTGGGCGGCGATCGAGATCTGTCGACAGCGGTTGGCCCCCGCCCACTTCCACCGGGTGTTGAGCCTCGCCGAGGTCTACACGCCGGCCGAGGGCGTCGCCGCCGGACTCCTCGACCGGGTGGTCGGGGCAGACGATCTGCTTCCGACGGCCACCACTCTGGCCTCGGCCTTGGCCGGCCTGGACCGTCGGGCTCATGCGGCGACCAAGTTGCGGGCACGGGAATCGGCGCTCCGCTCCATCCGGGACGGACTGGAGAACGACCGGGAGATCTTCCGGCACCTAGCAGCGGCGAGGCCCGCGGCCACGTAGGGCGTCAACTGCTGATGCGGTACTGGAGATGGACGACTCCGCCCACGAAACGGTCCACGCCCAGCAACTCGAGGTTGGAACGCAAATAGGCGGGAAGCGCGGCCGTGCCACCCCCGACCGTGACGGGCGTGACGAACAGGTGCATCTCGTCGACCAACCCGGCCGCCATCGCCTGACTCGCGAGGTCCGGGCCCCCGACGGATATATCGTATCCGGCTGTCTCCTTCATCCGCAGCACCGTTTCGGGGTCGAATGCTCGCTCGATCCGCGTTCTGGCACTGGACACCACTTCCAAGGTTCTCGAGTAGACAACCTTGGTGGCAGCCCGCCATGTCCCTACGAAGTCCCGGAGGAATGGCGGCTGGTCTTCAGCCGCGTCGAATGTCTCCCAGTAGACCATCGCCTCGTACATCCTGCGTCCGTAGAGATGGGAGCCGAAACCCCGCTCGAGGTCGTTGATGAACGTGAACACCTCGGGGTCGGGGGCGCCCCAGTCGAAGTTGCCGTGGTCGTCCGCGGTGTAGCCGTCGAGCGACATGATTGTCGAGAACACCAGCTTGGCCATGGCGGTCACCTAGATGTCATCGACCGGCCCCGAACGTGACCCCGGGGGCCCGGCCAACAGTTGGACCGCCTTGTCGACGGCCCGCCGGGCCCGGGTGATCCGTTTCTCCTCGGCCACCAATGCCGGATCCGGCGGTTCGCCGGCCTGCAGCGACTCCGACGCCCGCCACAGACGATGCAGGGCGATATCGGCCAAGGTGGCCGAGATCACCTCCAGCTGATCGGCAACGGCCTCGGTATCGTCACTCACTTCCCCGAAGATGCAGACGGGAGGTCGATCTCGATCACCTCGAGCTTCCCGTCGGCGTGCTGTGCCCGGATCACCTTCTTGTCGAACTTGCCCACGCTGGTCTTGGGCAACTCGTCGATGAATGTCCAGCGTTCGGGCACCCACCACTTCGACACCCGGCCTTGCAGGTGGTCCACCAGCTCGTCGACGGAGACGGTCGAGCCTTCGCCCCGCACCACCGCCACCATCGGGCGCTCGCTCCATTTCGGGTCGGGAACCGCCACCACCGCGGCCTCGAACACCCCAGGATGGGCCATCACCTCGTTCTCCAGCTCCACCGAAGAGATCCATTCCCCGCCGGACTTGATGACGTCCTTGGTGCGGTCGCTGATCTGCATGAAGCCTTTACCGTCGAGGGAGCCGACATCGCCGGTACGCAACCAGCCATCATGGAACCGCTCGGGGCTCGGGTCCCCGTAGTACGAGGCCGCGATCCATGGTCCCCGCACTTCGAACTCCCCCACCGTCTCGCCGTCGCGGGGGAGCACGGTGCCGTCTTCGGCGCAGATCCGGATCTCGACCCCAGGGACCACCCGGCCCGTCTTGGCCCGCCAGTCCATCTCCTCCTCCGGGGGCGTGCCCTTGGGAGGGATGGCCAGTGCGCACAGCGGGCTGGTCTCGGTCATGCCCCATCCCTGGACCATCTTGATGCCGAACTGGTTGTCGAATTGTTCGATCAGATGTCGAGGCACCGCGGCCCCGCCGACGGTCACGGCTCGGAGCGACGAGAGGTCGACCGGGTTGGACTCGGCGTAACGCATCAGGTCGTTCCAGATGGTGGGGACGCCGGCCGACAGTGTCGGACGGTGACGGGCGATCATGGCGGCCAGCGGGGCGGCCTGGAGGAACTGCTGGGGCATCACCATGTCGGCGCCGGTGAAGAACGCCCCGTAGGGGGTGCCCCAGGCGTTGGCGTGGAACATGGGCACGATGGAGAGCACCCGGTCCTGCTCGTTGATGCCCAGCGACGACGCCGAGGTGATGGCCATCGAGTGGAGGAAGGTCGACCGGTGGCTGTAGGCAACACCCTTCGGGTTACCGGTGGTGCCGGTGGTGTAACACATGGCCGCCGCCTGGCGTTCGTCCAACTCCGGCCAGTCGAAGCCGGGCTCCTCCGCCCCCAGGAGCTCCTCATAGCCGAAGGTGGCCCCCAGGGCATCGGTGTCGCCGGCGCCGGCGACGATGATGTGCTTGACCGTGGTGAGCTGGTCGCGCACCCGGGCCAGCAACGGGATCAGGGAGGCGTCCACGATGATCGCCTTGTCCTCGGCGTGATTGACCACATAGGCCAGCTGCTCGGGGAAGAGCCGGATATTCAAGGTGTGCAACACCGCGCCCATGGCCGGGATCCCCAGATATGCCTCCAGATGGGTCTGGTTGTTCCACAGGAAGGTGCCGACCCGGTCGCTGTCGCCGATCCCCAGTCGGGTCAGGGCCGACGCCAGGCGTTCCGATCGCTCGGCCACGTCGAGGAAGGTGGCCTCGTCGGCTTCACCGTCGGGCCCGGTGATGGTCACGACCGAACTGCTCCCGTAGACCTGCTGTCCGTGGCGCAGAATGCCACTTACCAGCAATGGCGCATCCTGCATGGTGCTGAGCACGGTTGGACCTCCCCTGATCGTGATCTGAGCCTCTTGATTGAGCCTACTTACCCGGGCAGCGTGCGGCCGGGCGGGACATGACGCCGCCGGATCGGGGCTTTCCGACCATCGAGTCTTGAACCGTGACGAGATCGGTGGTTCACTTCGGAGAGCTGGGGATCGTGCCTGGAGATCGGACGCCCTCCTTTCTGAGTCGAGCTGCTCACGCTGACCGACGAGAGAGGCGGAGGGGCCCGCGATGGGCAAAGCGGTGTTGGGATTGGCCGGGTTGCTGGCCGCCGCGGTGGCGGGGATGGTCCTGGTGGTCACCGTGGTGATGGGCCAGGGACCCGGGTCGGCCGGAGGTCTGGCCGGCCCCGACGGGGCGACCTCTGGGGCTCTCACCGGGAGCCCGGGTTCCGGTGGGGTCAGCCCCGGGTCGGCGATCCCGGCCCAGTGGCTCACGTTGTACCAACAAGCGGCCGCGGGTTGCCCGGGGTTGCCCTGGGCGGTGCTGGCCGCCATCGGCACCGTCGAGACCGGGAGCGGTCAATCGGATGCCCCCGGGGTCTGGTCGGGAGCCAACAGCGCGGGTGCGGAGGGGCCCATGCAGTTCGAGCCGGCCACCTTCGCCGCCTATGCCACCGTCGGACCGTCGGGGGCCTCACCCCCGTCGCCCTACGACCCGGTGGACGCCGTCTACTCGGCCGTCGCACTCCTGTGTGCCAACGGGGCGGGAACGCCGGACACATTGAGCGCGGCCGTCGCCGACTACAACCATTCCGACGTCTACGTGGACACCGTGCTCACCCTGGCCCTCGCCTTCGGGGACGCGCCGCAGACCTCCGGCACGGTAGTGGCCGCCCTGTCATTCGCCGCCCAGCAGCTGAACACCCCCTACGTCTGGGGTGGCACCGGCAACGGAGGCTTCGACTGCTCGGGTCTGGCCCAGGCCGCCTTCCAGCACGGAGGCGTCGATCTTCCCCGGGTGGCCCAGGACCAGTTCGACGCCGGGCCGCCGGTGCCGGGAGGCTCGGCGGTGGCACCCGGGGACCTCATCTTCTTCGGTGACGGTCCGTCGGCGGTGGACCACGTGGGGCTCTACGTGGGAGGAGGCGAGATGATCGACGCGCCCCACACCGGGGCGCTGGTCCGTTTCGACAACGCAGATTGGTCGGGGTTCGTTGGGGCCACCCGCCCGGGGTAGCGGATCGCCCCAACACGGCACTTACACGAGTGGGGCACCTCCGGAGTCCTGGCTGTCGAACGTGTGGGGGCACTCGCAAGACTGGATAACGGTCCGCAAGCCGATCCTTGAGCGGGCACCGGTGACATTCCTCGACGTGCTCATACGTCGGGTATGCCCATGTCCAGGTTGGGAGCTTCGGTACCCCCGTCGACCTCGAGGACCTTGCCCGTGACGTAGGACCCGGCCTCCGATGCCAGATAGATCACCGCCGCGGCAATGTCTTCGGGGTCGCCGATACGACCGAGCGGCGTGCCGGCCTCCATGGCCGCCCGCAGTTCATCGGATTGCATGACGATGTCGAGCGCCGAGGTGGCCACCGACCCCACCGCGATGGCATTGACCCTGATGTGTGGGGCGAGGTCTGTCGCGGCCAGCCGGGTGTAGTGGGCCAGCGCCCCTTTGGCGGTGCCGTAGGCCAGAAACCCCCGACCGGTCAACCGGCCCATGGCCGACGAGATGTTGACGGCCGATCCGCCGCCTCCTTCGAGCATCAGCGGCACTGCTGCCCGCAACAGGGCGTGGGCGGTGGTCACATTGAAGTGAAAGGCCTGCTCCATCACGTCCGTCGAAGTGTCCATAAACGCTTGGGGCATGGTCCCGCCCACGTTGTTGACTACCAGGTCGAGACGGCCGAACGCCTCACGGGCGTGCTCCACCAGGGCCACCACCGCTTCGAGGTCGTTCAGATCGGCGGAGACCGCCACTGCTTTACGTCCGACGGCCTCGATCCGTTTGGCCACTTCGCCAAGCTGGTCAGCGGTGCGGGCTGAAATCACTACATCAGCCCCGGCCTCAGCCAGGCTCACCGCAGAAGCGGCACCAATGCCTCGGCCTGCACCGGTCACGATGGCCACCTTGTCGGTCATTCTGAAGCGATCAAGAATCATCTGGAAGTTCCCCCTTTGTCAGCGACACTGCTAGCAGCCCGAGACAGGATCCATCACCGGGCACCCGACGCTAGCCTCGCGTGAGTGCCGCGATCACTAGCGAGCAGTCGCGTGCGATCCCGACGCTCTGAGACGCCGCACTTCATCCGGCAGGGATCGGTCGCCAGAGAAAAGGTCGAAACGACGCCTTTGACGAGCTCTCAGTAGCAGGACGGTCCTGGTTCCGTCATACCGAACAGCCGTCGCCCGTCTGGCGCCCGTTTGCGTGTCGTTCTTGGCGACTCTGCTGGTTCTGCTCTCCGCTGTTGGTGACGAAGCGGTACAGTCGCCGCCGGGGGTTCGCCGTGACGCGTCGTGGGCCGAGTGCGGCCACAAAGATTTCTCGTGATCGACCAGGACTCGACGGGCTCACTGGTGCGCGGGTCATGGCCGTCATCTACTTGGTGTGCGGGGGCACCGTCGCCGTGGTGGCGGCAGCGGTTCCCCAACCGCCGGGTGCCAGTTTGACGTGGATCGAGGTGGTGTGTCTGACCGGAGTCGTCCTCGGGCTTGCCGTGTGGCCATTGCCCTGGGATCGCTGGCCCCGAAGAGCCTCGATCCTCCTCGCCGTCGTGGCGATCGGATTCATCTCTGGCTTCGATGCCGCCTCGTCCGCCGACGGCTACCGCTACGGCATCTTCTACGTCGTCGTCTTTGCCTGGGTTGGTCTCGTGCAGCCCAAGGGCACGAGCCTCTTACTCGCCCCGGTCCTGACCGTCGGCTACCTTGGGCCGTTGCTCGCCACCGATCACGGATGGGACGCCGCCACCGCCTCTGTCCTGTATGTCGTCGTCGCCTGCGCAGCGACCGGTGAGAGTGTCGCATGGGTGTCCGACCACCTGCGCCGAACCCACGACGAACTGGTCAATGCGCAGCGGGAGCTCGCAAAGAACGAGCGACTCGCCGCTATAGGAGAGATGACGACGGTCATCGGCCACGAGTTGCGCAATCCCCTGGGCGCGGCAATCAACTCTTTGTTCTTGGTCCGCAACAAGCTCGGTGAGGGCATGGATCCCGAGGTCGATGCCTACCTCAGTCGGGCGGAGCGCGAGAACAACCGCGCCGCCGCGCTCTCCGAGGACCTCACAACCTATATGCGTGAGCGTCCACCCACCATCGTGACCCTCGATCTCGCCCAGGTGGTCAGCGAGGTCCTGGAGTCGACCCCGCCACCTGCGGGGATCACGGTGTCAACGCCCGCACCGGGAATCGCCATGACCGCGGACAAGGACCAGTTCCTCCAGGTGCTGATCAACATCGTCACCAACGCCTACCAGGCCATGCCCACCGGCGGCTCATTGACCATCGCCGGCTCCGACGCCGGAACGTTCACCGAGATCACGCTGCAAGACACCGGGCCCGGCATCGATCCGGAAGTGGCCGATCGCCTCTTCGATCCATTCGTCTCCGCCAAAGCCAACGGGACGGGGCTCGGTTTGCCCATCGTGAAGCAGATCGTCGAGGCGCATGGCGGCGCCGTCGCCATCGAGCCGGGGCCGGCAGGAGGAGCACGGGTCATCCTTCGCATTCCTCGCAGCTGACGGTAACGCAGGAACGATGACCGATACCAAAGTCCTCGTGCTCGTGGCTGACGACAACCAAGGGATCCGCGAGACCACGTCGATGATCCTGAAGAGCTTCGGATAGCCGTAACCGAAGCCATCGATGGCGAGGACGCCGTCGAGAAGTTGGCTGCCCAGCGCTACGACGTGGCGGTGCTCGACGTGCGCATGCCCAAGCGAGACGGCATGTGGGTTATCGAGAACATCCACCCGGAACCTCCGCCGCCGGGGATCATCCTTGCCCCTGCCATGCCTTCGATCAGGAGATGAGAGCTCGGCTCGGAACGAAGGTCCTGCGGTGTCTGCGTAAGCCCGTCGCTCCCCGTGAGCTCCCCGTGAGCTCGTCGACGCCGTTGGCCAGGCGGCCCGGTTGGGCTCGGGCCAAGGCCTCGGCTAGTACCCTGGCCGCCTACCTGGAGATTCTCCCTTGGATGGCAGAGCGAGCGGTATCACTCCGACGACGGGATTATCGACCCCCAGGCGCAACGTGCCGCTACATCGCCTTCGGGTTTCGCACCGGCGAACGCAACCGACCATCCCATAGTGCCGCGGGCAAGTGAGTGGTGAGGGTTCCTCCTACCAATGGTTCCGGTCGACAGCCACTTCCTCGACCCCCAGCCCGCCATCGTCGGGTCCGGGAGGAGGCGAGATGATCGAGGCACCCCGTCCTAAGGGTGACCGACGTTTGGAACTTCCATTCAGCTTCAAGGTGGCTGCCTGAACCGCAACGGAGACGCCCCCAGGTTGGGATGTAGCGCATTTCTCCTGCCCCCGAACGAATCCTCTTTGTGAGTGACGTCCTGCTAGGCGATCATCTCGAGTTGGCATGCGAAGGCGGCGGACGACGCGTAGACAGCCAGGCGCCGGTTGTTGATGGTTTCGGGAACCAGGCGAGTGAGCAGGTCTCGTGTGCCAGCCACGAGGCGCGACGATGCGGTGGCCAAACGGCCGATGCGGTACGAGTCGCGCACGATATAGCGTACCCGACCCAGTCTCACCCACTCGAAGAACTCGAACAGGGCATCTGGGTCGGCGGGCGGACGCGCTGTCGCGCAGGCGAGTAGAAGGGCCCGTCCTCGATCGCTTGGCAGGCACCCTGGCCGAGATCGGGAGTCGTGGCATGGGCTGCATCACCGACCAGGAGGATCGGCCCGCGGTGCAACCTCTTTGGCGGTCGCCGGTCGAGTATGCGGTTCACGATCAGGGTGTCCGGTGGTGTGGCTTCGATAATTTCAGGGATCGGCTGGTGCCAGTTGGCGAATCGACGACGAAGGATGGCTCGAGGGTCGGCGGCGTGGACCTTTGATGCATCGCTCCCGGGCGTGTCGGCTGCCCAGTAGACCAACCGTCAGGGGCCGGCGAGACGATCAGCTGCAGCCCGAGACCGTGAGCCAGGTCTGCGAGACCGCTCCGTCGTAGTTGGGGATGACTACCCGCCACGCGGTCCGGTCACAGTCGCGTAGTTCGTCGTTGGCCTCCACGACAGAGCGCATCGTGGAATTGATCCCATCTGCACCTATGACCGCGTCAGCGCAGGCATATCGGGCGTGCTCGCGCCGGGCAAGCGTACTCGTCGTTCGGCGGCTTTGGCCACGCCGCGAACCCGTGGTAAGGGACACCCCCAACCAGAGAGTGGGCGACGCCTCTTTTTTTGGGGCACCGTTCACACTCCAGATCAGTCGGGAAGGATAATTCGAGAACCCTTCCGACGTCGAGGTGATGGACGATCTGGGCGCTGTGGAGCCTAGGAGGTCGCCAACCTCTCAAGGCTCGATATTCTCCAGGTCCTCAAGGAGACTCAGGTGCGTCGGCACCCAGCCGAGCGCCTTCCGTGTGTGGGTACTAGAGGAGGGCTGGTCGGTGGCGAAGATGTGCCCGAGGGGGCCGTAGGTATCCTGGGGCACCGTCTCGACTGGCAATTCGAGTCGCCGGCCGATGACCGTAGCGATGTCACGAACCGCGTCGCCTTCATCGGCCACCGCGTGCCAGGACGTACCGGCCGGCGCCAGTTCCAGCGCCAGCCGGAAGAGTACGGCTGCGTCGAGGGCGTGCACGGCCGGCCAGCGCTGAGTGCCGTCACCTGGGTAGCCGGACACTCCGGTTCGACGAGCGATGTCGGTCAGCATGCCGGCGAATCCGCCCTTCCCCCGGTTGTGGACTGTACGTGGCATGCGTACAGCGCTGCTGCGGACTCCACGAGTGGCCAGGTCCAGGACGGTCGTGACGGAGCGCCCGCGACCGGCGACCGGCCCGTCGGTCGGCAATGGGTCGGTCTCGGTGGAGACGCGGTCCGGCACAGGCGGGGTACCCGCGACCGTGACAAGAGGGCGGTCACTGCCGAGAAGCGTCTCGCCCAGGGTTGCGAGCGCGGCACCCTCCTCAGCGACCGCCTGGCCGAGGGCGTCCGGGCTGCTGAAGTCGTTACCGAAAGCCAGGTGGATCACCCCGTCGGCCTGAGCGGCGCCGATGCGGAGGGTGTTGAGGTCGGCGAGACTGCCTCGGAGCGTTTGGCCGCCAG